>Ga0315899_10003892_pt1 | contig 16200 bp, 22 predicted proteins | sample LakEriMetagenome_2_FD_203518 | JGI IMG/M metagenome (GOLD analysis project Ga0315899, IMG submission 203518) | Freshwater fungal communities from buoy surface, Lake Erie, Ohio, United States - Buoy 4 MA112 | ecosystem: Environmental > Aquatic > Freshwater > Lake | place: USA: Lake Erie, Ohio... | reverse complement strand
ACGTGTCAGGGTACGTGTCAGAGTGCGTACACGTGTCAGGGTACGTGTCAGAGTGCGTACACGTGTCAGGGTACGTGTCAGAGTGCGTACACGTGTCAGCCAGAGCGCGCACACGCACTTGCCACAATTGAGTAAAGAAGAAAGAGAGAGAAAGAAGAAGCTGAGTGGTGCCCTGAACAAAGATCCCAGACTCCCTGATGAACCATGCCTGGGCCTCGAGCGGCTGTAACCTCTGTGGTATACATGACTAACCTCTGTGGTATACATCACTAACCTCTGTGGTATACATCTATCATCTACTGTGCAATCACCGATTTGCTGAGCCTGCAATACAAGGTCGGCGCGTTTGAGCTTGTCCACGTCGCAAACGAGTTTCATTGCATTCCCCTGACAATGCATACATGCACGCACGCACAGAAGTGAGCACGCACAGAAACCTACATCACACACGCACACCACACCGACACACGTTGCAGAACATGTGCACAAGCACTAGAATGTGAATCCTCGACAATGACGCACCAGCTTACCCAAGCGCCTGCATACACGGATACGCTGTCAACATACACATGCTGTTGGCACAAGCATCTCTGGTGCAAAACAAGCGAAACACGCGCTTCATACTGTGGGCAGCAGCCTAGATGATATGACACATTACAGGTTTCTGTTTTTACCAGGGCATCACAGCAAACCAACGGCGCTCTCGGGCCACGGTATTCCTCCAGACCATTTTCATTCTTGAAGAGGATGAGACGGTCATTGGCAGACAGTTCTCGCGTTTTGCACTCGTCGTCACTGGTGCATGACCAAAACCATGCTTCCATAGTGGCGCGCAGAACTGCGCAGCGGTGTTGCTCGCACGTGGCGAGCTTATTCACACTAGAAACACACGTGTACATACACGGGTATTAGCGGAATATTGATGGCATGCTGATTTGATGGCATGCTGATGGCATGCACATACACGGGTATTAGCGGAATATTGATGGCATGAGCAAGCTGTCGAGCGTGTGTACATGGAAGGGATGTGAGTTAATGCATACGTATGTACAGACGCATGCAATCATGTACATGTGCGCGCCGCAGGTGCGCATGTATATACACATGGAGTATGTGTGTAGGTGATGTCTCTGAGAGCATGCGTATTGTGACACATCCGTGAGAATGTGTCACAATATCCAAAGCATGCATATTGTGAATCAGATGTAACTCATCAGACCTCTCGAACACTCCAAGGAATGTTCCCATTACGCTGTAATTAACATTAATGATGATCAGACCTGTTTCCACACATGACGCTGTAGCCGAAGCGACAATCGCTATCACTCCGCGGCATATCAAGCCCGACCACTCCACGACTAGCGTTTGCCTCGGTTGAGTTGTCTCGCGAGATAAACATCCGTGCTGCCATCGAGTCCACCGACTCTTTAATGCTGCATAATCTAGCTTTTGCCGGAGCCCGGATGCCGCAGATACCCATGTCAACGCCATACCGATTCCTCGTTTCCTCGCACGTGTCCCCCGCAACCTGCGGCAGGACTAGTGCTACCACCAATAGGACGATATTGGACAGCGCTTGAGTCAACGCAAGCATGTGCTTGGCGGCCTTCATCTGCGCTTCCTCATCCGTTCAGCAATGTTTTAATTTATTCCGTTATGTAAAATTTAAACTGTTGCATCTGCTGAACACGGCTGGGGGATCCGCTCCCTGGGCAGATGTGGCGCTCCGACGGTGATGAGGAAGCGCAAATGAAGGCCGCCAAGCACATGCTTGCGTTGACTCAAGCGCTGTCCAGGCCTGTTGCCCCGGACGATCCTCGAGTCTGTGCCAGCCTGTGTCTGTGTGTGAGTGTGTGTCTGTGTCTACGCTAAAGGCTCAATCGCTTGTCACATTCTCTGCATCCTCCATGCCCTTGTGCTGCAGATGGGCTGAGGGCTCCGACTTTTCAGAACTGCGACTGGACAAGAGATTCATTTCAGACAAGGTTCTGTGTGCGCATTCGTGCTCTCCGTAGAAAATTATGCGCATGATGCTTACTTGATCGGGTGCCAATATATATTTGTGTGTGTTTATGCGTGTGTGTGTGTGTGTGTGTGTGTATGTGTGTGCATATATGTGTATATACATGTATGTACATACAGCCCTCTTTCTCTCGCTGTCACACACACTCACTTTCTCTCTCTCCGCGAAACAGAGCATGCCAGAGGTGATGAAAGTGCTGACAAAGGCAGACGCATCGCACCAGTTACGCCGGTTGGAATTGCGTCATAACAAGATTTCTACCCTGGGAGCATCACTGCTGTGCTCATGGATGCAGTACGTATCCTCCATCACCTCCTATGCCTCTCTCCTTCTGCTCATGCTCCCCCACAAACCTGCACCAAACCCTAAACGCTAAACCCTAAAGCGCTCACCATATGGTGACACGGCAGGCCTGCGTGCAACTTGGAGCTACTGAACCTGTGGAACAACTGCCTCGCTGACAAGGGCGCACGTTCGTGACCCAAGAGCTCCATTTGTGACGCGTCACCATGTTGCAGCACCGTGTCGCGTCTTCGCGCGCCCAAGAGATGAGGGCCCAAGAAGAAGAGATGAGGCAGAAGAAGAGATGAGGCAGAAGAAGAGATGAGCCCCTCATCTCTTCTTCTTGGCCCCTCATCTCTTCTTTCGATGCTGGATGCTTGTGCTTTTCTTGATGCTTGATAAGCAACAGGGCGCGCGCCACATGCACCATTCCCACTCGGTATCACATCTTAGTCCTCACGCGCAAGCTGACTGTATGGGCCTATGTCTCTGTCTTTCTCTTTGCCCGTGTCTGTCTGTCTGTCTGTCTGTCTGTCTGTCTGTCTGCAGGAGCTCTGGCTCAAGGCTTGCCCGCCGCTCATAGGCTCCGAGTGCTCAACCTCGGGAGTAACTTCATCTCTGACGCTGGCACTTTGGCCGTTTCCGGTTCATGTGTGTGCACGCGCACTCCCCCGTGCATGTGTGTCTGTGTCTGTGTCTGTGTCTGTGTGTGTGTGTTGATGTGTATATAGATGCAAACTATAGATGCAAACACTCAGCGCTGTTTGCTCAATTTCGTCCTCGGCTCTCTCTCAACTTCTCAACTAGACACTTGGTGGAGTTTGAATCATTGCCTCCGCATCTCTCTTTTTATAACTGAGTCGGTCTTCTTGCGCGTGTTCCTGTCTCCGCTTGCACTTCTCTCTCTCTCTCTCTCTCCTCTCTCCCTTTCCTCTGTCCTTTCCCTCTCTCTCTCTTCTCTCTCTCATCATCTCTCTCTTCTCTCTCTCCCCCCCCCTCCTCCCCCCCCCCTTCTCTCCCCCTCTCCCACACACTATTTTTTCTGCGCATTCATCTCCGTCGGCGGCGCGCATTGACGGCACCAGGGGCAATGCAACTACACCAACACATTGACACCTTAAATCTGAGCTACAACAACCTCACCGATCTTGGCGTACAGGTCTCGCCCTCACCCTCCTCTCCCTCATGCTTTGTCTCTCCCTCCTTGTCGCTTATGAGTCAGATTCACACCTCACTCAAAGACCGCCTGGCATTCAGCGGGCTGACATGTCGAGTGCTTCAGAGATTGTCCTTATACATGTGGAGTGCTTGAGAGAGTGTCCTGATACGTATTCACAGAGGTACACACTCTCTCAGAGTGTCCTTGTACGTATTGACAGAGAGAGTGTGAACAGGCAGTGACGAGTGCATTGGTGCATAACCGATCCATGAGGAGCATAGACGTGTCCAACAACTCGGGCATTTCTGCCAGAGCTGGTATGTCGTACAACCAAAACAAAAGACATGCATCCTCCTCCTCATATGTCGCACAACCAAAACCAAAATTGTAACACCCCTACACGTAAGAGTCCTATACGCAAATCTGCTCTCCTGCACTCCTGACCTGTCGCTCTTCTGCCGTGTCTTGGTTTGACCTGTCTCTCTTCCCTTCCCCTTCCTAGCGATTCTCTCTCTCTCCTCTCTCTCTCTCTCTCTCTCTCTTGCTGTCTCTCTCTCTCTGTCTCTTGCTGTCTCTCTCTGTCTTTCTCTGCTTTTCCCGACAGCACGGCAGCTGAGGGAAACACTGGATACCTTGCGCACGTGCTGTACAGCGCCTCAGCACCGAGCTTCAGCAACATATTCAGCAACATCGGGAAGCAAGGGAGCTTCTGCAATATGTACTGCAGGATGCGCAACATGGGGAAGCACGGGAGCACTCAAGGACACCAATCCTCAGCCCAGCGCCAAGATAGAGATAGTTCAGGCGGGCGGAGGTGGTGGAGGGGCGTGCGTGGAGGAGGAGGAGGGGGGAGGGAAGGTGGGAGGAGTGTTTGTGGATGGTGATGAGTGCAGGCGAGAAGGGGAGATGGGAGGTGTGCGTGAAGGGGGGGACAAGCCTACACGAGAGCAAGCGCGAAAGAAGGAGGGCGGAGGCGCTCTGCGCGCGGGTTGCAACATACCTCTGCGGGCGAGTTGCACCATACGAGAGGGACAGGACCCTAGAAACTCTTTGCAGACGTGCAAATCGCCGCCTGTGCGGGACCTGCACAATGCTTCAGAGGCATCGTGGGGCAGGGCTGGCTCTGATTCGGAAATTGAGGCGGAGGCAAACGGGTCACAGCCGTCGCAAACGCACGTGTCGTGGACTGGGCGGGACTTGCTGGATGCGTTGGACGATTCTTTGGAGCATGCGCCGCACCATTCGAGCGAGCATGCGAAGCATCATTCTCCACAGAGAGGTCTCTCTCTGTGGCAGCTCAACGCCTCATCATCCCAGCTCCTCGCATCTCTCCCTGTCCATCCCACTTCCACATCCACCCCTGCCGTTTTGAGCAGTGCAGCGTCGCTCCGCACACCTCCACGCACTGTCTCATCTGGCCAACCGTCAACCGCTACATCTATTCACACACCCAGCGTGACCTCTCCCATCGCCTCTCAAGGATCTACCCACGCACACAGAGACACTGCCCTTGTCTGCTCCACGGTCGAATCCTTGACGCCTTCGCCGTGGCGGCAAGAGATACGCCTGCTGCCGTCGGTGGAAGAGGAAGTGGGAGGCGGGTTCAAGTTGGAGGCGGCCCTGGCAAAGTCTGCGTCTGTTACTGCCGCTGCTGCTCATTCTGCGTCGCTTGCGACGGTGGAGGCCGCAACTACTCTTGCCGGTGTGTGTGTGTGCAGAGGTTGGGGCTCAGCGTCTGGGGTTGTATCTTGGTGATGTGCGTGTGGGCTGCTGCTTGTGTGGGATGGGTTGCAGGGGCATCAGATCTCACAGCTTTGTCTAGGGTGCTTTTAAATTGTAAACGTACCAGGGTACTTACTTTTGACAATTTGTTTCCAGGGGCTGTTGCCTCTGGCAGCATGCACACCGTGGGCGGCGCCACCTCTGCTGCGGAGCACTTTAATGCCCTGTTTGCCGGTACTGATAGTGCACGATGCAGGACTGCTGCCTCAGCGCACCTCCTCTTCTCCGCCTCGGGTAAGACTCAGTGTGTGTGACACGCACTTGCAAAAACTCAGAGTACGGGTGACGATGACGGGTCCTGCGCTCCAGTACTCCGTCACTTTTGAACATTGGAGCTCGTATACTAGGTCTCTTTTGACCACGAGGTCTCTTTTGACCACTAGCATCGCACCAGATCTCTTTTGACCATGGTCTCACTCTTTCTCCTTGCTCTCTTGCTCCCCTCTCAATCCCTCCCTCTCCCTCTCCCTCTCCCTTGCTCTGTGTGTCTCTCTGTCTCTGTCCCTTCGCTTCGCTCCTCGCTCCTCGCTCCCCCCACTCCTAACCGCTCTCTCCTTTTCCACGCTCCAAATAGACGACTCAGCGCCTCTCGCCCCTCAGTGCATGGAGGAGGACCATCTACAGACCAGGGCACAAACGTTCGAACAATTGCACAAGGGGCAGGAAGAGGAAACTGAGAAGCTTACAGACGCTCAGCAGCCACGTGAGCAGCAGGAATGCTCACTTACTGCTCCTGTTGCTGAGGCCTCACTTGCTGGTCCTCTCGCTGTGTCTGGTCCTCTCGCTGTGCCGTCGTCGTCTCTGCCTGTCCCGTCTTCACTCTCGACATGCTTGTCCTTCTCCCTTCCGCCGCCGCTTCTATCATCGACACCCTATTCTCTCGTTGCCAGAGACTCCTGGAGAAGAATGTCCTTGGCCTCCAAAAACATGAGCGGCAGGGCCCGGGGTCACAGTCAAAGAGCTGAGGGAGCAACTGCGAGCAAAGGAGTCACGATGGGCGCGGGACGGCTAGTCTCAGGCTCGGCTTCACAGAGACTCGAGAGGCACAAAGCTTTCAAAGACTTGGGCGTTTCAGTCTTGAGACGCTCTGGCGCTACGGATGGCAGGAAGACGCCTCCCGCATCCTTCTCCTCCTCTTCGGTCAAGGCTGGAAGCTCGGGGTTGGATGCCTCTGGCGAGTACGTCATCATGCCACGGGCGTCATACTTATTGTCTTACAACCCCGAGGAGCGTAGTGCGGTGGCAAAACGTGCGCTTGACGCTTCGACCTTTGGCGGAGCTGTACCTAGAGGATATGGGCTGTGCTCATCACCTTCGCTCGGAGGTTGCTCGGGTAGCCTCATGGGTGGAGTTACTGGAGGCGGAGCTGTGAGCAGGTCGGAGGCGGCGATGCTGAAGCGAGCGGGGCGCGAGAAGAGCTTGGTGAGGCTTGGAGTCTGTGACCCCCGCCCACTCCAGCCGCACAGTACTAAGGAAAAAGTCGGGGGTGGTAAGGTCCTGCCCGGCCTCTTTGCCCCAAAAGTGGTTGTTCGGATTCCACACCTCCGGCACCTTGCTGTAGGAGAAACGCGGGCAATGCGTACAATAGAAGAGGAATCTGATGGGAGAGACGTCACGTGTGGAGCTGGCAAGGGGATCAGTTCGGAGGCGCAGGCAGATATCATGCATCCAGTGCGAAAGGAGGCGGCGAGAGAGGAAGAAGTTGGTAATGTGCATGGGATTGGTGTTGCCCTCTCTCTGCGCACCGCCGAGGAGCAGCGGCAAGGCAAGGGCGAAGAGGATGAAATTTTTGTGTCTGCTCTTGTTCCCGGGGGAGGGCTTAGTCGAAGTAAGCGCGTGCGCGAAGGGGACGTGCTTCTGGCCGTGGACGGTCACACGGTAACAGCTTCGGACTTCAAGACTTGCGACCTTGTTAGCTATTTGGGCGGCCCGGCCGGCAGCGTGGTCACGCTCAAATTTCGGCGCAGAACGCAGCAAGCAACGTCGCCTGCAACGTCCTCGAGATCTTGCAACGCGTCCGTCGCAGCTTGTCTTGCAGATGCTGTCTTTACTGAGGTAGTAGTGCGCGGCTGTCCTCAGGTATGCCCGTCCTTAGGTTCGGTTGCTTTTCGCCTCGTTTACCACCCCCACACTTGTACACTCACATCTTACACCACTACACACCTCGACCATTCACCCACCCGCCCACCGACTCACCCACAAACGCACACACACACAGTGGCTGGACGCATGGGAGTCAAGAGTATCAGACGCAATGTATCGGCAGGAACAAGCCATGTCCTTGCTCCATCAGTGCCAACAAGTGAGTGAGAGAGAGGCCAAAGTCGCTGAGAGATTGAAGTTCATGACGGAGGAAGTGGAGAGAGGGAGAGAGAGGGAGAGGGAGAGAGAAAAAGAGAGAATTCAGGTCGCAGAATTGTTGCAGACAGATATGGATCAAAGGATGAGTGAAAGAAACCGGGAGTGGGAAGTTATACTGGAGTTTGAGCGAAAGCGTGCCGAGGAGGCTGAGAGGCAGCTCCATTTGCAGACGGCCCGTGTGGTCAGCTTCGAGAATCATTTCAAGGGGGAACAAGAGAAGGAGAGGGAGAGGGAGAGGGAGAGAGAGAGAGAGAGAGAGAGAGAGAGAGAGAGAGAGGAGGTGCAACAAGAAGAGAAGCGGATCAAGTTTCAAGAGATGTGTGTCTCGCTCGTTGTGCAGGTGTTTTTGTTGGTCTCTGTCTGCGTGTCTGCGTGTCTCCTTCCCTGTCGTCTCTGTCTGTTTGTGCACAAGAGCACCAAGCATCATGCCACGTGTACACGCTAACCATACAGAGAGAGAGCGCGCGCGCGCGAGAGAGAGAATTTACTCGGAACGGTACTCCGTGGGGGGGGGGGGGGTCTGGTGCAAGTACAGACGTCTCTCTTTCTCCCTTTTGGCGCGTCGTGTGTTTCTGGCCTCTGTCTCTCTCTTTCACTCTCGGACTCATTCTGAGGCTCTCACTTGCTCTCTTCTCTCGCGTCCTCGCTCTCTCTCTCTTCCTCTTCTCTCCCACACACTCTCCCCCGCTCTGTGACACTTCTGACAGATGAGCAAGTTGCAAGATGATGTGACAAACACACAGAAGACAGATCTGATGACGTGACAGATGACACACATGACAGATGAGCAAGTTGCAAGATGCTGTGACAACGCACACACACACACACACACACACGCACGCACGCACGCACGCACGCACGCTCACACACTGAAAGGTAAGCGAGATGCAAGACGAGGTGACAGATTTGACATGGCTATTAAGTCGACTTTGTGAGCGTTGGGAGACGCATGAAGTCCTCAAGGTCTTTCCTCTCCCCTCCACTTCCTCCCTCCGCCCTGCCAAGCACACGGGCGCACGGGCGGTGGACTGGTACTGGGTACTGGGTACGGTCTAACACCGTACCCACATGCAGACCGTACCCACATGCAGCCTGGCGTGCGGCCTAACGATGCAACAATGCAAATCCTGTAAAGACTGTCTCGCTTGCGCTGCATCCGTGTGTGTGTGTGTGTGTGTGTGAGTGTGTGTGTGTGTGTGAGTACTCACAGATGATTTAGACCGCAGATGAGATAGACCGCAGAGGTTGCCTTCCGCACGTCCTGCTTCCGCTTGTGTATGTGTGTGTGTTTACACACCCACAGAGAGAAAGAGAGAGAGAGAGAGAGAAAGAAGGTGAGATACTTAATGTATACATGCATACATTCATGGGTATACACGTATGCATTGCGCACGCATCAACGGCAACGACACATGGGCTGATGAAAAGGAGGAGGCATGTGACAAGGCAAGGGCGTTGCAAACGGCGGGAACAAAGTGCCATCAACAGCTGCTGGCATCACAGCAGCTGCAGCGCCTCACGGAGCTCAAGCTTGCCCAGCGTGAGAGAGAGCTCAAAGAGCACGCACAAAGTGCTCTCGAGAGCCGCCGCCAATGGAAACAGGTACAGCACACAGATGAGACTAGGTACAGCACACAGATGACTATAGAGTGACGTGCATCACACACACGCACGCTCGCTCACACCTACAGCACACAGACAAGACTATAGAGTCACGAGACACGTAGCATCCAAAACAGTTGGCATTTTACAGTTGGCCATTTTACATATTAGACACGTGCAAGCATGCATGACAAACACGCACGCACGCACGCTCGCTCACACTTACACACTCGCACACACGCGCACACACACGCCATGCACTCGCACGCGCACCTGGCAGGCACAGGATGAGATGCAACGGTTAGAGAGCGAGGCGGTGGCGATGGAACAGTAAGCGTTCTGTCTAAGCCTTCTACAACCCGTTGCTCGCTTACACACTCAAACACACAGTTTTGCTGCGCTTGTACTCTCGCAGCTTTGCTGCGCTTGTACTCTCGCTGCTGCGCTTCCCGCCGTACTCACGCAGCTTTGTTCCTCTTGTACATACACGCAAATAAACACACACAAACACACACACACACACACACACACACATACACACACAATATATAAGTCCCCTTACGGAGATTGACCTGACACCAATCTCCGTAGTCACACCTTTATGAACACCTTTCTGGGAGTCCACGCCGGCGGAGCCGGCACCAATGGTTTAGTTCAACTAACTACTACTATACCAGCATACTCAGCCTCGACGAGGAAGGAAAGATGGAAATCAATGGTTTAGTTCAACTAACTACTACCATATATAAAGGTGTCTACGAAGGAGCTTGGTCAAGGTGCTGGGCAGAGACCTTGATCAAGCTCCTGGGTAGACACGACTTGGACAAGGTGCTGGGTAGAGACCTTTCTACGCAGCAGCTTGATGGTAGGTTGAGAAGAGAGAAAGAGAGAGGTAGTTTGAGAAGAGAGCAACTGGAGGCACCAACACAGACGTGTCAGAGTTTGTGCACAGGGAGCTAGCGGAGATGCGGGAGCAAGCGCAGATTCGCGCGCACCGTGATGCCCTGGTGCACCGACAGGTGATAGCTCTATGGAGGTGATAGGTGATAGCTCTATGGAGGTGATAGAGGAATAGAGGCTCGAGAGGCAAGTTTTCGTTTCGGGTGTTTGGTTAGCTTTGTTTCGTTTGCTTTCCATGTTTCCGACCAGTTGCCTTTCCATGTGTCCTCAGCAGTTGCCTTTCCTTGTTGCCCCTCAATCTAAAGCCTAAACCCTACAAAGGCATGTAGAAGATGAGTTCGTGAGGGAAGGATGAGTTACAAGGGCATGTAGAAGATGAGGGCTTCGCAAAGGCAAGTAGAAGTTGGCGTGTGTGTGCGCGTGTGCATGATGGACGGGAGCGCTCTGCATTATGGTTGGACGCACGGGAGCGCTCCCGTTGCATCGAATGTCATGCAATCATACACACTCATTCACACATATTCCCTCTATATTTCTGACACACGCACGCTGAAGCATGAAGATGGTGAATACAGTGGCGAGAGCTAGATGCAAAACGGCGACGCGACCTGCAAGAGGCTCTCGAGGTGTGACGCCACCCCAACTCATGACCGCAACAGTTGACGGCAACTCATGAGTTGCTCATGATGCACACTTACTTTGCTGCCGCTTTCCTCTTTCGTCCAAAGATTCAAACGTCTAGCGCCCAGCTTCTGCTTCTGAAGCTGGGCGCCAGAAGCCTGCATGTCTCAATGCCACTCCATGTCCTGTTTCTGTGAGTTGATGTGACAGTTGATGCAGTTGGCGCTCGTCTCCAACTCCTCCTCCTCGGACAAGTGTTTGATATATACCAACTTTACTTACTTTGTTTAAAAAAGAGACGTGTATGGAACTGACACAGACGGCATGTGAGGTTGCATGTGATCCTCCCGTATTCACCTTCTTTTTTCTCTCGTTCGCTCTGTGTGCAAATAAATTACGTCAGTCCTTGAACGAATACAAAGAGCGTGTAGCTGAGGGTTGGTCAAAGTGGTCAGGGCTTCAGTCTGCTGTCACAGTTGCCCAAGGTTTCCACTCCCTCCTCCAGCTCACCATGAGGCTTAGCGCATACGGGATATGAGCTGTGCATTTGATGGCGACAAGCGCGCTGCCCTCGCCACCGTCAAGTTACCGTGGCGTGTGATGTTTTTGACCTTAGTGTGATGCCTTTGACCTTTGTGCTGTCATGTCAGGTGCGCTGGCAACCAGCAACCACTCAAAAACCTCGGCATCTTCCTCCCAAAGGTCAATTGGAATGCCCGTGAGCGCAGAAAAGCAGATAAGAAAGACGACGTTGACGGTAGAGATGCCGAGGGAAGACACGCGTCGCAGGGAAGGTTCTGAGGGAACATTTCAGTCATTGTTCCCTCAGTCAGTTCAATCTGCACATGGAGCTCAACAAAATGGTTCTCCCCAGAAGATCGAGGACAAGAAGTTGGTCGAGGACAAGAAGTTGGAGATCGCACGCAGCGGAGCTCAGAGCGCCAAAGGTTTGAGGGGAGGATGCGGTATAGAAGAGCAGAGCAGGACCATTGGTGCTTTGCGAATGAGCAAGCTGTTGCATGCCATGGGGGGCTGTGTGGGGGGGGAGAGTTTATTTGGAACAGTACTGCACAATGGAGACTGGCAAGGGATTGAGCAGACCGTAGAGGAGTCTAGGTCTGCTCAATCTACGCAATCTTTCGACGCGGAGAACCTTTTCTTCGACTCTTCTGACCGTGAAGACGAGGCCTCTGCGTCCTCCAGATCTCTAGGCCGTGCAAGTGAGCCCGGAGACGTGCATGGAGGGGGTAAGGAACTAATCGATACACATGGATGAGGTTGGATGCAAGCCGCACTTTGTTTTCCAAACTGCCAAGTGCAATGTTGCGTTCATTCAGATGCTTTGTGCTATATAAATATCGTGATCTGGCACTTGCCTATCATGAACGGGACGAATAACTCAACAGCCCCGTCCATCTTTCCAGCAACGTCAAGTTGCGACAATTACAGGATCAGAACTCTCGGCTATGCGTGTGGTGAAAAATTCTGGTAGGCGAAGTCCTCAATTATCTAACTTTCTCTCTCTCTCTCAACTTCTCGCGCGACCCGGGTGACCGGATTGGCGTGTGTTGTTTGCTGTTGGGAGATCTGTACATGCTTGGAGCGGCGGTGGGAATATGGTGTGCTTCTTTGGTTGGTGTGCGACTTTGGTACACATGCTCCCACATGCTAGCATCCACTCTTACTGGTTCTCGAGGCGGCGGAGAGCCACCAGCATTCAGAATCATTTTTGAGAGTTTGCTTGGTGACGAGCCACGAACTGGGTGCGGACTGACCATGAACGGTTCCCACTGCTGCAGCAGCTGGTTTGCCTGTCTTTGCTGTGGCAGCGTCCAGCAAGCATCACGCACGTTAATCAGCAAGACAACATGAGGGCTTCGCAGGGCCATGGGAAAAGGCGCATGTGCAACGATTGGATAGGTGAGGACTAGATGTGTCCTGGACTTGTTGTGAGGTATGACAGTTTCCATTTGAAATGCCTCATACAAGAAAAAATCGTGTTGCCGGCAAAGGTTAAAAATACGATTATGCTGGTATCTTAAACAAATCTCCCGGTGTTTCAAAATTTCCAGGTAAATGTTTTGGAAACACTGGGAGATTTTTTTTAAATTCGGGCGAAATCGCATTTTTGACTCTGTGCCTGGCAACATGATTTTTCTGTTTTAAAACAGAAAAACCCCATCCCCCGAGGGGATGGGGTTTTCATCCCCCGGGGGATGGGGCAGTTCTATCGTTCCTAATAAACTCTCTCTCTCCCATGAGTTGTTGCCACGCCCCCCAAAAAGGACCGCGTAAACTCTCCGAGTCTCTCTCTCTCTGCAGGTTACGCAACAAAATGACAAAACCTGGAGCAGGAGAACGAAGCGCTCGTGCTGCATCGTGAGCTCTCTTGACCACCACAAATTATTTGCCCACTGGAAGAAGCCCTTGGCAACTCTGACAGTGTTGACCGAGGCAGTGGGACGGCTAGTAATAGTTTCGACGAAGATTTCTTCTAGGTTTTCACCTTCTTGTGGCAATGGCTTTGCCTTCTCTTCCTCCTCTCTCAGGGAAAATATCTCTTCCTCCTTTCTCAGGGAAAATATTAAGTCGGCCCATGCGTCGAAGTGAAGAGGGCAAATATCGCATGCCTGCAAGCCCACAAAGACTTTGCGGGCACGAGAAAGGACCTCTCTGCGGTGCAGTACTGCGTCGCTCCACTGGTCCCAGCACATTTGCACCTGCATTAATTTGATCCTCGAGACAACTCGCTGCATGACGCGTCTCTGTCTCTTCCCTTCCTCTATCACCTGAACCCACGTGCCAAACGCGTTGGCAGTGCATGCATTCTGCATTCTTGTCAGTATCTTGGCCATAGTTGCCTTGGAGTTCCTCGTCGTTGATGCAACCTGGCTCCAAACATGCATGGATTGCACGACGCAGTTGCGTGTGAGCCGATAAATTGTTTTCCGAGTTTTCCCTCTCATAAGTATCTGCTCTTTGGTGGTCTGAGCCCACGAATCGAAGGTGACAGCAAGAGCGGCATTCAGGACACGGGACATAATCTTCCTACCGACAGTTTGGATCCGCTTGATCTCCACATAATTGTGTCTCCATTTGCCAAAGGCCATGACCAGTTGCATGTTTGTAAGGTATCGCAGAACCTTGTGCTTTTTGCCATGCATGGCGCGACTCTTAATTCGGACTTGCGACCATCCGTCGAACATTATTGCTACACTGCGCTGCAGCATTCTACCCAAAACCTTTTTCAATTTGGCTCGTTCCCGCGTGGCCTCCTGTGTTTTTGCTTTCCAGTATGCGAAGCTGAAAAAAGTCTTTGAGTTTGTGAATGCGTGCATCAGATGCCGAGATTTGCGCTGAAATTCTCTGTTTCTGCGCGTGAGAGCTGACCACCGTTGCACAGCATAATACTCCGCGGCGCGTAGAATCTGTGATACAAAAGGTCAGTTCGTCATCGAGCGCGGTACTTTTCTACTTTTCAAATTGTAGCGTCACAGCCAGCTGAAGTGATGACACAAACCCTCGCAAGGATACAAAAGCCAGGGCAGAGAGACCTTGATGACACACTTGCCGGTCAGGCGTCGAAAAAGCACACTTTGTGAGACCAAGTGCTTCCAGGGTCTGAAGATCTTTGCAAGCTTCATACACGACCACTTTGTGAGAATCTTCACATTTTGCTCTATCCGGCGGCGGAGGACACGCTCTAAAGCATACCGCTGCCAGCTGACTATCAGAATCCTGAGCTTCCTGGTGCCTCGCTGCTTAATGTTGCGCACACTTGCCTTCTGCCAATCAAGGATCACAAAGCGCAGCAGCAGACAACACGCTTACCGTCAAACCCCAGGTTGTCCATGAACAGTGGCACGTGGGGCCACTTGATTTTGATGTGGGTGCCGATCACACATGCAGGCGTGCGTGCAACTGTGAGCTTCCGCTTGAGCGGAAGCTTGAAAAACAAACAAAGTTCTTAGCGTCGCTTGCATGTTGACACTAACATGAGCGATGTGCATGCGCTTCACGTAGGAACGCCACTCCTCAAATGCCGAAGCGACTGCTGCGCGAAACCACTTGTGTAGAATGGATTTTTTTTTCAGCTCCCTCCGCCGAAACGTATTGGCAGTCTCCACCGCTATTTGCCAAGCTCTCACTGCCCGTCGCATCTGTCGGCACACACATTACCCGCGCACGCACCCCACGCAACACACACGCAACACACACACAACACACACAACAGCGCGCTGCATGTGCATGTGCATTTCAAAGACTCCGCACTTTGTGAAGAAGGTGATTATGATGCAACTTGAATTCCATGGCGCGCAGCGAGCACGCGCGTGCTGTCAGTTGCTGCCACGCCCCAAAGACAGGACCATACTTGTTCTGCAACCCAAAACGGCTCCCTGTTCACACACTCAGCACATAGAAAGCGTACACACAAGTTAGCGCTGTGACCCAATGCGCTCTCTTCCAGATGAGTGGGGATGCAGGATGACTGAGCAAGGAGCAGTCGTGGCCGCACTGTCAGTCTAAATACCAGGGCAACAAAAAACAAAAACGCAGAAGCACGCTTGAACTTCAAACCTCTGGCGAGCAGGCGCTCACAACGTAGTTGACAGGCCTGTCTTGCATCCTTGTATCTTCTCCACCGGATTAAAAAACGATCTGATTTGCATCAAAAAGTGAGCAGGTTGCCGTCTGCGCAAGGAGAATCACGTGGGCACATACATTGATGGTCGCAGTCCAGAATGTGCCGCGTGCGCACGAGACGGCGCTTCTTGGCCGCTGTTATCACCGCCACGCTCCGGTGGACGAGGAATATATGACAGAGCTTCGCCCTTTCCCTTTTCGCTCTGAATATCGCGACCCGCTTGTTGCGACGAAGCGCCTGCTGCCACCCGCAGTAGCAAATATACAGTGCACGTATTCCGCGGCGGTAGAAGATCATGCGCTCCCAGCGCTCCATCACCGCCTCACAGCCGCGCAGGCGGGCGTCGCGGAGCTCCTCGTTGAGCACTGAGCCTCCTGCCTGCCGCGCCCGAAGAAGCTCCAGGAGCGCAGACGTGCGCTGCTGTGCAGTCACAGCATTGTGCCCACGGTTCGGAGAGCTGCGCTGCTGAGAGCTTGCAAAGTCGCCGGGGCGCGCGCCGCGGATCGAGCGGATTGTGCTCAGAGCGTCCTCCCAGGCCCATTCTGCCTCCAGGGCCTGAGGCATCCTGGGAAATCAGAACGAGGAAAAGGTGTAGAAAAAGGCACCAGTAACAATGGGCGTGTGCGGCGAGACGCGGCATGCATAGACACAGAGAGGTGCACAGGATCCATCACCGAAGGCCTGCTCATTGCTTGGATTCCTGAAGAGACCGGACCTTCTAAAGGGAACACCCTGTTGATACGGAAAACGCAGTTTCTCCGTTACTACTCCGTGCGCGAGCCCAAGTGGATACCGAACGTTTAGCTGAAAGGGAAACGCTTTTGC
>Ga0315899_10003890_pt1 | contig 16201 bp, 30 predicted proteins | sample LakEriMetagenome_2_FD_203518 | JGI IMG/M metagenome (GOLD analysis project Ga0315899, IMG submission 203518) | Freshwater fungal communities from buoy surface, Lake Erie, Ohio, United States - Buoy 4 MA112 | ecosystem: Environmental > Aquatic > Freshwater > Lake | place: USA: Lake Erie, Ohio... | reverse complement strand
CACCTGAAGAAAATAAACAATTGGCACAACAATTCAGGGTCACTCTCAATTGCGTTTGTGAATTGTTGTGCCAATTGTTTATTTTCTTCAGGTGTGGTTGATGTCATTTCCTGCTCAACCTCCCCTCCTTCTTTATCATTATTCATTGCCGATAATCCAAGATGGACCCCTCCAATAACTCCAGTTGCAACTGCCGCTTGTTTAAAACCTTTTCTTGCTTGTTGTTTTGCGGCAGCTTGTAACTCAGACTTACCGATTTGTTTACCTGTTTGAGATGCAACATTTGCGGCTGCGGTTGAGTAGGCTTTTGATTGGTGTTTTAATGAAAGTTCACCAACTTGTGCAAAAACTCTGTCCATACCTGCAGTTATCTTCTCAACAAATTTACTAGACGCTGGGATATTTTTACCTATCCATTGTAATGCGGATTTAATTGGTGCCGTTATTTTTGATAGAAATTGTGAAAATCCCTTAATAAATGACGCCAATTTTGGAAATTTGGTTAATAACGATGAAACTCCCTTTGCACCTGACAATGAGGCTTCAACACCGACTCTAACTCCTTTAGAAACCGCACCTGTAAATACAAGTGCTAAACAGTCAACCGCTAAAAATAGTAATCTTGCCCACATAGGTAGATTTTTATCTTCCTCGGCATAATCACCTGTAATTATTTCATATAGGTCTAAACAAACTACCGCTCCCCACATTATTGCAGGTGCTAATTTACCTATACCTGTAGCGGTTAAAACCAAATCAAGTGCAATCCCAACAGGATGATATAAAAATGACCTTAGTTTTCTTAATAACCAAATAATCCCTTTACCTACCATTGAACCCACACTTTTAATTCCGTCCCAAGCCTGTCCAGCCTTTTCTTTAACCCAACTCCAAAAACCTTCAGTAATTACGTTACCAGCAGAATTTATATTTTCAGATACAAATAGTTTAATCTCATCAACTTTATACCATATGTCCTGAATAATTTCAGATTCGGTAATATATTGTAAATGTTCTTTATCAGGATTTAGATTAAATAGATGATTAACTATCGTATTAAAGGCGTCTCTGTTCTCCCAAATATTTCCTAAGTTTTTATTTCTTTCTAAATCCATTAAATTATCAAATATGACCATGTATTTTCCATCAACAGACATATTCATAGTCATAACGTGAGATTGATTAGAACCTTTATGAGATTCTAAAATCAATTTTTTTTCACTGTCTGATATTTTTAAATTTTTATAACTCATATTGTTTAACTATCATTAATCAATAGTTTTTAAACATGTATAACATATAGTTTTATTACCGTCATTCATTTTACCATCGTTAAAGAATGTCCAATTATTATCTTTATATGTGTTGGTTGCCGCATCATAACTTTTAGCTCCGGATACTACACATGGATATTTTTCCCATCCTTGACCTGTTTGATTAGGTGTTGGTTGCGTCTGATTTTGAGATGCGTTTTGTGAATCAAGTATATTTCTTAAAGGTCTTAAAATAACTAACCAATCCTCATCAGAATCAATATCACTATCAAGTTCTGCGTAAATGTCCTTACCATAAGTTGACTCATACGATTTTTTAACCGCACACATATCGGCAATTGATTGTAATTGAGAAAATGCCGCCCCTAAAGCCTCCTCATTTGTTCCTAAACCGTCAATTGCGTTATATATTTCATCCGCAATTGTATTACCATCAACAACTTGTTGTCCTTGTTCATTTGATGGTACTCTGTTACACATATCAAATGCAACCCTAACTCTTTCTTGTGGTCCTGAGTCTTTAGTTGCAAACCAAGCAGTCAAAGCTCCTCCAACCGCACCTACGCCAGCACCTATTGCGGTACCAACTCCTGGTACTATTGAACCTATTGCGGCACCTGTTGCGGCTCCCGCTGCGATATCAGAAACGTCTTCTTTTAATAAATTTGATTTCTTGAAATTTTCAGTAAGAGTGGTTGAAGTATCGTACTTACTAAGTAATTTAAACCTCTCTATTAATTCATTTTTACCCATATTATGTGTTTATATTATAAATATTATGAAAAATAAAAAAAATTAATTTATTGGGTTTGCTTTACCTCTTGTAAGTCCTGATTCCCATTTTGATTTAGAGTCAATTGGATTAGCCTTTCCTCTTGTAAGTCCTGATTCCCATTTTGATTTAGAGTCAATTGGATTAGCCTTTCCTCTTTTTACTCCTGACTCCCATTTAGTAACTGTTGCAGTACCTCCGCCTCCTCCAGTACCTGTAGATTCGCCACCTTCTTGTTCGTTAACACTCTTCAAAACTGATAAAACCAAATCGTATGAATTAATTATTTTTTTCATTTTTAATAAATAGTATTTAATACTTAATATTTTTGTATATTTGCAAAATGAAAACTACATTATTTTTATTATTCACATTAATTTTAACTTCTTGTCTCAAATATCAAGAACCTAAATTATTAAGTTTAAGTGGTGAGTATATTATTGAGAATATTATTGTTCACGATGAAAATTTCACAACTGAGATTATGAATTCACAGACAGGGGATATTTTTACAAATACTTTAGAGATACCTCAAATTGACACGATTAATTTAGGGACAACTAAATGGTCATTTGACTATTCAACTTTCTACGTATTACCAATTGAGAATGTAAACGGAACTACAACATATTCCGAACAATATTTTTATAATACATTTGGTCAAAATTATTTTGATGATTTAGGTTACATTGATATTTTTATTGGAAATAAAATATTAACATTCAAGATAATAAATGATGGTACAGAATCTTTGGACCTACGTAGTAAGTCGGAGTTATACCTAAATGGTGAAATAACTAAAGTTAATATTACTTATAAGTTGACCAGAATTGGTCCTTAAAATAGGGAAGTCTTTGGTAACGAATTTGGATTTTCGTCAAAATATTCACTCATGAAACTTAATAAAGAATCCTCATCAATTTCCAAAAATTCCTCATTAACTTCTTCAAAAAATTCATCTTCTGTGTCATCTTCAAAATAAAATTGTGTTGATTCTGAAATAATTTCGTCCTTTATGAATAAGTCATATCCCCAATCCTGAATGTCCTTCAGAAAGAATTCGGATTCTCTTATTTCATTTATTGGGTCGGTACTTAATCTAAATGATACTTTCAAACAGTTGATATCTGAATTAAAATAATAGTCAACTATTTCTTGTATTTTCATTTTACTTTGTTCCGAATCTTCTAAACATATCTAAAGTTTTTTCAATACTTTCATGAATTTGTTTAGATTTTGATTTTAATTGTATGGATTCCTCAATATTTTCATACTCATATTTCATATCCCCACACTCATTACATTCTTCCTCTTCACCAAATATTTCATTTTTCCAACATTCGCAAGTCTCACCTTTACCTTCATACATTTTACCACATTCTTCACATACTTCTTGAGAATCTGATTCGTTCATATAAATTTTGTTATTATATTAGCTCACATCATTTTTTGAGTTTACTGTAATCCCATTTTTATCTAATGCTAAATCTTCCACATTTAAAGGTGATTCATTTGTCTTATGAATTTTCATGGTTTGAAATCCATTATATAATGTTCTATGCTTTTCAGCTATTGAATTTTTTTCTTCTTGACTAATACTAAGGAAATAAGAGTTCATATTTTTTTTATTTATAAATATATTGACATATTCATTTGACAAAAAAAAGTATTATTATTAAATTTAGTCTTATGACACCTGAATTAAAAAAACAACCGATATTCAAAGACCATAGAGGTTCCTTTACACCAATTAAGTTATCCGATAAATGGGTTCAATCAAACATTAGTATTAATGATGATATTTTTGTTTTTCGTGGGCTTCATTTGCAAAAATCTCCAAAATCTCAAGCCAAACAAGTAATGGTTATTCAGGGAAAGATAATTGATTTTTGCGTTTGTGTAGATAAACTAAACCCCAACTTTGGAGAAGTATTTGAATATATGATGAATGAAGGTGACGTTCTTTACGTTCCTCACGGATATGCTCACGGATTTTTAACTCTACAAAGTGGAACAATTGTAAATTACTTGGTTGATGAAATGTATTCTCCCGAACATGAATTATCTATTAAATGGGATTCAGTTGAGGGTGTTAGAGAAACAATCACAAAGATGACTGCAGGTTTTACATTCAAACTTAAAATGAGTGATAAAGATAATGAAGGTATTCATTTTACAGATTTGGTATGACAAGAGAAGAGGTAGAAGAATTATACGAAGGAGCAATCCTACTTGATGGATTTGACAATTGTATTGTTGGTATCACTGAGGAATTTGGTAACGGTATTCGTATTTTATACTCAAGGGACAAAATTTTAGAATCACTACAAAAAGATATGTCAGAAGAAGAAGCTATTGAGTATTACTACTATAACATAGTTGGTGGACATTTTGGAGAAAGAAATCCTATATTTTTGGTTTAATAATATCTCATCCAAAAAGTTAAAATTCTTGGAGCCATTCTTTGCACTACTCTACTTACAGAATGTGGGGTGACTTCTTTGTCTTCACTTTCTAACATTTTAATAGCTCCGCGAATCATAGTTTGTTTAATGTCATCCGCCATTGATGCTAATTCTTCAAAATCATCACTCTCTTCATTATAATGTTCCTTCCTTAAAATATCTTCACCAATATAAAGATAAGAAGACGACCCAAACATATTTGTAATTCCAGAATCTCTTAATTTATCTAAGTATTTTTTTATTTGTTGCATTTTAAAGTACTTTAAAATGTTTGCATCCTCAGATAACTCATTAACATTTTGATATTTAGATTCTTTAATTGATTTTTTTTTATCGTATAAATCTTCCAAAACCCAATTGTCACTATCCGACAATAATGGAAAAGTACTTAGTTTATTATTATCCCAATTAATGTTAATATGGGAATATTTTCCAAAGTCAATTATTGATGATACGGTCCCTCGTTCAAGTGTATACTCTGGTTCCCCTTTCATTCTCAAACAAACAATTCTATCGTCGGCTTTAACATCCGGATTAATTTTTTTCATAATTAATATTAAAAATATACTTATATTTATATAAATAGTTATGAAAATATATATTAACGAATCCCAAAGGAAAAAACTTATATTTGAGTCGGCATCTGACGATATTGAAAGAATAAGTCAGGAGTCAAAAAAACTGGGGGATTCAATACTTTCAGAAATTTCAAAACAAACAAATATTGATTTAGGTATATTACTATCATGGAGTGCGTCAATTGGAGGATTTATGTCCCCCCTAAACGATGTTATTCAGGGTAATTATCCTCAATTTTCTGATTCAGATAGATTTTTAATTTTAAGTGGACTTTTGTTTTCTGTACTATATCAAAACAAACGTAATTTTAATGAAATTAAAAATAAGTTAGTTGATAAAGGTTTATACGAATCTTTTTTAGATGTACTTCCTAAGGCAGAAAAAATAAAAGATAACTTTTTGTCTTTTTTAAATGGGATTGGAATTTATATAGATAATATTGCAAAAATTATCGGGTTCACTTTTGTTATACCTATTTTACCAATAATCTATAACTTATCTTCAAATATGGATGCGTTTTCTGTAGGGTCTGAAGAGATAGTTAAAAGAATTGCTATGTATTTTACAAGTATTTCTGCCGGAATAATGATAAAAAAATTCTTAACAAGAATTGTTAATAAGTTTAGAAATAATTAATTTTCAGTTATTTTAATTAACAAATTTCCCTCACCTTTAATTGTTCTGTGGTAGACCCCCTTTGGGATAAAATACTTTTTACCTATTTCCATAACTACCGGAATTTCATCATCCATTTGTATCATCCAGTTCTTACCGTCAATGATTTCAACAATCCTATCTTCTCGGTCTCTATGCCACATTAACTCACCAGAATCAACATCTTCATTAAATAATCGTATTTTTTCACCATTTAATATTTTTTCATTAAATGGTAAAGTGTTTTCATTTAATTTTTTCAAACTCATGTGATACAATTACCAAAATCCAGGATATGTTTTTCCACCCCATAAATGTCCATAACGGTTAATCCTACAAGCCCAATAACCGGCCTTAGTCTTATCTTTCTTATTATGACATTGGTGTCTTGCGGCGAATGATTTCCTTGCCTCAGGATTAGATACTTTTGCGGTTAACCCACCATGAACGTCCCCAAAAGATATTTTCTTTACTTTACCTGTTGACGGGTTTTTAACATATACAACATACTTTTTACCTCCACCGGAATTTCTTTTAGGTTTACCAAGTTCAACCTTTTTACCATTATATTCGGCCTCATTTATATTATCAACAATTGTAGGTAAATCTAAATTTACAATTTTACCATTTGACAATAAAACTTGGTTTCCAATTTCAGAATTAATAATTTCTTCTTCATTTTCATTTAAGTAAATTATTCCTAATTTATTTAATTTTCTAACTTCATTAAATAATTCTAAAAATTTATTAGAAGTTGGTCTATATATATTTTCCGTAATTGGGATATCATTTTTTATATGAAAGTTCAAACCTTCTGATAAAACAATTTTTTTATCATTACTTAATGATGATTCATGTAATATTTTGTTAAGTTTCATTTTTTCTCACGAAATAAAAAATACAATCCAAAGAATGATAGTGCAATACCATAAAAAATTGCGGTGGTAGTCCAATAGGAATTCGTAGCATCTAAAATTGTCTTGAAAATTACGTCGAATCCTAAAGGGTTGAAAAACATTCCAGCCATCAGACAGAAAGTCGCTATGTTTTTGCGAAAAATTTGTCTCCAAGTCATCACTATCCATTTATTTGGGTTTAAAGTTTATGAATTTACTATAATAAATTCTTTAAATATAAATATTGTCCAATAAATAAATTTATGAATACTTATTAGCAAATATAAATTATGGCAGCAAAAGTTACAAAATCCGGTAACGGTAGTAAAGTTAACTTCGGAACAAAAAAAACCGGAGCGTATTCAAAAAAACAATCACCTAATAAGAAATCAAAAAATTATAAAAAACCTTATAGAGGTCAAGGTAGATAAATTTTCACTTGAAATAATTGTTATGTTTTATTATACTTATAATGATTATGAATACAAATTTATCATTCTTTGAAGATTTTTTTGACAGACTAAAGGAGTCCTTTATTTTTGAAATACCTTTTGGTAAAATTTTTAGGTTCATTTATGGACTGGTGTATTTTATTGCTGGTTTAAACCAATTTTTTGGGATATTCAAAATTGCTCATCCTGAACATACTAACCTATTTTGGTTAGGTCTGGAAAGTTCAGGTTTTATATTACCTTCTATTGCGTTAATACAGATTTATTGTGGATATTCATTTATTCGCGGGTTTGGGTTAAGGGTTTCACCATTTTTATTACTACCCATTAACTTTGGTATAGTTATGTATCATGTATGTTTAGATAGTACCACATTATGGGCACCAATTATTCTCTTAATTATTAATTTTTACCATTTAAGAAAATTTGGTTTTTTAAATATAAATTCATGGGTTAATTAAATGTCAGGAGTTTTTTTTGAGAAAATGTTTAACAGCCTTTATAAAGAAGACTTAAATTTATTATTTGGAAGCGATTCAAAAATAATAGTGGACTCTTGTTTTCTATCTTCAAACGTTAACAGATGGTCTATTTCAGTAAATTTAATTCCTACTGACATTGATATGTCTATGGAAGTTTATCCTGATGGTTTAGTTGTTCTAATTGAAGAGGCTTGGAAATTTACAGGAAAAGATAGAAACATAATTTTAACAACATCAATTAAGAATTAATGGCACACCCAGTCGCACATTCAAAAAGTTCAGCCAAAAAATTTGGAGGTAAATGGGAAGATTATATTCATCTACATGAATGGATGGATGAAACAAAATCATGGTATGGTCATTCAATACATAGAATGTTTAGGCATCATAGTGAAGGAATATTTGAAATGGAAAAGAAATTTGGGTTATCCTTCATCAATAGTGACGATAAGGTAGTATATACAAGATATGTTGGAGAACAACATGTTAAAGAAGATTGTAATAATTACATACCTTCAGCCAAGGAATGGGTGTTGGCAATTGAGAATAAAGAAATGCCATTATGGATGATTAAAACAATAAAATTAGAAGACTAATATTTATTTATATGAATTTTGAATTATTAGGTGAAAAATTAAATTCCGAAGGAAGTATTAAAATTTTAAAAAAATTAAAATTTATTTGTTTGAGTTATGGCCAAAGATTTATATCTCAAACATTATCATGTTATGAAGGGGATTCTAACTTTGAATTTTATTCTAATTATCAATACGGAATTAAAATTCCTAATGATGTTAAAAATTATTTAGATAGTTTATTTTCAGAAATTGCAGATAACGATGATTTAATAGACATAATTGATTATGATGACGCTCCTGATGACGTACATTACACTACGTTAGAAATTGGGTTTAATTTTGGAGATGATAAATTTACCATTGAACAAAATTTATTCTACTACGAGACAGATTACTCAAGTACTCAAATTAATTTGGAGAATTACCCTGAAATAATTGATACATTAAAAGAAATAAAAAAAGAAAATGATATAACCAGGTTTGAGGTTTCATTTAATGGTTCAGGAGATAGTGGTTATATTGAAACAGGTCATTCAGAACATGGGACAGTACACGTGCCTGCGGGCTTAGAAGATTTTTTATATTCTAAAATAGGTAGTATAGTTGGTGGCGGATGGGAAATAAACGAGGGGTCACAAGGAACTTTTTACTTTGATTTAAACAGTAATACTATTGATTTTTCATACGGATTAAACAACGAATCCTCAGTATCTAAAAAACTATATGAGGTCAACCTCAATCTTTAGATTGATTTATTTTTTCCTGTAATATTTCAACAAAATCATTTTGCATATTTTTAAGTAGTGAGACATAATAAGTCTCTCCACTTGAGTCATTACTTCTATATTTTGAAATTGGTGGTCTTTTACTTCTTTTTAAGAAATTTAAACCTGATATATTAGTTATACATTTATGTCCACCTGAATTCGCCTGTATAAAATCCCATGCACTTATACCAATTTTATCCAACAATGACATTTCCTCATCTGTTAATTTTGAAAATAATTTTGACATTATTTTTTTAATTTCCATCATATATTTTAACCCATTGTCAAAGTCTAAAATTTTCTCACCATACAATGCCGCAAAATCTTTAAATGTGAATCCAACTGAATCATCTTTAGCATTTGTTTCAGATATCCATTTTATAGTTGACAGGGGAATCTTTTGATTTTTTAATTCACTTTCGTACATTCCCAAAACTTCTTGAGCAATTTCTCCTAAGTTAACACCCTTTAATTCTCTTTCTTTTTTATAAGGATTACAAGAAGCTTGTAATAATCCATTTCCCCAAGCAATTACCAAAAAATCAGCGTCAGGATTGTTTTTAAACGGGGTATATCTATCATACGAACCACTAGGTCTCATGTACCCAGCCCCATATTGTTTTATTATGTTACCAATAATCTTAACATCTTTATTGGTTGACATTTTTTTGATGTATTCGTCTCTATTTTTTTCAAGTTCAGGGATATCTGAAAATCCTTCTTTTTTCATTATCTCCCTAATTTTTAAATAAATGTTTAGTATTGATGGAGTACACTCCATTACTAATTTTTCTAAAAATCCGGGTTTGTTTTTAAATGCTAATAATAACTTGTTAGTGACTAACCCAAGTAAAAATTTATTTTTTCTTAATTTTTCACTTTTGTCTAATTTAAATGCGTATGCTAATACTTCATCTATTGATATGTCATTAGCCGCAAAATTAGCGGAGTCAACAGTTGATATCAATGAGATATCATCACTACCAAATAATTCTTTAGGTGATATTATTTGAGATATTGTTTCAACATTTGACCTTGATGGTCTAAAATTAGTTGAAGTTTCTTTTTCAACACCTGCTTGTCTATCGTGGTGGTCAGTATGAATAACAAACATTGGTTTACCGTGTGCAAAATCAACCAAAACTGGCATTATATCACCACTACCTTCAGGTTTTTTTATAGACCACTCTTTATCCCCATACTGTATTAATTCAGAATCAACAACGTCAATTCCATTTTTATTCAAATATTCTTTCATTGCGATGGCGGTAGTAACCCCATCTAAATCCATATGAAAATATATTTTAGCCTTTTTATATCTCTTAGATAAATCTTTAATATTACGAATTCCTGTTTCTAAAATAATTTTTCTCATAACAAATAAATATTAATCTTTCCAAAAAACTTGCACAAGTATTATTAGAAACGAAAGAAATAGACAAACCATAGTTTTTGTATTAATTGATTCTTCAAATAAAATTTTTGACATTAATGCGTACGTTATAGTTCCAATCGTAAATCCAAATACCCTACTTGGCCAAAGTTGACCATCAAAATGTTTTATCATTAAATTTATACTCGTCATGAATATTATTGATATAGGTATACCCATCAAAACCGCCACCCATATATTATTTTTTAACCATTCATATTTTAAATGACCCTGTAATTGATAAAATGCTAACACTTGTCCAAGTACACTAAGAATAATCGCTAGAAAAAATTTCATATTAAAATATATTTCTTAAATAAATTTTGTAAATTACTTTAACTAATACAAAAAAAATATTATAATTGTTTATGAATAAAATTAAAACAGGAAGTAAAGTTTCAGTTAACTATACTGGGCGACTTGAGGACGGAACAGTGTTTGACTCCTCATTAAACGAAGGAAGAACTCCTTTGTCCGTTACAATCGGTAATGGAGAACTAATAAAAGGATTTGAGGACGGTCTTATTGATATGTCAGAAGGCGAAAAAAAGACAGTTACTATACCATCAGAATTCGCCTACGGAGATTATCGTGGAGAACTTATTAGTGATGTAAAATTAGATATGTTACCAACAGATGTTAAGGTTGGTGATGAACTAGTTGGTGAAAGTGACATGGGTCCAATCAGAGTTAAGGTAATGGAAATTAATGAAGGTATGGCTTCTTTAGATGCAAACCACCCATTAGCAGGTAAAACCTTGATATTTGATTTGGATGTGATTTCAGTTGATTAATCTTCTTTCAACTGTTTCATTAAATTACCCCAAAGTAAAGTTTGTAAGGCCAATAGTACGATTCCACAGTAAAAAGTTGCGTCGTTCTTAGATAAAAGGATTACTAATAAACTCAATGCTAATGCCCACATACAGGCGGTTAATTTTACTTTCATATCATTATATTTTTTACAAATATAATAAATAAATGTTTCAGACAAAAAAAACCTCACAAATTTGTGAGGTTTTTTAAATTTATAATTAATTATCTTCTGTTTGTTCTACGTCTTCTTAAATACGCTTCTTTCAGTTTTGAATTAGTCTCTTCTATTTCAGAATCATTATCCATCCCTTTAGATTTTTTCATTTCCATTCTTAATTTAGTTTCCGCCTCTTCAGCCTCTTCATCAGCACCCATTTCTCTTAACTTTTTAATCATATTTTTAACAAAAGGTAAAATAACATGTGAACCTGCAACTGATAATAATCCTATCGCTCCTAAAATAATTGTTAAAATTGCATCTCCAGTTTCAAGTGGAGCAGGATTTAAGTATTCTTTAACTTCTTTTTTATCTTTATTGATTGATTCGCTAATTCTTATAGCTAATTTATTCAATTGGTATTCATTCATTTTTCTCATAACAATTTTTTATTATAAATATGTGACTAAACGTTAATTTAAAATTTTTTCGTAAACTTTTTTAAATTTTTCACTTGATTTTAAACCCTCTATTTCCACTTTATTAAAATACCCACATTCACTGTGTTCAAATCCATCTTTAGCCTTTTTCAAGTTAGGATTAATTTCTTTATTAGTGTTTTTTAGATAAAAATATATTTTTTTATTTTTCTCTTTAATCTCAGCTATTTTTTTTAGTCCACCTAAAATTTTAATATTAGTCTCCTCTTCAAATTCACGTTTTGCCGCGTCTAACGAAGATTCATTTTCTTCAACACCTCCCATAGGTGGGGACCAATAACCTGAGTAATCGTTATTTTCACTTCTTTTACAAAGTAATATTTTATTTTTACACTTAATTATAACACCCGATGAGTCCGACATACTAATTTATTCTTGATTTTTATTAAAAAAATAATATTTATTATTTATAAATATATAATACGAATCAATGTCAATAGAAATAGTAGTTGCGTTTATCACAGGTGTTGTTGGACCACTGTTAATTATCTTAGCTAAAGACTATCTTAACAAACGAAAAGTTAAACCAGATTTGGTCCAAGAAACTTTAAAAGTTAGTGAATTAGTCACATCAAAAATTGAGCACATCAAAGAAGAATTCAAAGCTGACAGAGTTTGGATTACACAATTTCATAACGGAGGTAATTTTTACCCAACAGGAAAATCAATGGCCAAGTTCAGTGTAATGTATGAAACAGTTGGGGCGGGAGTTAATTCAATCCAATCAAATTTTCACAATATTCCTGTTAATTTATTTAGTAAATCTATCAATCAATTATTAGAAAACGACATTATTGAGATTCCTGATTTTAAAGATGAGGCAATTTCAACATTTGGTTTAAAATATATTGCTGAAGAAAGTGGTTGTAAATCAGGTTATTTATTTGCAATAAAATCAATTGATGAAAAATTCATAGGTACGTTAGGTTTAGATTATACAAAACGTAAAACTAGTCTTGATATGGAGTCTATAAATCATTTACAAGTACACGCGACCGCATTAGGTGGTGTGTTAATGAGTCACCTTTCTAAGTAATATTAAATTATTCAGGATTTATTTTTAGGCAACAACTTCAAAATTTTCAGACGCCTTTAACGCACTATCTCTATGAGAACTAGCCCCACCACCTGCATTAATGTCTGCAAACTTAATTGCTGCTTCTTCTTTTGAATTAAATTTAGGGAATTCGGATGCTGGTTTACCTTTTGTAAAAAATTTAAGAGCAATTTTTGCAGCAATTTTAGGGTCATTAACCAAATCAGGGTTTTGGACTAATTGGTTACCCATACCAATCATATTACTGTATTTTTCATAATTTTTAATTCCGGTCAACTGATTAAATCCTCTGCCTCTGTAGTTATATCCATCATTACCACCTTGATTACCGACTGTCTTTGCGTAAATCACATTAAAGAATTTCTTAACATCTTTCTTTAATTCGTCTAATTCAGAATCACTATAGTTTGCAACTCTTTTACCAAATAACTTTCTTATTCTTTCGTTACTTGTTTTATGATAAGATACTTCACTTTTTGGTTTAAATCCTGACTCTTTTTTAATAACCGATAATATTCCAATTTGAGCGTAAGGGTCAGTAATACCTTCTTTGTTCATTTCATCAATTAAAAAATTAATATTAGTAAGTTGTTCACTATCAAAATTACCAGTGATTTTAACTTTACCGTTTTCAATTCTTTCATCCTTTTTTATTTCAAATTCTTTATTTTCAGGTTTTTCGTAACTACTGTTTGAAACTGTTTTATCACCTGAAAATATTTTACTAGAATCTTTTTTATTTAATAAATCCCTTAGATGTTGTCCAACAGGTAATCCTATGTGTACGTGTGTAATTTTTGGAGCGGAGTCCCACTCTGATATTTCCCCAATATAATCACCAACTTTAACTTTATCTCCAACTTCTAGATTAACGTTCTTTAAATGGGTGTAAAAAATGTCAGGATAATCATTATCACCCTTAATTGTGATTTGGGTACCGAATACTTTTCCAGTTGTTTTATTAGTTCTTTTAACCCTTTTAACGACACCATCAGTATATGAGTTAACAACAGTCCCAGGAGGTGAAAAAATGTCCCAAGCATTGTCAGATTGCCAATTACCAAACGCTCTTTTACTATGGTGTTTTGGAGAATTTTCTAAATCAGTTTCAAATGTTCCTCCAATAACTTCCTTAGACTCAGTTATTAAATATTTTAATTGGGTTTCGTTTATTAATATTTTCATATTATGCGTATTGGGGCGAGAACTCAATCCCATTTGGTGTATAATCTAACTTACATTCTGGTAATCCCATACCACTCATTAAGACTGATGAATTTGGACATAATTCAATAGTAGTCATAGGTGTAATAATTGCTCCAATTTTACCTTGTTTATCATTAAATTTAACTCCATTACCACCAATAATATTAGTTACTTTAAATTTATTACCTGAGGTACTAATTTTTAATTTGGCCTCATTATCAGTTATATTTTTAAAAATATTATTAATTCTACAATCTTTTAGCTCTGATTTTACACATTCCCATTTTTCATCTTCAGATAAAATTTTTTGAACTATTCTAACTAAATCACTTTCGTGAAGTTTAATGATTTTTTTCATTTCTTTTTTTTATATAATATAAATATTTGATTAAATAAAAAAACCCCAAAGAGGGGTTTTAAATAAATTTTAAACTAACTACCCTTGTTGGGGTGGTGGTGCCATTGTAGATATTTTACACTTAGTCCCATCGGCCTTTGTTAAAGTTCCTGATTCGTCTAACGTTCCTGTAGAACCTGGTGTACATTCAGGTACTACTTGAGATGGAGCAGCTGGACTAGCAGGTGCTGGAGCGACTGGAGGTGGTGTAGTTGGAGCCGCAGGTGTTGGAGGTACTGCGGGAGCAGGAGCAACTGGCGGAGTTTGAGGTGCGGATTGTTCCTTTATCACCATTATTCTCCTTTGCAAAATTTCATTTGCTTCTTGTATGTGTCTTTTTTTTGTATAACTTCTCATAATCTATAAATATATTTTTTTTTATTTAAAATTCTTTTATTTTTATTGGGTCAAGATAATCCCAGTCAAATGATTCTGAATCATGCACATCAGTGTCAGTAATATTACCATCATACACAGATATCAAACCTTCATTTTCCTCAAATCTAAATTTTAATGATGCAGTACTATCGTCATATGAATATACGCTATGCTCATAAGTTTGTGTTTGTATAACCCTTTCAGAAATATTAACATTTAATTCATATAGACCAAGTTTGGGTTTTAACAGAGGTAATTTAAATTTGTTTTTAATATTAAGTTTTATTAATGTAAAAATATAATCCACATCAATAGTTTCAGGTCTAATACCTAATGACCTTAAATTTGACTTAAAAATATCATAATCTGTTTTGGAATCAAAACATTCATCCCAATCATTGCCAAGTTCATCAAATTCATTTATAATATTACTAATGATTTTTACAATTATTTTATCATTAATATTTTCTAATTTACTTCTTTCCATATTATATTTCGTATTCGTTAGGGATTATTCTTTCAACGTCTTCTTCTGTCGTATTAATTAATCGGTTCATATCTCTCCAATCAATACCATTGATTGATAGAACATGTACCATTGTCATACCTAAATTAAGTTTTCTATCGTTAAGTAATGCCCATTCATCTGCAGTATCACCCTCATACATTTTCAAATAATTATATAAGATTGCAATATCATCTTCATCAGTAACTTCAGGTATTATCACATCAACATAAATGTCGTACATTTCTCCAAAATAGTCGTCTTCTTTTTCAATTTCAGTTATTTGTATTGGGAGTTTGTATCTTTTGGATGACTCATCAAGATAGAACTCAAGTTCTCCACCTAATTTAGTGTCAACCAATGCCTTTAAATAAGGATATTTGGAAACCATTATCATAAATTTTTCAAATCCTCCAAAATATTTTGCAATATCTAATGGGGATTCTCCGGAATCAATTTGTTTTATAACATATTGTGAAAAGTTTTGATTCATATCATTACCAATCTATACCAGGTCCAAATTTTCTATCATCAATAATATCTTCAATATATAATTCAATGTTTGGGAGCCATCTTTCTAACCTATACTGAATCTCAGCCCTTAGATTATCAAAATCGTATCTATTTGAATTTTTGTATATATTAACATAGACCTTTATTTTATTTATTGTTACAACTCTATCAACAACTATTTTGTCCACAGATTGCACTTCATGTATTTCATCCATTTCACCCATTCCCCAATCTTCAGATTCAATTTGTATAGATTCTAATTCAGAGTTAATTAACTCCTGAATTATTTCATCTATTTGTTTTTTTTGGGATTCGGTGATT
>Ga0315899_10003889_pt1 | contig 16202 bp, 13 predicted proteins | sample LakEriMetagenome_2_FD_203518 | JGI IMG/M metagenome (GOLD analysis project Ga0315899, IMG submission 203518) | Freshwater fungal communities from buoy surface, Lake Erie, Ohio, United States - Buoy 4 MA112 | ecosystem: Environmental > Aquatic > Freshwater > Lake | place: USA: Lake Erie, Ohio... | reverse complement strand
CCCTTAACGCTTTTTGAACATTTGACAAACCGTCTTGCAAGATCTTAGCCTCCCTACTTAAAGAATCATTTCGCGCAAGTAACACAAAGTTCTCCTTTCGCAATTTCTTGATCTCAACATCCTTTTGGCCAATCAATCGTAAATAATAAGCCAATTTCCGTTGGATTTCAATTTGACCCATCTCAGGATTTTCTGATATCGCTTTCTGATCCCCAAGAATTTGTTGGCGCGCAGCTTCCAACTCATTTACCCTACCACCCAATTTTTTTATTTGAATCATACGGACCTCCAATTGATTCGATATGGAATCCAATCGGTCTTTCGCATCTTTAATAAAAGTTTCTTGATTCGCGCCAAACCTAAAGAATTCAGGATTCAGCCTTTCTAGCGCCACCATACCGATTAACAGAAAAATCAAAAAAATTAAAATCCCAACCGTACGTTGAAGCTTTTTTTCTCTTGAACTTAATGGACTTGAGGGCATATATAATTTGAATTTGTCAACAAATTTCTGACGTATAACAGAATCAAAAATAATAAATTAATTTTACTTTTAAATTATTCTTTTCATAGTTCTTCGTTTATCCTCATTATGTCCATCGCTAAACAAATATTCAGCATCCAAAATGATTTGGCACATACCCACGCAAAACTTATAGCCGTGACAAAAACGAGGTCAATCGACGAATTGAATTTAACCTACCAAGCAGGAATACTTGATTTTGGTGAAAATAGAGTTCAAGAATTAGTCGAAAAACAAGCAGTATTACCCCAGGATATTCGTTGGCATCAAATAGGTCACCTACAAACCAACAAAGTTAAATACATCGCTCCCTTTGTTCACCTCATTCATACCGTGGACTCATTGAAGCTATTAATGGAAATAAACCAACAAGCCATTAAAAACAACCGAGTAATTAAATGCCTATTCCAAATGTATATCGCTCAGGAAGAAACAAAATTTGGCTTGCTTCCCAACGAATTGCATGAAATCTTAGAAAACCCGATCATGGCTGAATTAAAAAATATCCAAATAGTTGGGCTTATGGGCATGGCCAGCTTTACCGAAAATACAGATCAAATAAATAAAGAATTTACCTCTTTGGCACAATTGCTACATGATTTAAAATCAAACCAAACAGCCATGCACCTAGGAAATATAACCTGGGAAGAGCTCTCCATGGGAATGTCCAGCGACTACCTATTAGCCGCTGAATTGGGCTCTACTTTAGTCCGAGTGGGATCCGCTATTTACGGTGCTCGGGAGTGATTTTACGGCTGTAAAAAACCATGGCCATTTCAATCAAAAAGAAACACAGAGAAGCCATAAAAAAATAAAAGGAAAGGTCTGAAGGAGTCTCTCCGCTAAATGGCACCTCTTTCATTGCGCCAACTTGAATATTCGGTTTTCCTTGATAGTGATTCTGAATTTCTTCTCTAGAATAACTTCGCATTTCACTTTCCTTTACGGGGTAATTAATAGCCAAATTCAATGGTTTTTTATCCCGAATTTTAACCTGCCAAAAGCCCGAAAAATTCCTATCCAAAAGTTCTGGCCATTCGCAAATCCATTGAGTTCCTGTCCACCTTTGCTCCGGTATCCAGGATTGCTTTCCTTTAACCAAGGTCACTAAACCATTTTCAGAAGTGCTGAATTTAACCTCTTTAGGAGCCACAATTTCAAACTTACTCGAAAACACAGTAGTTGACCAATGATTGAGCCCATTGTTCAAAGCCATTTCTTGAAAAACAGGAAGAAATAACCCATGCTTAAAAAAACTATCCCCCTCTTTGGCGATATCTCCTGAAAAAACATACATAGACCCTAAACCCAATGTAAACTGCGACAAAAAAGGCTTTCCATTCACGTACTCAAAAATGGGTGTCCCACCATCCCACGTAACATATGAATTTGAATTAAACATTTCCAAATTCTTCTTAAAAGATGATTGTTCCAAAATAGAATTAAAAAACGGTGAGCGCTTAATGGGTAAACGGACAGCTAACGTGCGATTTGAAATCTCCTGCCTAAATGAATTTCCTTGGCTTGAAAAATTTAAATTAAGCCGATTGATAATTCCACTATTTAATGGGGCACCCGGAATAAAAACAAATGTATTTCCCATTTTAACCCAATTGGAAATCGATTTTAATACGTCAACAGAGAATAAATTCAAATCATTCAAAATCAAAAATCCGCTCATTTTAGAGAGATTTGCCAACAAGCTTTGCCTGTTCACCGAATGAAAATCGAAAAGAGAATCATTCATAAAAACGGTAGAAATATATTTTTCACCTGACATGCCTTCCAAAACATAGACATCTTTTGACTCCGGAATTTCTAACAAAAAGGAATACACATTATCAAATAACACCTTATCATCTGAAATCAATTTCGCCTTTATTTCCCTTTTATCCGAAAGGCTAATGCCAAAATCAAGCCATTTCGATTCTCCCTCATTCAAATTGATTTTCTCCGTTGATATAGGAAAATCATCCAGATACAAGCTCAATTTCTGATCCTTAGCCGCAAGATTTCCGATATTCTTAATCCGAACTTTTAAGGTAAATGGGCGCCCAATTTGAATTTGAGATGTATTATTTGAAATACTATCCACCACTATATTGGCCTGCAAAGGACCTTCAACAGGCACTAAATGGACTTCGAAATGCTTAGGAAACACTGGCCATGGGCTCGTTCGCGGAAAATCCGACACCCAAATCAGGTTGGGAGTGGAACCCGTATTTTGTTCCGCTTGAATTGAACCGATTCGATCTATGATTGATTTAGATTGCCCAACTCGCTCGCTCATTTTTAAACTTGGCCATAAAACATGCAATTCATTCCAAGTCTTAGACTCAAAATCAGCATTCTGAAATGAATTCAAGAGTAAAAAGACTGGTTTTTTTGATCGTGGTAATTCAGCCGCCAATGCATTAAACTTAGTCCGATTCCCTTCCATAAGTCCCATATGGTTATCCACAAACAAATAAGTTGGCGAAGAATTACCTTTCAGAAAACCCACATTTTTAGGCTGAGAAAAGGCTAATATCAGTGCGGCTAACGCTAAAATTCGGAACAATAACAGGACTAAATCATGAAGGATCCGAATGCCCTTTCCTTGGGTAGGAGTCCCCTTTAATACTCGAATGTCAGAGAAGAATACAGTAGATGTGCTCTTTTTATTAATAAAATGGAGCCAGATGGGCACCGCAATGCTTAATAATCCCCATAAAAATATTGGTTGCCCAAAACTTATATTCATAAAAGCTAAAATACAAAAAATCCCAACGAATTAGGTTGGGATTATAATATTCAACGAGTCAAGATTTCTATCTTGAGATTGACATAATTTCGAATTCTAAGGTTCCCGCTGGAGCCGTAATCTGGGCTAAATCACCCACTTGCTTTCCTAACAAGCCTTTACCAAACGGTGAAGATGCTGAAATTTTACCCGTTTTTAAATCCGCTTCCTCTTCAGAAACAATAGTATAGGTAACAAGCATCCCATTTTTTGTATTTTTGATCTGAACAATCGAGTAAATAGACACCTTTGAAATATCAATCGTAGATTCATCTAATACACGTGCATTGGCCACGACCTGCTCTAATTTTGAAATTTTTAATTCCAATAAGCCTTGCGCATCTTTTGCCGCATCATATTCAGCATTCTCACTCAAATCTCCTTTGTCTCGAGCTTCAGCAATTTGCTTTGCCATATCTTGACGTCCTTGAAATTTCAAAGAGTGCAACTCAGCCTTTAACTTTTCTACCGCCTCAGCTGTATAATATTGAAACTGTGCCATCTTAATTAATTTATTTAGATTCCTAAAAAACAAAATAGAACGGCTTCCGACCGTTCTACATAATTTATTTGTAGTTTTGTCTCAGATGCCGAACTAGAATAAATGTTTATTTATCAACACGTAATCTTATTTTTTACCCGACAAAGGTAATTAAAAAGCGATATTATCCCAAAACATTTTATTCGATGACAAATTCCGCTTCTTTCAATTTTAATTTTTAAAATATGCGCATCATATTTTTTGGGACTCCAGATTTCGCAGTAGCAAGCCTCGAAGCATTAGTTCAATCAAAATTTGATGTGGTGGCCGTTGTCACAACACCCGATAAACCTGCCGGAAGAGGCCAACAAATTCAAGCGTCCCCCGTTAAAGTGTATGCTGAAAAAACAGGATTACACATTTTACAACCCTTGAAACTGAAGGATCCTGAATTTTTAGATAACCTTAAAAACTTACATGCCGATTTACAAATCATTGTGGCTTTTAGAATGCTTCCCGAACAGGTTTGGAATATGCCTCCTTTGGGAACTTTTAACTTACACGCATCGCTACTTCCACAATATCGCGGGGCAGCTCCCATCCATTGGGCCATTATAAATGGTGAAAAAGAAACAGGGGTAAGTACCTTTTTTCTTCAGCATGAAATAGATACTGGTGACCTATTATTTCAAGAGACAGAACCCATTCATCCAGAAGATACCACAGGAGATTTGTACCAAAGATTGATGAAAAAAGGCGCAAATTTAGTAGTAAAAACAACGCAAGCCATTATAGACCAACAGATTAAACCCCAAGCGCAAAAAGAAAGTCTTGATTTGAAAATTGCCCCAAAACTCACTAGAGAAACTGGCTTGGTGCATTGGTCAAAAAATTCCGAAGAAATATACAATCTTATTCGGGGGATGAACCCATTTCCTGGTGCGCATACGCTATTTCAAGGAAAAAACTGCAAAATCAGTTCTGTCAGTCCACATGCTGAAATCATCCCTTCCTTAGGCATTGGCGTTTGGGATACCGACCAAAAAACATATCTCCGAGTAGGTTGCGCCAATGGATATATCGAAATCTTAGAATGGCAAATGGAAGGCAAAAAGAAAATGAAAATCGAAGATTTTCTCCGCGGATATTCCCTTAATTTTTAGCCGCAAACGAATAAATCCCCAATGGATAAAAATATCCAGAGTCACTGGTTTTTATATACACCCATCCAGCTTTTTGGTTTGCAAATACATAGCCCGTCGACATACCCTTAAACTGCTCAAACCATTCGGCAGATAACTCATTCGGTATAGGAATAGCCTGAGAACAGGCACAGACTTGTTTAACCCTATTTTTATTAAGCTCAAGGATTAATTGGCGCGTATCCTCAACCAAATCGCCCTGTCCTTTCGCTAAAGCAATCGCATAGTTTTGCTCATATAAATGCTTGAAACGAATATATTCAAACGTTAATTCAGGAAATTTTCGCATTAAATCAGCCCCGTTAGAAAAGGCTTGAATATGACCGGCATCTGGGAAGCCAACAAAATCTCCACCCCAAAATGCACCCATTTCTTTGGCTAAACTACCAACCTTAGCATACAAATTGCTTCGACGCACATAACGACCGCGCCGATACATTCCCACATCCACCGCTAAATTGAAATTATGCAATGAAAGTGCCGTTTTTGAACGACCCCGATTTAATAAATCCATTTGCTTAGCCAAACCTCTTTCACTTTGCAGAAACTTCAATCGATATCCCCTTGGATTAAATATAGTAGCTAGCGAATCCTTTAAGGTTTTAAAATCCTCAATTTCTAGGGCTAATGTATTTCCCCAGACCAACAAAGGATCGTCTGTCATGTTGCTATATGCAAATAAATTCTCTTTGTTGTCCGCGGCAGCGCCTAAGGAATAAATTTTTGATTGAAGCCCTGAAGCATCTTGAATGAAAAAATCCAATTGGGCCGGAATTTCAAATTGATTTTCTATGGGCACCCGCTCCCGAAACATCCAATGTAAATCCTCGAAATTAATAGATTCAATACGCTTTTTCTGGCAATTCAGTTGCAATGAATCCAATTCTTGAACGCCAAAAACAGTAAAACCACAAAAACTTAAAATCAGAAATACGCCGATTTTAACCTGCATCATTTAACTGGAATGACCAATTGCTCCCCACGTAAGGTCACATCCTCCGACTTATGATTAGCATCCATGATGGATTTTTTAGACACTTTATATTTTTCTGCTACGACTCTTAAAACATCTCCTGGGCCGACCGTATGAATCGCTTTTATCTTGACATTTACTTTAGCACCGCCCTTAAAACCATCTGAAATACTAGGGTTCATTGATTTTAATTGGTCTACCGTAAGTCCAAACCGCTTAGCCACCCCATTCAAAGATTCACCCTTCTCTGCCGCATACGAATAGGCTTTCCCACTCGGCTCAGCGACTTTCTCCTCCGGAATTTTCTGCGCTTCAGCTTCTTGCTTTTGTGCTTCCAAAGCCAATTCCGCCTTTTGAACAGAATCCTTTCCTAGTGAACTATCGACGGAAGAAACCGTTGACGTGGAATCCGTAATAATCGAAACCGGCGGCTCCATTAATTCCTCATCCTCCGCTATGACTAATTTTTCAGCCTTTGCCAGCTCCGTATTTTCTGGTCCTAAAAAATGCTCATACCCAACAAATACTAAACCAACAAGCGTAATTAATAACACAAAAAGTGTAATTAATGGCAAATTTGAACTTGAACTTTCTTTTAAAAAAGGAATTTTCATTTATAAATTATCTTGTGTTTTTTGACTCATCACCGCTACTTTTTCCACCAAATCTTTTTTGTACAAATCAAGTTTTTCAGACAGGGAATCGTTTGAAATGGCCAACATTTGAACAGCTAAAATCCCAGCATTCTTAGACGCATTAAGCGCAACCGTGGCGACAGGCACTCCATTAGGCATCTGTAAAATAGATAAAATTGAATCCCAACCATCGATCGAGTTTGACGACTTCACCGGAACACCAATGACTGGCAAAATAGTCGCAGAAGCAATCATTCCAGGTAAATGAGCCGCACCACCAGCACCGGCAATAATCACTTGGATCCCGCGTGATCTTGCATCTTGTGCATAGGTCAACATTTTAACTGGGGTCCGGTGGGCGGAGACAATATCCACTTCAAATGGAATACCAAATTCCTTACAAACATCAATCGCGTCTTGCATCACTGGCAAATCCGAACTGCTACCCATGATAATTCCTACCATATTATTCAATATTTAACTAATTACACGAATCAAATTTCTAACCTTTTCAGCCTTTTCCTCAATGTCCAACCTTGAATCTCCCAAGATAGTCACATGTCCCATCTTCCTAAATGGCTTCGTTATTTTCTTTCCATATAAAAATGGATGAACCCCCGGAATAGACAAAATTTCTCGCAAACCTTCATATTTAACGGGTCCCGTATATCCATCTTCTCCCAACAAATTCAACATACCCGAAAAGCATTTCGACGCAGTTTTTCCCAAACTAAGTCCAGAAATCGCACGTAAATGCTGCTCATATTGTGAAGTTTCATTAGCCCGAATCGTATGATGACCCGAGTTATGTGGCCTAGGCGCTATCTCATTAATTAAAATTTCTCCTTCGCGAGTCAAAAACATCTCAACCGCCAATACCCCAACCATCCCCAATGTATCAATCAAATCGACGGCTATCTTAGCTGCATTTTTTTCAATATTGCTTGGAATATCCGCTGGAGAAACAAGGAATTCCACAAGATTATGCACTGGATGAAAGACCATCTCAACGGCTGGAAATGTAGCAATTTCCCCTTTTGCATTTCTAGCGACAATCACGGCTAATTCTTTAGAAAAAGGAACCGCTTTTTCTAAAAGTCCTGGCTCGTTGAATCCTAATGAAATATCAGACTCGTTCTTTATCAACTGTACCCCGCGTCCATCATATCCCCCTTTTCCCAATTTATTAAATGCAGGTAAAAAAGAGAGGTGATCCCTAATTTCTTCTGCGGAATCAATCAAAACAAAATCAGCAGTAGGGAAACCGTGGTCTTTGAAAAATTGCTTTTGCAATCGCTTATCTTGAATCATTTTCAAAATATGCGGTTGGGGATACACTAATTTCCCCTCATTTTCCAAGCGCTCCAAAGCATCTATATTAACATGCTCAATTTCAATACTAATCACATCATGCGATTGGCCAAAAGAATAAACCGTATTAAAATCTTGAAAGGAACCCTGGACAAAATGTTTGGCCATCAAATGACATGGCGCCTCCGCATCAGGATCTAAACATGAAATTTCAAAATCCAAATCAATCGCCGCCTGCAAAAGCATACGACCTAGCTGGCCACCTCCCAACAAACCTATTTTTGGCAATGATTCAGACATAATTTGAATTAGAATGGGTAAAATTACGGCTTTTGTTTTACCTTTGGAAATTATTTAGCCTTCTAAAAATATATTTGACTTTTACGTTAACAAGAAATGACAAAAAGAACACTCGTACTTATCGGATTTTTAGCCTTAGCCGTAGCCAGTAGATTATTTATTTTAGGAGGAACAAATTGGGTGAATTTCTCACCCATCGCTTCAATGGCCTTGTTTGCTGGAATCTATTTTAATCAAAAAATTCAAGCCATTTCATGGACCATTTTAGCTGTTTGGCTATCCAATTTACTCTTAAATAATTTCTTGTATACTGAATACTATCCTAACTTTTCATTCGGATTTGATGGAGTTCACATGGGCATTTTTGCACTAATCGCCTTATTAGGAAGCAGACTTAACCAGCAAAAAATGACCGCTATAAATTTTTTAAGCACTAATTTAGTGTCAGGCTTAGGATTTTTTCTTTTGTCAAATTTCGCTGTTTGGATTTCAAGCGATATCACCTATGCAAAATCCATGCAAGGATTATTAGCCTGTTACGCGGCTGGAATACCCTTTTTGAAAAATACGTTGGCAAGTCAATTTATATTTTCAGCCATTTTCCTAGGGTCCTTTGAATACCTAAAAAATCGAATTCCTGCGCTGAATTAATTGACATTTTTCATTACGATTCCGTCACGCATCACAAATTTAACTTTGCTCATAGACTGAATGGTCTCAACGGGATTGCCTTCCACGGCAATAATATCCGCTGATTTACCGACTTCAATCGTACCCAAATTTTGAGATTGGCCTAATAAATCTGCAGCATTTAATGTGGCACTTTGAATAGCTTCCAAAACAGGCATACCCGCTTCGTGCATCAACTCAAATTCACGTGCATTTTTTCCATGACCAAAGACACCCGCATCCGTTCCAAAAGCTATTTTCACCCCTGCTTTATACGCTTTACCAAAAGTTGACTGGATAATTGGTCCTATCTCCAATGCTTTCTTCTTGACCATTTCTGGATAATAATTTGGGATTAAGGCTGAATCAGCCACCGATCGGCCCGCAATGACCGTAGGCACAAAATACGTTCCCCTTTCTTTCATCAGGTTCATTACCTCAGCGGTCATAAACGTTCCATGTTCGATCGAATTAACCCCACCCAAAACAGCTCTTTTCATCCCCTCAGCTCCATGGGCATGTGCCGCCACCTTAAATCCATAATCTTTAGCCGTATTGACAATCGCGCGAACTTCCTCTTCGGTGAACTGGGCACCCATCCCATCTTTCGCATAACTTAAAACTCCGCCCGTCGCCGTAATTTTAATTAAATCTGAACCTTCCTTATATCGCTGACGAACAGCTTTGGCTGCATCGTCGACTCCATTCACCACTCCATCTTCAGGACCCAAATCCTTTTTAAATGTTTCATTAATTCCATTGGTATCATCCGCATGACCTCCCGTTGTACCGATCGTAACACCTGCCGTAAAAATCCGAGGACCTTCCACCAACCCCTTATTGATCGCATTGCGTAAACTAATCACGACATGGGTACCTCCTAAATCTCGAACAGTCGTGAAACCTGCCATTAAGTTCTTTTTTGCATTGACTAATGCTTGGTATGCGATATCTCCCGGATTTTTAGTAAATCGATCTAAATAGGCACTTGGATTTGTCTCGCTTTCTAAGTGGACGTGCATGTCGATCAAACCCGGCATAACCGTTTTGTTTTTCAAATTAATCACTTGGTCCCCTTTGGCTGCAACTTGATATCCTGGCACCACGGCACTGACTTTTTTACCTTCAATTACGATGGACATGTTCGTCAGAACTTGTAAAGACTTTACGTCAATTAATTTCCCACAATGAATGATGGTCTTTTGTGAAAAAGCCAACAAGGGGCTTAAGATCAACATTAAAATGATTCTTTTCATAGCGTTTATTTTTTAATGGCTTTTGCAAAAATATTTACTCTAATGGACATAAAGTATATTATGCCGACTTCAAAATCTTATGAATATGATCCCAAAAACTTGGATACGATTTTGCGACCACTCCTGGTTCATGAATAATTAATTCACACAAAAGACCAACCGGCGCAAAGGCCATGGCCATTCGGTGATCATCGTAGGTTTCTATTTCCGGACAGGTATCTCGGTTGGCAAAATCACCTGATAATTGGTATAGATGATTTTTTTCTAGTTCGACCAATTGACTTCCCAACTTAGCCAACTCATTTTGCAGAGCCAATACCCGATCAGTCTCCTTAACTTTTAAAGATTCTATTCCGGTTAAGGTAAATGTGATATTTTTAACTGCTGCCACCACACAAATCGTTTGAGCTAAATCTGGGCAATCGGTAAAGTCCCAGGCAGCCGACTCCTGTGAGGGACATTTCGTTAATAGATATCCACGCCCTGTAAATGTACTTTTTACCCCCAAAAGCTCCATGATCGACTTGATTTCGGAATCCCCTTGCAATGAATTTTCTTTCAGCCCTAAGAGTTCCAACGAAGTATCTTCAAAAGGAGAAATAGCCACCATGGAATACCAATAACTTGCCCCCGACCAATCAGATTCTACCGCGAATGGGATGGAATTATACGACTGATGCGCGATATCAATCTCGCCTTTTTCCCAATCCACCTTGGACTCAATACCAAAATGCTTCATCTGCGCCAAGGTCATTTCAATGTAAGGTTTTGAGCCTAATGAACCCGTTATTTTTACATGAAGTCCTTCGGGCAACAAAGGGGCCAACATCAATATCGCTGAAATAAATTGAGAACTTACGTCCCCGCGCATAGAAAGAGAACGAGTTCCCGCATAGGAAAATCCGCGCAATAATAATGGAGGATACCCTAATTGATTTTCATATTCAATGTCTGCACCCAAGGTCTTTAAGGCATCCACTAAAATTCCGATAGGGCGCTCACACATACGAGGCGTACCCGTCATTCGCTTTTTTTGACCCGTTATCGCATAATAAGCAGTCAAAAAACGCATGGTCGTTCCGGCATCCAATACATCTGCGACTTCTTGGTCCTTTTGAGATAACAACCGAATCATGGTTTGCGTATCCCGAGCCTCAGCTAAATTAGACAAGTAACTTAGTTCTCCCCCAGCTAAAGCATTCAGAATTAACGATCGATTACTTTCTGATTTTGACGCAGGAAGGGGTATGATCTCTTGAAAAGAATATTCAATGGGGAAAAGACGAATTTGATCCAAAATAGAATACGTGATTAACGCAATTTTAATGTTACTAATGATACAACGGCTAAAATTATTCCAACAATCAAGAATCGGATAACGATTTTAGACTCATGGTAATTTTTCTTTTGAAAATGATGGTGCAATGGCGACATGAGAAAAACCCGCCTACCTTCTCCATATTTCCGTTTGGTATATTTAAAATAACCTACCTGAATGATGACGGATAAATTTTCAATTAGAAATATTCCGCATAGGACTGGAATCAACATCTCCTTTCGAATAACGATCGCTAATGTCGCAATCACACCACCTAACATTAGACTTCCCGTATCGCCCATAAATACCTGAGCAGGATACGTATTATACCATAAAAATCCAATGCACGCACCTACAAAAGCCGCGCAAAAAATAGCTAATTCCCCTGAATTGGGAATAAACATCACATTTAAATATTGAGAAAATACTTTGTTTCCTGACACATACGCTAATATCGCTAAGGTTAGCCCGATGATGACCGACGTCCCCGCGGCTAATCCATCCAATCCATCCGTAATGTTAGCCCCATTTGACACTGCAGTAATAATAAAAATCACGACCAACACATACACAACCCACACATAATGGTCCGGAATAAAGCTTGGCAATAACATATTATAATCAAACTGATTATTTTTCAAAAACGGAACCGTCGTCATTAAAGATTTAGAATCTGTGTAGGACTGAACTTGGGTCCCATCGGCCAGCAACGTTAATTTTGAAAAGACCCTTACTTTAATGTGTTCGTTATAATACATGGTTAGGCCTACAATTAAGCCTAAACCTATCTGACCCACAATCTTAAATTTACCTGAAAGTCCTTCTTTATTTTTTTTGAAAACCTTAATGTAATCATCTAAAAAACCCACTGCTCCTAACCAAACGGCCGAAAGCAATAATAAGACGATATATACATTCGTTATTTTGGCAAATAAAATGGTGGGGATAATTAATGAAAGTAAAATGATGAAACCACCCATGGTCGGCGTTCCTTTTTTCTGCATTTGACCTTCCAAACCAAGGTCGCGAATTTCTTCTCCGATTTGTAATCTTTGCAATCGATAGATGACAGATTTCCCCCAAATAGCAGCGATTCCAAGAGATGTAATTGTAGCCGCAAATGCACGAAAAGTAATGTATTGAAATACCCCAGCGCCAGGAACGTTTAATGTTTTGTCTAAGTATTCAAAAAGGTAATAAAACATTCCTTAGCTAATTTTAGGTGGAAAAAAACTAAAACAAAGTTGCAAAATTTTGATTGCTTGTACAAATCAGCTCTCAAAAGCGAGGGCCAACACCAGCTTATCGTCAAAATCCTGCTTCACCCCTTTAATATCTTGATAAGTTTCATGGCCTTTCCCAGCAACCAAAATAACATCCCCTGCTTTGGCCAATTCCCTAACCGCAGTCATAATGGCTAATTTCCGATCACTGATGCGGGTAACTTTATAAGCCATTTCTTTGGGAACTCCCGCTTCCATTTGATCTAAAATATCTTCCGGATCTTCAAACCTAGGATTATCAGACGTCAAAATAACCGCATCACTGTAATGTGCAGCTAGTTCTGCCATAATAGGCCTCTTCCCCGCATCCCGATTTCCACCACAACCAACCACGGTAATTATTTTTTGAGACTTATTTCGAATAGCCTGAATGGTTTTAAGTACATTTTCTAGGGCATCTGGCGTATGCGCATAGTCGACAATTCCCATTTTATGATTGGGTCCCGCTAATTGGTCAAACCTTCCAGTAGCCGTTTTTAAAGCAGACATTTGCACTAAAACCTCTTCCTTATCCTCACCTAACAAAATAGCTGTTGAGTAAATAGCTAATAAATTATACGCATTAAACGTGCCGATCAATTGGGCATGAATCGCCTGGCCATCAAACTCTACTTGCAAACCTCCCACTCCATTACTAATAATTTTTGCCTTGAAATCAGATGAATTTAAAATTCCATAACTGTATTTTTTTGCCTTCGAATTCTGAAGCATAATTTGGCCCCGCTTATCATCTTGATTGGTCAAAGCAAAAGCAGTCTCAGGCAAAGCATCAAAGAAACCCTTTTTTGCTTTAATGTATTCGTCAAAGGTTTCGTGAAAATCTAAATGGTCACGAGTGATATTGGAAAAAATGGCTCCTTTAAAACGTAAACCATGAATTCTTTTTTGGACTACTGCATGTGAACTGACTTCCATAAAAACATGGGAGCAGCCATTGGATAGCATTTCGGCCAATAGCCTATTTAGATTTAAGGCATCTGGCGTGGTATGTGTCGCTGGGATCACCCGATCTTGAATCATATTTTGAACCGTGGAAATTAATCCACAACGATGCCCAAGCTTTTTAAATAATTCAAACAGGAGTGTTACGCTCGTCGTTTTTCCATTGGTTCCCGTAATTCCGATGAGGTTCAATTTGGAAGAAGGGTGATCATAAAAAGCACAGGATACTTCAGCTAATGCGGCATTGGAGTCTACTACTTGGATACAGGTAACGTCGTCAGGTATATTCGCCGGAATATCTTGCACCAACCAAGCCTTGCAACCCTGCGCATACACCTGGTCTAAAAACTGATGTCCATCTACTTGCGTACCAGGAATAGCAAAAAACAAAGAACCTATTTTTGCTTGTCTTGAATCAAAACATAAAGAATCTATTTCTTGATCCTTACCTTTTGTAGATAAAATGCTAAGCTCCTTAATCAACGAAAATAATGAACCCATTTTACTTTAATTGGATATTCAATAATAGATTTTTTCTGCTGGGTGTTCCTGGGGCAATCGACTGAGAAACAACGGCTCCCATGCCATTGGCTCTTACTTTTAATCCTCTATTTTCCAAGGCGAACAATGCATCGCGCAAATTCATTCCAACGACATTTGGGACCGTTTTGGCAGGAAAAGAAATAGCTGAATTTTGTACTAGTTTTTTATCTTGACTAAATAATACCCAGCGCCCGTCTTCTTCTACTTTGGGCAAATTGAAATTGGTGAAAAGTATTTTTTGATCCAATGGATGAATCGTATGAGAAAGTTTGGCATTATTTAATGAGTCCGGCAAAGTTCCGGATAAGGTTCTTTGCAATTTCATATCACGAGAATAAATGTGATTTGAAATATCCAAAAAAACCGGAGCCGTTACTTGGCGTGCGTAGGTGCCTTCAGAACCTCCTTCAGGTTTATCCATGGCAACTAAAACCGTGTATTTAGGTTTTGCCACCGGAAAATATCCGATGAATGAAACATAATAAGTCCCTTTAACATAATGACCGTTGACCAATCGCTGCGCCGTACCCGTTTTCCCGGCAATGCCATATGGAGTACCTTTCAAATTATTTCCTGTTCCGCGTTCCACCACCCCTTCTAACATAATTTTAATTTTCTTTAATGTCTCTGGTGAACACAAAGGCTCCTTATCTTTCTTTTGAGTTTCGGTGTAATCCTTCACTACTTTATTGCCCACCGTCGCATTTTTTACAATAATCGGCTGAATCCAATACCCATTGTTGGCAATCGCATTATAAAAAGTCAACATATGCATTGGGGAGGTATTCGACGAATAACCCACAGAAGACCACATGTATTGCAAAGCATCCCATTTCGCAGGAACTGGGAATTTAGGGGTTGAATAGCGAGGGGTAATTTGAAAACCTAAGGGATCAATCAAGTGAAACTTTTTTAAGTAATCGTAAAACTTTCCTGGTTTCGAACTAAATACCCGCTGCATTAACTTGATCGTACCAATATTCGATGAATGCTCGATGACCCCTTGAACATTAATTGTTCCATAATCGTGTGAATCAGTCATGGTCCTATTATATACGGTATACTTGCCCCCGGTCGTGACCATATCAGTCAGCGGCATATTTGATTCTTCTAACATCGCCATCATGGAAGGCAACTTAAATACAGAACCTGGATCATTTTCAGAAACATCAATGGCATAATTAGCAAACTCAGAATAACCCGTGGGTGAGCTTGCCTCCTTAGTCAAATTAGAAATGGCCTTAATTTCTCCAGTCGCAGTTTCCATGACAATGGCTGTCGCATAGTTTCCCTTAAATGTGGCTAAGGCTTTCATCAATGCCAATTCTACGATGTCTTGAATGTCTACGTCAATCGTCGTTTGTAAATCATAACCAGGCGTAGGGATTAATTCCGTTCCATTTTCCATAGGACGCCAAGTGTTTTTATCCATTTTCTGGAACAAGCCTTTCCCAGGAATTCCCTTTAGGTCTTTATCGAAAGCCCCCTCAAGACCTACCGCTAATTTATCCTTCAAGTATCCAATCGTCCGATACGCCATTTGGCCAAATGGAGCATAACGGACATTTACTTTGTCAAAAACAACACCTGTCTTGGTCGCATTTCTTTTACCTTCTTTAAAAAGTGGAAAATTCAAAACAGCCTTTCTTTCTTGAAAATCCAGCAAACGATTATTGAGCAAGATGTACGTTTTGTTACTGTTTTTTGCCAATAAAATTTTGTTGTAATATTCATCTGATGACCTGTCTTTAAATAAGAGGGCCAATTGGTCACAAAGTGCATGAATGTGTGTTGAAAATAATTTTTCAGATTTCACTGAAACGTTAAAGACGGATGGATCCATCCCTAAGCGATACTTAGGAAGAGAGGTGGCCAACAAACTACCATCATCTGAATAAATATTTCCCCTACTCGCCTCTACACTTCTTTCCTTGATATATGTCGCTGCCGCCTCTGAACGCAATTCTTCGCCTTGCAGAAAGAC
>Ga0315899_10003888_pt1 | contig 16203 bp, 16 predicted proteins | sample LakEriMetagenome_2_FD_203518 | JGI IMG/M metagenome (GOLD analysis project Ga0315899, IMG submission 203518) | Freshwater fungal communities from buoy surface, Lake Erie, Ohio, United States - Buoy 4 MA112 | ecosystem: Environmental > Aquatic > Freshwater > Lake | place: USA: Lake Erie, Ohio... | reverse complement strand
GCGATCTCTTATGATGTCCTTCGAGAACATCCAGGCGACGACGCTTTCTCGTTAACCGAGAACTTTGACACCATCGATGCCAGTTCGATCCTTCACTACTTCCGGAGCGATCGATCAGGGCAGATCCGTGGTATTCCCGATATCACGCCTGCACTACCGCTATTTGCACAACTACGACGTTTCACTTTGGCTGTTTTGGCGGCTGCGGAAACGGCGGCTGACTTCGCAGGGATTCTTTACACCGATGCGCCGGCAGGTGGCGAAGCCGATGCGGCTGAACCGTTCGAGCCGATCGAACTGGAGAAGCGAGCGCTCCTAACGATGCCAGGCGGTTGGAAGATGGCTCAGATGCACGCTGAGCAACCGGCGACCACGTACGCCGAGTTCAAGCGTGAGATCCTCAACGAAATCGCACGTTGTTTGAACATGCCGTTCAAGAAGGGAATCCGAGAGGCGGTGTTTTTGCTAACAACGCTTTCTACGCGATGGGTGGCGATTTCTGGTCGCCGTTCTTCCCCATCGTTCGCCGGCCGCCCTGCCGCACCTTCTACGAACGTCGTCGCGAATCCGTTCGTCAACTTGGCCAACCACCGGGTAGGTCAACCAATAGAGGGCTCACGGATTCCTGCCCCGCTTACGAGAACCCGTCCGAGCGCGCACGTGCGTCCGCTTTTGGCATAGATACATACGGGGAAGCAACGTTTACCAGCAGCGTGCTACATCGACAGGAGGAGACAGGATGGAACCAACCAACAACGAAAACACGGACGATCCAGAGGTACCAGAAGAATTCGCGGCTGCTTGGGCCAACGTACTGCTTGACCTCAACGAAAAGCAAACGCAGTCAACACCAAGCCAAGAGGCCGATTCCAACTCGAACACGGAGGAGCAGCAATGCGAAAGTACATCCAAGCCGACGCCGAAATGAATTTCCCAACGCCGACGACCGCGATGGTAGCGATGCAGGTGGAGGCCATGCATCGAGCCGGCGTGATGGTCACAGCTACGGCACTCGCCCAGCACTACAAGCTCAGCGAACCGGTAATCAAACACATCCTGCGTCGCGCCGAGAACATTCGGCTGCTCAGAAACGATCCGAAACTTGGCTGGCTCCCAGTCCAATCCTGAGACCATCGAATGACAAACCTACCCGAAGACCTTGTCCGTTTCTATGAAGACGGACCCGATTGGCCGCAGACGCCCGAGCAGCAAGAAGCTGAGCGTGCGTACCGCGACGCGTTTCTCCTATCGGCCCGCGAGGCCGCTCATTGGACGAGCATTGATCAAGGTGCCATCGATCGTGCCTGGGAGGAACGTCGTCGCGTGCGGTCTTTAGCTGAGGTCCTCATCCCATCGTCGAAGTACTTCGGCCACGCTGGTTTGGATAGCCAACAGGTCGTTTACAAACGCGAGCACCAAGTCGACGCCTCACGCACTCGCGGTCGCGTCCACGGCTTCGAGTTCGTTCGCCAGTGTTGGCAAGCATTGCTCGATGGTGGTGTCGATGAGCGATGTATCGCCAAAGAGATCATCAAGCCGTGGATCGAATCCGTTTCAGAGTGGGTGGCCACGGAGATTGCTCCCGATCGTCTCGACACACCGCGCCAGCCCGACGAAGACCTCTCCGAAAGGCAGCGAAGGATGCTTGAGCAAGCCAAACACATCATCGCCACCAGCGATCCGACCAAACCGTATGCCATTCTCAAGAGGCTTAACGAAATCACCCGCGAGCAACTCCAATGGCTTTGGCCGGGTCGCATTCCGCTCGGCAAGCTCACGCTGCTGGCCGGCGATCCCGGCCTCGGCAAATCGTTTGTGACGCTCGACCTAACGGCGCGAGTCTCTCGTGGCGACTGCTGGCCCGATATGCCGCTATTCAAACAGACGCCGGGTAACGTGATCCTGCTCAATTGCGAAGACGATGCGGCCGATACCATCGCGCCCCGTCTCGACAAGGCTGGTGTCGATGATACGCGAGTCGTGCTGCTCGAGGGCGTCAAGCATTTCGACAAGCGTCGCCAGTTCTCGCTCGAATCGGATTTGCCAAGGCTCGAAGAAACGCTGGTGCAGTTTCCTGGCACTCGGCTGGTCGTGATCGACCCGGTCGCAGCCTATTGCGGCAAGGTCGACTCGCACAAGAACAGCGACGTACGTGGCATGCTGGCCCCGCTGGCCGAGATGGCTAGTCGCCATCAGGTAGCGATTCTGACCGTGACTCACTTGGCGAAGTCAGGTGGATCGAAAGCCGTCTATCGAGCGATGGGCTCGCTGGCGTTTGCAGCTGCGGCTCGTGCCGTGTGGGCAGTGACCAAAGACGCCAACGATCCACAGAGACGCTTGCTGCTGCCGGCCAAGCTGAATTTGGCCCGCGATCCCGACGGGTTGGCGTATCGCATCGAGGACGGTCGTGTCGTCTGGGAATCGGAACCGGTGACGATGCATGCCGACGAAGCGTTCGCTGCCGAACTGCAGGCTCAAACGAAGAACGACAATCGTGGACACGAACGACAAGAGGCGATGGCTTGGCTGCGATCCGAGTTGGCGAGCGCACCGATCCCATCGACGCAAATCATCGCCGACGCAAAAGAACACGGCATCTCGGAACGAACGCTGCGCCGAGCCTATGCCGAGCTTGGTGGTCGCGCCAAGAAAGGTAGCGATGGGGTTTGGCATTGGCACTTGCCAATTCAACTTGGCCAACAAGATAGCCAGGAGGCCCCGTGATGGCAGACATGGCAGTCTTGGCACACTTGGCCAAGTTGGCAGCCTTAGGCCTTACCCAAGATGGCCAACTAGGCCTCTTAAAAGGAAGGATGCCATCATTTTGCCGTAGAGGGGTGTCTCAATACATCGGGAAGAATGCCAAGGCTGCCAAGTATGCCAACTTGGCCAACTCTGCCATGACGGGAGTTGGTGGCAAGGTGGGTGAAAGAACGATCGCAATAGGTACTTGGAAAAGAAACTCATCAGGAGAGGCACGTGGGAACAGTCGCGGTATTAGGCACAGTTTGTTTTGTTTGTCGGAAAACGGAAAGGGACGCCCAATGACCCAAGAATCGCTACCGGACGCGACTGTGGGCGTTCCTGGGGGCCACGTTGGCACAATACTGGCCAAGGCCCAAAGCCTATGCCGAACCATCGCCCATCGTGACCTAGGCGTAACGCCGCTCTACCTGCTGGCCCAATCGCAATTGCCGATTGGGCTCGGTACCCAGCACCACTACGCCTTCACCCACCCGCGAGCCGACGTGATGTACCGCGACCACATCGATCCCTGGCTTGGCCGTGGCCCGTGCGCCGTGGTCAATGACATTGGGATTGCGGAGGACTATCCAGCCGAAGACCTCGAGTACGCCATCATCGGGATCGTATTGCACGAGCTAGCTCACATCCTCGATCGGCCCGCCTTGTACGACGAGCGCGATTGCGATGACCCAGATCGGCTCCAGCACGACACGATGGTACTGACCGACGTTTCAAAGCGAGCCGCACGCAGCGACCTGCCGCTCTATTTTGGCCACGGCCCGAGCTTCATCCGATTCGTGATCCATCTAGCCCACCGAGCGACGCTCGCCGGCTTTGAAATCAAGCCAGCAGGCCTCTTCGCTTCGCATCGCCACGGTCTATCACCCATCGGAGTTTACGAGGATGCCTTGGGTGACGAACCCCATCGCCACCTCGACTGGTCGTTCCGCGCGCTCGTGACCAGCGCACCACCTATCGAATTCACGCAGCAGTGGGCTGCCGACATGCATCGTTACCAAGTCCGTTTTCCAAAACCCCAGGAGAGCTACACATGACCGTTACCACGTTTTTCGAAAAGATGATTGGTCTGCAACAGCAGCGATCGCAGCAAAAGCAAAACAGCTACCGCGAGTTGGTCGCTGGCATCGCCACTGGCGAAGAGCCAAGTGCAGCCGAGGTCGATCGCCTGCTGGCTGAGACTAACAAGTCGATCACCGATCTGAAGAATGACGTCGAGGACTATCAACGCCGTTTTGTTCTGAAGGCCGTCGTTGCATCGCTACCGAGGCTCGAGCAGGAGTTCGTGCAGGTCCAGCAGCAAATCGCGGCAGCCGATCGCGTACTGGAAGAAGCCGAACGCCGGCACGACGAGATCACGGGTCCGCTATACGGTCGCCTACACGAAATCAAAGAGGCACGTAACGATGCCTCGGCGGCTCGGCAGGAACTGTACATGGGCTGCGATGACCCGGAACTTGAGCGGCAGCTTGATGAAGCTAACGCCGAGATTGAACGCTTGATGGATGCCAACAAAGACTTGGCGACACAGGCGGTCTACATCGACAACCAAGCCGATGCGGAAAAGCGTCGAGCCGAGCGCGAGCTAACCGAAGCAGATCGCGACCATCGGCGCGAGCAGGCTGCGGTGTTTCAAAAGCAGGCCAATTCGATTCGTCAACGCATCAAGGTTAGCGAGAAGGCTCAGGCCGACGCCGTGAAACGCCGCGATGAGATTGAAGAACGCATGCGTCAGTGGTAGACGCAACCTCGGAGGCTTGCTCGCCTCCCGAACGTTCCTGGCGTTCGTTTGCTCTTTGACAATTTGGTTGAATGCAGTGAGCCGTCGGGCTGGCGACCCGACGGCTCGAGGGATCAAGTATCGTCACACCGAGCGTCCGACGAGAGCATTTACCCAACGAACATCGGCTCGACCGGCTTGGTCGTCCGTGTCCCAAATGCGAATCACGGATAGGCCAGCAACCTTCCGCAATTCGTCGCCAAGCGTAGCCGCGGTGAAATCCACAAACCGCCTGCCATCGTCCATCCGTTCGCCAGCCCCACACTTGAACGACATGAAGCAGACGCCGTCTTGTTTCAACGCACGACGCAGCCGATCGAGTACCTCGGGCAGTTCGTTCAGCGGCACATGCAGCAGCGAGGCACACGCCCAGATCCCGTCGAACGCCTCTTGGTAGGTGAGATCCTGAAACCGAGCCTGAATGGCGACTACGCCAGTCCGTTGTGTCGTGAGTGCGATCATCGTCGCCGAGGCATCGATTGCCGTAACGCGGTAGCCACGCTCAGCAAACACTTGAACGTCACGGCCGGCACCGCAGCCGGCATCGAGAATCTGTCCACCGATGGGCACCAATTCCAAGAACGGCTGATACAACTCCTCCATATCAAGTTGATCCGTCCGGGCCACATACTCTGCTGCACGTTCGTCGTAGTAACGCAGCGTCGAGTCGTCAGAATGCTGGTTCATACTTGGCCTCAGGCGTCCATGTGTGAATCAGCAGTTCCCTGGCCCGCTGGTAAGCCTGTTGCAAATACTGTCGCCGAGCCTGTTCGCTGGTTCCTGTTTGCTCGATCAGAGTCTCCCGTAGAGGGTGGTGGCTATCGATGAAGAAGTTATTGCGGGTGTGAAGACGCTGGAGCAAGTCGCGGTCTGGCAGCTTGTGAAACTTGCCGTTCGCACCTCGATTGCATTCCTGGCAGGCAAGCACCAAATTCCAGACGCCGTCGATTACCTGCCCGAAGCCATGAGCCTTCAAGGCGTGCGGGAAAAAATGGTCGACATCCGCAAGCTGATCGGACGCTGCATCAATCGCCACATCAGTGAAGCAGTAGAAGCACCGTCCCTTCTGGTAGCCATTCAACGCGTCCCGGCACCCCGTGATCACGCGACGAGCTAGCCTTGGATCATTCACGACCAGCAATTCGTCCGAAGCATCGAAGCCGACCGTCAGAACGTGGCGAGGCAGATTCAACTCCCACGCCGTTTCGACAAGCCGCCAGCGTGCCTCGATTTCGCTGGGCAAGTTCTGGTACTGAAAGCGATCCACGAGCTGAAACAGATCCTGAGTCAATCGGATGCCCTTTTCGTTTCCTCGGCGTTCGTCGGTGAAGAAGCGGACTCCGACTTCCCCATCGTGGACGATATGAAAGGCATCGATCACGTTGGCGAATCCCAGCTTGCTGGTCGTGTCAACGAGTTCCTCCAGTTTGAGCTCGCCCGAGTTGAATTTGCGGCAGGAGTCCAAGAAGCGACTCGAACGCGAGGTGGCTTGCTTGTCCGCGTTCCGTAGATGCTCGCACAGATTGCGAGCGAAAGGCTCCGCCAGTTGTTCGAGCGTGACGACCTCATTGCCTTGCTTGGCGAATTCCAGCAGCGACTTGCCGAGTGAAAACTTGTACGACGCGACATTTCGTCCGAACAGAATGATCGAACGCCAGTAGTTTTCAAGGCTTGGTTGCCAATCGGTGAACTGTGTCATCGTCGGTCATCCAACCTCGGCATAAACGCCCGTGTTACGCTCTGGGTAGCTTTCATACACGTGCTCGAAGAGTGCGAAGCACTTCTGGTTGTAGATTTCCGGTGTGTAGGCTCGCGGTAGCCCACTGTCGAGCGTGTCCTCGATCGCCAGCTTTAATGTTGATCTTGCTGCCGATTTCTGACGCCAATTCAGCACCAGCAATTGCTTCAGTCGCGAGAGCAAGTCTTTAGCAACCTTTTTAACCTCGTCGCGTTCGTCTGTGCTCAACTCCGGCGCGGGCCGCGTCAGAATGTCAAAGATCACTAGCTCTTCTTCGGTGAGATTTTCGCGCACGTGGCGTTCCTGCTCGTTGTCAAGGCTGTTCGACAGCTTAAGCAGTTCCTCGAAGAGCTGCTCGATGTTGCGGCTGCCGTTGTTGTAGCTCTCGATCAACGATTCGAACTTCTCGGCGAAGTCGGCGCGGGTGCGGTTCAATCGAACCAGCTTCTCCAGCTTCGCCGCGATCGCGGCCTTCAACGCCTCAAGGTCGGTGTTCTTGTGCTTCGATTCCTTGAACCGCTTGGCCAGAGCTTCGAAGTTGATTTTGGAAAGATCGATGGCAGGAGGACCTTCCTCTCGGATCGTCAGTCCCGTGATCGACTCGTCGAGTAGCCCGCCAATGTGTTGCAAAATGGTGGCAATGTCTGGCGGGTTGGGGCTGAGCTTTGCACGGATAGCGCCCGCCAGCGTGGCGATGCCAGCCACACGGACCGAGAACTCGATCGCCGCCGGATCGGGCTTCACGGCGCGATACAGCGTGCCAACAAACTTCTCGTGGCCGAAGAAATCACGCCGCACGACATCAGGGCCGATCAATGACTCAATAGCATTTTCAACGGCGGAAAGACGATCCATACTGCCCAGTGGCAGGACTTCCATCGCGGCCAGATCAACGCCGTGCCCAGCACAGAATATCGTCGCCGCCTCAATCGCCTCCCGCAACGCCGCAACGAGTTGGGCCTTGTCTTTGACCGGGTTCGTACCGCCTTTGCCTGCACCGTAGATCGCCAACGCTTTTTCCAGTGAGGCGAACACGTTGGCGTAGTCGACGATCACACCGCTATGCTTGCCTGGGAAGACGCGGTTCGCTCGGGCGATGGTCTGCATCAGCGTGTGATTGCGCATCGGTTTGTCGAGGTACACCGTCGAACAGCTCGGGGCGTCGAAGCCGGTCAGCCACATGGCGCAGACGAACACCAGCCGCAGCGGGTCGTCCGTATCTTTGAACTTTTCGTCGAGCGCCGGCTGCGACTCGTTCATGCGCCTGCGGTGAGGTTCGATGTCGATCCCGAGCTTCTTCATCTGCTCGATCTCGTTCTGCCCCGGCGAGACGATAACCGCCATGTCGGTCGTGGTAAGCACCTCTAGTCGGTGCCGCAGCGCCGCCTTTTCTGAATTTGGCAGGTCGTAGCGGTTGAGTTCCCTCTGCACACGGGTTGTTTCAGCCGCCCAGTGTTTTTTCACCTTGTCGTGCATCCGAAGCGCAGTGGCTTTGTCGATCGACACCACCATCGCCTTGCCTACGAAGCCGCGTCCCAGGAAATGCCGCACGATGTCCTGCGCCACCGTCTCCAGCCGGTCGTCGCGGGTGATAAGGTGGTACTGCCGCCCCAGCACCTTCTCGAGCTTCTCCTCCTGCTCGGCGTCGAGGGCTGCACCTTCGATCAGGTCGTAGATGTCATCATTGAGGTCGGGGTTGACCAGTTGCAGCTCGGGCGTGCGGTTCTCGTAGAACAGCGGCACTGTCGCGCCGTCCTCCACCGACTGCTGGAAGTCGTAGATCGACACATAGTCGCCGAAGACCTCCTTAGTGCGCTCCTCGCCCGCGATCAGCGGCGTGCCGGTGAAGGCCAAAAACATCGCCTTCGGGAGGGCCGCCCGCATGTTAAGCGCCAATGTATCGTACTGGCTGCGGTGCGCCTCGTCGGTCAGCACGATCACGTCGGAGCGATCCGTCAAAGCCTCGGGCGTTTGGAATTTGTGAACCAGAGTGAAGACATAACGGTGGTTGCCGCGGAGCAGTTCGCGCAGATGTGCTCCGCTGGCGGCGTGGCACTGGTCGCCCTCGGCCTCGCTCACCGCGCCCACGGTCTTGAAGGTCTTGGCGATCTGTTCGTCCAACTCCACTCGGTCGGTGACGACCACGAAGGTCCAGTTGCCGGCGAGCTTGCGAAGCACCTTCTGCGCGAAAAACACCATCGAAAAACTCTTGCCACTACCCTGGGTCTGCCAGAACACGCCGCCGCGACCGTGGCCCAGCTTGCGGGCTTCCAGCATCGAGGCGATGGCGTTGTTCACGCCGAGGAACTGGTGGTTCTGCCCAAGGATCTTCACCAACCCAGCCTTGTGCTCCGAGAACAGCGTGAAGTTCTCCACCAGGTCGAGTAGGCGGGTGCGATCGCAAGTGCCGCGCAGCATGACTTCCAGCGACACGCGACGCGGCTCGTCCTCGCGCTCGATGCGCTTCCACTCAAAGAATCGCTCCCAGTCAGCGGTCAGCGAGCCGACGCGGCTGTCGGTGCCGTTGCTCGCGATCAGCAGGGCGTTGAACCAGAAGAGCTGCGGGATCTGCAGCTTGTAATGGGTCAAGTTCTCGTCGAAGGCCGCCCGCGCCGGCACGCCGGGCTTCTTGAGTTCGATCGCCACCCAAGGCAGTCCGTTAACAAAGCCCACCAGATCGGGCCGGCAGGTGTAGAGGCTGCCGACCACGCTGAACTGGCTGACCAGCAGGAAGTCGTTCTGCTCCGGGTGCTCCCAATCGACCACGCGCAGGCGCTCAGTCTTCTGCCCGCCGTGTTCGCGGTCGGGGATCGAGACGGGAATGCCGTCCTTGAGTAGCCGGTAGACCTCGCGGTTGGCAGCCTCCAGGCTCATCGCTGAGCGGTCACGGGCGAGTTCGTCGATGGCGGTCTGGATCGCCTCGGCAGGCAGGCCGGGATTGAGCCGTGTGAGCGCCGCCCGCAGGCGGTTCACCAGCACCACCTCGCCCTTGGTTTCGCGGCCGAGCGTACCCCCCGCACCGAAGGTCTCTTCCAGCGCTGACACCGTCTGCCAGCCAAGCGTCGCGAACAGACCGATGGCGGGCTGCTCGACGAGTCGGTCTTCGGTGTAGGCGTGGGGGCTCATGTTGGGATGGCCTCCACGTCGATCTGGCCGGAGAGCAGACGCGGCAGCAGCAGATCGCGGGTGCGGCGGAGGTTTTGGATTTTCTTAGCAAGGTTGATGACTTCCGCAAGGAGCGGATCCACCAGTTGATCAAACTGCTCGGCGGTCTGTGAGTCAGGAAGAGTCAACTCTAAGCCACCCACGGTCTGCTGGTTGATTCCAGGCTGCGCTGCATTGGCATTCTTCGAACGAATTGTCTGCACGGTGTCTGGCTCTTGAAGCCAGAGATATAGAGCGTTTTGTCTGAGCCTGACACCGCTAGCTCGCAGAAGGAAGACGTGCTCGTTCACGCAACACTCTAGGTGCGGGAACCCATCGCGGAAGTAGGACGACTTGCCGATATAAGCACCGTCCTTGTAGATCGCCACGTCACGGTCACGGACGATGCCCTTCCGCATTTCCTGAAAGAATGCTCTCGGGATGAACTTCTCACCCGTGAAATCATGCTTACCGATACCATTGATGTTCTCAGCGCCGATGCTGGGCACTCCGTCTTCAACTTCACGAATTCCGCCCTTCGGACGCTTGCCTGATTCCAGCGAGGAAAGATATGCGCCCAGGGTAGAAGCTTCCCACCCCTGTGGAATCTCGCCTAGCGACGACGGGACGCGGGGGACGGATTCGTGGCCGGGGAAGCGGAAGTGGACGAACCACTCGCGGTAGAGAGCGCGGGCCATCGACTCCAGAATCTTGATGCGCCGCTGGCTGTTCTCAATCAGCTCGTCGTAGGCTGACAGGATGCCCGCGATGCGGCGTTGGATGGGGAGCGGTGGCGCTTGTATCTCCGTGTCGTTGAGGATTGTCAGCGTCAGAAACTTTGTCGCGGCACCTGTCGAAAAACTGCGAAACTCATCGAGCTTGAGCCGAAGTGCGTAATAGAGAAACTTGGTGGTCAGCTCTTCCGTGTCTCGCGGCCTAACGACATACGTGCGTTGATAGGCGTCGAACTTTCCCTGGAAATACTTCAGGGGGAAAATGCCGTTTGCGTTGTTGCCGGCCAAAAGCACGCATTCGGTGTCAAAACTAAAGGTGTTTGTGCGGAGCGTTTCCTGTGAGCAAGTGAAGAACGGGTAGTTGCCGTTGGGAACGGCTGCGTTCGAGTCAAGTTTGCCGGTCTTAAAAGTAACCAGCTCGCCAAGCTTTCGTGTTTGGAACGTGCTCACCATCCTCATCCCTCCAAAATCCCCGCCACATTCGCGGCGATGGTCTGCTCCAGCGTCCGCGCCTGGGCGTTGAGGGTTTCCAGTTCCTCGTTCAGCGTCTCGAGCTGTGCTTTAAAATCCTCGTCGCTCACCTCCTCGCCCGGTGCCACTCCCACATAACGACCAGGATTGAGCGACCAACCTTGGGCCTCGATCTCCGCAAGCGTCGCCGCCTTGCACAGACCGGGCACATCGGCGTAGGTGGGCTTCTTACCGAAGACCTCCGCGAGCTTGGCCGCCGTTTCCTCGCCGCCCACGGTCAAGTCGAGTGCTTCGCCGCGATAGAGGCGAACGAGGTTGGCGATGAAGCCGATCTGCGATTGCGTCCAGTCGCGGTGGGCGCGGTCCACCTGCCGGTAGATGTGGCGGGCGTCGATGAACAGCACGGTGTCGGCGCGCTTCGTCTTCGCCTTGCCCCGGTCGAGGAACCACAGCGTGCAGGGCAACGTGACGGTGTAGAACATGTTGGGGCCGACGGCGACCATCACATCCACTGTGCGCGCCTCGATCAGCTTCTGCCGCAACTCCTGTTCGCTGGAGCGTGCGTCGGAGGCCGAGTTGGCCATGACAAAGCCGGCGCGGCCTTTGGCATTGAGAGCCGAGTAGAAAAGCTGAATCCAGAGGTAATTGGCGTTGTCGGTGCGCGGCAGACCGAAGGGAAAGCGGCGACCTGCGCCCACCATGTCCTTGAGCCGCTCCTTGTCCACCGCGTTGACGTTGAAGGGTGGATTGGCGAGCACGAAGTCGAACTGGCCGGTGGCCGCGTGCGGGTCGTCGTAGTAGCTGTTGACGTTGCCGCCGTGGCGGATGTCGCCCTCCAGCCCGTGCACTGCGAGGTTGAGCCGGGCAAGCCGCCCGGTCTCGTCGGTCTTCTCGACGCCGCAGATCGACAGCTCCGCAGCCGGGTTCTTGTGGTGCTCGGCCACGAACCGTGCCGACTGCACAAACATGCCGCCCGAACCACAGGCAGGGTCGAGAATGCGGCCGTGGAAGGGCTCGATCACTTGAGCAAGCAACTGCACGATGCTGGCGGGCGTGTAGAACTCGCCGCCGCCCTGGCCTTCGCTCATGGCGAACTCGCCGAGGAAGTATTCGTAGATGCGGCCGAAGGCGTCGAAGTCGAGTGTGGCCGGGATCTCTGAGATCTTCTTGAGCAGCTCCTTGAGCAGGGTGCCGGTGAAGAGGTTGAAGGTCTTGGGGAGCACGCCCGCGAGCTGCGGGTTGTGCTTCTCGACCTCGCGCATGGCCGCGTTGACCTTCGCGCCGATGTCGGCGGCCTCGGGCAGGGTCAGCAGGAAGTCGAAGCGGGCCTCGGCGGCGAGGTAGAGGACGTTGTCGGCGTGGTAAGCGGCGGGCTCATCGACGCGGCTGCCCCGACGGGACGAAGCACCTGCTTTTTCGAGCTTGGCTCGCTGAGCAGCGAACCGCACCTCGGCGAAGCGGAGGAAAATCAGGCCCAAGATCGGGCCAGAGTATTCCTGCGCCTTAAGGCCTGAGTTGGCGCGGAACTGATCGGCGGCATCCCACAGTCGCTTTTCAAGCGAGGCCGAGGCGGCATCTTTTTCGGAAGGGGCTATCCAGTGCATCAACAATTCTCGCAGTACGTTAAACGTAAACGTGTATTAGGCATTATTTTGGAACGACCGGTTTGGCCACCTTTTTGAGCAGCTTGTCTAAGTCCGTTCGCTTGAACAGGCGATAGCCGTTCACCGGATTGCGATGCATCGGGAGTTCGCCACGGGCTGCCCAATTACGAATCGTGTTGTGGTGGACGCCAAGGTACTCGGCCGCCTCTGCGGTGTGCATGTATTCCGACAATTTGGTCATGGTCATGGCCTCAGTGCGTTGGGGGCGATTTTCGCCAGACTGCTAGTTTAACAAACCCTCCAAGCTTTGAACATCACCGAATCATTCTTGGCCAATTCTGGCCATTGGTCCGAAATCATGGAAATTCCAGCCGAATTGTGGCCAGAGAGCGCTTGAGCTGTTCCGAAACCCATGGCTCCATGTGTGTCGTCGCAACGACGAATTCGAAACCCCAACACACGGAGACCAAACGATGGCCAAGAACACCAAACCAAAGATCAACGCCGAGGCCGCCTACGAGAACGCCCACCTGGTGGCCCAAGACCTCGTAACGCGAATTGGCGAATTGCTATTCGACCTGCCCGCACCGGGCAACGACGAACACACGATCCATTGGGGTCACGTAGGTGACCTCAACGAGATCAACAGTCGCCTTTCGGCGGTGATCGCTTTCATGACCGGAACCGAGAAATAGTAACCCCCAACCAAAACGGAGACCACGAACATGACTATCGACCAACTCATCGAACGCCTGGAAGAATACCGCGACCTCATCGGTGGCGATGCCGAGGTTCGCCTGATGACGCAACAGAATTGGCCCTTCGAGAATTCGATCACCGGCATGTGCTCGGGCGAAGAGATCAACGATGCGGCCGACGAAGACGACCCGGATGACGATGGCGACGTAGACGACGATGCGGTGCTCTACATCGTCGAGGGCCAACAACTAGGCTATGGCACCAAACGCGCTTGGGAGATCGCGGGTTAACGCCGAAACGCTTGCGGGCGTCGTCCGGCGGTGGTTCGCCGGGCCTGATGATGGCAGCCAACCCATTCGAACAACGGGAGACCAGACGATGACGACCAAGACGAAAACCACCAAGGCCACCACGACCGCACGTAACGCGAAGAAGGCGACCAAGGCACAAACGGCCAAGCCCACAACCAAGACCGCGACCGTGGCCAAACGCGACGCCAAGGAATCGAAACCGCCCAAGCCAACAGAATCGCCGGCCAAGAAGATTAGCCAGATCGAAGCCGCGATCGTCGTACTTGGCAAATCGAAGGACGCGATGAATTGCAAAGCGATAGTCGAGGCGATGCAGGTCGCGGGTCTTTGGTCGACGCCCAAGGGAGCAACGCCACACGCGACGCTCTACGCCTCGATCCTGCGGGAGATCAACGCCAAGGGGAAAGACGCCCGATTCCGCAAGACCGAACGGGGTCACTTCACGCTGGCCAGCCGCAAGTAGAACGCAACCCCACCAATCGCCACCACAACGCACACGAGGCCGCACGTCGCGGTCTTTTGTTGCTTCTGGCCCCAACGTCCAAGCCCGCAAACGGGCTATTCCTGGGCGATTCTGCGGCGATGGTTGCCAATCGTGGCCAACGGGCATCACGATTCGCTTGCCATCTTTTCGATGTGCTGGCTCCTGTGTGTTTCCCGCCATCGGGCTGTCCGGTGGCCAAACGAAACGCAAACGCATGGGAGACAACGCATGTACGAACAAACGGAACTCGCACCGCAGGTACGCCAATGGGAAGCGGATGGCAAATGGATCGATCGCGGCTCATGGCAACGCGCTCGAAATGGCGTCTACGAGTACCACCCAACACCCGAGGAGATCGAGGCTAAATGCGAGCTGATACGAACTATAGACAACTGGCAGGGAGCCTACGCACGGGCCCCACGTGGGGGCAAGTACGCCGTCATGGAAACGAAGGGGCTTTAGACCAACAACACCAATTCCGAACTAGGAGGAAACCATGATTGCAAAATCAAAACCAGCGGTTGGCTACATCCGCATGAGTAGCGACCAACAACAGGATAGCCCAGCGCGACAGCGAAGGGACGTCCAGGCTTTGGCCGATCGCATGGGCTACGAAATCATCAAGTGGTACGAAGACCACGGATTGACCGGCACCGAATCGAGCAAGCGAAAGGACTTTCAGAAACTGCTGGCCGACGCGAAGGCCGGTTCTTTTAGCGCGGTGCTGCTATCGGAACAGAGCCGCATGTCGCGCGAGGATATTTTCGACTGCATGCAGCATTGGCGTTTGTTCCGCGACGCCGGCGTTTCGATCATCACGTGCCAACGTGGCGAATTGAAATTCGACAACCTCGGTGGTGTGATCACGGCGATCGTTGACCAATACGGTGCCCGCGAGGAATCGCTGAAGCTGGCCGATCGAGTTGTCAGTGGAAAGCGTCTGGCGGTCACGCGAGGCCAAAAGCAGGGTGGGCTGCTATTCGGGTACGATCGCGAGGTGTTCGATGAATCGGGCCGGTTGATGCGACGCGTGACTTGCCGAGAGACGTTTGCCAAGCCGATGAATTGGTCGAGCCGATTGGTGATCTCCAAAGATTTCAAAGCGGTCGAAGCGGTGCGATTGATGTTCGAGTCGATTGCTGCGGGAGCATCGTTCGGCGGTGTAGCTCGCGATCTCAATCGCAAGGGCTACCTGACGATGAACGGCAAACGATTCAACGCAACTGCCGTACGTCGCACCGTAAGCAATCCGGCCTACGTCGGCCGCATTGTTGCGGGCCGGAAGCGACGTGGCCGCTTTCGCAGCCTCAACGATGAAGGGGGTGTCGTTTGCGAAAACGTTCATGAACCACTGGTCAGCCTCGAGCTATTCAATCGCGTCCAGCGGATCGTCAAACTCAAACCCAAATCGAGCAATTCTCCAACGCCGGGTCGCTACCTGCTGACGGGGCTGATTTACCTTGCGGACGCTGGGTATCGACTGCACGGGTTTACGATGAGCCACAGCGGGCGGAAGGTCGTGCGTCGATACTATGGGCCACCATCCCGCATCTTCGAGGAATTCCCTGACGACTCGGACCGACCAACCTTCCGTGCCGAGGTCATCGAACGCGCCGTCCTGGAGAAGCTACGGCAGTTCATGTCGGACGAACGGAACAAACGAGCGATCCGCACCGAGATCGATCGACGCACCAAAAAGGCGGTCGCCAACGTGAGTCGCATCGAATCCCAAGTGGCTGATGTACGGGCCAAGATCGAGCGGGCGACGGAGAACCTCGCTTTGGCCAACCGCGAGGACATTCCGGGCATCACGAAATTGCTCGCCGGGTGGCGTGAGCAGGAATCAACGCTCAAAGACAAACTACGGCAAGCCAATGGCCAGCACGCGCCGTCGCCAGAAGCGATGGCGGTCATGAATCGGCTCGACGACCTGCTTGCGCGACTCGATGAAGCGGATCGGGAGAAACTGGCGTTTGCCATTCGGCAGACGGTGAAGCGGGTCACGTTACGCCGAGAACGGAGGGGAGTCGGCACCCGGCACCGGATCACATTGTGGGACGGCGTGATCGAACTCCGTGACGACCTGGGAGTCGCCGGCGTGATTCCGCTAACGGACGACGACATCCGCAGCCCTGGCCGCTGGCGCGAAGTGGCCGATTTCATCTGCCAGCGGGGCGACGTCGTGTATTTCCGCGACGTGTGCGAGCACCTTGGCCTCAAGGGGTCGTGCGTTTCCCGCCTCTTGGCCCAAGCCGTGCTTAGCGGCAAGGTTCGAAACCTTGGCCATCAAAAAGGCTGGATCGCGACCAAATAGCCCCGTCTTCAGTTGTTCGCTATTTGTCCGCCTCTCGGATCACCATTCAATGTCGCTGCCGGTAATTCGTCGGGCTACAACTATGCCTCTGGGCGACTCGATCATCAAACCTACTTCAAGTCGATCCGTGTCGAGCAGTCTCAAATGGCTCGCACCGTTCT
>Ga0315899_10003886_pt1 | contig 16209 bp, 7 predicted proteins | sample LakEriMetagenome_2_FD_203518 | JGI IMG/M metagenome (GOLD analysis project Ga0315899, IMG submission 203518) | Freshwater fungal communities from buoy surface, Lake Erie, Ohio, United States - Buoy 4 MA112 | ecosystem: Environmental > Aquatic > Freshwater > Lake | place: USA: Lake Erie, Ohio... | reverse complement strand
GGCTGCCGCTTTTCTGTCTAACTCTGGCATTGTTTTTCCTACATCGAAATAGCGACATCAATAGTTAGCGGAGCGACTAGCTCAGCGCCTGTTGTTGCATCCAGCAAGTAAACTCCCACGGTCTTCTGTGTGATATCCTCGGACACCATAACCGTGACGGTATTCGGGTCAACTGTTTTACCACAAGCCTCGGAAATACGGAGCTTTACCTCGCCAGTTGCATCCTCGAATCCGTAGGAAGCGCTGACGGGAGTCGATACACACTTCTTGTTGGCTCTCAGCTCAATCCGGACTTTCGGAGGTTCAAACCCGAACAGGCTCGACTCTGTCTGTTTTCCGCCAATCTGCACCGAGAAAAACCTGGTCGTCAGTTTCGACGTACCTGGCGTCAAAATCCACTCAATTCCTGTTGAAGTAGATAACCGTTTGGCATTGGAATGCAGTACTGCGACTGGCACAATCAACTCCTGTGGGGACAGGCCGCCGTGAAAATAGGAACGGCTGAATCCATGTGTTTTGAACGTAGCAAGCGTCCAGGGCGTAGCTATATCGAACTCGCTGTCTACGCCGAGTGAACTCAAAGACGCACGCATATAGGCGGGATCGGATGCGCCGCCAATTCCAACCCAGACCCGCCGGTGAAGATCTTCAACCTTTCCGCCTGGCGATTCGATCTTCATGTCATCGCCTATCTCATCACCAAACAAGTGACCATGATCAGCGGCGATTACGATGGTCTTGATGCCATGATCCGCAAGTACTCGGACGCCGCGTCGTAAATGGCCCAATACACCATCGAGTTGCAATCTTGCTTGTGTTGTATTTCCAGACTCTCCAAGTTCGTCGATCTCTTGTGAAGTGATCAAGATCAAGTCGTTGCTCTGAATACCGTCTTTGACTTTCTTGCTCGGCTTAGGAAGTAAGTCTTCAAGTTTGGCTTCGAACACAGAGACGCCTGCATGCTCCTTCATGAACGCCATGCGGTCTTTGCGATCCTTGATAACTTTGCCTGCAATCTCCACCGCGAGCTTTCCGCCCCCAATGCTTACAACCTTAGCTGATTCATGAGCCTTTGGCAAAAGAGATGCCATACCAATCTCGGTGATGGTTGGCATCGTACCAATTCCTGGCCTCAACTCGATAGTGAAGTCATCTGTGAGCAATCTCGTCAATTCTCGGGCCATTTCGAACCGAAGAGCATCAACCCACACATAAGCCACCTTGCCTTCGCCAAGCTGAGGCCTCACCTGCTTTTCAAAAAAGTCTCGTTGTCGAAGAAGACCAGCGATGGGGTGTTTCGCCTTTGCGAAATTCGTGACGAAGTGTTTTGAAAGCTTTGAACCGACCTCCATGTAACGCTCTTCCGCCTTTGCGATCAACTTTTCAAGTCCCTTGTGCTCATCCCCCACAGCGAACTCGAAATTATATTTTCGACTCTCCATATGACGATGATGAGTGTCTAGCAAACACCAGGGCTGGTCGTCTCGTGTGTAACGATTCACCAGCTCGCTGACGTTTGTAGGAGCATTCTTGATCTCTTGTCCCACACGATCTGATTCGAGCAGTACTTCGGTTGCAGAAGAGATGAGTGCCCAACGTGCTTGCACGGCGGGTACTACTTCTGCCCAAAAGCGTGACAGACGGCGCTCAGCCAATTGGAGGAGTTCCGGCGATGCTTGCTCTAACAACTTCGCTTCGACATACGACAGCAAAGCCATCTCGCCACATAGAAAAGTTTCGTTATCGAGAAGCGAATCGATCGCTAGTTCTCGCTGATCGAGTAATAACTCTTCCTCAACACGATTAGCTGCTGCGACGTAACTGTCGCGATACTCTCGACTGTTCCGCCATGTGCGAACTAACCGGACGCAAGCATCGGTGCTACCCAACCCATGAGCGTAGGATACAGATTCCAAGGATTGAGGAAGCTTCAACTTAAGAGATGCTACTAAGTCCGTCAGTAGAACGTGCCTGCATAACTTGGTTCGCCATTGGTCAAGCGACTCATTCGCATTCAACTCAATCTCGAACGAAATCTGCATCAACTGACAGAGTTCCTTAGAAGCTTCCTTCTTCAGAACTTCTGAATCCAGCATGTTGCTGTGCAAAAAGGTGATACCAACTTCTTGCGGGTTGGCAGTTCCGAAGATCAGCTTGACGACGCCAGTCGAGATGTCCAATCCCTGTTCTGCGAGGGAGTTAAGATCGCTGAGCGTTAATTTTCCCGCTTCGACCTGCCTTTCGATTTCTACGACCTGATCATCTCCAAGAATTGGCTTCAGAGCATTTCGAGCAACAACGGAGAGACGCGTATTGCAAGCAGGAGGTTGCTGGCGAGGCTGCATGACTACACCAGCACTGTCCAGCTCGATCAGCGCGCCAGAAGTCTGTTCTCGTTCCGCAGGTACGTAAACAACAAGCCTTGGGGGCTGCGTGTCCTTCATCAAAAGATCGATTTCCCGGCGCAGCTTGATGAAACTTCCGTCGTACCGAACAAAAGTAGTATTTGACCAGCCTAACTCCGGCACGATCTTGGTGTAGGCCTTCTCGGGGTCATACCAAACAACCAATCCTTGCTGGTCTATTTGTCGCTGGATCATCGCTGCGATGTATTGGGTTACAGTACTCATACTACTCAGACGCATCCTTTCCAATCCATACGTGCGATGCTGGAGCAACAACACCATGAACAGCAAATGGTCCTAGCTCATGCTTGAGCAAGGACCAATCACTCGGTGTGTAATGCTCACCCTCAAAAATCGAGTGCCAATTATCGCTTTGTTTTCTAGTCAAAGCCCGAATGTAATCGCTGTCCCTATTAATCGAATAATTATCCATTAGCTTCCTCTGCCTTGACTTGAGACCAGGAATCCCACGCCGATTGCAAATCCATCGACTCGGAAAACTTCAGATTTCGTGAGACAACCCAGCATTGATGGTACGAGTCGATTCCACGCAATTTCCAGGGGCCAGATCGCACATTCTGAATGTGCCAACCGGAGGAAAACTGGTTTCGTACGATTCTGTCCGGTATGAGCGGATTAACGTCCGAGTACGAAAGCAATAAAACGACGAGTGGCTTCTCAGAAACGATCTTGTCGCAACAAATCTTGAGAGCATGTTCGCCCATCAGCATTCTCAATAAACCGCTCTTCAGGTAGCCGGGCTTGTTGGCATTTTCGGAACCATCAGGAACAATTCTGAACGGGTCTAGCATCACGATTACGGGCGAGTCATGAGACACTGGGGCTTTCACGATCTGCCTAGACATTTGCCAATCACCATTGACCTCGCCAGTCGCGAGTTTTTGATCATGCAGCCATTGTTTAAGCTTTGCTTGCTTGCCAGCTTCAGTCAGATCGTTCTCATGAAGCCGCATGTTCCAACGCTGATGCGGAAATGCTACGGTAAGCAACACGGCAGTATTTGGGTACTCGCGATCGTTTGGATGAGTAGGAATAACATCTTCACCGTAGTGGGAATTCCACGCGTTCAGAAAGACGCTCGATACGAAGTCGCCTCTGGAAGACTTGTTCTCGAAACCACGAACCAGCCCGACAAACCCTTGTGGTTGTTTTCCCGTGATCGTCTCCCAAGGAGCCATCGAGTAGCAATCGATGTACTCGACTGGCGCGTTGGGATGCGCACACTCGTCGGCGACATGCTTGGCGACAGTCAATGCAACATAGTGCTGCAACATATTTCCTATGTTTCCAACTGCCATCTAGCTTTCAACCCTCCATAATGCAAGGCACGTATAATCTGAGTGAGTGATACATCCGCGTAGGCCCATATCAACTTGATGTTCATCACCCCGTAGCTGCATTGACTGGCTCTCCGAAATAGCGATTTCGCATATAGAGTCAGGTGCGGAGTCATGAAAAACAACTTTGTTTGCGACGCGGTCGAAATCGAGAACGAGCCACATGTGATAGTCTTTAATCTCGAAGTGATCGCCATTGAAGAAGCGGTTCCAAGTTGAAACGATTACTGCATGCTCCTGACCGATATGCCGCTCAATGAAATTGACAGCAAAATCGGCATTCGATAGGAAGAGCACATTGTCATCTCCTGGAAGACTGAAATGAGAGTTATCAATTCGCTTCATTTCCCCGAAATATCTTTCCATCGTATCGAATATTGCGATATTCGCTCCTTCCATCTGGTCATCCAGGTTTGGTTCAATAGCCCTCTTTTGCTCTGCATACCAAACGTCTCGCAATTTTTCCTGCGTGCAATCAGTAATTCCGAAGAGCCTAACTGCATTGCAAAGCGATGCGGGGATGCAAAAATTCCGGCCTATCTGCTTCGTTCCGTGGCCATGAAACTCTCTAAATCTATCAAGCATCGTCGCCATTACTTCACCAGCCCCTTTTGACGAAGTTGTTTGCCGATAGATGACCAATCGTATTTGCCGTCCATTAACTCATCCCAATACTTTTTGGCTTCTTTCCATGGCACGAGTTCGTGGAGCGGGGCGATGTTCAGGACGACGCCATCGTTGAGGTCGGGTTCGAGATGCAAATTCGCCGCCCGTCGCAGCTTGTCCTCGAAGTCCCGCAATTCGGAGAGGAATTCTGCCTGCCGTTCCACGTTCTTGGCGAGCCGCTTAGCTTCTTTACCTGAGTCGCCAGCGGAGGCACTCTGGCTGCGAAGGGTTTCGAGTCGGCTGGTTTCTAAACGAATCTTCGGTTCAACGTAGTTCACCAGTGCTTTGAACAGCAGGTCTTTGTCGAGTCGGTGATAGTACAGCCAGATGGCGTAGTTCTTCTTCGAGGATTGCAGCAGCCAGTAGATCGGAGCCTTGCGGCGGCTCTTCGAGTAGCGGGAGATGTGATCGTCCCAGAAGCCGCCTTTGCCGGGCTTTCGCAAATAATCTCGAATGTTGTCAACGTTCAGTGCTTCGCACGTTTCCTTTTCTACAGCTTCCGCCCTACCAGCCCACACCGCTTCGATCAACTGCCGCAGACAGGCAACAACGTCGTTACCTTGCAAGGCGTCGTCAGCTACGATGCCGTCCCAGTTTACACCAATGGGGTAAGAAGATGGAGCCGCTAGAAGCGGCATTCCATCAGTCCCTTGCAACATACTAGGCGAACATGCAGGCAGTGGGGCGAAGGGGCTGTCAAGATCCGATAATTGCATTTGACCGTTGACTAAACGAATATCCCACCGCCCAAATAAACATCCAAAGCAGAACGACACTCGGTGCCGAGCAACACCGATTTGGTCCAAGTCGGCAATTTCGCTTGTATTCTCTTCCTCCTCAGTATCATCATCAGCCGTTCCGACGACTTGAAGGCTCTTTTCTAACGCCTTGCGATCACTATCGCTAATTCCATACAGGTCATACCCGATGCTACCAATCTCTGCGAGTTCATCTTGGCAATCTGGTGCAACGACCTTGCCATCAAGAGCGTCGATTGAGCAGCGGTATGCTCTGGAAGACTCCCTAAGTGATCGTTGTGCTGCCACCTTCCTCCACCCTGACAGCGCCAAGGATTCAATCATTTGCTTAACACTTATGCTAAGTCGTGGAATAGGAACGGAAGCCACATAACCCACCTCGTACTTCAGAGTCTGGCCTCCTTCTGTGCCTCTTGCCATCAACAAATGTAACAGACTCAGAAATGCATCTGAGCATAGCAGCCCGCACACAGACCAATGCTGAGACTGTGGCAGAAATAGAGTTGGCCCAGAGTCACTGAAGCAGCATCCGACAGGTATCGTTGAAAACGCTCCTCGCAAGTGCGGACGGCGAGGCCATGTAAGGCCTTGACGAAAGAAATAGTCTGAGGTCGTTCCCTTAAGCTGCCACACGTTAGAGTAAGGTTTGTCAGTGTCGGGATTGATGCGATTTTTTATTTCGTGCCCATCATTGGCCCAATTCACAACCAAGTAAATGTCTGCGAAGAATGGGCTGTATTCTCCACCTTTTGCGAAAGGCACCCATCCACGCCCTTCTCTAGTGCGTGCTTGGCACCACGTTTGAAATGACTTCAGGTCCGCTTGCCAGTCTGGCCCATTTTTGCCGTCGAGGAGACTTTGTGCCGGAACTTCCCACCAGCATCGCACAAATCGAAAGTCGTCGGCTGTTGCCAAGCCTTGCTTTACAATGCGACCTTCATCATCAAACGCCGGAAGCGATTTGAATAAACTGCGAACATGTTCGCTTACCCAATATACAAATGGGGAACCCGGCACTTTGCAAAAGGATGATGGTGCAACTAAGAAATGCCCATCGATTGATAACCCGGCGCATGTAGATTGCGTATGGGAAAGCAAGGCGTCAGACTTTGCATCAACGTGTAGCATCCTATAGAAGTGGCCGACTCGATTCGTGTGGGTGTTGAGCAGACAATATGCGGCAGTTTCTACCATTGCCGTGTCTAGCACTCCGTAACCAAGATCAGCGAAAAGGAATGGATTTGCCTCGCTTAACAGGATGTCTTCTCGCATTTTCTGAAATGAGGACAAGAAAAAGCCCGTGCGAGACGTAATCGCACCAAGCATTCCGCCTGAGTGCAGACGATTCAATGCCTGTTCAACAAAAGCTGCGTATAGATCGTTTTTCGTGCGGGGGTAGCTTTTATCAAGTGCTGGCTTTGCTGACCTGCTGGAATCACCAAAGGGCGGATTCATTAACACCACGTCGTAACGCTTTTGGCAGAGGTCCACAAAGGCGAAGCCACGCACTGCGTCTTCAGTGAACAGCCGCCGTTGCAGGCGCTGGCCATTCTGAGCTTTTTCCGCATACGAACGCAGTGCCTCGATTACTTGTGCCTCAGCGCCTTCAAAAAACTGGGCATCCGTGATGTCCTTCACCGAAAAGACCTTGACCACAGGTTCGGTCGGTTTGTCGAACAGCGTGCGTTGGATGGAGATTCCGCCCATTGCGTATTGACGCTTGGCTTCACGAATAGCGTCTCGAATCTCTTCCTCGATTTTGAGGAGCGAACCGGCTTCTCCTGCCAGCTTCATCTTTTCGAAGACGACTTCCACGACTTGGCCGAGAACTTTCGGCTCAAGCTGGCCGACGAATTCCTTGAGCATCTGCTCTTCGCCCGGCATCGGCTCGGCACAGACGAAGTTGGACCGGGTGATCAGGGGCCGATCCTTCTTGAGTCCCATCTCCTGATAAGCCCGCTGGCAACGCAGCCAAAGAGCGAGGGCCGCAATCTGGCTGGCCCGCAGGTCGATGTCGATGCCGTGCAGGTTGTGGGCGAGGATCAGCCGAGGGATATCCCGCTTAAGGGCATCTAGCGTCGGGTAATCCTTCTTGAGTGCCGGACCGAGGTCTGGGTCGGCGTAGGCTTCCTCGTAGATCGTGAGCAGCAGGTCGAAGCAGTACAGGAGGAAGTGGCCGCTGCCGCAGGCCGGGTCGAGAATCTTGAGTTCCCGTGGGTCTTTCTTCGGGCGGTGCGGAATGTGGACTGGAAGCTTGAGCAGTTCTTCCTGTGAAAGATCGTCCTTCCCCTCGGCCGCGTCATTGGGCGGCTGTTCGCCTTCCTTCAAGAAAATCTCAGTAGGGCGGCGGACTATGTACCTGCACTGGTCCTTGAGCTTGGTTTCCCCCTTTCGCATTTCGTACCATATGCGTCCCAGCGTGTTGTCTGTAAGGAATTCGACCACATAGCGGGGCGTGAAGAACTGATTGCGGAAGGCCAGTTCGTAGGAGTTGCGGGGAGCTTGGCTTTCTTTGCGGGCCTGATCTCGCAGTTCCTTGGGTGTGAAATACTGATAGACCCAGCCGATGGTTTCGTCCTGCGACCAAATCTGAGGCCATTGGTTCCGCAGTTCGGTTTCCTCGGCCTTGATCCCGCCGCCGTTGAGCAGGTCGAGAACTTCATCAAGCGTCTTCTGCCGGGGATAGAGCCGATTGGCCGGATCGTTGGGGTTAAACAAAACGCCGATCTCTTCGGAGAGCGCCCCACCGAGCCAGTCCAAGAAGTGCCGATAGGCGACATCCTGATGGCCGGTGTTGAAGAGCCGTTCTTCCTCCGGGTGTTCCGCCAGATAGAACTTCACCCCGTTGGAGTTCACGCCACGACTGACCGCTTCACGGAATTTCTGCCCGCCGACGTAAACCTCACGGGCCTCCATCATCTTGTAGGCGCAAAGGCGGTTCAAGTGCGTGAAGGCGATTTCGCGTATCAGTTGTTCGAGCGCATCCTTAGGCTTGAACCCACGGGCCTTGATATGCTCCAAGTGATCGAGGATGTCCTTTCGTGCCTCACGATCTTCTTGGGACGTTAGGTTCTTCATCTCTGCACAAGGATCCGCAGTAACTTGATCCTTCTTGGCAAAGATGCTGTATTTGCCTTCGAGCTCCTGAGTAATGGCATCTTCCAGCAATCTACGGCACTGCGTCACGACGTTGCGAAGCTTATTGCGAATCTCTTGGTCCATTACTTCACCAACCCTTTCTGGCGAAGTTGCTTGCCGATGGAAGACCACTCGTATTCGCCTTCCATCAGCTCATCCCAGTATTTCTTGGCTTCTTTCCATGGCACGAGTTCGTGTAGCGGGGCGATGTTCAAGACGACGCCATCGTTGAGGTCGGGTTCGAGATTTAGGTTCGCCGCTCGCCGCAGCTTGTCCTCAAAGTCACGCAGTTCTGAAAGAAAGTCCTCCTGCTTTTCAACATCTTTTGCAAGTCGCTTGGCCTCTTTGCCGCTTTCGCCGGCTGCCGCTTTCTGGGAACGCAGCGATTCGAGGCGACTTTCTTCCAGGCGAATCTTCGGCTCGACATAATTAACCAGCGCCTTGAAGAGCATGTCTTTGTCGAGCCGATGGTAGTACAGCCAAATGGCATAGTTCTTCTTCGCGGACTGCAAAAGCCAATAAATCGGAGCGTTTCGACGACTTTTGGAGTAGCGTGAAATGTGGTCATCCCAGAATCCGCCTTTCGCTGGTTTGCGGAAGTAGTCCCGCAGTTCTTTGACACCAAGAAGTTTTGTAGCCTCTTGCTCGACAACATGCGCATGTGTGTTCCAAATGATTTCGAAGACATCGAAAACACTCTTCGCAAGGTCACTCTCATGTGACACATCGTCTACAAGTATCCCGTCCCACTTCACGTCGCAAGGATATGTTGCTGCAGTGCTTTTCTCGTCGCCTCCAGCATCCCCATTCTCGCTTTTGCAAACTCGGCCTCTTAGCCATTTTTCGCTGACGATCCTACCGGGTGTTGCAGCCAATCCATCTGGGCCCACAAGCTGAATCGGAAAGTGAAACGGAAGTTCGGCAAACACATCTGCTGAGTACGGAATCAGTGTAGTATCCATAATCATTCGCAAATCCACACGTCCGAAGCAGCATCCTACAGCGATCGATACTACATCTTGTGCGAGTCTTTCACGGAAGCCGGCGTCCAATGTGTGACCATCTAAAAACGTGAGAATAGCCTGCGGCGAACACTCCATCGCTGTTGCAAGTAGTTCTACGCGTCGATTACCAACAAATGATTTCTTTAGAACACTGGAACTCTTGCCGGAAAAATCAGCAACAGCGTCAACTAAAGAGTCGTCATCAAGCGAGAGCAAGTGCAGGAACCTGTCTCGATTAATCCCTTCCGTGGAAGACGTGAAAGACAGCCATGAGGCGCCAGCCATTTCTCGAAGTCCAACTAGCGAGGTTTCGTCAAGATCCATCGCTTTTTTCAACTCGTTCTCAATGCATTCGAAGTTGTTGTAAATTTGTTTAAGAGACTCCCTGAGCCACTGCTGGTAGCCAATCGCTAGCTCTTGAAGTGAGGTTACAGTAGTGAAGGAGATGGGAGTCGCCCAAAGGGAATTGGGTTCCATACTGCTCTGAATGCGTTTATGAGCTAGGACACATTCACGTGACGCCAACGCTATTGCGTCAACTCCGCATAAGTCTGGAAACGGCAGCCTTTCAATTAAAGACGGTAAGTAGTCTCGAGCTGGACTACCGGACTCGGTTGCTTCCCGAAGACCTATGGCAGACTCGATGAGTGCCCGTACAGGACTTGTGAAAGATGCTGCAAGAAATGCGAGAATCGTGTTTTCGCTAAATGGATTCTTATCGAAGCCTATAAAAGGCCCCTTTTTATCAAACAGGCATCCTGCAGGAAGCACCCTCAAGCTCATGCCGCTGGTAGTACGTTCGGAATAGGTGGCGCCCGGACGTCCGTATAGATTTACGCTGGGAATTTGTTTAGACCATTGAGCGTACAATGACTCTATGTAGGTTTTGATCTCTTCTCCGTCGTGTGCCCATTTCACCACCAAAGGGACATCGCCCCAAAATGGCTGATACTCTCCTCCCTTAGTTAAGCGGAGCCAGGCCCTGTCCTCCACGTTCTTGTCCGCCGAAATTTCCCACACCAGACGTAGAAAGCGAAAGTTGTCGCATGTTTGTAGGCCACTCCGAGAGACAATGCCAGCGTCTTTAGCAGTCCTCCATTGTCCAACTCGCTTAGTTACTGCCACTGGTAGCCAATAGGCAAACGGCTTTCCGTAAATCGCGTCGAAACTCCGCAGATCGCGGCAAAACACTCTATTGGAAAGTGAGCGCAGCGAAGCGCGTAGGTCTTCTGATTTTTCATGTGAGTCTAGTAACTTGAAAAACAGCGTCTCAGACGGGGTGCGGGTTCCGACTGTAAAGGCCGCCGTTTCAACGAGGGCGTCAAGCACACCATGGCCCAGGTCCGCACATTCAGAAAGAGTCGAAAGCTGCTCGTCTCGCCAATCGCCGAATGAGGTTGAGAAAAGCATTGTGCGATTTGCGATAATGCCAATTGACCCACCATTCGTTAGCCGTTGGCGAAAGCGGGTGATAAAGCAGCCACCCAGTTCGATCTTTTCTCTGGAGAAAGTCGAAAAAACATAAGCTTTGGCTCCCTCACTCACCATACCGAACGGCGGATTCATAAGAACGGAGTCATACCGCTTCTGTAGCACATCCACAAAGGCAAAGCCTCGGACAGCATCCTCACTAAAGAGCCGACGTTGAAGGCGTTGGCTATTCTGAGCCTTTTCCCCATAGGAACGTAGAGCATCGATAACTTGTGCTTCAGCACCTTCAAAAAACTGGGTATCGGTAATGTCCTTTACAGAAAATACATTCTTCACAGGCTCGGCTGGCTTATCGAACAGCATCAATTGTGTTGATATTCCACCAATCTCAAACTGCCTCTTGGCTTCTCTAATTGCATCGCGAATGTCTTCCTCAATCTTGAGAAGTGAACCGGCTTCGCCAGCCAGTTTCATTTTGTCAAAAACAATTTCCACGAGCTGTCCTAGGAGACGCCCCTCAGCGGATTTACCGAGTTCTTGGTTTACAAACTCCGTCAGCATAAACTTCTCACCTGGCATCGGCTCTGCACAGACGAAGTTCGAACGGGTGATCTGCGGGCGATCTTTCTTAAGTCCCATCTCCTGATATGTTCGCTGGCAACGCAACCAAAGTGCGAGCGCGGCAATCTGGCTGGCCCGCAAATCAATGTCGATCCCATGCAGGTTGTGAGCAAGGATAAGACGCGGCACGTCCTGTTTGAGAGCATCTAGCGACGTGTAGTCTTTTTTCAGCGCCGGGCCAAGTTCTGGGTCTGCATACGCTTCTTCGTAAATCGTAAGTAAGAGGTCGAAGCAGTACAGCAGGAAGTGACCGCTGCCGCACGCCGGATCGAGAATCTTGAGTTCCCGTGGGTCTTTCTTCGGGCGGTGCGGAATGATAAGTGGAAGCTTGAGCAGTTCTTCTTGAGAAAGATCATCCTTGTCCTGGGCGTCATCCTTCGGCAGTTGTTCGCCCTCCTTCAAGTAAATCTCGGTTGGGCGGCGGACCATGTACCGGCACTGGTCCTTGAGCTTGGTGTCCCCTTTCCGCATCTCGTACCAGATGCGGCCCAGGGTGTTGTCAGTGAGGAATTCAACCACATAGCGGGGCGTGAAAAACTGGTTGCGGAAGGCCAGTTCGTTGGAGTTGCGGGGAGCTTGGCTTTCTTTGCGAGCCAGATCTCGCAGTTCTTTGGGTGTGAAATACTGGTAGACCCAGCCAATAGTTTCGTCCTGTGACCAAATCTGCGGCCATTGCTCTCGCAGTTCGGTTTCCTCTGCCTTGATCCCGCCGCCGTTCAAGAGGTCGAGAACTTCATCAAGGGTCTTCTGCCGGGGATAGAGCCGGTTGGCCGGATCGTTGGGGTTAAACAAAACGCCGATCTCTTTCGACAGCGCCCGACCGAGCCAGTCCAAGAAATGTCGATAGGCGATATCTTGGTGGCCGGTGTTGAAGAGTCGTTCTTCTTCAGGGTGTTCGGCAAGATAGAACTTCACGCCGTTGGAGTTGACGCCACGACTAACCGATTCACGGAATTTCTGCCCGCCGACATAGACTTCGCGGGCTTCCATCATCTTGTAGGCACAGAGCCGGTTAAGATGCGTGAAGGCGATTTCGCGGATTAGCTGATCGAGGGCATCCTTCGGCTTGAACCCACGGGCCTTGATATGCTCCAAGTGATCGAGGATGTCCTTTCGTGCATCGCGATCTTCTTGGGAAGTGAGGTTCTTCATCTCGGCATAAGGATCGGCACTTACCTGATCCTTCTTTCCAAAGATGCTGTACTTACCTTCAAGTTCCTGCGTGATTGATTCTTCCAGCAGTCGCCGGCACTGCGTCACAACGTTTCGAAGCTTATTTCGAATCTCTTGGTCCATATCTCGCTACTCCTTCGCCGCAATGACAGGGGTACCTTCGCGGAGCTTTTGAAGTCGTTCGGAAACAAGTTCGTCGAGACACGTGCAAACTAGGCGAATTGTCTCGACAGCTTGTAGTGCCCATGAGTAGCTTATTTCTTTCTGATCAACGTCGGCACCCAGCTCGGGCCTATCTGCGCGATGAACGATATCGTTTCGACGAGAGACTGCTGAGTCGATAGTCTTCTTCAATTCATCTTCGATTCGCTCCAGTTTTGTCGCGATGCCGGAACCCGGCTTCGGCACCGTTAGCAACAACCCAGCAAATTGAACTCCCTTCCAACCGCTCAAGTACGTGTACTTCAAGTACCCTGTCAACTTGTTGGCGACAAAAAACGGATCGGGCTCAGTCAGAATACGGACCATATCGTCTAACCCAAAGGTTAGTGACTTACAGACTTTGGCCACCTCAGGGTCGGAAGGAATAAAGTTCCGTCCCCTGTAACGCACGACTTCCTCTAGATGACATGTCAATAAAGCTGGGAGAAAGGTTTCCAATGCAGTGCATGAACAAACGATTGCTTGTCGCAACAAATTTCCTAAAGCTTCGCGTTTGATGGATGCCGACGGAATTGCCGCCCGTTCTCGAATTAGACCAAGGAAAACCTCATTGTAGATGACAAACACTTCTTCATGATCGCGAGCCTTTACCAATTCACGCAACGTTCTCAGCACGTCTGCCTCGGTATTGGGCGCATCGTGTTCCAGCAGACGGTAAACCTTGAGCAAAAGGTCTGCTGGCCTAATATTGTCCTCAAAAATTTGTCGTGGGCTAAACATGGTTCACTCCAGAATGATGATGGCACCTTCGTCGATGCACTTTTGAAGTGAATTGCGGATTAACTCAAGTGCCTTATCGAGGTCTTCTTGCGTCTGAATTGGACGATTGAAGAACTCGGAGACTCGAACCTTGCGAACAGGAGCTTTCTTCTCACTGGCTATAGAGAGCTCCTGCAACTTCACAGAAACGGATGACTTCAATCCATCGAGTGCAGCCAAATCCGATTCCATCTCCGTCAAACTTGCCTTGCCAATTGTTTTCGCCTGCTTGACTGCTTCGACGTCTTCTTCATTACCAACCCGCGCAAGTAATGGCGAAAGGAGACTTGAAGCCATCGTTGAATTGGTTGCCTCAAGTGGCCCCCATTCCGATCGATTCTTGATCTCCTCGACCGCCGATTGGAAGGATGCCCTTCGACGCTCGAAAAGATCGCAGTATGCATCCCTATAGGTGTCAAGTATCGTTTTCGACAGCGACTCAATGGTTTCCCACCGGTCGATAAACTCCTCCGAAGAAAGCAGTGCCTTCAGCTCCTCGACCTGAGGGGCAAGTGATTCAGACGCACTATGACCAGCTAAGCGTTGCCACACTTGATCGGTGGCCTGTCGCGCTTGTCGCAATACGCTGATTGCATCGTTATCAAGGCATTCACGTAGCTTGCGCACTCGATCACGCGTTGAACCGAAGTCTTTTCCGTTTTCAGTAAGAATGCGTACGCAATCGTCAGAAGCGGAGGACTGAATCCCTGTCAGCGTCTGCTGATACTCAGATAGCATGGTCATAACCGGCAGTCGATGAGCTTCGGCAGTGGCCTTAAGTGGATAAAGTCGCTCCAGTTCTTCAGCTGCAATCTTCTTAAAAGCAGTCGAGATTGCTCCTTCTTCAACATCAACCTCTTCACCGGTAAGGTCTTCCAGTTGCTGAACAGCTTGAGTCAGAGTCTTCAACCCTACAGACTGCCGTGGCGAAAAGAGCGACGACCGAAACGCCGGGTTGTTCGTGAATGGTGTACGCGAAGCCGGGTCTTGATAGTTATGAAAGCGATTTCCCTGATATGTGACTTCAATCTCTCCGGCCCGGAAAAGGGCAGCAAGGATAAGTCGAAGCATGTCACGCTCCCATCCGTAGGGCGTTCCACCAAATCGCTTTTCGAGCGATTTGCCCATACGTGTGTCTTTGTTTCCGTAACTGTGTTCGCTCTTGAGGTAATCGAGTACCTCTTTCGCAACATCAGCGGTTGTCGAAACGATGTTTTTCGGACCGTCTTTTACTACTAGCCCAAGACCTTGGTCACCGACGTAGAACACGTTGGGTAATGCCTTCAAGTCGGCAGCCTTCAATATCTGCTCTGCCTCGTCTCCCTTTAGAGGACGGGAACCCATTTGTAGTTTCGGATACAGATCAGGCACGACTTGGCCAAAGAGCTTCTTGAGAATCTCGCTCAACCCTTTTCCAAGTGCAGAAGCATCTTTTTGGACACGACGGAACATCCCCGTCCCACGTTCCATTGCCTCGGTCAGTTTATCTCGCAGTCGGCTTTCATAACCGTTCTTCGAGTTCTTCTCATCTTGTAAACAGGTTGCTTCGTCGGGACTGATTTTCTGCTGTGCGCTGAGTTGAGCGTACTTGTCGACCATCCTGGAAGACGCATGGAGCTGTGCCACAAGCTCATCAATCTCAGGCGTCAAACAGAACAGCCAATAGAGATCGTTTTGATGAACATTCTGTTGGCTCTCTGTTCGGAACTCTTCAATTCGCTTGGTCAGATCTTCTGCGTCATCAGAAAGGCACAGCGCAAGTGGGAGCTCGCCCTCGTCCCCAATTCCCGCACCATCGACGCTAATCCCAATTCGGAAAGAACGGTTCTGATATCGATAGGTTTTGAATTCGGGTTCGTCAAAGATCTGTTGCAAGGCTTTCCGCGCCAAATCGTTCCGCTCACGAGGCTTGGGGTCGAGATGCCCACTGCGCTCGTTGGTCCAGTTCTTCTCCTGGGCCGTTTGTAGTTTCCAGCCTTCCTCTGTGTTTCGAATGAACTTCGCAGATTCCAGTCGTCTTACTGCAGCCTGTACTTCGCTAATCGGTGTCGCCATGCCAACTTCATCAACCAGAACTGCCGCCAGATTTGCTTCAGTTCGCGGCAGGTCACGAATGAATTCCAACAAGCAAATAACTTTCGCAACTCGCAATGACCAGCCATGATCATCGGCTTCTCCTCTAAATCGTTCAGCAATTTGATGAATGTCTGTTCTCTTCTCGTTCGAAAGGTTTCCTTCGACAAGTTCGAAAACTTTATCAAGAGTAACTAGAGAGCCAGTGTTCTTTTTGGCGTAGCTGGTTCTGTCAGAAACCAGCATTTCATATGCTTGTTTGATAATGGTTCGATTGCTACCACCATAGTGCCTTGGAGCGCCTGGCTGTAGTCGAATACCAGACATGATTCCAATGCACAAATCGATGTAATGCGGAGGGTACGGATAGAAATGAACAAAATCTTCTTCGTTAATATCGGTGCGCCTGGTCGTTCGTTCCAATCGCAAGGCCGCATTCAATTTTCCCTCGTTCTCCTTGAACAGTTTCTTGAGAACGGGCTCAGCGGCTTCCTTCTTTGCCAAAACGCGTTTAGTGGCCACTTCTCGGATGTCAGATGGCGCTAAGTCGACGCGATAACGGAATCGATCCTGGAGTTTCGCGAGCTCCACACGCTTTGAA
>Ga0315899_10003884_pt1 | contig 16218 bp, 19 predicted proteins | sample LakEriMetagenome_2_FD_203518 | JGI IMG/M metagenome (GOLD analysis project Ga0315899, IMG submission 203518) | Freshwater fungal communities from buoy surface, Lake Erie, Ohio, United States - Buoy 4 MA112 | ecosystem: Environmental > Aquatic > Freshwater > Lake | place: USA: Lake Erie, Ohio... | reverse complement strand
CTCAAGCAATATACTCTCAAAGTCCAAGAAGAATGGGGAGAAGACATGGTATGGGCGCAACGCATTGCCAATATTTTTTATCGCATTCCTAGTTTTGGCTACAAGATGGGAGTGAAGCGTCCTAGTGCTAGTCAGCGCATGGGTAAAATTCTCTGTGGTGAGATGCGTTATCGTGATGTGGCAGGAGCCGCCATTAAGCGACTAACTAAGGGCTTAATGGGCATGAAGTAAAAGAAGAGGTGGCTCTGCCACCTCTTCTTTTATAGGACTTACGCAAAAATGCCCTGAGATCCTGATTCCATCGTAGGGGCAATTCATGAATTGCCCCCTACATCTAGTTCTTTTGCGTAAGTCTTATTTAATAGAAAATTCCCCAATAAAAATATGACTAAGAAAAATTATCGATTGCTATTTCTATCTACTCCTGTAGGAGCATTGGGATCGGGAATCGGTGGGGGCGTGGAATTGACTTTGCAAAATGCGGCGAAAGCTTTAATGGCTAAAGGGCATGAAGTGGAAATCGTTGCGCCTGAAGGTTCCGTTACCAATGTCACTAAACTGACTCAAATAGTAGGAACCATCCAAACTTCAGCCCAAACTCAAGTGGGCGCTGATATGGTTGTCCTTCCTCAAAACTCGGTTCTGGAAAATATGTGGAGCTATGCGAGGGAATCACAGGATCGGTTTGATTTGTTATTTAACTTTGCCTATGATTGGCTACCTCTGTACCTCACACCATTTTTTCGCCGCCCGATCGCCCATTGGATCAGCATGTCGTCACTTTCGCCTGTAATGGATGCGATGGTATCGAAAACTTCCGCGCTTTGCCCTGATGCGATCGCGGTGAATACTCGTGCATGTGCAGATACTTTTAGCCATGGCGATCGCCTGATGATTATGGGTAAAGGGATTGATGTAACGCAATATAATTTTGTCACTAAGCCAGATAAACCAAGCCTTGCATGGGTCGGACGTATTTCTCCCGAGAAGGGATTAGAGGATGCTGTCGAGGCTGCACAGGAAAGTGGATTCCCTTTGCATATTTTCGGATTAATTCAAGATCAGAGCTATTGGCTGGATATTCAAGCATCTTTTCCTAAAGCTGAACTTCATTATGAAGGATTTTTATCTACTGATGGGTTGCAGCAAAAACTAGGACAATGTAGTGCTTTATTAATGACTCCCCGTTGGGTTGAAGCGTTCGGGAATGCGGCGATTGAGGCTTTTGCCTGTGGTGTGCCTGTAATATCCTATCGTTCTGGAGGACTTACTGAGATCGTTCGGCATGGCAAAACAGGATTTCTTGTGGAAATGGGAAGTGTGTCTGGTTTGATTGAAGCAATTTCTAAATTAGACCAAATTGATCGCGTTACCTGTCGCCAACAACTTGAATCGGAATATTCTTTAGAAGTATGGGGCGATCGCCTAGAAAAATGGTTTGACAAACTAATTTCAAACCATAGCGAGACGCAAATCATCTGAAAAATCCCCCCAAAGAGGATGGCGGTGCAAAGCACCACCATCCTCTTTGGGGGGATTGCTATAATTATTTAGAAAAGTTTAATCTTTAATCAAAGACATATGCAAACTATCAAGCTCGGCTCCAATGGTCCAACTGTAACCGCGCTAGGTGTCGGAACATGGGCATGGGGTGATACCCTGTTTTGGGCTTACGGCAAGGATTTTGGCGCAAAAGATGTGGCGGAAGCATTTCAAGCTTCTGTTGAGGCAGGAATCACATTTTTTGATACTGCCGAAGTCTATGGATTTGGCGAGTCAGAACGCTTAATTGGTCAGTTTTGCAAACAAACTTTCCAGCCAGTGCAGATTGCTACTAAATATTTCCCATTACCATGGCGTTGGCAGAAGTCAGCGATCGCTGATGCTCTAACCGCTAGTCTGGAGCGTTTGCAAACAGAGCAAATTAGTCTCTATCAAATTCACTGGCCTTTAGAATTTCTACTCAAGACGAAAGACTTTATGGAAGTTCTTGCAGAAGAAGTGAAAAAAGGACGTATTCAATCGGTGGGAGTCAGCAATTATTCTGCGGCTCAAATGGCGCTAGCTCATCAATATCTTGCCGAAAAGGGCATTCCTCTGGCGGTGAATCAAGTTCCTTATTCTTTATTAACTAGACAAATTGAGCAGAATGGAACTCTCGAAAAGGCGAGACAATTAGGAGTAACGATTCTTGCCTATAGTCCCCTTGCTCAAGGTTTATTGACGGGGAAATATACGCCAGAATCTGTAAAAACTCTTCAAGGTGCGCGGCGCATTGATCCTCGCTTTAGTCCTAAGGGCTTACAAAAGCTAGAGCCTTTATTCTCAGCGCTCAAAGATCTATCTGCAAAATATGATAAAACACTGGCTCAGGTTTCTTTAAATTGGCTAGTTGCCCAAGGAAACATCATCCCCATCCCAGGGGCGAAAAATGCCAATCAGGCCAGACAAAATGCTGGTGCTTTAGGTTGGTCATTAACACCTGAAGAAGTAGAAATACTCCGCCTAAAAGCGCCAAAAGCATAATACAAATCCTCAAAATGGCTTTGCCATTTTGAGGATTTGTATCAGTCCTTGTTAAGATGTCTTCTAAATACAGCACTTTGCGCTCAATTCCAAACCAAGAAATTTTTTAAAAGCGCTGCTTTGCAACGCTTTTAAAAAATTTCTTGTGGTTCGTTTGAACAGAAATTGCCAAATAGGTAAGGATGGGTGGCACAAAGCGCCGCCCATCCTTACCTATTTATACCAATTCACAAAAGTGTCTCAACACTTCCGTGAATTGAAACCCAAACCCATCAAGAGCTAATACCAAAACACAAAAGGGCTACGCCCTTTTGTGTTTTGGTATTAGCTCTTTTGAACTTTTGTGCGAAAAGAAGCCGAAGGGGAAACAGGCGATTTAGGACAACGACAACGTAAGGCGCTATATTGGAGTTATAGAAAAGCGATCGCCTTTTACATAAATTTCTGGCAAATTTCTGGGCAAATGACTAGGATCAAACAAGTAACACGTCTGCAAGCACAAATTAATCAGGCAATTCAAGCCAATCAGCAAGAGGCGATGGAGCCTTGTGTTGTTGCAGCTTTTTATCATTTTACAGAATTGCTAGATTATGAATCATTGCGGAATCCGCTTAAAGAATTTTGTGACACTCATCAACTCAAAGGCACGATTTTACTTGCCAAGGAAGGGCTTAACTCCACGATCGCAGGTAGTCGTGATGCGATCGATGCCGTACTAGATTATTTACGCAAAGATCCTCGCCTTCAGAATCTAGAGCATAAGGAATCCTATTGCCAAGGAATTCCATTTCAAAAGATGAAAGTACGGCTCAAAAAAGAAATCGTCACTTTGGGCGTTCCCGACATCGATCCACGGTATCGAGTTGGCTCTTACGTAGAACCTAAAGATTGGAATGAATTGATTGCTAATCCTGATGTGATTGTGATTGATACTCGCAATACTTATGAAGTAGAGTTTGGCACGTTTAAAGGGGCGATCAATCCAAATCTAGAGACCTTTGGCGAATTCCCGCAGTACGTACAGGAGCAATTAAATCCAGAGAAGCATCAAAAGGTAGCTATGTTCTGTACAGGCGGAATTCGTTGCGAAAAGGCAAGTGCCTATATGCTCTCTCAAGGCTTCAGTGAGGTATATCATCTCAAAGGCGGAATTCTTAAATACATCGAAGAAGTGCCCAAAGAAGAAAGTATTTGGGAAGGTGAGTGTTTTGTCTTTGACGATCGCGTCAGCATTGATCGAATTTAATGGATAATCTTTCACTTTTTCCCACTGAAGACGGATCAGTCACTTTTTGGTCAGAAACATTTCAAGAAACATTCCATAGCTCCCACGGTGCAAAACACGAAGCCGAAGCTAAATTTGTCATACCCGCCAAAATTGCCGAAAAAGCCAGCACCCAAACTCAACTCAACATTCTTGATGTTTGCTATGGCTTAGGCTACAACACCGCCGCCGCGATCGCCTGTGTATCAGAATTACAAGATCGCGCCGCCAATCTCCACATCATCGCCCTTGAAAACAACCTCGAAGTCCCCCAAAAAGCGATCGCATCAGGATTAGTAGATATCTGGAAACCCGCGATCGCCCAAATCTTAAAAATCGCTGCTATAAATCAATCCGTAATCACTGAAAATTTATCTTTGCAATTACTAATCGGTGATGCAAGGCAAACCATTCACCAAGTCCCAACCAAATGGGCTGATGCGATCTTTCTCGATCCCTTTTCACCGCCCCATTGTCCCCAACTCTGGACAGTAGAATTTATCCAGCTTTTAGCCAACAGCCTCAAACCTGATGGCTATCTTGTGACTTACTCCTCATCCGCTGCCGTCCGCAGCGCCATGCTTATAGCTGGATTGCAAATTGGTGCGATCGCCCCCATCGGACGCAAATCCCCCAGCACCATTGCCGCCTTTGCGCCCATAGCATTACCGCCAATATCCGAAAACGAAGCCGCTTTTTTAAAAACTCGTGCGGCGATTCCTTATCGCGATCAGACCTTACAAAGCACAGCCTCAGAGATTACCGCGCTCCGTCAAGCCGAACAAAACAAGAGCACTCTTCCTCCAAGCTCTAGCCTCCGCAAAAAAGTTTAGATATAGCGCTTCGCGCTATATCTAAACTTTTTTGCGAAAATTATAGACATTGAAGCATTCATGCTTTAACATAGATGATCGCGACTTTTTTGGCATTCCTCATGAACGCTTCTGAAATCATCCGCTCAATTGAAGCGGAATATATCAAAACAGATCTCCCCACAATTTATGTAGGAGATACTGTCAAGGTTGGAGTTAGGATTAAAGAGGGCGGCAAAGAACGTACTCAGCCATACGAAGGCGTAATCATCGCGAGACGTGGTTCTGGCATTAACTCTGTCATTACTGTCCGTCGTGTGTTTCAAGGGATTGGAGTAGAGCGAGCCTTCTTGCTACATTCTCCTCAAATTGAAAGCATCAAAGTGATTCGTCGTGGTAAAGTCCGTCGTGCTAAGCTCTACTACTTACGTGACCTAGTTGGCAAAGCAACTCGTCTTAAACAACGATTTGATCGCCCACTATAGCCCCTTCTACAGTTATACTAATTATCAAATACTATTTTGTTATAGCAATTGATACAGTACATATAACTGGTTGCGTATCGAAATCGTGTTTTCATTACGTGCGTCCTTAGTTCAGTTGGTAGAACGCAGGTCTCCAAAACCTGATGTCGGAGGTTCGAGTCCTCCAGGGCGCGCTTCACCATTTTAGAGAATTGCACTTAAACGTATCGCATTTACAAAGATTGCAAAGGAATCGCAAGAGTTGCCGCTATGACGAAAAACGACCTGAAAGAGCAACCAAAAGAAGCATCCAAAGTTGAATCAGATGCAAAATCTGAGCCAACTGGGGTAGCTAAACTTTTTGTAGAATCCAAAGCCGAATTCGGCAAGATTGTCTGGCCTACGCGCCAACAGCTCATTAGTGAGTCTGCATCCGTTCTTTTGATGATCGTTGCAGTAGCAACCTTTGTTTATCTTATAGATGCCTTGTTTAAGGCGATCGCATTGCAGGTGTTTCAATAATGTTTACCGAGGATATCGACCACTCATCTAGTAGCCAAGAAGATGAAGACATACTATTTAACTGGTATGCCGTTCAAATTGCTTCGGGCTGCGAAAAAAAGGTTAAGTCGAGCCTAGAGCAACGCATCAAGACCCTTGATGTCGAAGATAGGATCAAGCAAATTGAAATTCCGCAGACAGCGACCGTCAAACTGAGAAAGGATGGCAGTCGAGCAACCTCTGAGGAAAAGATTTTCCCTGGTTATGTTCTGATTCAGATCAAAACTGTCAGAAACGAAATCGGGCAGTTAGAAGTTGATGATGATGCATGGCTTGCTGTGAAAAGCACTCCCCATGTAATTAACTTTGTCGGCACAGAACAAAAACGTCACTACGGTCGCGGTCGGGGACATGTTAAACCTCGTCCTCTCACCGAAAAAGAGGTTGAAAGAATTTTCCGTGTCACTGTCGAGCAAGAGCCAGTTCTCAAAATCAACATGGCTCAAGGCGACAAGATCAAAGTGCTTAATGGACCTTTCAAAGACTTTGAAGGCGAAGTGGTGGAAGTTAGCCCAGAACGTAGCAAACTTAAGGCCCTGCTTTCAATCTTTGGCAGAGACACACCTGTTGAACTAGAGTTCACTCAGGTACAAAAGCAAAACTAATTCACTCAAACTCAGGTTTGTAGTTTCTTGAACGGCTAAAATTAACGGCTAAAATTAATGGCTAAGAAAGTTACGGCAATTATCAAGTTGGCACTTAATGCTGGTAAGGCTAGCCCAACTCCACCAGTTGGTCCTGCTCTAGGTCAGCATGGTGTCAACATCATGATGTTTTGTAAGGAATATAATGCCCGTACTGCTGATCAAGCAGGCATGGTCATTCCTGTAGAAATATCTGTATATGAAGATCGAAGCTTTACCTTCGTTCTCAAAACACCACCAGCATCAGTTTTAATCCAAAAAGCAGCTGGTATCTCCTCTGGTTCAGCAGAGCCTAACCGTAAAAAAGTAGGTTCGATCTCCAGAGATCAACTTCGTCAAATCGCTGAGACCAAAATGCCTGATATCAATGCAAATGATATCGATGCAGCAATGAAGATTATTGAAGGTACGGCAAAGAACATGGGCGTTACTATTAGCGCTTAGTTTCTCGGCTTGTCAATTTTCAATATCTATAAAATTCAAATAAAAATTTTTAGTTGGGGAAGGGAATTAATTTTTCCGTTCGTACCCCGTAGGAGCAATCATGGCAAAAAAAATCTCAAAGCGTCTCAAGGAAGCTCTCAGCAAAGTTGAAGCCCGCCCTTACGCACCAATCGATGCATTGGAATTAGTTAAGGTGACCGCAACTGCTAAGTTTCCTGAGTCAGTAGAAGCACACGTCAGACTAGGTATCGATCCAAAATACGCCGATCAACAATTGCGGACAACGGTAACTTTACCGAAAGGAACGGGGCAAACAATTCGTGTAGCAGTTATTGCGCGTGGCGAAAAAGTTGCCGAAGCAACCGCCGCAGGCGCAGACATCGCTGGTTCTGAGGAACTAATCGATGAAATCAGCAAGGGAAGAATGGATTTTGATTTGCTGATTTCAACGCCTGACATGATGCCTCAAGTGGCTAAGCTTGGTAAGTTGCTTGGTCCTAGGGGATTGATGCCTTCACCTAAAGGTGGTACGGTAACTACTGATTTAGGTTCTGCAATCAACGAATTCAAAGCTGGTAAGCTAGAATTCCGAGCTGATCGCACAGGGATCGTCCATATTCAATTTGGTAAGGCAGCCTTCACGGCTGAAGACTTGCTGATCAACCTAAAAGCTTTGCAAGAAACGATTGATCGCAATCGTCCTTCTGGCGCAAAGGGCAGATACTGGCGATCGCTATATGTATCTGCAACTATGGGGCCTGCGATCGAAATTGATGTTATAGCTCTGCGTGATCTCAAATTCGCAGATTCGTAATTAAAGCCTTTCAAAGTCATTTAACTGTAGACTGTTCGCCTTGAGCGAAAAGTCTATAAGAAGAAGTAAAAGCTAAGTCTAATTGTTGTAATAAGCCTAGAAAGAAATTTCGACAACTGAATATCTCCATAGACAGCAGGTGCTCATGGCTTAATTTCCTGCCGAGGTGTTTTAAAAAAGATTCTTGAAAGAATACTTTTTTGCCTCGGTCTGCGAAAAGACGAGGCTTTTTTAATGACTTTAAAGATCTACACAGCTAATTAAATGGTGCACCGCGCCATTTAATTAGCTTCAAACACAAGGAGGTGAGAACCATATGGGTAAGACCCTAGACCAAAAGAAATTTTTAGTCGGAGAAATGTCCAAAGAGTTTGAAGGAACTCAGATGGTCATGGTAATTGATTACTCAACTTTGTCAGTTGCAGAGATTACTAAACTCCGTCGCTCACTCCGTCCTACGGGTACGGTGTGCAGAACTACCAAAAACACTTTGCTCAAGCAAGCAATTTCTGGAACTCCTCAATGGAAGCCTCTTGAGGGTTTCCTCGTTGGTCCTTCAGCTTGCCTGTTTGTTAAAGATGACATTGGTGGCGCTGTTAAGGCATACCAAGCATTCCAAAAGGAATCTAAGAAAACCGAACTTCGTGGCGGTGTCTTAGAAGGTCGCGCATTGACTGCAAAAGACTTGCAGGCGATCGCTGATCTACCTTCCAAGGAAGTACTGTTCGCGCAAATTGCTGGTGCAATCAATTCAGTTACCGCCAAAATCGCGATCGGCATCAAAGAGGTTCCTCAATCTCTGGGCAGAGCTGTTAAAGCTGTTTCTGAGAAAGAAGCTGCTTAGAAGAATTGGTAATTACGAATTACGAATTACCGTTCACAAATTACTAACCTAATCTAATTAATTAAAGAGAAAAATTATGTCTGCAAAAATCGATAGCATCATTGAAGAACTAAAGTCTTTGAGCCTTCTTGAAGCTTCTGAATTGGTCAAAGCGATCGAAGAAACCTTCGGCGTTTCGGCTGCTGCTCCAGTTGGTGGCATGATGATGGCTGCTCCTGGTGGTGCTGCTGCGGTTGAAGAAGTTGAAGAAAAGACTGCTTTTGACTTGGTACTTGATGAAGTTCCTGCTGACAAGAAGATTGCCGTTCTGAAGATCGTTCGCGAAATCACAGGCTTGGGCTTGAAAGACGCGAAGGACATGGTTGAGTCTGCTCCTAAGACCATTAAGGAATCTATGCCTAAGGCTGATGCTGAAGCTGCTAAGAAGCAAATCGAAGAAGCTGGTGGTAAGGTTTCCATCAAGTAAATGTTGGCAACTAATTGTTGGCAACATTTAGTTTGCTTAAATGTTCTGCAAAGCAGAACATTTAAAAACAATAAAGGCACGCCCTGCGTGCCTTTATTGTTACAGCGCAAAGCGCTGTAGGATTGTGAGTCGCTTAGCGACTCACAATTATTTTTTATAAATATTTTTATTTCATGAAAGATCCACTCTCAGAATTATTTGCAGTAATTGTCGATCGCCGCGAGAATCCGCAAGAAAGTTCTTATACCTGTAAATTATTCGCAGGTGGCGATAACAAAATTTTAAAGAAAATTGGTGAAGAGTCTGCTGAAGTTGTGATGGCTTGTAAAGATGATGATCCTGATGCGATCGCATCAGAAGTCGCTGATTTGTTTTACCACACGTTAGTAGCGATCGCACATCACCATGTTAATCTGCAATTGGTATACGACAAACTTGCTCAACGACGCTAAAAGCAAAAACTTAAGGTTGTGACAAGCACAACCTTAAGTTTTTAGTACGCAATACTTAATTAATGCAGTAAGATTACCTATGAATTGATCAAAGGGTAGACAGCTGTGGCATCGAATAGTGTAGAGCGTTCTCAGTCTCTTACAGGCAGTATTTTAAAAGGCACTCTCAAAGCTGTTGGTGGCACACTGCTGGGCATTATCATGATTGGTGGTGCGGCAGTAGCTGGTGGTCTGGTTGGCTTAGCACTCAGTTTTCTAGATTTGCCCGATGTCAGAGTCCTTAAAGGCTATGTACCAGTTGAAACCACTTATATTTATGACATTAACGGTGGCTTAATTGCGCGGTTGCATGGTGATGTCAACCGCGAAGTTGTTACTCTTGATCGCATTTCACCACACCTTAAGCGATCGGTTCTCGCGATGGAAGATGCTTACTTCTATACCCATAAGGGTATTGATCCCAGCGGTATTGGACGCGCAATTTTAGCTAACTTTAACGCAGGTGGAACAGTTGAAGGTGGCTCGACATTAACGCAGCAATTAGTTAAAAATTTATTTTTATCTAACGAACGTAGTCTTAATCGCAAAGTCGCTGAAGCAGTTTTGGCAATGCGTGTTGAGCAGGTATTCACCAAGGAGCAAATCCTTGAGATGTACCTCAATCAAGTATTTTGGGGAAAAAATACGAATGGGGCTGAAACCGCTTCTCAGAATTATTTTGGTAAATCTGCTGCTGACTTAACCCTTGGGGAGGCTGCTATGTTAGCAGGTACGATTCAAGCGCCTTCAGTATTCAATCCAGTAGACAACTTTAGTGAATCCAAGAAGCGTCAGGGTTTAGTGCTTGATCGACTTCTAGAGCTTGGATGGGTCACCCAAGCTGAAGTCAAAGCCGCCAAGGCACAGAAAATAATAATTCGTAAGCAGGGGATCTCTTACGAAGCTAGCCGTGTTCCTTATGTGTCGCAGGCTGTAACGGCTGAGCTAGAAGAAAAATTTGGTCGTGATGTCGTTCTCCAAGGTGGATTGCGTGTCCAGACGACTATTGACTTAAAGATGCAGCGTATTGCTGAAGAAGTTGCAGCCGAAGGTCACAAGGATTTAGTTGATCGCGGAGCCTATGCCGACCAATTGTCTTTAGTAGCTGTTGATCCACGCACAGGATTTGTAAAAGCTTTGGTCGGTGGTGTGGGCGACTTTGACAAAAATCAATTTAACCGAGCTGTTTTGGCAAGACGACAGTTAGGCTCTTCGTTTAAACCTTTTGTGTACTATCTTGCCTTTGCTTCAGGTAACTATACTCCTGACTCAACGACTGATGATAGTCCAATGACGATTCCTGATGGTGATGAGCCGTATATACCTCGTAACTATGACAATAAGTTCTCAGGAGCCATGAGCATTCGTCAAGCGATCGCAGTTTCTCGAAATATTCCTGCGATTAGGTTAGGGATAGAATTTGGCAATGATAATGTTGTAGCTCTTTGTCGAAAATTGGGCATCAACAGTCCAATTCTCCCTGTTGTTTCTCTACCGCTTGGTGCTGCTGATGTAACTCCAATGGAGGTGGCAGGGGCTTATGCAGTATTTGCCAGTGGTGGCTACAAATCTAAAACGACATTAATTGCCCGTGTCACTGATCGCAATGGCAATCTGGTACTGGATAACACACCAAAGCCTGAACTCATACTTGATCCGATCGCTGTTTCTTACTTAACTGATGCATTGCGGTCAGTGGTCACGAACGGTACGGCAACCGAAGCGCAAATGAGTGATGGGCGACCTGTAGCAGGTAAGACAGGTACAACTTCGGACTTTCGCGATGCTTGGTTTGTGGGCTATGTACCACAGCTAGCAGTTGCAATTTGGATCGGCAATGATGATTATTCACCGATGGCAAATGGTGTGACGGGCGGTGTTTATGTGGTTCCGATTTGGCGTAAGTTTATGGAAAGAGCACTAGCTGGACAACCGATCGAGCAGTTCCCTGTGCCTAGTGAAATCCAAGACAAAGAAGGCAGCAAAAAGAAAAACTAAAACAAGTAGAGCAGAGATCTGCTCTACTTGTTTAGTAATGGTGTACGGCGGAGCTTTACACCATTACTTAATTAACTGGCAAGAGATTATGTGGCAACAAATTTTATTTATTTTGCGATTATTTGTTTATTCAACGATCGCGTCGGCAGTAATTAAATATGCTGCACCTACTTGGGACTTGTTGGTAAATAATTTGACCATAGATGTGATGGATGTGATCGCGATATATGCCATTACTTTACCCGTTGGTTTATTTGCCTTTGTGCTATGGCTTAAACGTTAATTCAAAGAATTGTTAAATGAGAAGCGGCGAAAAGCGCCGCTTCTCATTTAACAATCTTTGAAAAACTTTTTGTCATTACAAAACAATTACGACCGTCAGGCAAAGTCTCATAGCTGATAGTGTCAGCAACTGTCTTGGCGAGCATTAAGCCTCGTCCACCTGTGGGAATATCATCAATACTTTCAAAATCTTGGCTCTTTTGCGCTTCTAAAGCAGTCCGTTCAATTTCAGCTTGCAGATCAAAGGGTTCACCAAAGTCCCAAATCCTCATCTCCAGCAAATATTCAACCTCATTGATCGCAATCTCAATATCTATAGGAGTTTCTTCAGAAAGTCCCTCATGTGCATAAGATACTACATTGGTAAACACCTCAACCAGCACAAGATTGCACTGCATCCAAGTTGGTTTTGGTAATAAATTTTGAAATTGCTGAAACCACGCTTGCAATTTAGCAAGAGCATAAATATCACTGTTAAGTTGAATGAAGTATTTCTCTAACACTGATGACTTAATCTGACTGACTTTCTAAATAATCTGACATTTTGACATTTTTAGGTTGAAACCCAACTACTGACGGTTGTACCAGCGCATTAAGACACCTGCAAGTTTTTCTGAGTCATGACATACGGTTCCGTTGGGTTTCTCTTGCATGATATTGGCAATCAAAACAGGACAGCCAACAGCAGCGAGACTATCACGATCTAGAACCGTAAAATGTGACCCAGAGGAGGCATAGTGCTGTAGCGATCGCTCAGAAGGTGGATGCTTCTGGGCTAAAACTACATCAAATAGTCTCACACCTGCTATCTCATCTAAAACTCTTACATAGTCAGATACAGCATAACCGTCAGTTTCACCTACCTGACTCATGATATTACAAAGATAGATCGATGGCACATTGCGATCAATTAATGTTTGAAGTATTTCAGGTACAAGCAGGTTAGGAATAATACTGGTATATAAACTGCCAGGTCCAATTACGATCAGATCTGCTTCGTTGATATCTTCGATCGCTTGAGGTAATCCCTTAGGATTATCTGGATTACAACCAATATGTTTAATCTTGCCTTTAGCTTCAGTAATATTCGACTCTCCCTCCACATAGCGTCCATCTTCAAATTCAGCCCATAAAACCATGTGATCAAGGGTTGCAGGCAAAACACGCCCACGCACAGCCAAGACTTGTGAACTAGCAGCGATCGCCTTTTCGAGATCACCTGTCACTTCACTCATCGCCGTAAGAAATAAATTACCAAAACTATGTCCAGATAGCCCCTCCCCCGTTTTAAAACGATATTGAAATAGTTCGGTTACTAACTTTTCCTCATCAGCAAGGGCGGCAAGACAATTACGAATATCGCCTGGAGGCAATACACCATGCTCGCGTCGTAACCGACCAGAGGAGCCGCCATCATCAGCAACGGTGACGATGGCAGTAATATTGGCGCTATATTGCTTAAGTCCACGCAATAGATTTGATAAACCAGTACCACCACCCACGGTAACAATTTTAGGACCACGATTAAGTTTGCGATGGGAGACTAGCAACTCTAATAGTTCTTTGTCTTGATTGGGCATCAAAACTTGGGTGATCGAGCCGAGTGCGCGTTTCTGACCCAGCCATAATAGTCCGATGCCGATTGCAAAGGCGATTGGTCCGCTCATATTGCGGGGCAAGATGGCAACCAAGGTATCGATCGAGTTACCAATCAGGCGGGATAGAAATAAGATTGGGGTTAGCCTAGCGGAGATGGCAATCCCTAAAACAATTAGGACAATACCGATGATGCTAACTAGTAACCATCGCTTGACAAATAGTCCTGGTAAAAACCACTGAAACCCTCTCAGCCACTTTTTTCTCGTAACGGCTGGACGATATCGTTTTGCTGATGGCTTTTTTGGGGGCTTCATTTAGCATCCTATAATATGTACCAGCACTTCGCGGGTATGCCCCAAATTGCGATGTTCCCAGACAAAGATTCCTTGCCAAGTGCCAAGGGCAAGTTTACCATTAGCGATCGGGATCGTTTCTGATGTTTTAGTTAGCGTACTGCGAATATGGGATGGCATATCATCGACTCCTTCCGAGATATGGCGATATTGACTCGCATCTTCGGGAATCAGTTTTGCAAAAAATGTTTCTAGATCTGCTAACACATCAGGATCAGCATTTTCTTGAATAATTAGACTTGCTGATGTGTGGCGCAAAAAGACATTACATAACCCTATATTTACCGCTGATTGGACTAACACTGCTTCCACTTGACGGGTGATGTTATGCAATTTTTTACCAATGGTGCGCAATGCTATGGTCTGCTGCACCATTGTTTGCACGGTGTGTTGTTGAATTGTAATCATAATTTAGAATTATTCTATAAAACTGAATTCGTCGAATCATAGTCTTTACAGATTACAGAGCGTTGTATTTACATTGCTTTGCACTCAAAATCAGGCGAAGATAAATTTTGAAAGCTTTGCAAAGCAAAGCTTTCAAAATTTATCTTGTAGCTCGTTTGATCGACAATTGCTGTAAGTCCAAATCCCGACGTTTATCACCATAAAGAACTGCATTGGGGAAACATTTTCGTAACTCATCATTTTGCAACTTATCGACAAAGCGACTGTTGATGATCATAACAAAGCGTTCAAATGGGGTATGTGGAAATTGCTGTGTAATTCTATCTACATTGTGAAACAATTTGTCGTCACATAAATGAAGGGTATCTCCTGCATTCAGAACAACTTTGGCAATTGGCTGCGTCCCTTCTTTATCATTGTAAAGATAATTAGTTGCTCCACATACGTTTTCGCGAGAAAGCAAAACAATACTCAGCGCTGTGCATCCGTCAGCATGAATGCCCTGCCCTTGCAAAGGATCAATATGTCCATGCCCTCGAACGCCAGTGATCTGCATCAGAATCGGTTCTCCCACACCTATTCCCCAAATCTTTGCCCAATTAGCTACAAATGCTTGAACATCAGTTCGATCAAGAAAAGCCTTCTCTAGAGGCTGGTAGTAGCGATTCTTGTTTGCCATTGTACTAGCGTCGTTGTATTTACCACTCTGCGCCATAGCACATTCACCCATATCTTGGACATTACCATCTTTTAGTATGTGCAACCAAGACATTCGTTTAAATCGAGACTCTACATATGGATCTGGGGGGAGATCTCGAAGAAATGAGCGCCATGCCGATAAATCAACACTTTGTGAGATATTGCGAATACTCCAATACTGCGTGTTAAGTTCTTTTTTTACTGCAATTGGGTTGATAAGTGTATCAAACCCAGTGATTGGAGGAAATAGCGTCTTTTGTTGCATTGAATTGGTTAATTCTAGTAAAGATTTTTTAGCAAGTTTTACTAGAATTTAGCATAAAAAAAGATTTTTTAGCAAGTTTTACTAGAATTCAGCATAAAAAAAGAAAGAGTCAAGAAAGATATTCATAAATAATACCCATATTCAAAATGGCGGTGCCATAGCACTTTTCACACAAACCCAAACCCGCAAGGATTCGACCCTGCGGGTCGAATCCTTGCGGGTTTGGGTACATAAGCTTGATCTACAGGTACTCGGACTACCCAATGTCTATCTACCGACATGCGAAACCTTGCGGGTTTGGGTGCATAAGCTTGATCCCCTCAAGGACTAAACCTGATAGGTTTGGTTACATAAGGTTGATCCCCACAGGGGCGCAACCTACGGGTTTGGATACACCTTATCTACAGTCACTGAATGCGCTGACTATAGATAAAGCTACTACTGGTGCTGTGACAGCAGATAACACCCGATCGCCTAAAGACACTGGGACAAATCCCGATGCGATCGCCATTTCTTCTTCCCTAGTAGTCCAGCCGCCTTCGCAGCCCGTAGCTATAATTATTTGCCCATTGTTTTCAGTAAAGTCTAATGAATAACTTGAGCTTTGTAGGCTCGTAAGTAAATGCGTCACATGGGGGCTAATCACGCAAATATATTTCAAACTTGGTGTTGGTGACTTAGCGAGATACTCAAGCCAAGAAATTAATGTTGTTGGATTATTTATTTCAGGCACATAGGTACGCATCGAAAGCTCCGCAGTTTCTTCGGCAATGCGTTGCCAGCGATCGCGTTTTTGATTACCAATTTCTGTGCCTGACTTGGTAATTGTGCGATCGCTAAATAACGGCACTATTTGACGCACTCCTAATTCTGTAGTTTGCCTAATTACTGACTCGATATTGCTACCTTTGGGCATGGCGATGCCAAGGGTAAGCTGGGCAGATAATTCCGAATTATTTTCTAGCTTGGCAATAATCTTGGCAGTATCTAGATCTACAGACAATTGAGCTAACCACCATCCACCTCGGCGATCGAGGGCGATAAATTCAGATTCAGATTCTAAACGCAATACATTGCATAGGTAATGTCTTTGCTCAGAGGTGAGGGCGATCGCGCTATTAATTTGTAAAACTGGTGAGACTTGGTGTGCTTGTAAGGTCACCCTTTGCAGTCTGCGCTTGTGAGGTTGAGGAAGTAACACAATAAAGTCAGAATCGCGGATTATGCGGATTGTTGGATTTCACGGATTTTAATCTATTCGCAGCGCAAAGCGCTGTATTAAAA
>Ga0315899_10003883_pt1 | contig 16219 bp, 18 predicted proteins | sample LakEriMetagenome_2_FD_203518 | JGI IMG/M metagenome (GOLD analysis project Ga0315899, IMG submission 203518) | Freshwater fungal communities from buoy surface, Lake Erie, Ohio, United States - Buoy 4 MA112 | ecosystem: Environmental > Aquatic > Freshwater > Lake | place: USA: Lake Erie, Ohio... | reverse complement strand
ATGGCTCTTTTCCAGTTAAATTATCTGTCTATTATTTGGGTAAAAAACGGCACTATAAAACACCGTTTAAGTTGGTGGAAGAAGATTATAAAAAGATTCAGGGTTCCAATCTCAAGGACCAAGGGCTAAAGAACACAAGAAACCGAATCTATAAGTGGCTAGGCGAGCAAGAAGCCATCATCAAGCAACTTGAACGGTTTGATTTTGATGTATTCGAAGCGGAGTTCACCAAAGATGTGCGGCAGACCAAAACTAAATTTTCGCTTGAACAAGTGCAGCCTTTTTTTGAGAACTATGTGAGCAAGTTGCGAGTACAAGAGCGCATCAAGACCGCAGAGTCATATCAATCGGCGCTTAACTCATTACTGCAATATCGTCGGTATTTGAAATTTCAAGATATTACCCCAGATTTTTTATCGGCCTACGAAATCTGGATGCTAGCTAAGAAGAAGTCGAAGACCACCGTTGGGGTATACCTACGTTCGCTAAGAACTATATATAATTTGGCGATGCAACGAGGTATCGTCAATTACGCGCAATATCCTTTTAAGCAATATACAATCCCGGCACCACGCAAATCAAAGCGTGCATTTAAAGATGAGCAGATCAAAACGCTCTTCAATGCTAAGATGGATGATGCAGCATATGCACGCGCCCTTGACATCTGGCGATTTAGTTTTTTATGTAACGGGATCAATCTAAAAGACATTGCACTACTTAAGTGGGAGAACATCTCGGGCGACTATATGGAGTTCTATAGAAAGAAGACCGAGAATACCAAGCGCGATAATGTGCTACCTATTCGGGTACACTTGAATAAGCATGCGCAGGCCATCATTAAACGGTGGGGGAGTATCTCGGGTGATGCGGAGCAGTATTTGTTTCCCATCTTGGAGCCTGGGCTTAGTGTGCAAGAAATTGAAAACCGCATTGCTAACCTAACTCGTACCACTAATAAATACTTGAAGCGAATCGGTGAACAACTTGGTATTCCGGTAAAGCTGACCACCTATACCGCCCGCCACTCTTTTGCTACCAAGCTGAAGAACAGCGAAAAGGTATCTTTATCTTTTATTATGGAGTCACTCGGCCACTCGAGTATCAAGACCACTATGGATTACCTGGCAGGATTTGAAGATGATAGCATCCGAAAAAACCACGAGGTGCTGATGGAGGGGTTGGAGTGATCAATTCTCAATTTTTTAAAAGTCCTCCTTTATGGATACTTTCAGCATGTATTGGGCATTACACAATTCGCGGGAAGGCCTCAGCTGGGCTGTGCCAAGGCCTGCTATATCGAGGATGCCAAGCCTTGCTGTCGTATCCCATAGTATAGCTGGGAATTACCCAGCCCGACCCCTCTAAAGCCGTTTTGATCGAGGCCGCCCCCGACAACTTGAGCCAGTGGGGGCTGTCATTAAGCTTCTTTTTTATAATTCTTTAATTCTTCTTTCAGGGCTTTGATTTGTTGTTTTAAACTTAAATTCTGTTCCTTGAGAGAGTTATTCTCAAAAAACATTTTTTCCATTTTAATTGAAGCAAAAGCCATAGAATTTTTTTCAAATTCTTTTATTACTCCAGCAATGACTTCGACAAAATATTTATGTCCTCTATAGCGTAAATCTACGCGCGTACAAGCTCTTTTAATTTCTTTTAAAGGGTCCTCGATTAAAAAAGTAATAGTTGACCATGTTGTACTTTGTACGGTGATAGCAAGCATCTTCCAGCCATTGCTTTCATAAAATAGCTCCCTATTAAGGTTATGTATAGAAACTTTATAAAGATCAACTTCGGATTCGGGGGATTTTAACTCTATGCAAAGTTTACAGTTAGAAGAGAGAGCCGCATCAGCATTTATATATTCAGCAACTTCAAAGTTTCGTTTTATTCCAAAAAATAATTTTTCCATTTTATAGGTCATTTAAATTTAAGATTAATACTTAAGTTTTAAACTGTCAGCTTTTTAGGGATACTTTTATCACGCATAAATATTTACCTGGAAATTAAATCTAAGCATTTCTGGCAACAATTGGGTCTGAGTATTTTGATTTACTAAACGCTCAAAGAGATAACTATTAGATATGTAATTACACGCTTTTCGATTTTATTGTAAAAAACCATCCTACCGAATTATTTATTAAATTACACCAACAACCTGTTTGCATTTAGCTAACTTTTGCTATATATTAATGAGCGTAAGATCATACACTGATAGGGAACTGACCGACCTCATAGTGAGTGATTTGGATCAAGGTATCATAGCTTTTACAAACCAGTATAAAGAGGATTGTTTACGATTTATCGCCAGCAAACTACGCCACCCTGATAGCGCCCTTATGTCGGACTATGAGCACGAAGACATATTTATGAATTGTTTGGCTATAACTTTTGAAAACATTCAAAATCAAAAATTTACACCTGTAAATACGATAAAGAATTACTTTTTGGGGATTTGTGAGAATCAGATAAGATATGAATTCAGGAAAAGGGGTATAAAGTCTAATTGGATAAGGCCTGATATGGATGATGCTGAGTTTATATTAAATGAGATGCGACTTAGAAGTTCGAAGCGTAGGAACAGGTATTTTGAGTTTGATCCAGACACAGAATTAGACGACAGCTCCGATGAAGGTATGCCTGAAAATTATGATAACCCCGTAGATCTTTTCAGCCCACCTTCAGACTTGAATGAGATTCGGATTGATGAGTCCAAAAAAATTTTAACGGAGTGGGAGAGAAAAGGTAATAATTGTCCTAAAATGATAGATCTTTTTCATTTTAAAAATCAATCTTTGAATGAAATTGCAGAAGAGCTTGGATATGAAAATGAATCGGTAGTTCGAACCCTAATATCAAGGTGTAGAAGAAATTTAAAGAGGGAGGTCGAAAACAGGATGTTAAATGAATTATGAAACTATTCCCATAGCACGAAATTACTTTCGAACCTTTGACGAAGGTGAAAAGAAAGACATTCTGTTAAAAGCCGGAGAAAAAATAGCCTATTATATCCGTGATTTAGAGAATTATTTTACTTCTAATGATCGAATCGAAGATATAGCCCAGAAGCTTGATCTTTCTGCTTTTGTAAAAGACTTGAGAGACATACAGATTGACTATTTTATTCGATTGGCTGAATTATATAAAGCCGGGAAGCGAACAAAGGCTATCGAGATACTTTTAATGGAGAATAATAAGCTTTTTCAAAAAGTCTGCTCTTGTGTTACCGATGATGCAACTTTTGATAAAGAGCTCGAATGGGCAGTAAAGCTTCTCAATCGAGAAAAGTTTATGGCTGCCTATAAGCGCAGTGCCGAAATTCAAGACTTATCTCCAACTCCCTCTGTTCATAGGCAACGAGCTTTTGCCGCCCACCACCGCCGGCTGCAGGATACACAGGAGGGTGGCAGCGGGTATTTTAAGTACATATTAATTATACTCGCTTTAATAGGTATCGCGACCATAGTTTTTTATCTCATCCTTGGATAGACCCCCATCTTATTCCCCCTTATAATCAACTCTATCCGGCTTGCTTTGTAGCCTGAAATGGTATTTTGGGATGATTTTCCTTCCCCAATTTCTACCCTCTCAGGGGTGGTAGGCTGCTAATTTTATCATAATTATAAATAGTTGAATATCAATTATATATGTAAGCATTGTTTGCATTTAGGCCGTTTTGGTATATATGAGTAGATATTATTTTAAAAACTTAAAACAAAATCTATGCAGACCTACACCAAAACCCGCCCAGTTTTAGACATCAGCAGCCAGGCTCTCCCCTTTGTTAAAGAGAACGGAATCTGGTACGCAGACCTACCCGAGTTCCTCGAGCAGGGGCTGGGCACTAAGGCTAACCTAATGATGGTAGATGGGGCCGACACCTTCTTGGACCTTCTAAGCGGTAAAAGTCCTCGAATCACCTTACAAATATCAACTGATCCCTTTCCAGGCTGGCAAGCGAAAATGGAGAAATTCCGCCGGGGCTTGAATTCCCAGTTATTATCACTGATCGGTCATGCTCCCGTTGACTATGGGGCTTACTACAACGTTACGGAACTCCATGGGAAGCCATTTGAACACCAACTCTGGCTCTGCCCGGTCACTGAGTATGTCTTCGGGCAGTACCCCAACAAAATCTACGCTTCAACCATATCTATTAATTAATCTAAAAAAGTAAACTAATGAAAACTCAACGAACCATTTACCACATTATTGTCGACAAAAGCGGCTCCATGAGTAGTTGTATTGGCGATACAATTAGCGGCTTTAATGATCAGCTAAAACGTATTCAAGGAATGGAGAAAGAGTTTCCAGAACAAGAAATTCTTATTGGCCTTAGTCTTTTTAATGATGAAGTGAGCCATGTAAAAATCGTTCAGCCTGTATCAACGATGTCTGCACTAAATGAGCAAAATTATATACCGTCCGGTTGTACAGCCCTTTTAGATGCGATTGGAAAGACCGCTGTGTTGCTTGAGGAATACGAGGGTAATCTATCGAGCATTCCTACAACATTTGTTGTCGTAATTCTTACCGATGGTCATGAGAACTCATCGGTGTCTTATAATTTGAAACAAGTTCGGGAACTCATACAGAGGCTTGAAGCGACCGGTAAATGGACTTTTAGTTTTATTGGAGCAACCTTAGATGCTGTAGATGTTGCCGAGCAGATGGCAATAAAAGCGCAAAATAGCTTTCATTTTGAAAAGGCTTCGATGAAAGAAGCTGTTTGGGATAAACTGTCACTCTCTATGCGTGGGTATTTTTCCAAAAAGGAAAAAGGGGAAACCCCTTCAAATCTTTTTTAATGCTCGTTTTACCTTGAGATAGTCCGGAGTAAAAATTATTTTTTAATCATTAAATTTTATCAACATGAAAAGAGGCCAAATCAAAACCCAACTAGATGCCATCATATATTTTTTAGAGTCGCTAGATGCAGATATGATAGGCACTTTACTTGGTGATGAAAATGTCTATTGTGGCGTAGACAAGGAAACATTTGTCAAAAAGTTGAATGAGGTATTTAGAGCGTTTTCTTGCGCAGGAAACACACGACTGGTTACATTTCCTGGGGCAAGTAAAAGTATTGGGTCGAGGCGTAACAGCTATTCAGAAAAAGAAAGTCTTGCTCTAGGATATTCTTTTGTCGGGGATAATAGCAGTCACTTCTTAGATCTTTTATTTGTAGAAAAGGAGGGTCGAGTACACTCGATAGAAGATAGCAGGGAATTGTATATCGATTGGCCCGATCATGATGAGATAAATCGATTAGTAGTCAATGAGCAGGAAATGATGCTAAGGGAATATAGCGAGGAGGATGAGTAAAAGCTAGCTTACGCGTAATGAATCAAAAAGTTAAGTAGAAACTCCTAACTTTTTTATTGACCCCCAAAGTATTTTACCTAATAAGGCATTTTAGTAAAGTTGGTTTGGCAAATAAAGAAATAGAAAGAAAATAGTAGCTTAAATTAAAGTTTAAGACAAATGGGTGATACACTTCAAAAAGGAGACCGTCTATTGATTATAGATCACGAGTATAATCCCTTTACAGAGTTTAATTTCGAAGGAGTTGATGGCGACAGCTTTCGTGTTACTTTTAGCTATGGGATATTTGTAGGAACAGCCAATTACCCAAGTTGGAAAGTATCAAGACATCCAATTCAAAAAAGTCAATTTACATTTAGTGTTGAAATTTTGGGGAATCAATGCTCTGCTAATAATCCTAAAATTAATGATTATTCAAAATATTTAGTTCAAATGAATAATGCCGCATTAATTTATCGAGCTGGACTTATTTGCTTAAAGCAAATATTAAAATCCTTTACTGATGAGCAATCAAAAATAGACGCTAAAGAAGAATTGACGCAAATTTTAAATTCAGAAGATGTGCTATTAAGCCTAAATAATTTTATTGTACCAGTAATAAACTCGTTTCCAAAAGAGTTTGAATGTAAATCTGTTTTAGAATACTCCGGCGAATTTACACCAGTAATTGCCATATATAATTCAGATAAGAGAAATAACAATATTGTGACTGCAATATTCTTTATTTTATATACTGTCTTATTAAACCAGATTGGTGTGTTGTCAAAAGATTCAATAATGAAGGAGTTAAATTATTAAACTCTTATAATATATGCGAATATTTAATAGTCTGTTCGGGAAAAGTAACAAGGTAGACGATAAAGTTAAAAATATAAATCTTTTAAATAGTACTATGCGTCAAAATGAAGCTAAAACTGAAACCGTTTTGCTCTTACGCGAGTTGATGCAAAATCCTCTTTTAATAAATGGAGTAGAGGAAGTGGCTAGTTTTGGAAACTTTCTTACAAATCAATTTACTATTTTTAATAATTCAAATGAGTTACAGTTTCTTGCTGAAATTGCATTTTTTACTACCTCAAAGGAGCTGAAACGAAAGCTAGATCCGAATATACTCTATGATAGGTTGATTGTTTTGTATAACGCAGAGGATTTTATAACTGATACAATCATTGAATCAAGTAACTTTGAACAAACTTCACTGGGAAGAATGGGGTCACGGCATCACATTAGATGGATGGCAGATGACATGTTACTTAAAATGCGTTTTCACGATTTATTTTATGAGAATAAGTTTTGGCCAAATGGAGCAAACGCAAATACCTTTAATGGGCAAGAATATCTTGATATATTAAATCGAATTCAACATGGTAGTTTCGAGTCAAAGGAACCGATTGAAATAGTAAAAATTGGTAGTACTTTAATAAACAAATGCTTTAATCATATTGCAAATAAATATTCAATCTCTTAGAATCTTTCTAAGTTTTTTGTGTAAAGAGGAAAATCTATCATTAATATTACTGAATTAATTCCCATAAATGGAGGCCTCCTAAGCTCTAAAATTTTATCATGTCTAGCGAATTACTTACTACTCAATCTGAAGCTGTTTTACACTTTTTTAAGAATCTCGATATAGATATGGTGAATGAACTACTCGATGGTGATCGAACATATTCTGATTTAGAGAAGCCATTATTTATCCATAAGTTGGGTAATGCCTTTGATGAGTTTCTCGCTGCTGGCGACGAATATCTTTTCTTATATGCAGGTAAGTGTAGCTCTGTTATCTGTGACAGTTCTGGTTGCCCGGGCTATGCGTTTGTCGGAAACAAGTCAGGCCTTTTTATGGAATTGGTCTTTAAGGAAGAGAAGGGTAGGGTAACAGATATTTACGATTGCAGTGATTTTAACGCATATTCTCCTCCAAGAAAATTTGATAAGCGCGTCAAAATAGATCGACTGGAATTTCCGTTCTAGCTGATTACTTCTATCCGAAGCTCACATATGGTACTATATTTGTTATTATCTCGAAAGGCATACGAGTTAATAAATTAGTATTCTCTTTCATTTTGGCTTACATTAAAGCTATACGATCAGAGAAGATTATTCAGAATATTCTTGAATTTTTATATATTCCCCCTTTAATTACTTAATACGATCACTTTTTATAATATTTGACCAAAAATTTATTTATAATGGATAATGGATTTTTAATTCAGATTACAAATAAATCAACTGTATTTAAACAGGCTTATCTGTTCTCACATGAATTACCTGAAGGTGTTGATATTCAAACATTGAATGGTTCATATGATTTCAATGCATTACATGAAACTGCAATCAATCAACCTTTTGCGGGTAATTCAATAACTTCAAACTATAGTGATATTATTCAGTTGGAAATAATAAATGATGGTGTTAGTAAGCATCTGGAACTTCTTGGTCGTTTTGAAGGAGAGATGATCAAAGTAGATGGAAATGAGAATTCAATAAAAATAAACTGCCCACCACACTCTGTTTTTACCATAAGGCTGTTTTTTCTACGTTTTTAATACTCTTGCTCCAAATATCAATCATATTTGAAGCCTTTAAAATAAATTATTCCCCCCATTCAATACGGACTGGCCAATTAATTTTGGTGTAAAAACTATTACTACCTGTTCATCCGTAAAAATGTTAAGTTTTTGAAAAAGACTTATTATAGATAATTACTTGAAAATATTTCACTAATATTGTATTGCATTCCGAGTTTCTAAAGCTTTAGTGCTTTAGGATGCCAACCGAGCGGCCGATGCCACGGTGGACAGAAAATGCGGACGAATCGAGTCAAAAAAGCGGGAAATCCCCCTTAATCAATTCGTCGTAAAACTCTGGAACGCATAGTTCTTTAGATAGTTGCCGCCTGTGCGGTAACAGTATTTAATGCATTAGGAACCCTTTAATTGGGTACCAACCGAGAGATTTAACTCCACGGTGGTAATAAGATGCGGGCCAACGGGTCAAAAACAAATATTTTCCCTAACCCTCTCTTCCTGGTGCAGATCATCTCAAATCAATCTGTATGCAACCAGGTCCAATTCTTATTTGTGTTGACGACTCCAAATGGAGTATTTGGGCTACAAGAACTTACTCAATCCTTCAAGTTAAGAGTGAATGGAGTCATTATACCACTTACAATAGGATAAGGGTATATATGGCGAGGCGCTTCAAAGAGACTTGTTTTAAAGAAGTTCTCCCGCTTTTTGACAAGGAGAGTGAGTTAATGCAATCAATTGATAAATCAAGATTAATCACCATTAAATAATATAACATGAAAAATCAACTAGCCACACATTTACCAATTCCATTTACAAGAAATGCAGAGATTACAATTAAGCGTAAGACTAGAGTAACTAAAATTGAGGTCGAGCTGGCAGCCTCTGAAATAGAGATATTTCAATCAGCGTGTTATCGCTCTGCAAAAGACCTCCAAAAGCCACTTGTGCTCCTATTTGATAATCCTACTATTCAGAGTTTTACACTTCAGAACTACATAACTCCAATTGAGCAGATACTCGTAGAAGCTGATACAAACAATGTAGTAGGAGTATTTTGGTTAAAACCCCAACAAGTAGCTGGCAATCACATACAAGGGTTTACAGGACTCAGCTTTGTAATTCTTGCAAATCCAGGTTTTGCAGAAAAAAACAAAATCTCTTTGGATGATACAATCATTACCATTAAAACACCACGCCATGCCAAATAAACTTCAGTACATGCTGTTAGAAAGACCTGGGGATAGAGCTTTTGCACAAGAAATGCTTGTGAATTATAGTAAAATGAATAACACAGCACTAATTGACACCTATAACAGTGCTTGGAAAGTTGGTATTGTTGGATCACATGCTCAAGCCGTGTCTTACTATGCACTTCATATAGCTTTTACAAAGCGCTTTGGCAAATCCCCAATTCTTATTGAGGACAAAATTATCCTGAGCCTAACAGAACCTATAGCTGCTGTTGAAGAGTCTTGGGATTATACCTATTCATCTTAAAAAACAACACTATGAATGAGAGCATTTTAAAGTTTCCGCAATATCTAGGATACGGAATACTGAATCCAGAAAGTCGTAAAAGCATTGGCGGTAAAGAGATTGCCGACTATGAATTCAACGGACAACCTATTATGACTGTAGAACAAACAGAGACGGGAGCTTCTGTTGAGGAGTACTATCAAGACAAGGCAATAGGAAGGTCTTTTGGCAAAAAACTTGAAGGAGCCATATTTCAGCATTATTTAAACCTTGACCAGCTATCTAGCCCTTTGCATAGAGCCTGGATAGATAAGCTAGTATCCCAAGGCAATATCTATGCCGAAATGATTAGTAAAACAAAAGATAGAGTGCTGTTCTATCCAGCCGTCTTTTTGATGGATATAAGAGTCCCTATTTTAGAAGAAAAACTTGCTAGCGTAAAAGAGTTCATAGAAAAACCTGAGTTGAAAAAGCACCTACCAAAGATTGAAGACTCTAAGCTAATTACAGTTTTTCCAAACTATAAAGAAACATTAACAATTAGTCTTCTAAGAATTACAGCTCCTATTGCGTTTACCATAGATATCGCTAAAGAGCTATCGAGTGCAGGTATTATTGAAAAAGAAAAGAGGCTAAGAGCTATTGTAAGTGTTGCTAGACCTAATTCGGGCACAGTCGTTAGATCTTTTGGTGGGACTAAAACAGACTCTTGGCTTTTCTATTCTATAACCTTAAATAATAACCTATGAACTTGCTTGTCTTCATTTTCTGGTCATTGCTAGGATTTACAGGAACCCCTAACTCAAAGAATCTGGATTTATTCGAAATGATCAATACTTATCGGGTAAAGAACGGGAAAACAGCTTTAAAGTATTCAGACTCTCTGTCTCTGGTAGCTTATATACATGCAGTAGATCAATTTGAAAACTACAGCTTTGATGACAAAGCCTGCTCTTTACACAGTTGGTCTAAGTCCAACCGTTGGAAAGGCGGCTGTATATCCTCAGAGGATAAAAATGCTGACTGGACTATTATGTGGGATAAGCCAAAAGAACTGGTAGGCATGAATACAAAAGGATTTGAAATTTCCTTTATGTATGACCCCAAAACAACGCCTATAAACCCAGAGGAGGTTTTGAAGGGTTGGATTAACTCTAAAGGTCATAGAGACTGTATACTTGAAAAAGGCTGGAATACCCAATTCACAAAGATGGGAGTTGGGATTCACCATGGCCTTGTTAACGTATGGTTTGCGGAATAAATTGAGCTCAACTTCTGTTTTTTAAGAAAGAAGTATTTTCAAAACGAGTTGGTGTAACTAGTAAAAAAAGAAGAAAAAATAAAGTACTGCCTCTATACGCCGTACTCCCTCAAAATAGCCAAAAGTAGATCCTGAAGAGGACTTAACTATTCCGTCTTCAACGTATCAAATTATAGAGCTACTTGCATTCTTGACTCGATTATCTTCAAAGTATCCGATTGTAGTCCCACTACTATTTCGAATGCGATTCGTATCAAAATAACCAATTGTAGTGCCGCTGCTATTTTTTACTCGTCCATCTTGGATGTAACCAATTGTGGCCCCATTACTACTTTTAACTCTCCCACTTTCAATATATCCAATTGTAGAGCTGCTACTATTTTTTAGTCTTTGAGCAAAGAGAGAATTCGACGTAAACACTAAAATAAGAGAGGCTATGATTATATTTTTCATATAGTTTATTCGTCTTTAAATAATTAAATTCAATTTAATGAATGTTACCGTAAAATGAATTAATTTAAACAACACTGAACTTTTATGATATCAGCTAGCCTAAAACGCAAACTCAAATCCCATCAACCTAAAATATCTCAATCGCATGCTATTCGATTGCACCGCGCGATTAGTTGGCTTAGAGCTGCTGAGGAGCAAGAGAAAGTCCCAGATTTACGGCTTATTTGTTTATGGATTTCGATGAATGGTCTTTACGCTATGGATGAGGTCCATTTTGAACAGATGCAAGAACGAGAGCGTTTTGCAGATTTTGTAGACCGTCTTGTTGCTTGTGACCATGAGTCGCGATTGCATAATATTCTTTGGAATAAATTTTCTGGACCTGTTCGCTTATTAATTGAAAATAAGTTTGTTTATGGGCCTTTTTGGGATAGTATGCGTGGTGAATGTCGTAACTGGGAAAAGGGATTTCGGCAATCAATTGTAGATGCTAATCAAGCACTTTCAAAAAAAAATGTACAGTATCTGTTACGTATAGTGCTAGACCGTTTATATGTGCTGCGCAATCAGCTGATTCATGGCGGAGCTACATTTAAAAGCCAGGTAAATCGGGCACAAGTACGAGATGGAGGTAATATACTATTAGCTTTATTACCAGTGGTGATTGAATTAATGATTCAGCACCCTGAAAGTGACTGGGGGAAAATCTATTTTCCGCCGGTTGAATAGGCCTTGTTTATAATCTTGTATTTTTATTAAATATATACTGTATGAGAAATAGACTTTCAAAATCTGATATAGCAAAGATTGCTGAGATGTTAGCCTCAGGGAAATCAACTTCTGAAGTTGCAGATTATCTTAATGTTTCGCAAGCGACTATCTACATTCAGAGAGTAAAACTGATCAAGGAGGGTCTACGCCTGCCTGAAATTAAGCGCGGCAGAAAACCTTCTGCTAGTGTAGAAAAAAAGGAATTTGATAAGTTGCCCCAGGAAATTAAACCCTCAAAAAAGCTAGAGGAATACCGTTTTTTAATAAATAATGTATCAGTTAGAATATCTGGGAAGGCAAAGGATGTTTACGTTTCGAAGGATGAAATGCGTATAATATTCTGATTATCATTAATTTATTGATAATATTAATGATAATTCTCGCATTAATTTTTACTATTTTTAAGTTCTACACGCTTTCATCTCATTTATTAATGGGTGCTTCTGCTGAATGCTAATTAAGTTAACTTCACTTTGTTTGGTAAAAATGTAGCACGTTCAAGAATTACTAATTAATTTAGTATTATTGTGTCTTGCATTTTTTATCTCTACCTGCTATTTTTATAAAATATGGCAAACGTGAAGCTTCAATTTTCTGGTCATGATTCTTTTGTTTGTAAGCACTTGTGGTTAAAAAAGGGGTATGACTACTTGCTAGATAATAAGAACTTTTCTTCGGAGTCAGCAGTAGTTGATTTAGGGGTTGGTAAAAACATGGTCAATTCTATTTCATATTGGCTAAAATCCTTTGGCTTGATTGACGAGAAGGGTAAACCCAATGAATTATCCCAGTATATTTTTGGGAAAAAAACTGGTGTTGATCCTTACATTGAAAATCTTGGGACTATCTGGCTGCTTCACTATAAGCTTATTGAAACCAATAAAGCATCGATATATAACTTAGTTTTCAATCAATTTCGGAAAGGACGTGCAGAATTTACAAAGGAGCAACTGCTGACTTTTGTAAAAAGACTCCTCGATGCAGAACGACTCAAGGGCTTCAATGCTAATACCGTTAATAATGATATTGGTGTATTCATTCGCACTTACCTGAAACCTTATTATAAAGAATCAAAAATTGATATTGAAGAGGATTTTTCTTCCTTGCTAATTGATTTAGATCTAATCAGTGTCCATAAAGCAGAAAACGCCGAGGGAAAACTTGTAGATTGGTATAAAATTGAAAATAAAGTTCAAATTGATTTACCGGCGGAAATTGTACTTTATTCAATTTTAGATAATCCGGGGTTTGGTAAATCAATTTCTTTTAAAGATTTGCTAACAAGTTATAATTCTCCAGGTTCGGTATTTGCAATTAATGAAGAGGGTTTGTTATCAAAAATTGAAACAATTGCTGCCCGGTACAAGAGTATAACTTTTACAGAGTCTGCAGGAGTAAGAGAGTTGCAGTTCAGGAGGACAATCAACAAATACGATGTGTTAAATGCCTACTATAGCCAGAAATAAATTTTCTCCCTCCGTTAATATTCAGCGTGATAAGGGAGTTGCCTTTGATTACACACAAACTCGTAATGCAAGCCAGGCTGTTAATGCAATATTAAATAATTATCGTAGCGGTGTTCGATCATTTGTGTTGATTGGTGCTTATGGAACCGGTAAGTCTTCTTTTCTTCTTGCTCTCACGCAGTCAATATCTAAAAAAACCTTACACTTTTCTGAATATAAAAAGCAGATTGGTGCCTTGCCAGAGTTTGAGTTTATTGATATTGTTGGTGAGTACACCTCTTTAGAAAAGTGTTTTTCAAAAAATTTTAGTAGCAAGCAAGACCTAAGTTCAGATTTAATTATTTCTGCGCTTGAAGAAAAGCGTAAAACATTAGTAAAAAAGAAAAAAGGCTTAGCTATTATAATTGATGAGTTTGGTAAGTTTCTCGAATTTGCCTCTAAGAATAACCCAGAGGCCGGGCTCTATTTTATACAACAATTAGCCGAGTGGGCCAACAATTCTGATAATGACACGTTATTCATATCTACACTTCATCAAGACTTTTCGGCTTACTCTATTCATCTCTCTAGGACCCAGCGTCAAGAGTGGGATAAGGTTAAGGGAAGATTAAAAGAGCTCCCCTTTAATGAGCCAGTTGAGCAGCTTCTTCTTCTTGCAGCAAGTAGGCTAGATAAAAAATTTAGCTCTTTAACTCCTAATAAGGAATTTGACAGGCTTTATCAGCTAATTGAACAAGCCAAAGTATTCCCTTTTAAGAATTATTTTGATAAATCACTTGCACAAAAACTATATCCCTTTGATATTCTTTCCGGGGCTATTTTAACACTTTCTCTTCAAAAGTATGGTCAAAACGAGCGTAGTCTTTTCTCGTTTATTGATTCTAATGATGAACTAGCTATAGGTGCATTTGAGCAACTTAAAAAGCCATACTATTCAATACCAGTAATACATGATTACTTATTAAATAATTATCACAGTTATATTTTATCGAAATATAACACCCACTATACACAATGGGCGAGCATTCGCCGGGCAATTGAAAAGCTTGACGGCTTGTTTACTGATATAAGCGACTATGCAAGTGCCGAGGATCTAGTAAAGCTAATTGGTTTGCTAAGTATATTTTCAACTGCCACAGCAAAACTTGAGCCCTCATTTTATATTAATTATTCGCGGTATGCGTTGGGAATTGCAAATGCAGAAGAACTATTGTCGACACTTGAAAAGCGAAAAATTATACGGTATGTAAAACATAGCGTAAAATATGTTTTAGCAGAGGGAACTGACCTTGATATTGAGTTAGCTATTGATGATGCCGGGAGAATTGTTGAGAAAGTAACCAACGTAGTTCAGCAATTATCACAGCTTTTCGAGTTTCCATTTGTGTCAGCTAAATCTAATGTGTATGAAACAGGCACGCCTCGTTATTTTCAGTTTAAGCTGACAGAAACTCCTATTCAGGCAATTCCAGAAGGGGAGATTGATGGGTTTATAAATCTTGTTTTTTCAGAAGGGGAAGATTCTAGACGAGAAGTACAGGAGGTTTCAAAAAATTGTAAAGAAGCCGTTTTGTTCGGTTATTTTAGGAATACTGCTGAGATAAAAAATCTACTTTTCGAAATTCAAAAAATTTCAAAAGTTAAAGAGATAAATTCAGAAGATAAGGTCGCAGTAAGAGAGTTGACGTCTATTCAAAATCATTATGTAAAGCTCCTTAATCACCAGGTTTTAGATAATATTTACTCAGGTAATGGAAGTATAGACTGGTATTTTATGGGCATTCCAGTATCCATTCCTAATCAGGCGCGTTTTATTCAACGCCTTTCATTTATATGCGACCAGGTTTATCATTCGACACCTTACTTTAAAAATGAAATGGTTAATAGAACCAAGGTGTCTAGTCAAATTTCTTTTGCTAGAAGAAAATTCTTTGATCGCCTTATTAATAATATCGATGAAAAGAATCTTGGTTTTGCTGACAATGAATTTCCTCCTGAGAAGAGCATTTACCTTTCGCTACTGGCAAAAACAGGGATACACTCTGTTCGAAACGGTGCTGGAAAGTTAGCAACACCAACAGATGAATCATTTAAGCAGCTTTGGGCCGCCGGGCAAGATTTTATCAATTCTACACGAATAAAAGAGAGAAAGTTAACTGAACTAATTGAAATATTCTCGTCAAGACCATTTAAATTAAAGGACGGGTTTATTGATTTTTGGCTACCTATTTTCCTCTTGGCAAAAAGTCATGAGTTTGCATTATATGAAAGCCACGTCTATGTCCCTGATTTAAACACAGATATTCTTGAGTTAATTACTAAAAGACCTTCTTTGTTTACAATTAAGGCATTTGACGTTGCTGGTGTAAAATTTGAATTATTTAATAAATATCGGCAGTTTTTAAACCAGGGTACAGATAATAAAATTACTAATCAGAGTTTTATTGATACCATTAAGCCATTCCTAGTTTTTTATCGTGACCTTCCTGAATTTTCTAAAAAAACGCATCGTTGGTTGAGTCCATCGTCGCAGGCAATTCGATCTGTCATATCAACAGCAAAAGACCCAGAGAAAACATTTTTTGAGGATTTCCCAATTGCTCTTGGATTCAATACACAGGATTTCTCCGATAACCCAAAGCTTATTGCAGAGTTTATTCAAAAGCTAAAAGCTACGATAAAGGAATTACAGGGATGTCATGATAAGCTTGTGGATCATTTTGAAAATTATTTCATACTCGAGGTACTTGGTATTGAGTCTCATTTTCCAGAGTATAAGAAATCTATCCAGCTTCGATACCAGAGCCTAAAGACACATTTACTGTTGCCAGCCCAAAAGACATTTACCGCTCGGCTTTTCTCTGAGCTAGAGGACCGAAAGGCTTGGCTAAGTGCTATTGCTCAATCCCTTGTTGGGAAGTCACTAGGTAGCATCC
>Ga0315899_10003881_pt1 | contig 16228 bp, 14 predicted proteins | sample LakEriMetagenome_2_FD_203518 | JGI IMG/M metagenome (GOLD analysis project Ga0315899, IMG submission 203518) | Freshwater fungal communities from buoy surface, Lake Erie, Ohio, United States - Buoy 4 MA112 | ecosystem: Environmental > Aquatic > Freshwater > Lake | place: USA: Lake Erie, Ohio... | reverse complement strand
CTGAGGAGCAGCGTGAGCTCCTCGCTCGAGAGCTCGATCGAAGGACTGGGCGACACCGGCCAAGCGAGCGTTCCGACCTCGAGGCGCTTGGCGCAAACCCACCAACCGGTGTTGTCCCAAAACAGGATCTTGATTCGGTTCTTCCGTGAGTTGGTGAAGACGAACAGGTGACCCGAAAGCGGATCGAGGCGGAGCGACTCGCGGACGACGCCCGCCAGGGTGTCGAAAGACTTCCTCAAGTCGGTGGCGCCAGCCGCAAGGTAAACCCGGGTGTTGGAGAGGAAGCTTAGCACTGGGGCAACTGGGCCAAGAGCTCACCGACCCAACCCAACTCGGTTCCGAGTGGAACCCGCAGCTTCCATCCATTGGGAGCCACGATCTCAGGCCAGTCGCACGACACGGAGGCCGGAATGGGTCGACCGGACGGACTCTGCCGAACCTCAACGGCAACAAACCCGGCTGGAGACGAGGGAGTGATTTCGCGACCTGCACTGCGGACTGGTGGCTGGGTGCCATCGAACGGAATCGATCGGATCCACCGAGCCACGGTCAGTGGGTGGACACCGATCTTTTGGGCAAACTCCCGATGGTTGAGCCCAGACTCCCGGAACTCCCGGACCAATTGATCGACCTCGGATTGGTTGCGACGGCGGCGAGGACATTGGATGTCGTGCATCCCTCACCGTCGCCTGGTTCACACCGGATTGGGAACCATGGGATTCACCGCACGCTTACGAATCACAGATGGCGACGGAAGTGTGCATGAACTCCGTTCACGGCTTGAGCAGACGGAAGAATTGCATAGTTCCGTTTGCCGGAATCCGAAACTCCATGCCGGCTTCGGCGTGAGCCGGACTGACCGTCACCGGAGTCCAAACGGCATCGTGTCCCAGATTAAGTGTTCCCTCCAGGCGATAGTCCGTTGCGTCATGGGGAGCGGTAATCACGATTTCCTGTGCCTCGCGTCGAACGTTCAAGCGTGGTCCTTCGATAGGCGGAACGGATGGGCTGACATCAAAATTGAGCATCATGCCGCCGTCTTCGTGTTCCAGATTGTGGCAGTGGAGGACGAACGCTCCCTCGTGGGCATCGAACTTCACCAATGTCCGCACGGTCTCTCCCGGACGAACGAGAATGGTATCCTTCCAACCGGTGTCTTCCGGTAGCAGCGTGGGTGAGGTCGAACGCGAGACGACCTGGAACAGTGCCCCGTGTGGGTGCATTGGATGCATGTGTTCAGCCATGTTCTGAAACTCCCATATCTCGAGTTCGCCGAACGGAACTGTGAAGTCCGTTCGGTTCATCTCATAGACCAGCCCGTTGATCAGGTCGGCTGACATGCCACCCCCGTGTCCTCCCCCGTGTCCTCCTCCCGGCATTGTGATCATGAACTGTCGGGTGCGCTTGGCCGCTGCGAGGTCGTGCGGCGCAAAAGGCACCAGCGTTGACGGAGCTGTCCCCTCATTTCCAACGTGCTGGCCGACGAAGCGCATCAGCGTCCGTGCTGTGCCTTGAGTGCTACCCATTGTCATGTCGCCCGTGAAAGCAAGGCTCTTCAGTTCAACGATCGAGCCATGGGGAAAGCTGGCAAAGTCCACCAGGATCTCGGCTCGGTTACCCGGTGCCAGATAGAGGGATGTGACCTCAATCGGCGCGGCCAGCAAGCCTGCGTCGTTGGCGATGAGCTTGAACGGCGCGTTGTCGCCCAACGCAATCCTGAACACTCGGGCGTTTGAGCCGTTGAGCAGGCGGAAGCGATACAACGACCGGGTCACGGACAGGCTAGCGTTTGGAACGCCGTTTACAGTCGTCACGTCTCCCAGGTAACCGAGCACCATGTCATCCATCATCGGAGAGTAGGCCAGCGTGTGACCCGCATTGCTCACCCGGTCCTGAATCAGCAGCGGCACATCAAACTCACCCTTTGGGAGGCCAAGGGCATCTTCCGCCGGGTCCTCAACAATGAAGAATCCGGCCAGCCCTTGATACACTTGTTTACCGGTCAGCGTGTCCGTGTGGGCGTGATACCAATAGGTGCCCGCCCGCTGGCTCACGGGAAACTCCACCTCGTAGGAACCGCCAGCAGGCACAGCGTCGCGTGGGTTTCCGTCCATCTTCGATGGAGCGAGGATTCCGTGCCAGTGAAGCACAAGCGATTCGCCAAGGCTATTCTGAATCCGAGCCTTGAAGTGGTCCCCCTTCTTCACGCGGATGGTAGGCCCCGGCAAGGAACCGTTCAGGGCCAGAACGGTCGTGGGGAAGCCCGGCCAGATCTCTTTGGTGACAGCATTTGCTTCCAGGACCCCGCCCGTGAACTCAGGGGGGAGGACCAGGGGATAACCCCCGGGTGGAATTGTGTGATCGGCCAAACTCTTCGGTGCAGCCAGAAAGCCGCCGCCAGCCAGGGCGACCGCAGAGCAGGATGTTTGGAGGAAATCGCGTCGGGTGATCTTCATGTCGTGTTTGTTGAGCTTTTGATTTGTTGGGGAGCCCGCCGTCACTCGTGAAAGAGTGACGGCGGTAGTATGCCGTGCCCGGTTCGGACAAGTGGTTACTTTGCGGGTTGCGTCGCAGCGATCTTCTTCAGGAACTTGACCGGCTCCTTCTTGAAGTCCTTGAGGCAGTCCTTGCAGCACAGTTTGATCTGCTGCCCTTCGTAGGCGAACACGTAGGGCTTTCCGTGGTCGAAGCCTTCGTCGGTGACGAGACAGTTCTTCAGCGGATACGGCTTCGCGCCCGCTTCGGCCTGCGCGAGCTTTTTGGCGTAGCCCAGTTTGTCCTTCTCATAGTCTTTCACGCAGTTCTTGCAGCAGAATTTGATTTCCTGCCCATCCGCTACGAGGACGTGCGGCTTGCCCATCGAGCCCAACGCCTCGCCTGAAATGAGGCATTTGGCGGCTGGATAAGGTTTCGCCTCCTCAGTCTTGTGCTCGGCGTGCTTGTCGTCGGCGCGGGCGCTCAGGACTCCGGCAGCCAGGCCGGTGAGCAGAACCGCAGTCATGATGTGTTTCGTGAACTTCATACGTTTTGCTTTCTGTTGTTTTCGTTTTACTTCACCGCCAACCGGCGGAGAAATCGTTGTTCGCCAGGCTCAATGCAGGATGACGAAATCACCGTCAGGCCTGGCATACGCCGTGGCGTAACTCCATGCCGGGATGCCCTCGCGCTTGCCCTTCTCAGCGGTGGGTTCGCCTTTGGCATCGAGCAACTGCCACGCGAATGAACCGCCTCGCTGCCAGCCCGTGCCTTCGGTCCACACGAGGAGCGTTTCGCCCTTGCGGTTGACTGCGACGCGCGGATGTTTCGCCCCTTTGAGCGCGCCAAACGCGCGAGGCTGTGGTTTCCAATCAGCGTCCGAGAACCGAGCGAATTGGACGCGCCCCGCTGTTTCCCAGGCGGCCCATGTTCCGTTGTCCGCTGCCGCGATGCTCGCGCTGCTCATCGGACACATGCCGACGGACCACGGGTGGGAAAACGACTCGCGGAAGCTGCCGCCGTGATCGGACGAAACGAGCAGCGCCATGTCGCGTTGCATCATGGTGCGCGCGGTTCGGAACAGCACGAAAGCGTCACCACGGGCGTTGGCGAACGCGGTCAAGCCGCAGCAACCGCACGCCCCCGCTCCCGCCGGACTGATGGCGCGTTCCGAGGCGAAGCTGCCGCCGTCGTCAGTGGACATTGCGAGGAACACCGCGCGGTTTGTCTCTCCCTTGCTGCCGGCGGGCGAGGCGTGCCAGACGACGAACACGCGCCCCTCGGCATCGGCGGCAACCGAGCCGCCGCCGTCGACTTCGTGCGAGCGGCCGATCAAGTCACGTTGCGCGGAGAAGCCCCGGCCATCCTCATTGAGGCGCGCGTAAAGGAGGGGCGACCCGCCGTTGACTGGCTTGGGAGTGGCGGATTGCGAGCCGTTCCAAACGACGTGCGCCCGGCCGTTGCGTCCGACCGCCAACTGCGGCCCGCGAATCGTCCCGACGGCCACGGCGCTGCCCGCCTGACTGTTGACCTTGAGCGGATCGGACCATTCACCATCAGTGGTGCGCCGCCGGTAGAGGATGTCGGACGTTTTGGCCTCACCGGCAAGGTAGATGAGATGTATCGTCCCATCGGGCGCAGTGATGGCCTGGGGCTGGAGGCCCGACTCCGGCAGTCGCTCGATACTCACTGCCGCGCCAGCCTGCGCGATGGCAAGACTGAGCACGGCGAGGATGGCCAGCGGGAATGCCCTGGCCTTTGATGTGGCGGCGTGATCACTTCGCATACAGTGCCTACTTGGAGGTCAACTTCGAGAGATACTTCGACGGCTCTTTCTTGAAGTCGGCGAGGCAGTCCTTACAGCAGAGCTTAATCTCCTGACCTTCGTGAACGAACGTGTAGGGTTTGCCGTGGTCGAAGCCTTCGTCGGTGACGAGGCATTTGGTGAGGGGATACGGTTTGGCGGCGGCTGTGCCGTGCGAGTGGCTCGAATGATCGTGGCCGCTGCTGGAGCAACCGACGAAGCCGAGGGCGGCTGTGACAAGGAGCGCGCCGGCAGTGAGGAGTGCGGGCATCGTGAGCGGGGATTTGGTTGTGTTCATGGTTCTGTTCGGTCGTTTTGGTTTGTTGCTTCCGTGGTTGCGGGCGCTGGGGTGGAACTCGACGGGAGTTCGCGTGCTCGCAGCCACAGGAAAATGACGGGTGTGACGATGAGAATGTGGATGAGGCTGGAAATCATTCCACCGATGACAGGTGTGGCGAGGGGCTTCATCACTTCCGCGCCCTGCCGGTGACTCCACATGATGGGCAGGAGGCTCGCCACGATGGTCGCCACTGTCATCACTTTCGGGCGGAGGCGGAGGCGTGCGCCGTCCTTCACGGCTTGCACGAGGTCGGCGTAGTTGAAGGCGCTGCCGCGTTCGGCCATCCGCTTCTTCACCATCTCTTCGAGATAGACCACCATGACGACGCCGGTTTGCACCGCTGTTCCAAAGAGCGCGATGTAGCCGACCCACACCGCGCCATTGAAGTTGTAGCCGAGAAGTTTTTGCAGAAAGACGCCGCCGCTCAACGCGAACGGCACGGCAAGCATGACGTGCGCGGCTTCGAGGGCGCTGTGATAAACCATGTAGAGCATCACGAAGATGATGAGCAGCACGGCAGGGAACACGAGTTGCATGGTCTTCACGAAGCGGCGCTGGTTCTCGTATTCGCCGGTCATCTGGTAGGTCATGCTGCCCCAATCGAGTTTTTTGAGCGCCTGCTCGACCTCGTTGACGAAGCCGCCGAGGTCGCGGTCTTGCACGTTCGATTGCACGTAGGCGCGGAGGCGTCCGTTCTCGCTGGCGATTTCGTTCGCGCCGACCTCGCGCGTGATTTTGGCAACCATCGCGAGCGGGATGTAAGTGAGTGGCTGGCTGTCATTGCCCGCGCTCATGGCGTTGACGGCGGGGCGAACTGCACCGGCCATGCCTCCGCCCATTCCACCGCCGCCAGCGGAAGCAGACGCGCCGCCGCCCATCGGGCCGCGCGAGGCGATGAGAATGCGGCCAATCTTTTCAATGTCGTCGCGTTCGCCGCGTTCGAGGCGCACCTGAATGGGAAACCGTTCGCGTCCTTCGATGGTGACGCTGACATTTTTGCCGCCGATGGCGACCTCGACCGCATCAAGCACGTCGCGGGCGCTGAGGTTGTAACGGGCCAGCGCCTTCCTATCCACCTTCACGTTGAGGTAGGGCTTGCCCTGCACGCGCGAAGGCGAGACGCCCGCCGCGCCGGGAATTTGCTTCACCACCTTCTCGACCTCGTAAGCTTTCTCCTGAATTGCGTTCAAGTTGTCGCCGTAAATCTTCACGCCAACCTGCGCCCGGATGCCGGTGTAGAGCATCAGGATGCGGTTCTCGATGGGCTGCAAGAACGCGGGGACGTAACCGGGAACGCTTTTCATCTTCTCGGTCAACTCCGCCTTCAACTTCTCGACGGTCATGCCTTCGCGCCACGCGGGATTGCGAACGACGCGCGGGATTTTGATGAAACCGAGCACGGTGCGGTTGGTGGGAATCCACTCCGGCTTGAGCGTGATGGTCGTCTCCAACATCTCAGTCGGTGCGGGGTCGGTGGGCGTCTCGAAGCGGCCCAGCTTGCCCGCGACCGTTTCGATTTCCGGCACGCTCGCCAGCACCGTGTCCTGCCAGGACATCACGCGCTGGATTTCCTTGAGGCCGGTCTTGGGGTGCAGCACCGGCATGTAGAGCAAGCCGCCTTCGTTGAGCGGCGGCATGAACTCCTTGCCGAAGCCTTGCGCGAGGTCGGCGGTGCGTTCCCAACCCCGGTCGCGCAAATCCTTCACCCACGCACGCGGCAGACCGAACGCCGTCAACAAGGCCGTGGCCAGCAGCAGCACCGCCGCGCTCATCACCGTCTTGCGATGGTTCAGCGCCCAATTCAGCGCCGGGTCGTAAATCTTGAGCAGGAAGCGCATCACGAGGTTGCGGTCTTCGCCGTGGAATGGCCCGCGCACCAGCAGGCTGCACAACACGGGAACGAGCGTGACCGCGAGCAAAGTTGAACCAACCATCGCGAAGGTCTTCGTCCACGCGAGCGGATGGAACAGCTTGCCTTCCTGTCCGGTCAGCGCGAACACCGGCACGAACGCGAGGATGATGATGGCCATTGCAAAGAAGATGGGGCGACCCACCTGCTGGCACGCCGTCAACGTCTCATGCCACGTCTCCGCTGGCGTGAGCCGTCCGCCCTTTTTGTCCTCCGCGCTTTCGCAGTGTCGCAGCACGTTCTCGGTGACGACGATGGCCGCGTCCACCAGCACGCCGATGGCGATGGCGATGCCGGTCAGCGACATGATGTTGCTGGTGATGCCGAACTCCTTCATCAGCAGGAAGGAAATGAGAATGGAAATTGGCAGCGGCAGCGTGACGATGAGAATGCTGCGGAAGTGCCAGAGGAAAATAATGTGGGCGAGCGTGACGAGGATGATTTCCTCGATGAGTGCGTGCTTGAGCGTGTCAATGGTGCGTTCGATGAGCGTGCTGCGGTCGTAGAATGGTTTGATGGAAATGCCCGGCGGCAGGCTCTTGGAGATTTGGGCAATTTTCTCTTTCACGCGCTCAATGACGGCCTTGGCGTTTTCGCCCGTCCGCATGACCACCGTGCCGCCGACCGCCTCGTGTCCGTCAATGTCGAGCGCCCCGCGCCGGAAGTCGCCGCCGATTTGCACGTTGGCGATGTCCTTCACGTAGATGGGTGTGCCCTCCATTGCCTTGATGGGGATGAGTTCGAGGTCTTCGTTGCTTTCGACCAGACCGATGCCGCGCAGCACGAACTCCGCGCCGTTCTCTTCAATCGTCTTGCCGCCGACGTTCAGGTTCGCGTTCTGCACCGCTGTCATCACTTCCATGATGGTGACGTTCGCGGTCCGCATCTTGGTGGCGGAGAGTTCGATTTGATACTGCTTCACGAAGCCGCCGATGCTGGCGACTTCCGCGACGCCCTGCACGCTGGCGAGTTGGTAACGGATGTGCCAGTCCTGCACCGTGCGGAGCTTACCGAGGTCGTAGCCGCCGTCCGGCGCTTTGGTCGGGTCAACGTCGAGATAGTATTGATAGACCCAGCCGAGGCCCGTGGCGTCCGGGCCGAGTTGCGGCTTCACGCCTTCGGGCATCGCGCCTTGGAGATAGTTGAGCCGTTCGAGCACGCGAGTCCGCGCAAAGTAGGTGTCGATGTTGTCCTCGAAAATGATGGTGAGCAGCGAGAAGCCGAACATGGAAGTGGCCCGCACGTCCTTGACGCCTGCCAGACCTTGCAGGCCCGTCGAGAGCGGATACGTCACTTGGTCTTCGACCTCCTGCGGACTGCGGCCCATCCAGTCGGCATAGACCAACACTTGGTTTTCCGTGAGGTCGGGGATGGCGTCCACGGGCGTTTTGAACACGGCCCGCACGCCGAGCGCGATGATAAGAAGCGCGCCGCAGAAGACGAGGAAGCGGTTCTTCAAACTCCATTCGATAATGCGTTGAATCATAGGTATCCCGCTTCTTTCAGGGCTTCACTTCTGCGCCGCACTCCAGCATCTCTGCGCCGAAATAGGGGTTCCGAATGGACGGCTGCAACTGCATCCACTCGGCTGTCTTTGGCGCACCGTCGAAGGCACTTTTCGTCATTGGACACCGAAAGACCTTCAACGAAGCGAACTCCTTCTCCCCTCGGCGCAACGCCTGCGCCAGCGCGACGGCGGCGTTGCTGAACGGGTGAAATGTTTTACGCGCGGCCTTGAGGTCGTCCGCTTTCTCAACGTGGCCGGATTCCTCAATGCTCTTGAGCAATGAATGCCACACTTTGTCCGCGTTCACAAAGGCGTCCATCAATGCGGGCATTGCCGCATGAGACTTCGCCGCCTGTTCGTTGAACTCATCGAGCTTGTCCGCCGCCAGCGACGCGGTGATGGCATCCGCAAGAGCGAGGAAATCCTTCACGGCTTTGCGCTGGGTGTCCGTGAGCGCGGGTAGCGCGACGGCAGGCGCATTGGTCGCAGCGGGTTCAGCAAAGGTGCGGTTCATCTCCGCCTGGCCATCAATGAGCAGGTTGCCGTTCACCACCACCTTGTCACCGGCGCTCAGGCCGGACGCCACTTCCACCAGCGCGTCACCGCGACGACCGAGCTTGAGCACGCGGCGCGAATAAGCCCCGCCGCCTTGGTCAACGTAGGTCACGCTGTCCGGGCCAGTTTCGATGATGGCGGTGCGCGGCACGGTGAGCACTTCGGGCGCTTCGAGATGGACAAGTCCGTCGGCGTAGAGCCGGTGAAGCAACTGGCGGCGTCCTTCGACGAGCTGGTTTTCCAACTCCACGCGCACCTTGGTCGAGCGTGTGACCTCGTCGAAGTTCGGGTCAATGAACGTGATGGTGCCGGTGAATGTCTTGCCCGGATGCGACGGCGTGGTGATGTGCACCGTGAGGCCCGGCTTGATCCAAGGCAGGTCTTGCTCGTAGGCACGGAACTGAAACCACATCGTCGAGAAGTCCGCGATTTCAAACAGCCTCTCGCCCTCCTGCACGTATTGCCCCTCATACACGTTCTGCGCGACGACTGTACCGCCGATGGGGGAAAGGATCTGCGAGGTCAGCTTGTCGCCGGGCTTCTCCGGCAGCGCCTTGATTTGCGCGGAGGTCAGTCCCATTTGCAGCAGGCGCAGCGCCGTGGCGGAACGCAGCTCGCCGGTCAACGTGCGATACTCGCGTTCGGATTGCAGCAAAGTTGGACTGTAGAACTCCGCGAGCGGCTGCCCTTCCTTCACTTCCGCACCCATGAAGTTGACGTAGAGTTTCTGGATGCGGCCAGGAATGTAAGCCGAGAGCACGCGATGCCGCGTCGCGTTGTCGTCCACCATTCCCGCGACGGTCAGCGTCTTCGTGAGCGGGCGCACTTGCGCTTCGGCGGTCTGGACCTTCACCACCTGAATCATCGTCTGCGTCAGCGGCACGACATCGCCGCCGCCCGCTGCGTCGAAACCGGCGTCGCCCTCATACACGGGCGTCAGTTCCATCCCACAGATGGTGCAACGGCCTGGCTTGGGCGACTTAATCCAAGGGTGCATCGCGCTCTGGTAATAAATCAGTTTGCGCCCGGCGGGCTGGCCGGAGGTCGCGGCGGAACTCGCGCCGCCGTTGTGAAGTTGTCGCGTCGCGAACCATGTCGCCGGAATGGCGACCGCGAGCGTCAGAAGGATGGCTGGGAGGGTCTTCATAAAAATGTCAGCGAGTGGTCGGTGGTGGAACGATGGAACGCAGCATCTCCAGCGCGCCACGGTGCGCGGCGACGGAACGGCGTTCCTCCAGCCGCGCGCTCAGCAGCGAACGGCGGGCGTCGAGCACTTCGAGGATGCTGGCCTTCGAGCTGATCCAGGCATTCTGCGTGGACTCGACAGCCTTCCCGGCGCGCGGGATGACTTCCTCCGAGATTGTCTTCGCCTGTCGCGCGGAAGTTTCCGCCTCGGTGTGCGCCGCGACGGCTTCGCCGCGCAACCGTCGCGCGAGCGCCTCGGCCTCCTTTTCAGCGGCGGCCTGTTGTTGGATGGCGCGATCGGTGTTCGCGCGATACACGGATTTGTTGAACCAAGGAAGCGTCATCTTCGCGCCCACGGTCGCCTGCCGGAAATCGCCGCCTGAATAGACACTCGACTCCACGCCGACAGAAAAGGTCGGGCTGCGCTCGCGTCGCGCGACTTCGATTTCAGACTTCGCGGCCTCGGCAGTGTTGAGCAGCGCCTGAAGCATGGGATTCACCTGGTAGAGCCGTGCGAGTTCATCGGCGAGTGCCGGCGTCAGTGTGGCGGATTCCGGCAGCCGGAGGTGCGGCCACGCCGCGTCCGTGTCCCGGCCCAGCAGGATGTTGAGCTGCCGGGCCACCCGGATGCGCTGGCGCTGGTTGGTGTCAATCTTCTGCCGTTCCTGCGCCACTTCGCTCTCGATGCGAAGCGGTTCGGAGGCGTTGGCCATCGGGTCTTTCAGCTTCTCGCGCGCATTGGTGGCCATGCTTTCCAACCAGACGAGTTGATTCGTCTCAATGGCCAGCATCTCGTCCACCAGCGCGAGTTCGATGGCGGACTGTGCGACCAGCGTTTCCAAAGTGAGCGCCGCCGTGCGCGTCTTCGCCTCGAATATGGCGCGCTCTGCTCCGGCCCTCGCCTTGCGCGCCTCGTAAAGCTTGCGTCTGGGCAGCATCTGCTCGACGCCGAAGATCAAATCGCCGTCGCCACGGCGCATCTCCTGATCCGCCGCCATGACGCCCGCATTCGCCGTCGGGTCTTCCCAAAGCCGCACCGCACGGACGCCTGACTCGGCAGCGAGCACGCGGGCTTGTGCGGCGGCGACCGACGGATGATTCGTGCGAACCTCGGAGCGCAGCGTGTCGAGAAACGGCGCGTCGAGCAGACGCGGCTCTTGGGCGAGGCCCGGAGACACGAGCGCGAGCGTAGCAAGTGCAGCAAGCGCGACAGGCAGGAGGGCGCAGCGGATAGTTGGGCGATGGCGCATACGTCTCACTTCTTCTCCACGAGTTTCATGCCGCACTTCGGGCAGTTACCGGGTTTGTCCGACACAAGATCGGAGTGTTCCTTCATCGGGCAGGTGTATCGGTGGGCGTGGCCGCTGTGGTCCTCCGATTTATTGCACCCGGTCAAGGCAAACGGCGCGAAGGCAACCGTCAGCGTGAGCAGGCTCGGCAGAATCCATTTCATTTTTGTGTTTATTCAGTTTCGGTTTCGAGAGTTCAGGAGACAGACAGACGAATTCCGTGACGACAGGGCACGGAACGGGAGCGGAAGCTGAGTCAGCTGCGCGAGCTAACGCGGGCCTACGTCAACTTAACCGATGAGGGGAGGGGCGAGGCTGCGGAACGCCGGACCAAGGCACACTTCGGGCGTGAAGGTCCATTCGCGGGAGTGAGCTTGGCGGCCAAAAACGGCTTGCGGCCGGGGCACGGCCGCATCGAGGGCCAGCACAACCGAAGGGAGAAGATAAAGCGTGTGCGTCTGAATAGCAGTGAGCGTGGGCGCATCCCCCCCGGCCAGCATCACCTTCAACGTCGAGCAAGCCGTGGTGGGCGACGGCATGGACGGCGCAGAGTCATCTTCGCCATCATGCGAAGCCGCGTGCTGCGGCGAGCCGTGGCAGGAGGGTTGCGCCTTGTCTCCATGTCCACTGCCAAAGTTGCAATGGACGATGCACATGGCTTGCGCCAGGACGAAGACCACGAGCGCGAGCGCCGCGAGGGAGCGGAGCAACGGACTCAAGGTTTTGGTTTTCTGACGCAAACGCACAATCGAATTTTACTCAACTTGTCCCGCCGACCGCAACTGACGGTTTGGGCAGTTGCAGCCTGTTACGCCGCCCCGCGCCGAACCCCTCAAAGAATTCTCAGAAACTTTCATCAAGGGCCTCACGCGGTTTTCAGGAGACTCCCCAAGCTGACCCGCAGTTGCTGGCGGGCGCGGTAGATGCGTGTCTCCACGGCCTTTGATGAGCAACCAAGGATTGCTCCGATTTCGGCGTGTGAGCGTTCCTCGTATTCGGCGAGGATGAGCGGCTGACGCAGTTCTTCAGGCAGCGCGGCCACGGCGCGGCGGATGGTTTCGGAGCGTTCCGCATCCTGCACTCGTTCATGCGGCAGCGGGTCGTTTCCCGGCAGAGAATCGCGGAAGCTGATGCCGGTGGCGTCGCTCTCCGCATCGAGCGAAACTTGTGGATGCCGTGAACGCCAACGGTAGCGGTCCTTCACAAGATTGGCCGCGATGGCGTAAAGCCAGGTTGAAAATCTTTGGTCGGGGTCGAACCGCGCCCGGCTCTGATAGACTCTTACAAACGTCTCTTGGGTTGCGTCCGCCGCGTCGTCTTCGTTTTGCAGGCAGCGGACAAGGTAATTGAACAACTTCCCCGCGTGGCGCTCCATCAGACTGTTCAGCGCGGTCTCGTGCCCCGCTGTAAGGCGGCTCATTTCCTGCACGTCCAGTTCGTCCGGATTGGGCGTGTTCATGCAGGCACTCAAGGATGCTTGTCGGGTGTGGGCGTGTGAGCGTGGTTGTCCGCGCCGTGATCCATTGCCTGCTCACGGAGGCAGGTGTTGTCCCGCGCCCATGCGAGGTAACGCTTGCCCTGTTCGGGCGGCATGGCGCGACTGACTTCAAAGAAGTGCTTGAGCATCTCGGCCTGACAAGCGGCCCGCATTTGTGCCCGTTCGCTCAAAAGTTTCTCAAGCTCCGGCGTGACTTGCGTGGCGCTGGCCAGCGAATTTGAAAGCTTGTCGTTCAATTCGGCAATGCGACGGCAACGCGCCATGCACTGCGGCAGATAACCGGAGTGAAGCTCGGTGACTCGTTTGAACTCGGCGTCGCTAAGATTAAACTCGTGTTTAAGCCAGGCGAGTTCTGGCTGAGGGCTTTGCATCATCGCGTGCGGCTTGGTCGTGCCCATTAGATAGACACAGCAGTAGGCGACGACCGAGCCGACTACGCCGAGCGCCAGAATCAGAAGTCCGCGCTTCATGGTTGCGGCGCGGTTTTGTAGGGGTCAACCGCCTGGGCATAGCGGGTGCTCAATTCGCCTGTCATGCGTGTCGTCTCCTGCCGCGCCTGGCTCCAACCCACGCTTGCGCCGATGCCCAGAAGCACGGCCACGTAAGCCGTGGCGAGTGCGGGCCGGGGTAGCAAGTTCGTGAGCCAGTTGGTGAGCACCGTGGCGAGCGAGACGGACGGCACTGGCGCGGTTTCAACGCGCTCAATGCAGCGCCAGACCCGCTCCTGGAAACGCGGTGGCAGAGACGCCTCCGGCTTCCACTCCTGCAAAAGCGCACGGAGAGAAGCGTTATTCTCCTTGGAATTGGTGGGCTTCATAGGCTTCTAGTTCGTTGAGCGGCGGACTGGCCGCCGCCCCTTATCTTACCGAACGCAGATTTTTCCACACGCTCATTTCAGCGGCGCGACTTGGAACTCCTTCGCGCGCAGTTCGCGAAGGGCCGTCTCATAACGCGGATCTTTCGGCGACATCGTGGGACGCGGGCCGTGCGCCAGATCAACGTTCAGACCGGTGCTCGGTACCCTACGCAGACTGTAAGCCAGCTCGCGACCTTTGGGCGAGCCGGGAGTGACCGAACGATCAACCATGTCCGTGGTCGAACCGGGAACCGTCCGTAGGGAGTCCGCAAACGCCTTTCCCTTAGGGGAATGCAACGGTTCGGTGGCGGAGGCCGAGTTGAAAGCGGTGAGGAGAGCGACGGTAGCAGCGAGGAGTAGTGTGGTTTTCATAACGCTTATCTTTCTTCGTTGTGCGGCTCTTCGCCGCCTTGTTCACGCCCTTGAATACGCCGGAGGTGGGAAAATCCCTCACGAAATGTCCGGCAAATAGCACACGGTCACCGGCTGTGTGGACGGCAGGAACTCGGAGAAAGGAAGATTGGGACGACTACGGCGCCGGGGAGCGCCCGAGGAAGAGACGGCCTGACTTGGCGTCAATCGTCACGACACCAAACAGTGCCAGCAGGCCGTTGCCCAGCAGGCCCGATTCGCCAGGGAAGATTGCCTTGGAATGCAGGCCGGTGGGGACGGTGTCGAATTGGTGGTTTCCGATGCGGAGTCCGGTCAGGCACTGCGGAATCGAAAGCTCGGCGAGACCCACCGCGAGGTCGCTCGTCCAGCGGTCGGCACGCTCCTTCGAGGTCACCCACTGGACAGCTGTCGCGCAGCCGGTATCGACACGCATCCATTGACTCTTACCGCCGTTCACATTCACCGCTACGCGAAAGCCGCATGGCCGCGTCTCTAATGGGACTGCGTTGGTGGCATCGGCAGGGGGCGATGTGGCCAGCACGCGAAGTTTCTGTGCTGTGTAATCAATCTCCACCACCCGGTCGCGGAAGAAATCCGCGCCAATCAAGCCATCCACAGAACGGCTCCTCCATGAGCAGGCGCTGACCATCGGTGAGATCACCGAGTCCCTTGGGTTGGATCCAAACCAGCCGGTGTTTGCCCCGGATGAGTTGACGCCAAACGAGACCCAAGCGTTGGACCAATTCTTCGCTGGGCAGCAAACACCGGAGTCCAGGTTGCTGGGTGGGCGTTGGTCTGTCTGGGAGCGCGATGAAGTGCTGAAGGGAGAGACCCATCCTCGCCGCTTTGCGTTGCTCCAGCTCCGTGCTGAAGCTGTTTGGGCCTTCAAGGGCCTCTGGTGCACCCGCAAGCCCCAGCTTAAACTGTTTGCCCTGTATTGTGGACGAGACAGCCCCAACTGGACCCATTGGGGACCAGGCGGTTGGCTCTTCCGCATGGCGGTGAACCACCAAGCTTTCCCGGATTTACTTCGATGCTGGCAAGACAGCCAGTGGCCAGACTACGACTGCCCATTCAGTGATTCACCGGAGGAGGGAACCGCTGTCTACCGTCGAACCTGTGACTCACAACAGTTGGTTCCCATGCACCTGTTCCTTGAGGCACGAGATGTCCTCCGTGGTCCACTCACCGCTGAGCAGGAGGAACAACTGGCTCAACCCCAAGGCCCCAATGCCATGAGGTTCTGGTTCCGGCGGTATGCCCGGTTCTTACGAGACACCCACCTGCAAGCCTTTGAAGCACGGGAGACCAACTGTATCCGTGTGGTGAACCCCATGGTTCCCACTCCGGCGTGAGGGTGTGATGGTTCCGGGTTTGGCGCGGACGACCGTAAGCCACCGCTCTCCGGTCTGCGCCAACGGTCAGGCCGCCTGAGGCTTCCAGTTCCAGGGTAGCACCTCAGGCAGGGTAGCTTGGGTGCAGGTCGGGATCCGACGCAGCGCGTCGCTTAACCAAGCCGCCGGATCCAGGCGATACCGGCGGGCGGTGATCAGCAGGCTGTAGATCACCGCGCTCCGCCATCCGGCGTCCGGGTGGCCGATGAACAGCCAATTCCGTTTCCCGACGCAGCTCGGTCGGATCGCGTTCTCCACCAAGTTCGTATCGATCTCGTACCGACCGTCTTCGAGATAGCGCACCAGCGCCTCCCACTGACTCAACGTGTACCGGATCGCCTTGCCCAGTGGGCTCTTGGGCAACACCGGCGATCCCACTCGGGCAGGATTCAGTTCCATCAAGCGGCGATGCAGCCGATCCAACATCGCCGGTGCATGCTGCTGCCTCAGGTCTTTGCGCGCCTCGGGCGACAGGCCGCTCTCGCGAGCCACCTTCTCGATGCCGTAAAGCGGGGCGATCATGGCGATAATCTCGCGGGAACGCGGTCCATCATCCGGGATGGCCTCATGGAACTTCCGCCGTGCGTGTGCCCAACAGGCCACGCGACGCAGGTCCGTTCGATCCCGTTCCAACGACTCGTACAGGCCGTACCCATCGCTTTGAAAAGTTCCCGCGAACGACTTCAGCATCTGATCCGGACCATCTCGGCCTCGCCCCTTCTGGAAGTCGAAGATCACCCCGCCTCCAGGTCGGGCATACACCCACAACCATCCAGTCGCTGTTCGACCTTCGACTTCCGGGTCCATCACTTGCACCGGCGTCTCGTCCACCTGCAGGTAACTGCCGGCCATGAGATCGTCGCGAACCAGTCGGTAAAGAGGCTCGAGGGCCGTGGCCGTCGCCGCCACCCAATCCGCCAGTGTCGTGCGCGTGATCTCCACGCCAAAACGCGCGAGTTCTTGCTGCACCCGGTACAGCGGCCGGTGCTCGAGATACTTCGCCAGAACCACATTGGCCAGCAG
>Ga0315899_10003880_pt1 | contig 16231 bp, 14 predicted proteins | sample LakEriMetagenome_2_FD_203518 | JGI IMG/M metagenome (GOLD analysis project Ga0315899, IMG submission 203518) | Freshwater fungal communities from buoy surface, Lake Erie, Ohio, United States - Buoy 4 MA112 | ecosystem: Environmental > Aquatic > Freshwater > Lake | place: USA: Lake Erie, Ohio... | reverse complement strand
CATGATCAGCGTGCGCCGACGCCAGTCGGGCAGGGCGGTGCCATGAGGGCTGGACCAGGACATCACGAGGGGGTTAGGGGGCGGCTTCGGCGGGAGCAACCCTAGAGGGGGAGGGGGGTGTTTCGACCTTCCCTCCATCTATTAGCGGGAATGATGAGGCATAATTATCCATAAACACTTTATTGACAACACTTTATGGATTAATGCTTCGGTATCGGCCTTAACAGGGGCTATTTATGACCGATTTAGCCTGCTGGGGCTTGCAAATTACCACACTTTTACGGACTTTTCCGCGTCCGAAACACCACCTTTATGTTTTCTCGTATCCTCAGTCGGGTCGGTCTGCTCGCCGCCCTCTCCCTGGCCTTCATCATGGCCGGTTGCTCCAAGGAAGAATTGACCGTCCGTCAGTCGACCATGGACCCCAAGGGCCCGGTCGCGCAGGTCCAGTTCGATGTCTTCATGGACACCGTCTGGCTCGTCGTGGTGCTCTTCGCCTTGGTCGGCGGCCTGATGGTCTACGCGGTCATCAAGTTCCGCTCCCGTCCGGGCGACGAGAACAAGCCCGCCATCGTCGAAGACGGCCACGGCAATCCCCTCATCGAGATCGGCCTCATCACCGCTTCCATCGGCGCGCTCGTGATCATCGCGATCCCGACGCTGAGCGCGATCTGGTATACGGACGACGTCCCGGCCGAAGCCGTCCCGACCTCCAAGCTCTCCGCCTGGTATCCGCGCGTCGAAGGCACCCGCGAGAACTACGCCAAGACCGTCGAAGAGCAGGTGCTCGAAGTCGACGTCATCGGCAAGCAGTGGTGGTTCCGTTTCGAATACCCGCAGCTCGGCATGACCAACGACGCCAAGCACTCCGTCCCGAACGAGCTCGTCATCCCGAAGGGCAAGGCCGTCCGCATCAACCTGCGCTCCGAGGACGTCATCCACTCCTTCTGGGTCCCCAAGATCGCCGGCAAGGTCGACCTCATGCCCGGCCGCAAGAACCACATGTGGATCCAGGCCGACCAGACCGGCCACTACTACGGCCAGTGCGCTGAGTTCTGCGGCGACTCACACGCCTACATGCTCTTCCGCGTCGAAGTCCTCGAGCCCGCCGATTTCGCCAAGTGGGTGCAGAAGCAGAAGGCCGACGCCGCTCCGGTGGCCGCCGGTTCCAAGGCTGAGAAGGGCAAGGCCCTCTTCGCCGCCAAGAGCTGCGTGATGTGCCATAACGTCGGCGGCCATTTCGGCGCCGGCGCCTTCGGCCCCGACCTCACGCACGTCGCCTCGCGCAAATCCCTCGCGGGCGCCTGGCTCGACAACCGCGACGTCGCGAAGCAGCGCGCGCTCGAGCAGTCGACCGGCAACACTGAGAACTCCGTCCCCGTCGACGAAGCCAAGCTCAAGGCCAACCTCATCAAGTGGATCGGTTCGTCCGGCGTCGCGCACGGCGCCGACGGCAAGCTGTCCAAGGACGTCAAGCCCGGCAACCGCATGCACTATTACAAGATGTTCAACGTCGCCGGTCTCCGCGAGACCAACCAGCAGTTCACCGCCGAGGAACTCGACCACCTCGCCGAATACCTTCTCACCCTCAAGTAAGTCTTAACCCCGAAATTTCCCGACCATGTCCCACGACTCCCATCACGCTCCCGTCGCCTGCAAGACGGAGCTGGCCCCTGAGCGCAGCGACCTCGGCCTCTATCGCCCGGACCGGGCGACTGGCCTGATCGACTGGCTGACCACCGTCGACCACAAGAAGATCGGTATCCTGTACGGCGCGTTCGCGATGCTGTACTTCCTCATCGGCGGCGTAGAGGCCCTCGCCATCCGCACGCAGCTGGCCCGCCCGGACAACGACTTCGTCACGGCGCGCATGTACAACCAGCTGTTCACCATGCACGGCACCACGATGATCTTCCTCGGGGTCATGCCGCTCTCCGCCGCGTTCTTCAACTTCCTCGTGCCGCTGCAGGTCGGCGCCCGCGACGTCGCCTTCCCGCGCCTCAACGCGTTCTCGCTCTGGACGTTCGTCTTCGGCGCGTTCGTGCTCAACGCCTCCTGGCTCTTCGAGTTCGGCCACCTCGCCGGCTGGTTCGACTCCTTCGCCTGGCACAAGGCGCTCGTCTACACCGACTTCGCCCCGGCCAACGGTTGGTTCAGCTACGCGCCGCTCTCCGGCACCTTCGGCGCCAACGGCCAGGCCCTCCGCTTCACCGGCGTCGGCACCGACTTCTGGATCATCGGCATCCAGGTCCTCGGCATCGCCTCGCTCGCGGCCTCCTTCAACTTCATCTGCACGATCATCAACATGCGCGCCAAGGGCATGACCATGATGCGCCTGCCGGTCTTCACCTGGATGGCCCTCGTCACCTCCGTGCTGATCATCCTGGCCTTCCCCGCCATCACCGTCGCGCTGATCGAGCTGATGTTCGACCGCGCCTTCGGCGCCAACTTCTTCAATCCCTCCGCCGGCGGGCAGCCCGTGCTCTGGCAGCACCTCTTCTGGATCTTCGGCCACCCCGAGGTGTACATCCTCGTCCTCCCGGCGATGGGCATCGTCTCGGAAGTCCTCCCGACGTTCTCCGGCAAGTCCCTGTTCGGCTACCCGATCATCGTCTTCTCCGGCGCCGTCATCGGCTTCCTCGGCTTCGCCGTCTGGAGCCACCACATGTTCACCACCGGCCTCGGCCCCGTGCCGACCGCCGCGTTCTCGCTCCTCACGATGGCCATCGCCGTCCCGACGGGCGTGAAGATCTTCAACTGGCTGGGCACGATCTGGGGCGGACGCATCCGCTTCACCCCGCCCATGGTCCTCGCCCTCGGCTTCATCTGGATGTTCATGTGCGGCGGCTTCTCCGGCGTCATGCACTCCTCGGCCCCCGCCGACTCCCAGCAGCAGGACAGCTACTTCGTCATCGCGCACTTCCACTACGTGCTCCTCGGCGGCGTGCTCCTCGGCCTCATGGCCGGCCTCTACTTCTGGTTCCCGAAGATCTTCGGCCGCATGCCCAACGCGCCCGTCGCCTACCTCGGCTCGGCGCTCGTCATCCTCGGCTTCAACCTCGCCTTCGGCCCGATGCACTACCTCGGCCTCGCCGGTCAGCCGCGCCGCACGCACACCTACCACGCCGGCAACGGCTGGGAGACGTGGAACTACGTCGCCACCATCGGCGCCTACATCCTCGGCATCGGCGTGGTGATCGTCTTCGGCAACCTCGTCTGGACGGCCTTCCGCGGCAAGAAGTGCGGCAGCGATCCGTGGGACGGCCGCACCCTCGAGTGGTCGCTGCCCTCCCCGGTGCCGGAATATAACTTCGCCCAGGCTCCGGTGGTCGCCACGCGCGACGCCTTCTTCGAGCACAAGCACGGCGCCAAGAAGATCGGCCTCGAGAACGACGGCGGCGAAGCCGGCGTCCACATGCCGAGCCAGTCCTGGATGCCGATGCTCGCCTCCGCGGGTTTCCTCTTCATCGGCTTCGGCATGCCGATGATGGCGATGGGCATCCCGCACGCCGGCTGGCTCGTCATCTCCGGCCTCGGCGTCCTCTTCATCGGCATCTGGCTCTGGGCCCTCGAAGGTCCGGGCGGTTACATGCTCAAGACCCCGGCCCCGTCCGGCGCCCCGGCTCCGGCCGAGACCGTCGCCCACTGAGCCGCCTCACCTCCTCACCTTAAACTCTGACCTCCATGTCTGACACCGCCGCCGCGCACGAAGCGCCCACCTCCACCGGGATCGACCACAAGAAGCTCATCATGTGGCTCTTCCTGGCTTCGGACTGCATGTTCTTCGGCACGCTGATCTCGACCCACCTGCTGTACCGCAAGCTCTTCCCCGCCGGCTTCACCGACGCGGAAGGCCACCAGCGTTTCATCCAGGACCTGTTCTCCATCGAGCTGACGTCGTTCTCGACGTTCATCCTGCTGATGTCGTCGTTCCTGATGGCGCTCGCCGTCTCCGCGATGCACAAGGGCCAGCTGAAGTCCTTCCGCCGCAACGTCCTCGGCGTGATCATCTTCGGCCTGATCTTCCTCGGCTGCCAGGTGTTCGAGTTCACGCACTTCTACCACAAGGGCCTGACCATCCAGAACAGCGTCCTCGGCTCGACGTTCTACGTGCTCACCGGCACGCACGGCACGCACGTCGCCATCGGCGTCCTCTGGCTCATCCTGCTCTACTTCTATAGCTTCACCGGCAAGCTCGGCGGCCACATGGGCGCCCTCGACGTCGAAGTCGCGGGCCTTTACTGGCACTTCGTCGACATCGTGTGGATCATCATCTTCACGGCCGTCTACCTCGTCGAATACCTCGGGCCCTACGGCATCTGGGGTTCGGGCCTGCCCGCCGTCGTCAAATAACCTACCTTAACGTCCATGTCCTCTTCTCACGAAGCCGCTCCGAGCAAGGCCTTCCTCGCCGAGGAAGTCCGTCGCTACCACCACTTCATCGTGCTGGCCCTCTGGCTGGCCGTCGTCACCGGCGCCGAGATCGTCCTGATCTACCTGCCGCTGCCGACCGCCGTCATCTTCACGATCCTGACCCTGATGTCCGCCGGCAAGTTCTTCGCGGTCATCCTGTGGTTCATGCACCTGATCTACGACAAGCGCCTGCTCTTCTGGTGCTTCCTCGCCGGCCTGGTGCTCGCTTTCGTGACCTACGCCGCGCTGCTCTGCCTGTTCAGCGTGGACCGGATCGACACGCGCTGGTTCAGCTGAGCGGTTTCCCCCTCCGACCGTCGAAGGCCTCCGTGCGGACGGAGGCCTTTTTCGTGCCCACGCTTGCGGGTTCGGCGGCCCGCGCTTCATATCATCCGTGATGAACATCCCCCTGCACTGGCACACGGAGCCGCTCCTGCTGCTCCTGGTCGTCGGCGCGTCCTGGGCGCACGCCCTGGCCTGCGGGCCTTACCGCGCCCGCTGGCTGCCGGGCCGGGCGGAGTATCCCGTCGGGCATGCCATCCGCTTCCATCTCGGCGTCCTGGTCGGCTACGTCGCGGTCGGGTCGCCCTTGGACCAGCTCGGCGAAGGCTTCCTGTTCTGGGCCCACATGCTGCAGCACATGCTGCTCATCTACGTCTCCGCGCCGCTGATCGTCACGGGCCTGCCGCCCGAGCTCGTCGACGGTTTCCTGAAAGACCGTCCCCGGCTCACGCGCGTGCTCGCCTTCCTGACTCACCCGGTCACCGGCGGGCTGATCTTCACGCTGTGCTTCTCGATGTGGCACTTCCCGGAACTCTACGAGGCGGCGCTGAGGAGCCGGCCGCTCCACGTGCTCGAGCACTGGTCGATGTTCCTGCCGGCGATCCTGATGGTCTGGCCGCTGTTCTCGCTGTCGGCCCGCCTGCCCCGCATCGGCTACGGGATGGCGATCTTCTATTCCTTCGGCCTGATGATCGCGGACCTGCCGCTCTGGGCGGTCCTCATCTTCGGCGACCATCCGATCTACGAGACCTACCGGCTCGCGCCGCGCGTGAGTGAGCTCTCCGCCGCCGCCGACATGATCCTCGGCGCGGTCGTGATGAAGGGTTTCAACGAGGTCTTCGCCCTCCTCTGCATGGGCTACGCGTTCTTCGCCTGGTACCAGCGAGAGAAGTGAGCCGGCTCAGTGGCGCGAGGCGCGCCGCAGCAGGAACCAGCCGAGCGTGATGACGACTAGGTTCGGCAGCCAGACGAGCAGGTCGGGCCGGTAGGCCGGATCCTTCACGTAACCGGCCATCGAGGTGAGCAGATAGTAGGTGAGCGCGATCGCGAGGGCGATGGCGGCGTTGACGAACGTCTCCGCCCGGCCGACGCGGACGGCGAGGGGCACGGCGAGGAACGCGAGCGAGAACACGGAGAAGGCGCTCGCGAGGTGCGCCATGAGCTGGATCTTCGCGACCATGCGTCCGCGCTCGAGGGTCGCGGCGTCGGCGCCGGCGGCCACGTCCCAGCCACGCTCGATGGCGACGAGGAGCTCCTGCGTCGTCAGCCAGCGCAGCTTGCGTTGGAAGTTCTCGCCGTCCTTGAAGATGCCGGAAGCCGGGAACTCCAGCGTCGACGTGTCGGCGGTCGCGAACGACGACGGCTGCAGGAAGGTCTGGTCGCCGGCCGGCCGCGTGTCGAGCCGCGCGTCGGTGAGCGTGATCCGCAGGACGCCTTCGCCGGCTTTCGAGACGGCGCGGGCCAGCCTCGCTTCACGCGCGTGGACGGTCTGGACCAGGCGGCCGCGGTCGTCGACGCGCCAGAGCCAGAAGTCGCGCAGGACTTCGCCGTCGCGCGCGCTGGCGCGGATGACCATCCCGGGGAACTGGCGGTTGAGCTGCCCGGGCACGATCACCGAGGCGGGATTATCCTTGGCCGAACCCACGAGCAGGCGGCGGTATTCGGTGTTGGCGGCGGGCGCCACCTCGAGGTTGAGCCAGGCGGAAAGCAGCGCGAGGGCGGCCGCGAGGAGCAGGGCCGGGCGCGCGATGCGCCCGAGGCTGAGCCCGCCGGCCTTCATGGCGGTGAGTTCCTGCTGCGAGCCCATGCGCCCGAAGGCCAGCAGCACGCCGGTCAGCAGGCCGAGCGGCAAGGCGTAGGGCAGCACGCCGGGGATGAGCAGGGCGATGAGTTCGAGGCCTTCCCAGCCGCTCACGCGGCCGGAGGCGATGGCGCTCGAGACCTGGTTCAGGAGGTTGCCGGCGACCATCACGAAGACGAACGCGCCCGTGGCGGCCCCGCCGGCGACGGCGGTTTCGGTCAGGACGTGGCGGTCGAGGAGGCGCACGTCAGCATCCAAGCCGACCGCGCCCTTCACTCCAAGGCGAAAGGCTCAGGGCGCCGCCTTCTGGTCCAGGTCGGCGGGCAGTCCGGGGCCGCGGACGGCTTCGATCTCGCCCGCCCGAACCCAGCCGGTCTTGCCGTCGGCGGTGCGGACGCGCATGTGGCCGTTGAGCGGACGTTCGGTCCGCACGACGTCCCCTTCGGCCACGCCGCTCATCGTTTCGCCGAGCTGGGTCGGCGTGAGCCGGAGGGAGACTTCGGGTTTCCGGATGACCGCGCGCGCGTCGAGGGAACGGCTGCCCCAGAGTCCGGGGAAGCAGAGGGCGAGAAGGGTGAGGGCGACCACGCGGGTCCACTGGTTGCCTTCGCTCGCGGCGCGTCCGCGGAGACGCGGCACGGCCACGCAGAGCACGGCGGTCCAGAAAGAGGCGACGGCCAGGAGGAGCCAGAGGTCGGCGGTGAGGAAGGCGGCGTATTCCTCGACGGCGGTCGGCTTCGGACGATCGACGCCGCCGGCATCGAGGCCGTGCTTGATCCCCGCGTTCGCGACCGGGTCGCGCGGATCGATCAGCAGCGCGCGCTCCCAGCAGACCATCGCACGGCCTTTGCGTCCGAGGCGCCACTCGGCGTTCCCGAGCGCGGCGAGCCGGGCGGCGGTGACGCCCTCCGCGCGGATCTCCTTGCTCCAGAGTTCGACGGCTCCCGCGTAGTCGCCCTTTGCGTAGGCCGTTTCGGCGGCGCCGGGCGCGTCGGCCGCGGCGAGCGGCGCGAGCCAGCAGAGGAGGAACAGGGCGAAGGTCTTCATCGCGTGGCGAGCAGGCGGCGCAGGAGCGCGAGGTCGGCGTCGGCGTCCCCCGCGGCGGCGAGGGGCGGGGCCGGCGCGAAGCGGTCGGCGTGGGCGCGCAAGAAAAGTCCGTCGAGGCGGGCGCGGTCGGCGTCGGGAAGCACGCGTTCGACGTCGCTCTGGGTCATCGCCTGGTCTTCGGCGTCGAGGCGGGCGGCCACGCCGGCCTGCAGTCCGCGGACGACCGCGACGGCGAAGCCCCGGGCGTCACCGCGGCGGCGACAGGCTTCGGCTTCGGCGAGGGCGGCGCGCATGAGGGCGCGGGCGCGTCGGCGACGGCGGATCTCCGGGTGCGCGGCGAGGTAGCCGAGGATGCCGGTCAAGGTCGTCGCGGCGACGACGAGTCCGAGCACGGTCGCGTTCGCGGACCAGAAGCCGGCGGCGTCGCCGAGCGAACCTTCGGGCGAACCGCGGAAGAAGGGCGAGGAGCGGCCCGGCTCGGGCGTCGCGAGGCCGGTCGCCGGTTTCGGCTGGGCGGCGACGGGGGCGGCCGGGTCGGCCGTGACGAGGTCGACCTGCGCCGGCGCGTTGCCGGTGACGGTGATCTCGAGCGGCGCGAATTCCAGGCGGCTGAAGGTCTTGGTCGCGGGATCGAACGCGGCGAGGCGCACGGCGGGCGTGCGCAGCTTGCCCGGCAGACGCGGCACGAGCGTGTAGACGAACATGCGCTGGTCTTCCGCGTGGCGGCGGCGCTCGGTCGCCGGCAGCACGTCCCAGGTCTCGTCGCCTTTCAGTTCCGGCGGCAGGATGCGGTCGAGGTTGCCGTCGCCGGTCAGGATCGCGCGCAGGCGGATGGGTTCGCCGACCTCCGGCTTGTCCTTCGAGATCTGCAGTCCTTCGGCGACGAAGCGGCCGATGGCGCCGTTCCACTCCGGCGGGCGGCCGCGTTCCGGCACGTGCGCGACCGTCAGGCGGCGGCGGAAGGCGAACGGCCGGTCGCGCCCGCCTTGGTTGAAGACGCCGGTTTCGCCGCTCTGCACCAGCATGATGCCGTTGAGGGAGAATTCGCCCGCGCCCTCGCGGATCGGGGTGAGGTCGAACGTCGTCTGCAATCCCTGGCCGAGGTCGTCGGGCAAGGGCTGGCGTTCGGCGGTGACCGCCATGGAGAAGCCTTCGGCGAGGGACTCGAGCCCGTAGCTCGCGACGACCGCCTCGTTCTCGCCGCCGCGCATGCGGATGGCGCCGCGGATGAGTTCGCCGACGAAGAAGACGCGGTCCGGCAGGACGAGTTCGGCGCGAGCCTGGGCTTCGCGGCGGTAGGTCACCTGGTCGCTCACGCGCAGGCGGATCTCCGGCACGACCACGACCTTGCGGGCGAAGCGCAGGTTGAACGAAGGGATGACGTGTTCGCCGAGCTGTTCGGGGGCGACGCCCGAGAAGTTGAAGGTGGCTTCGTTGGAGTCAGGCCGGATGAGCTGCCCGGACAGGCGCAGCGCCATGCCGCGGGGCGGCTTGATCTCGCGGCTGATGAACTGCGCGCCGCCGAGCACGATGTCGGACTCGACCATGATCTGGAGGCGGAACGGCTGCCCGGGCGCGGTCACGCGCGGGGTGATCTCCCAGCTGACGCGGTCCTCCGCGCGGGCGAGGAGCCCGAGGCAAAGCACGACGCAGAGGGAGAGGAGACGACGCATCTTAGTAGTCCTTGCCCTTCTTGTCCTTGGGCTTGCCGCCGCTGCCGCCCTTGCCGTCCTGCTGGCCGGTGGGCATCTTGCGGCCGAATTCGTTCTTCAGGCCTTCGAGCGAACCGCGGGCCTCCTGCTCGGTCATCTTCTCTTCCTTGCCTTCCTCGCCTTTCTTGTCGCTGCCGGAGCGGGGCTTCGGCTTGCGGCGTTCGGGCGGGAGGAAATCCTCGTCTTCCTCCTCTTCGCCGCTCTCGGCTTCCGGCGGCAGCTTGTCGTCCGGGATGCGCTTCACGAGCTCGCGGATGACGTCGCGCAGTTCTTCGAGCTTCTTGCGCTGGGCCTCGATGGTCTCTTCGAGCGCGGTGGTCTCGCGGCGCAGGGCGCGGAGGAGTTCCTCGACGGCGTCGGCGTTGGCCTTGCCCTGGGCGTCGGCGGCGTCGAGCTCGTGCGCGCCGCGGAAGTCGCCGACCGAACGCGTCCAGAGGGCGATGACGCCGCCGCGCTTGGTGACCATCGCCTCTTCCTTGGGGATGAGCTTCTTGATGGTGCGGTAAGTGTTGATGCCGCCGCCGAGCGCGGCCGTCGCGGGCACGTAGTCCGGCTCGCGGCCTTCGGCCTTGGCCTTGTCGAGCAGCTCGATCTGGTCCTTCATGTCCGAGATGTCGGCGTCGGCCGCCTCGAGGTAGGACCGGGCGATGGAAAGCTCGGTGACGTCGCCGGAGGTGCGGCCGCCGAGGCCTTCCTTGCCCTTGCCGAAGCGCACGTGCCCGAGGTTATGCAGCGCCGGCGGACGGAGCGCGTCGACGTCCCGGCCCAGCGAGGCGCGGAGGGCTTCTTCGGCGCCCGCGAGGTCGCCCTCGGCGAGACGCTGCGTGCCGCGGTTATGGAGTTCGCGCGCGTCGAGGCCGGCCAGCGGGTCGACGACCTTCTCGGCGGCGGGGGCGACGGCCGTGAACAGCAGGAGGGCGAGGAGGTTTCTCATGGCGTGGTCAGGCGACGGCGGGTGGAGAGGAGAGATTCGGCGACGAGGAGCAGGAGCGCGAGGCCCAGGAACCATTCTTCGCGCGGGATGCCTTGGCGGCCGGCGCCGCGTTCGTCGGTGCCCGCCTGGATGGCGAGGCGGAGGGCTTCCATGCCTTCGCCGGCCTGGCCGAGCCGGACGAACCGTCCGCCGGTCGCTTCCGCGACCTCGCCGAGGGTCTTCTCGTCGAGCCGGCTGAGCACTTCTTCGCCGCCCGCGTCCTTGAGCGTCTCGACCGAACCCGTCTCGCCGATGACGCGGATCGGTCCGCCCGAAGGCGTACCCACGCCCACGGCGTGGACGACGAGGCCCTTGCGTTTGAGTTTCTTCGCCATCTCGACGCCGCCGGACTCGAGGTCTTCGCCGTCGGTCAGGAGGATGAGCAGCTTGCGGTTGCGGTTGGAATAGAAGGCCAGCTCGGCCTCCTCGACGGCGCGGCCGAGGTCGGTGCCGCTCACCTGGATGCTGGTCGTGTCGGTCTCTTCCAGCGTGCGGAAGAAGGCGTCGTAGTCGCGCGTGAGCGGGCACTGCAGGAAGGCCTGGCCGGCGAAGGCGATGAGGCCGACGTTGCCGGTGCCCTTGCGGCGGACGAAGTTGGCGATGGCGACCTTGGCGCGCGCGAGCCGCGTCGGGCTCATGTCGGCGACGAGCATCGACTTCGAGACATCGAGCGCGAAGACGACGTCTTCGGTCGCGCCTTTCTGCTTGGTCTCCTCGACGCCCCAGCGCGGGCCGGCGAAGCAGGCCACGAGGAGGGCGAACGCGGCCGCGAGGGCGGCGTCCTTGGTCAGGCGGCGGGCGGCGGAGAAGCCGGAGACGAGTCGTCCGAGCAGCGTCGCGGAGGCGAAGCCGGTGAGCCCCTTGCGGCGGCGGTGTTCCGTCCAGCGCAACGCGAGGAAGAGCACCAGGCCCGCGGCGGCGGCGAGCACGAGCAGGCGCGGGTCTTCGAAATGCGGGTCGGTGGTGTCCATGGCTCAGGGCGCGCGGGGCCGCAGGACGGCCCAGCCGATCTCGGCGAGGAGGAGGAGGGCGGCGAGGCCGACCCAGATGAGGCGGTGGCTTTCGAAGACGACGGATTCGCGGAAACGCACCTCGGTACGTTCGAGGCGGTCGATCTCTTCGTACACGCGGCCGAGCTGGGCCTGGTCGAGCGCGCGGTAGAAACGGCCGTCGGCGATCTTGGCCATCTTGGCGAGCATCACGTAGTTCGCCGGGTTGATGGTCTGCATGGGGATCGTCCGGCCGAGGGCGTCGCGGTAGAGCTGGCCGGTGCGGGTGTCGAAGCGCGGCAGGACGGTGGGCTCGTCCTTGCCGAGGCCGATGCAGTAGAGACGGATGCCGAGCGCGGCGGCGAGTTCGGCGGCGGGCACGGGCAGGATGGCCTTGCTCATGTTGTCATCGCCGTCCGTGAGCAGGATGATGACCTTCGAGCGGCGCCCCTTGATGTTCTTCATGCGGTCGACGGCCATCGCGAGGCCTTCGCCGATCGCGGTGCCGGTCTCCTGGATGCTGCCGATGTGCATGCGGTCGATGCCTTTCTCGACCCAGATCTTGTTGATCGTGAGCGGGCTCAGCAGGTAGGGCTTGCCCGAGAACACGACGGCGCCGATCCGGTCATCCGGTCGTTTGGCGAGGAAGTCGTAGATGACCTTCTGGCTGGCCTGCCAGCGCGTCACTTCGGCGCGGGCGGTGCTCATGTCCAAGGCCATCATCGACCAGGAGAGGTCGACGACGAGCATGATGTCCACGCCCTCGGCCTCGCGTTCGGTCTCCTTGTTCGCGGTGCGCGGTCCGGCGATGGCGATCACGAGGACGATCGCCGTGAGCAGGCGGAGGAAGAGGCGCAGGCGGCCGGCGCGTTCGCGGACCGGGCGGCCGACGGCGCCGAGCAGCGTGGTGTCAGGATAGAGGACCGCGGCGGCCCGACCGATGCGGCCGCGCAGCCAGGCGTAGACGGGCACGAGCGCCAGCAGGAGGAGCGCCCAAGGATACTGGAAATCGTAGCCGAAGAATTCCATCAGGCTTCGTCACGCCGGGGCAGCGGCGGAGGTACGGGCAGGGGCGGCGGGACCGGGAGAGGCGGCGGAACGGGCAGCGGCGGGGGCGTCGCCGTGGGTGCGACGGGCGCCGCGACGACCGGCGGGCGCGGGGGCACGATCGGCGGAGGCGTCGGTCGGGCGAAGGTCCGGCGCGCGTCCTCGACGCGGCGGGCGGCTTCGCGGACGCCGGCGATCAGCAACGAGGTCTCCAGGCCGGCGCCGGCGAACTTCGCGGCATCGGCGCTGCGCAGCGCGGCGGCCAGCGGCTGGCGCGCGGGCAGGAAGACTGGGATGACACCCGTCACCGTCAGCAGTTCCTCGGTGGCGAGCGAAGGCAGGGCGCGCGCGTCGACGGCGAAAAGGTAAGCGCGGAAAGCCCGCGTGACGCGGACCACGGCTTCGGCCGTCGGCAGCGTCTCGGCGGCCGCGAGTTCGGCCTCGAGCTGCGCGAAGGGCGGCCGCGCGGCCGGGCCGCGACGGAAGAGACGGAGGCCGACGAGCGCGACGACGGCGAGGAAGAGGACGCCGAGCACGGCGGCGCCCCAGTAGGAAGACCAGAAGCCGGGCGGCACCTCGGCCTTGGGGCCGAGCAGCGTGAACGGGATTTCTTCGACGGGAGGCATCAGCGTCGGCGCCGACGGCGTTCGAAGAAACGGGCGATGGTCGGCGCCACGGCGGCGCCGGCATCGAGGCGGGCGACGTCGGTCCCGGCGCGGCCGAGGAGGGCGGCCGTCTCGGTGAGGCGGGCTTCGGCCTGGGCCGCGAAAGCCTGACGTACGGCGAACGAACTCGTGTCGACTTCGCGGATCTCGCCGGTCTCGGCGTCCTCGAGGGCGACCACGCCGACGTCGGGGAGGATGCGTTCGCGCTCGTCGACGATCTGCACGCAGGCGGTGTCGTGGCGGGAGTTCAGTTCGGCGAGGGCCGCGGCCATCGCGTCGCCGCCTTCGGGGCCGGCCAGGAAGTCGGAGACCACGAAGACCATCGAACGCCGGCGGAGCGCGCGGCCGAGGCGGCGCATCGGCTGCACGAAGGAAGTGCGGCGCGAGACGGGCCGGAACTCGAGGACCTCGCGGATGATGCGCAGCACGTGGCGTCGGCCTTTGCGCGGCGCGACCCAGAGTTCTTCGCGGTCGGTGAAGAGCAGCAGCCCGACCTTGTCGCCCGCCTTGAGCGCGGAGACCGCGAGACAGGCGGCGACGTCGGCCGCGCGTTCGCGCAGGGTCTGTTCGCCGGAGCCGAAGCCGGCCGAGCCGGAGACGTCGACGGCGAGCACCAGCGTGAGTTCGCGCTCTTCGCGGTGGAGGCGGATGAACGGCTTGCCCGTGCGCGCGGTCACGTTCCAGTCCATGGCGCGCACGTCGTCGCCGGGGACGTATTCGCGCAGCTCCTCGAAGTCGGTGCCGCGGCCCTTGAAGCGCGAGAGGTAGGCGCCGACCATCGCGTCGTTGACCTGACGCAGGGCGACGATCTCGACGCGCTGCGCGCGGCGGAGGGTCTCCTGCGGATGGGTCGGGACGGGCGTGGCCACGGTCGCCGGACGGGCTTAGGGGACGCTGACGGCGTCGAGGACGCGGCGCACGATGGCGTCGGCGTCGACCCCTTCGGCGTCGGCTTCGTAGGTGAGGATCAGGCGGTGGCGGAGGACGTCGGGCGCGATGTCCTTCACGTCCTGCGGGGTCACGTGGTCGCGGCCCTGCAGGAAGGCCCAGGCCTTGGCGGCGAGGGTGAGGTTGATGGTCGCGCGCGGCGAGGCGCCGAACTGGAGGAACTTCGCGAGGTCGGGGCCGCCCGGGTGCTGGCCGCGGGTGGCGAGGACGAGCGAGACGATGTAATCGCGGATCGGGTCGGCCACGTGGATCGCGTCGACGGCCTTGCGCGCCTCGAGGATCTCCTGCTGCGTGATGACGGCTTCGACGTCGAGCTTCGGCGAGGTCGTCGCCATCGCGTCGAGGATCTTGCGTTCCTCCTCGCGGGTCGGGTAGCCGATGTTGAGCTTCAGCATGAAGCGGTCGACCTGGGCTTCGGGCAGCGGGTAGGTGCCCTCCTGGTCGATCGGGTTCTGCGTCGCGAGGACGAGGAAGGGCGCGGGGAGCTTGTGCGTCTCGCCGCCGAGCGTCACCTGGCGCTCCTGCATCGCTTCGAGGAGCGCCGACTGCACCTTGGCGGGCGCGCGGTTGATTTCGTCCGCGAGGACGAAGTTCGCGAAGATCGGGCCGCGCTTCACGGCGTATTCGCCGGTCTTCGGATCGTAGATGAGCGTGCCCACGATGTCGGCCGGCAGCAGGTCGGGCGTGAACTGGATGCGCGAGAAGTCGGCGTGGACGGTCTGCGCGAGCGTGCGCACGGACAGCGTCTTCGCGAGGCCGGGCACGCCTTCGAGGAGGACGTGGCCGTTGGCGAGGAGGCCGATCAGCAGGCGATCGACGAGGTATTGCTGGCCGACGACGACCCGGGCGACCTGTTCGCGGAGGCGCGGCACCCAGGTGCCGGCGGCGTTGATGGTGGTGGACATAGGGGTGGGGAAGGGGCGCGCGGGGTGGCGCGTTCGGCGGTTCTCCGCCCACTTGTCAGCGTCCGGTCAAGCCGGACTCGTCTCCGATTTAGCAGGACAACCGGGACTTCTCAACCGCCGCCTTCACAAAAGCGGCGAAGAGGGGGTGGGCGCGGTCCGGGCGGGACTTGAATTCGGGGTGGTATTGGACCCCGACCATCCAGGGGTGGTCCTTGACCTCGACGATCTCGACCAGGCCGCTCTGGGGGTTGGTCCCTCCGACGATCAGGCCGGCGCCCTCGAGCTTCGCCCGGTAGGCGTCGTTGTATTCGAAGCGGTGGCGGTGGCGTTCCTTGATGTTGTCCGTGCCGTAGGCGGCGCGGGAGCGGCTGCCCGGGGTCAGGGCGCAGTCGTAGGAGCCCAGGCGCATCGTGCCGCCCTTGGTCACCACGCTCTTCTGGGATTCCATCAGGTGGATCACCGGGTTCTGGGTCTCCGGCGCGAACTCGGTCGAATGGGCGTCCTTGAGGCCGAGCACGTGGCGGGCGTATTCGATCACCGTGATCTGCATGCCGAGGCACAGGCCGTAGTAGGGGACCTTGCGTTCGCGCGCGAACTTGGCGGCGATAATCTTGCCTTCGATGCCGCGGTTGCCGAAGCCGCCGGGGACGAGGATGCCGTCCAGGCCTTCGAGGACCGCGGTGCCCTTGGTCTCGAGATCCTCGGCGTCGATGCGCACGACTTCGACGGCGGTCTCGTTGGCGATGCCGCCGTGGGTGATGGATTCGTAGACGGATTTGTAAGCGTCCTGGAGCTCGATGTATTTGCCGACGACGCCCACGCGCACGCGGTGCTTCGGCTCGAGGAGGCGGCGGACGATCTCGCGCCACGGGGAGATGTCGATCGGCCGGCACTGCAGGCCGAGGCGCTTGACGACGACTTCGTCCATGCGCTGTTCGGCGAGCTGCATGGGCAGTTCGTAGATGGAGTGCTCGACGTCGCGGCATTCGAACACGCAGTCCAGGCCGACGTTGCAGTAGAGGGAGAGTTTCTGACGGTTGTCTTCGCCGATCGGGCGGTCGGTGCGGCAGACGAGCAGGTCGGGCTGGATGCCGATCTCGCGGAGCTTGGCGACGGACTGCTGCGAGGGCTTCGTCTTGAGCTCGCCGGCGGCCTTGATGAAGGGCACCAGCGTGCAGTGCAGGAAGGCCACGTTCTCGCGGCCGGCGTCATGCTGGAACTGGCGGAGCGCCTCGAGGAAGGGCAGGCCTTCGATGTCGCCGGTCGTGCCGCCGATCTCGGTGATGAGCACGTCGACGCCTTCGCCGCCCTTGAGGATGCGATCCTTGATCTCGTTCGTGACGTGCGGGATGACCTGCACGGTCTTGCCGAGGTAGTCGCCGCGGCGTTCCTTCTGGATGACGGTCTCGTAGACCTGGCCGGAGCTGAGGCTGTTGAGGCGCGAGAGTT
>Ga0315899_10003879_pt1 | contig 16232 bp, 12 predicted proteins | sample LakEriMetagenome_2_FD_203518 | JGI IMG/M metagenome (GOLD analysis project Ga0315899, IMG submission 203518) | Freshwater fungal communities from buoy surface, Lake Erie, Ohio, United States - Buoy 4 MA112 | ecosystem: Environmental > Aquatic > Freshwater > Lake | place: USA: Lake Erie, Ohio... | reverse complement strand
TGAAATCACGATCGACGAAGAGGGCTGGAATAGCCTCCGTTTGCAAAAGCGAGAGTTTATTGAGGGGATGCTTGCTCCGGCGGAAAAGCCTTTTGATACCTTTCGAGCGGATCTTCGCATTGATGGCATCGAAATCAAGGAGGTCGGGATTCGCAAGAAAGGTTTCTTTGGATCGCTCGATGATGAGTTCCCCTCATTACGAATCAAACTGGACGAGTATGTCGACCAAAAGCCGCTGGGGGACGTCAAGCGTCTAACGCTTAACAACAACAAACAGGATACCTCGCTACTCAGCCAATACATGGCTTACCGATTCTTCAACGCGATCGGTGTCGAAGCGCCGCGTGTTGGCTTCGCCACCGTCTTTGTAAACGGCAACCATCTGGGTGTTTATTCGGTAGTGGAACCGGTTGATAAGGTATTCTTGAAGAGCAGGTTTGGAGATAACCGAGGAGATCTATGGGAAGGAACGCTGACTGATTTTTCCCCCAAGTCGCTGGAACGACTCGAATGGAAGTCAGGCCAGCACGAAAGTGTCGGCGATTGGAAAACAGCTCGCTTAGCGGAGCTGCTGCAGAATGAGAATGTATCGCCAGCGGAGCTCGAGTCACTGGTCGACTTGACGCAGTTCTATCAGTTTTGGGCGGGTGAGAGTTTATTAGCATTTTGGGATGGATACTGTAACAACCAGAACAATTACTTCGTGTATGACGATCCGAAATCCAACAAGCTTCTGTTTATGCCATGGGGTGCCGATTCGTTATGGTCCTCCATGTTGGGACCCATGGGTGGATTTACGAAACCGATCGAGTCCGTTTATACCAATTCACTACTATGTCATAGGCTCTTTCGAAGTGAAGAGGGGCGAGAACGATATCGCCAAGTGCTGCAGAAGATGATTGACGAGCATTGGAACGAAGACGAACTTAAGAAACAAATTGATGCACTGGCTAAACTCGTTGAGCCGCATCTTCATAAACGTCAATCAGGTGCAGCCTCTGCGCAGAAGAGCATGAAGAGGTTTGTCGATTCTCGCAAGAAACGGGTCATGAAAGAGCTTGAAAGCTGGCCGATCAAGACGCAAGAGAACCCCCGTCCACCGATGTACTCCAAGGAGTCTGGGCATGCATCGGGATCGTTTGCTACGTTCTGGGAGCGTACACCCAAGGGGAGTCAATCAACGGGATCGTTGACCATACAGAATGGTGAGGAAACAATCAAACTTAGCGATCTCAAGGTGTCATCGCATCGATTTTCGATGGGAATGTTTGGCGGTCCTTCATCAACCAGTCCCGCGATGATTGAATTGGTTGGCAAGACACAAGATGGCAAGCTGGCCACGCTGACCTTGAATATTGACAGCGAAGACTTTGAGCAGTCGGAGCCAGCGAAAGTCAATGTTAGCGGCTCGTTCTCGCGAGGTGGCAATGGTTTCCAAGGCCCATTTGGTGGGGGTGATATGCGATGGATCAAGGGGACTTGTCAGCTAGAGGAGTCGAGCATGAAAGCTGGTGCCCCGGTGCGAGGCAGTTTCGACGTTACGCTGCTAGAAATCAAAGGTGGTTTCTTAGCACGGCCGTGAAAACCACTTCGTAACGGACGAGGCTACGAGGCCAATTCTCTTAGTGGACGAGGCTACGAGGCTTTGCGTCCTGGCAAGAACTTAGCACGAATTTCAGCAATCGATTACGCGGTCTCCAGTGCAAAGGGACTCCTAGCGTCGTCCACTACAACAGCCGGAAGTCTTCGTAGTGGACGAGGCTACGAGACCAATTCTCGTAGTGGACGAGGCTACGAGACCAATTCTCGTAGTGGACGAGGCTACGAGGCCTTGCGTCTTGGCAAGAACTTGGCACGAATTTCAGCAATCGATTACGCGGTCTCCAGTGCAAAGGGACTCCTAGCGTCGTCCACTACAACAGCCACAATGGTAATTTTTTATATGAACACTAACACCGATATCGTCTTGATTGGAAGCGGAATCATGTCCGCTACGCTTGGCGTGATGCTTAAGCAATTGGAGCCGCGATTGCGAATTCGTTTGATCGAGGCGACAAAAGAACTTGCTCGCGAAGCATCGGATGGCTGGAGCAATGCAGGTACAGGGCATGCTGGGCTTTGTGAGTTAAGCTATACTCCCACTCGTGCAAGCGATGGTAGCGTTCCCATCGAACGAGCTCTAAAAATCTTTGAACAATTCGAGCACTCGAAACAGTTTTGGGGTGCTTTGGTTGCAAACCAAATGGTGGGTGAACCAAGCGACTTCATTCAGCCGGTTCCTCACGTTTGTTTTCTGAGCGGCGCGGATGGTGTTGAGTTTCTAAGAGCTCGGCACGATGCAATGAGCGAGCACCATTTCTTTAGCGATATGAAGTGGACGACTGATCCTGAGGAAATATCGCGTTGGGCCCCGCTAGTTATGGAGGGACGCGAACCAACTAACGTGGCGGCAACCATGGGAGCCGGTACCGAGGTCAACTACGGGTTGCTTGCACGGAGCATGTGCCAGTGGTTGGCGGAACAAAGTGACTGCGATATCGCTAGTGGTTGGAAAGTAACAAAACTGCGACGAGAGACTGAAGTCTGGCGGGTGGAGACTCGTTGTGTAGCGACCGGAGAGATCCGGGCACATCGCGCCAAGTTCGTTTTCGTCGGGGCGGGCGGCGGTAGTTTAGCATTGCTTCAATCGACAGGCTTGGCTGAATTTCGAGGGCTTGGGGGATTTCCCATTGCAGGTCAATGGCTTGTGTGCGAGGAACCAACTATTTGCGCGAGGCATGATTCGAAAGTTTATGGAGCGACACCATCGTCAGCACCGAGTCTCGGAGCTGGGCATCTCGATGTTCGCATGTTGAATGGAAAGCGACAACTAATGTTCGGACCGTTCGCCTCGTGGACCACTCGCTTTCTCAAGCAGACAGGGAGATGGTCTGATTTGCCTCGATCCATTCGCTTGGACAATTTTTCGGCGTTGCTGAGGGCTGGCTTGCATAACCGATCGCTCGTTCGATATCTGATCGGCCAAGAGCTTCAAAGCATGGAGGATCGAATGAGGGCGCTGCGTGAGTTTTATCCGAATGCGACTAAGGAGCATTGGCGATTGCAGCAAGCAGGAATACGTGTGCAAGCCATCAAGAGATCAGATCGGGGAGCTATCTATTTCGGTACTGAGTTGGTAAAAGCCACTGATCGATCTTTGACTGGGCTACTGGGAGCGTCCCCTGGCGCGTCGGTTTCTGTTAGTGTTGCTTTGGATGTGGTTCGAACGTGTTTTCCTCATATGCTCTCTAGCGTAGAGGGTCATCAACGCATGAAGCAGATGATTGCCACATACGATCAAGATCTAAAGTTAGCAGACGATGAGAGTTCGTTTCGAGAAGCCACACGAGAGTCTGGCGACCGATTGAAGCTGAACGGTTAGCGACCGCTGTACCGGCGCTAACGCAAGCAAACCATGCGACCATTTTCCCTCTGAGCAAGGAATTCCGAGGGATAATGATCCCTCGATCTCGTCGGATCGAATGTTGTGAATTAGAATTAGAAGTGGGATTGGATTGAATGACGGCTTAGACTGGTTACGAATGCCTTGTATTTAGGAATGCGATATGACTTCTCCTTTTCCAGGAATGAATCCTTATTTGGAACAGCCTTCTGTGTGGGAGGACTTTCACACCGCATTTGCAGCTGAGATTCGTGAATCGCTAGCAGCGCAGGTCCGTCCTCATTTTTTGGTAAAGCTAGAGGAACGAGTCTTTATTCACGAGCCCTCCGGAGAGGATCGACGCAAACTGCTCGGTAGGCCAGATGTTGCGTTGTTGCAAGGCTCAGCAGGCAATAGTACTGCCGTCGCTACAGTAGCTCCTGAGGTAAGCAATCAAGTTCAATCGGTCATCGCATCCTTGACCGATGTCGATATCGAGCGTCATGCTTACATCGAAATTCGTGATCGCCAAAATCGAGAATTGGTAACGATGATCGAGTTGCTGAGCCCGTCGAATAAGAGATACGGTCCGGAACACGATCAGTATGTGATGAAGCGAACGTCACTCATGTTAAGCACGGCTTCGTTGGTAGAAATTGACTTGCTTCGCGGAGGGCCTCGGTTTCCTTTGAACGATCTACCGCCGAGCGATTACTGCGTCGCGGTGTATCGCAAGCGGAATCTTCCTAAAGTCGAGGCATGGCCTATTGGATTGCGAGATCCACTGCCCGTAATACCGATCCCTTTAAAGGGTGAGTTTCCGGACGCATCGCTCGACTTACAAGCTCTCCTGGATCGCGTTTACGATGCCGCTGGCTATGAAGACTACATCTATGAATCGAATCCCGAGCCACCACTCGAAGGAGAGGACTTGGCCTGGGCTCAATCGATCCTTAATTCTCCCAAGCCGTCTTAGCAAACCGTCTGTGGATCGCAAGCGGCTTTTGCAATCGTATTGCATTTGCGTATTTGATGCAGTATAATCGTGCCGTGGTTGTGGGCTGCCTTGCGAGTTTCTTGCAGCCGCAGCTTAGCTCACTTCCGATTGCCAGGCACTCTACCTATTGCAAATACGCGATTCATGACAAAGATCCTTTCTCCGCGCTGCGAAATAGAACGTTTTTTGGTTAGCAATGCATCCGATATGCTCGCGCGGCTAACGAGCGATGATTCCGATATTGTTGTTCTGGCGGAGGAACGCCCTGAAGAATTCGAACTCAATATTAGCCCAGTTGTTCAGAGTTTACCCAACTTTGAAAAGCGTACTTCGCTGTCGCTTGATCAGTCGCATGACGTTGTATCCAGTGCTATAAATGAAATGGGACTCGCAAGCGAGCAACTTGAGAGCCAAATGCAGAGACATATCGAGTTGTTCGCAAATCTGTTTGAGCAAGAAAAAATGGAGGCGAGGATCGAGCTAACGGATCGACAATCATGCCCCAAGTTTCATTGCGATAACGTATTTGTGCGAATGTTGGTCACTTATTGCGGTCCAACGACCGAGTTCATTGACCGCCGGGAACCTGAGATTATCTTTAGAGCCCCCCTTTCTTCCGTGGTATTCTTAAAGGGGCATAAACATCCTACTTATCAAGATCGAATTCTGCATCGCTCGCCAGAATTCACCAATGGAGTAAAGCGACTAACGATGATTCTCAATTTCTGTGATTGGATGGGTAAGCGATGAGTGAGATCGATCGCAGAGCCGAAGCGACTCAGCAGACTGTTACGACCAAGCTACCTGTTACGGTCCTGTCCGGTTTCCTCGGGGCCGGAAAGACCACTCTGCTCAATCACATCCTCTGCAATCGCGAAGGTTTGCGAGTCGCTGTCATTGTCAATGACATGAGCGAGGTCAATATCGATGCGCAGTTGATCGCGGATGGAGCTGCGAACCTGAGTCGTACCGATGAGAAGCTTATAGAGATGACCAACGGTTGTATCTGCTGCACATTGCGAGAAGATTTGCTCGTGGAGGTTTCTAAACTAGCCCGCGAAGGTCGGTTCGATTACTTGCTAATTGAGTCGACCGGGATTTCTGAACCTGCTCCCGTTGCCGATACGTTTACCTTTGCAGTAGGCGATGGACAGGCACTATCAGATATCGCCGAACTCGACACGATGGTAACGGTGGTCGATTGTGCCAATTTTCTTGAGGACTTGGACCACAGCGAAGATTTGCAGAGTCTTCACGCAGCAGCGAATGATGAGGACACGCGGACCGTAGCGGATTTGTTGATCGATCAGGTGGAGTTTGCGAACGTCATCGTCATCAACAAAACCGACACGGTTGATGAGGATACCGTTGAAAAAATTGAATCGTTGGTAGAGAGGCTCAATCCTTTGGCTCTCAAGATAAGAAGCGAATACGGAAAGATTGATCCGGCCAAGATACTTGGCACAGGTCGCTTTGATTTTGAAATCGCGAAGCAATCCAAAGGCTGGCAGTTAACGCTTCGAGATGAAGGGGCCAGCGAGACCGAGGAGTACGGCGTCACCAGTTTTGTTTATCGTGCAAGGCGTCCGTTTCACCCGCAGCGATTTTACGATCGGCTCAGTCGCGATTGGTTTGGTATCTTGCGATCGAAGGGGTTCTTCTGGCTCGCGAGTCGTCTCGACAAGATCGGAATTTGGTCGCAAGCTGGTAGAGTGGCTCGATTGGACTTTGGAGGTTTTTGGTGGGCAGCGATTCCACAAGATCGTTGGCCAGACATTCCGCAGATTCGCAAGCATATCGAAGACACTTGGAATCCCGAGGTGGGTGATTGTCGGCAAGAGTTGGTCTTTATCGGGATCGGAATGGATGAGATCGAGATCTACGACTCGTTGCAAGAATGTCTGCTGACCGACGAAGAGTTTGCGATGGGGCCAGCGGCGTGGGCTGAATTGGCTGACCCATTTCCCAAGTGGAATCGCACCATCGATGAATTGTTAGCATCCCTTGAAGCACAATGATGCACCGTAGTTTTTGCTTTTCCTTTTCGTTGAATTGCACCCAGAATGTTTTCATCCATTAAGCGGCTTTTGGTAAGCCTCGCAGCCCTTCTGATTCTTTGCTCCCATGCGTCTCCGTTGACCATTGGGCAAGAAGCAGGTTTGCAGCCGCCATCAGTCGAGTTGCTCAATCCTAGTGCAGGGTCTATTGAACGGGAGAAATTCTTTTCATTAGATTCGCTTGACGTTCCAACGAAACGGCTTTCCGAAGAGTTGTTATTGAAGGCTTTGGATGGAGAGGCCTTTTACACATTGGTTGGACAGCTCAAGCCGGTATCGGAGGGTTTTTGGGGCGGATACTTTTCAGTTGATTCTTTGGACTTGACCGAGGTCGAGCGAGTTCGTACGGCGGTTCGGGCTTGGAATGAATCGGGATTGTTTTACGCAGACGTCCTCGTTTATGAAACGATTCAAAATGGGCAACGTTATGCTTCGGCTTATGTTGTTCACGTCCCGAGTCTCAAGAGATTGATTGAGGACAAGAAAGAGTTCTTTGGTCGATGGGGAATCACTATTGATACGCCACCGGCGGAAGTCATGATGGCGATCGAACGAAGTCGACAACCGGATGATCGATGGCGCGGGTTTGGCTTAGTTTTTGGTTATCCTGAGTACGCGATCGATTTCTTTGTGGCTGCAGGTATGCATCAGCGCACGACCGGTGAGTTTATTGAGCGAGATTTTAGGCAGATCCCGACGTTCTCCAGCAAGACAGGTCGATTCGTATATGCGGTCCCCAAGATTGGGCGAGCTGAGCAAATTGATACCGCTTTGAAGCGTAAGGCAGCGTTGCTATTAATGGAATACAAGCGAATGCGTCCGACCTATGCCGAGCCTGAAAAGAATCCGGTTGAATTACTGAGAGATTGGATGGACGATGGAAAGGGAAGCTGCCATCCAGAGAATTTGCTTTCGAAATTGCCCAACAAGACGGACGCTGAAATCGATGTTGAGATCGAAGCACTGGAAAAAGAAAAATAATGATCTCTTGCTACGATGTAGACTTAGACTCCTATCATTCGCTGATCTTTTTCGTTTGGTAATTCAGAATGCTTGAAGTTTGTGTGCAGAGTGACGCGGAATTAGTCCTAGCGCAGTCGGCTGGGGCACAGCGTGTAGAGCTTTGCTCTCGACTCGAAGTTGGTGGCTTGACGCCGACGATAGAAATGGTGCAACGATGTTTGGACGTAGCCACAGTGCCCATTGTGGTTCTTGTTCGGAGTCGCGATGGAAATTTTTGCTTCGATCCGAATGATCAAACGGAAATGATGCTTCAGGTTAAGGAGATCTCTCGATTGGGAGTCAACGGCATCGTAGCTGGAGGATTAACGCATGATGGAGAGATCGATCAGAGCTTTGTAGCGGCATTGAGAGGCGTGTGCACTTCTTGTGAGTTGGTTTTTCATCGAGCGTTCGATGAAATTGTGGATAAAGAGCGCGCGGTCGACCGGTTGGTCAAGCTAGGGGTTGATCGCATATTAACCAGCGGTGGAGTTGGCGATGCTTGCCAATATCTATCCACTTTGGCGAGCTTGCGAAAGTACACTGTAGGGAAGATCGAATTGCTGCCTGCGGGGGGCATTCGCTCAAGCAATGCGACGAGATTGCTGGAAGAAACAGGCTGCAGCCAGCTACATGCCTCGTTTCGACTAAGCGATTCGGGCGGCAACTCTGGGCCTGATTCCGAAGAGATAAAGCGAACGCGAGCCATTATGAACTCTCTGGCGCAGGACTGATTGATTAGAATATTTGTCGGCCTGTTGTAACCGTTGGTGCGGTTGGGCCATTTCCTTCCTAACCATCCAAACAAGGATAACGCGATGTACAAGATCCTTTCTATAATGTGCACGACGATGTTAATGATCGCTTCGACGATCTATAGCACCCATGCAATCGAACCGAGTATCAAGGTGCTGATTGTTGACGGTCAGAACAATCACAACTGGAAGGCAACAACGCCAGTGCTGAAAGCACACTTGGAGCAAACCAAGCTCTTTACGGTCGCCGTGGCTACGAGTCCTGCTAGTGGAAGCGAAGGCTTTGCCCCCAAGTTTTCCGACTTTGACGTCGTCGTTATGAACTACAACGGTGATGATTGGTCCAAAGAAACGCAAAAGAGCTTCGAGTCATTTGTCGAAAACGGCGGCGGTTTGGTGATTTATCATGCGGCGGACAACTCGTTCCCATCGTGGAAAGCATACAACGAAATGATCGGGCTAGGTGGCTGGGGTGGGCGCAACGAGAAGGATGGACCTTATATTCGTTATCGCGATGGGAAAGTCGTTAGAGACGAGACACCTGGAGGCGGGGGAAGCCATGGCGCGCAGCATGCATATGTAGTCCAGCACATTGATACAGAGCACCCGATCACCAAAGGGCTACCTAGCAAGTGGCGACACGCTTCTGATGAACTCTATGATCGTCTAAGAGGTCCGGCCAAAAATCTACATGTAATCGCAGTCGCCTACTCTGATAAAAAGACAGGCGGAACGGGGGAGAACGAACCTGTTCTTTTCACGATCGAGTACGGCAAAGGTCGAGTCTTCCACACTGTCATGGGACATGACGTCAGTCAGATTCAATGTGTGGGTTTTGCCGTGACGCTTCAGCGTGGCACGGAATGGGCGGCGACTGGTAAGGTGACACAAGCTATTCCGAAAGCTTTTCCTACGGAAGAGGAAGTACTGTCGGTAAAGTAGTATCTTGATCGCATGGGCTTGTTGCTCTAAATGTAGGTTGGCCATTCTTGGCCGAGCATTAGACGGGCAGGAGAGCCCATACTACATGACTACGGCAACGTAACAACCAATCCATCGTTTCGGCCGGCCATGGCTCGATAGGTTGGCATGTCAACATTCGTTGAAATTGTGTGGGTTGAACCGTCCATTAGTAAGAACAAGCAACCGCCGGTGTGCGGGCTCCAGAAACCGCCAGGGCTGCCAATAGGCGCATTGGGGCCGCCGGTTCGAACGTGAACCGTCGCCATTGTGATCGCAGGGCGAACTGTTTGTCCAACGACTTGGCCGCGGCTGGCTGCGATTCGGGGAGAGAACACGGTTTGTGCAGTCGGTATTACTCCAGCCCAACCGTTTGGTGCAAACATGCTAGCTCGTTCTCCTATCCCAATCGTATTGGATGTTCCGTCGGTAATTTGAGCGTGACGAACACCCACATTACGATGGAACATACCGTTGAATGGTTGCTCTTCGTACATGGCAGTATAGGCGGGGGCATTGGCAGGATCCCCACCGCCCAAACATGCAACATAGCTCGTGTGCGCAAGATCTGTGAGTCCGATGGTTGTCGGCCACACCGTTACGGGATCTGTCCAGGAATCGGAGGGGCATTGATACTCTTTGACTCGCATGGTACGCGCAAACTGATTAACTGGGGCAATGATCGGCAGATTGAAGTTTATGGAATTGTGTAGGTTTGCTTGTTCAAGCTGTGGCAGAATCATGGCAAAGAAACTCCAGCCGGGCCCTACTTCGGGAATGGGGTTGTTTCCACCACCGGGCCATGGGCCAGTGACCCGGGATATAAATGCAGGCGGGTACGTTCTGTAGGCCGCTTCGTAGTTATGCAGGGCCAAACCCATTTGCTTTATATTGTTTGCACACTGAAATCTACGAGCTGCCTCTCGGGCAGCTTGAACTGCTGGTAGCAGAAGCCCTACCAAAATGCCTATGATCGCGATGACCACGAGCAACTCAACCAGAGTAAACCCACGGGATTTCATTGAGAGAAAACGAGAACGTTTCACGGACGCTGATTGCGTTGTCATTATTGTCAGCCGTTATTGGAGAATCAGACAGGAAAAAAAGCGTCACTCGACGCCTTGTAATCGCGGTTCTGAATTTGGCTGGCTGGCAGGAGGCTGGCTGGCTACGTAAACCGAACTCGGAGTTCAAAAAGAACTTGATAGTCTTTGCTAAGCCCAAGCCCACCAAGGGGTTACATCAAAGCACAACAGGACTGCTTACGACGCCCGCTTGATGAGATTTGGTCTCAACAAGCTTACTATAGCCGCGCCTTCCATTGTTTCAAGTCCCGGTTTCGTGTGTTGGCCATTAGAATTTCGCAGTTGACTGCAGAGAAAAGCTAGCTAGCCGGAGGATCAAAGAGATGAACGCCGCGACACGTGGATTGGAAACGCGCGAAAGAGGCGGGGCCTTTGTGGTTCTCGATCCCGAGTGGCGGCAGAAGATTTTCTTTGGCGGGTTACTTATCTTGCTGTGCCATCCCATTGGTTGGCCAATCGCACTGGGTTATCGCAAAGTCCTCATATCTCATTTGGCCACGGGTCGCGACCCGGTTCTTCCCGAGTGGAAGGGAAATGTGTGCCGATTCTATCTTGAGGGGCTCAAGGCGATGGGAGTCATCTTTGGCTATCTCATGCCGCTCTACACGGTGCTGCTAGGTTTGCTGTTAGCGAACGGAGTTCGGCCCAATGAATATTGGCTGTATGCGTTTTTGTTCTTTGCAATTGCGACCATGTTCTCAACGTTGTCATTCCCCTCCATCGTTATGTATTGGACTTTGTTCTCGGAGGGATATCGCATTCCGCCATGGATCAGTGTTTTGCTTTTAACGTGTTATGGGCTCATTGTGTTTTTTATACCGGCCGGTTTTCTTCAAGTGTCGCAGACTGGTCGTTATCTATCTGCGTTCCATTTGCTTGCTGCCTTTCGAACCATTGTCTGTCACTTTAAGAACTATGTTGTTGCATGGTATCGGTCCGGGATCATGAGTTTGAGCGGGCACTTCGCCTTGCCGTTTGCACCATGGGGAGTATTTTGGTGTTATCTCGGAATCATCTATGAATTCAATTCGATCTTGCATAGTGATTCTGATACGAATAGCGATCTTGCATCGTGTGTCACTTCCTCTTGGTATGATCGACTCAAAACGGAAGATAGTCTGAAACTACGATCGACGGAGTATTCGTTCGTGTATGAATGTTTGGGCATCGATGAAAAAATTGTCTGCCTGATGATCAAAATCGGGCCAACTTTGATCCCGTTGCCATCGATAGTCGAGAAGTGCTTGAAGAGGGGCGAATAAAGATGGAATATGCGTTGACCATCATGATCGTACAAGGTGTATTAGGAGCATTCGACACACTGTACTACCATGAATACGTATGCAGATTGCCTGTTCATGGGCCGAAAGTTGGCGGAGAGTTACGTCTTCATGCGTTTCGAGATTTTGTCTATGGCATGTTGTTTTTGAGTTTACCGTTTGTACAGTGGCATGGTTGGTTGGCGGTCCTGTTGGGATGCTTTATATTGCTGGAGATAAGCATTACAATTTGGGATTTCAATACAGAAGTGATTGAACGAGCTCCATTGGGTGGCGTAGCGAATCGCGAGCGAGGTTTGCATCTCATCATGGCGGTCGTTTATGGCTACTTTCTGGCGCAATTGGTTCCGCACATGATCAAGTGGTTTGGCGAGCCGACTGGTTTTGTGGGACAGTCAGGCATACCGGTTTGGATTCAAGGGATTGGAATTCTCTTTGGTGTGTCCGTAATCCTTTCCGGCGTTCGCGATTTGCTCGCATCGAGGGGCTTGAGGTTTTTCCAAAAGGATTTGTTTGGACGTCAGAGCCAATCCGTCTAGCGATTGATGCCGTATGGTCCAACGATGAGATCAATCAAGACAGATTCTTCCAGGCTTACGAAGAAGAGTGGATTACTCAACGTAATCGAAGACTACTGAGCCGCTAAAGAGGGCCGCTAAAGAGGGCCGCTAAAGAGGGCCGCTAAAGAGGTTGTGGTCGAGGCGATGCCTTACGTAGTCTAGGGTGGATTGGCTGGGTTAATGGATAGGGCTGATGGGTGAACGCTTAGCGCGGGGCGATGCCCCGCGGTTAAAAGATATAGGTTTGGGGATAGATATCCCTAACGTTTAGGAGCACCTTTGCTACTTCGGATCGATCTCGAATCGGTAAAGCACCTCGGATCGATTGGTGTCTCGGGAGTAGTAGACCTCTCCTTCTTGGTCTTCACCGAAAGCGAAGATTGGTACACCGCCGGAGATTAGTTGCTCGTTGCGAGTTGCTTTGCCAGTCGCTGGGTCGTAGGACAATGCCCAAACCGCACCGCTAACGTAATCTGCGTAGATGTACTTGTTCTTTAGTTCGGGAACTCGACTAGAGTTGAATACTCGTCCCCCGGTAATCGATTTACCCGCCATGTGGTCGTATTGCCATACGGGCTCAATGTAAGGACCGACACCAGCAACAGGTGGATTGTTGCCGAAAGGAGCACTTCCTTCACGATCGCTCCAACCATAGTTTCCACCTTTTTCAACCACGTTGACTTCTTCGTAGAGATCTTGTCCGACATCCGCCAACCAAAGTCGGCCTGATGTCTTGTCAAATGCAATTCGCCATGGATTTCTAAAGCCGTATGCGTATGTTTCTGGCAGGACTCCCTCGACTTTGACAAAAGGGTTGTCTGCTGGAATGGCATAGTTCAAACCAGGGGATTTAGAATCAACGTCTATGCGAAGAAGTGAACCCAACCATTGACTGCGATCTTGACCTGATTTCTTAGGATCGTTTCGCAGACCACCGTCCCCGAATGCAATGTAAAGAAACCCGTCTGGTCCGAATTCGATAGGACCACCATTATGGTTCTTATAAGGCTGGGGCAGTTCCAAAAGAATCTCTTCAGAGGCAGGATCGGCCTTGAGTGGATTATCCTTCATCACGCGGTATCGAGCTATGATTGATGTATCGTCTTTCTTTCTGGTGTAGGAAACGAAAAACTCGCCGTTGTCTTTGAACTTGGGGTGAAAGGCGAGGCCCAGCAAGCCTTGTTCGTTCGCACCCGGTCCGTTCCATGGGCTAACTTTGGATTCGATATCCAAGAATCGAGTTGCTGTTTCTACATCTCGTCGATTCTCAAAGGTGAAGATCCAACCACGTTGGTCCATGGCAAAGAGTCGCTTTGGAAAACCATTTGCATAAGTAAGCTCTAAGATACGAAGAGGCTTGGTAGGATTGCCATCTTCGTCTCGTGGGGCCCAGCCTTCCCACTTTAGATTCGGGAACGCAGGTTCACCTCGTGCAGCAAGAACGCCGTCAATAGGTTGCTTGACAGTGCCGTTCTCGGGAAGCTCTCGGATTTTAATATTGCGAAAGGAAACCATATCGCCGTGATCTTGGAGGCAGATGTGTCCTTGGCCCGCTTTCCCGAAACCGGCCATGCTGGCAAATTTGCTTTTGGCAACGCGCTGGTTCCAATCGTTATTGCCGACTTGAAAATTGTAATAGACAGCTCCATTCATGGAGACTTCGCACTGGTTGGGAGCTATGCGCAGGTAGAGTTGATTCCATTCTCCGACCGGACGTGTTTTGTCCAAGGATTCGACGGCATTGATCCATGGTGGAGTAGAGGGTTGATAAAGTTGATAGAGCCAGCCACTCTTTTGTGGGTCATGGCCATCGACGTTGTCTTGGATTTGTATTTCCGGTCCGCTGTGCCATGGTGCAGGGTTATCTTCGGTTACATGGAACATCAATCCGCTGTTGCCACCTTTAGATATCTTGTACTCCAATAGAAGTTCAAAGTACTTGTATTGCTCTTTGCTGACGATGTCCCCAGCGCCGCTCGCACTTCGAACCAATTCTCCGTCGACTATCCGCCAGCCATCGGAGAGTTTGTCTGATTTGTAGTTACGCCAGTTATCAGCAGTGGTGCCATCGAATAAGAGTTTCCATCCACTCAACTCTTCTTGCCTAGTTAGTTGATTTGCTTTGGTTTCAGCGAAAGATAAAGATGGGTTCAAGCACAGGGCCAAACCAATCGCAGAGGTGACGGTCGAATACCGAACAAGCTGTCGAAACATGAGAGGATCTCCAAAGATAGCCTTGTGTAAAGAAAAGTTCAGCACGGTTCCCGTGCCTCGGACCGATGCTAAACTGGTGCGGATCACGCGTCAATCTGCCCGAGAACAGTTCAACCTACCAAACGATCGAAATTTCATGATTTCCATAGAAAACGAGATTACCGAACTTGCCCTGGGCTCGTTAACGGCAGCAGGACTGAAAAACCAGCCTTCCGACTCGGGTTTTGAGGATTGGTTCGCTGGCCAGCTTGAGCAAGCGAGGGAAGCGGTAGCAGAACCCTGGTGGGATGATCGCCGAAACTCCGTTCGAGTATTGTTAAGAAAGGGTGGATTCAAGCCATCAGGGCGGAGTAAACCAGCGCAAGAGTATCTGCTTCGATGTTTAAACGAAGAGAATTTTCCAAGGGTAAATCGAGCTGTGGATTGTTTGAACATCGTGTCGGTCCGGACTGGTTTTCCTATTAGTCTTCTCAAGAGGGATTGTTTTCCCGAGGGTGCAAAAGTGCGATTTGGGCAACTCGGCGAAAGCTACGTGTTCAATTCGGTAGGCCATGAATTGGACTTGTCCGGACTCATTTGCGTTTGCGGAGGCGACCTGAAAGCCAAGCCGGTTGGCACACCGGTGAAGGATTCTTTAGCGGGTAAAATCAACGAGGAAACTAGTGATATAGTGTTCTTCGTTTACGGCTTGGCCCATGATGTAGGCCAGAGAGGGGCGGGCCAGAAAGAGGTGGATGCCGCAGCTACGGATTTGCATGAAGCCCTTGAGAGCTGGTGTCGCTAATACTTCGTTTTGAAATAGTTCCTGGGCTAATGATCACTCACCAAGTGGATTGAATTAGAGCGCATTCCCGGTGTTTCTCAGGGCTTGGTTTGCCACGTTTTGGCGAAATGGGTAAGATAAGCGGTTTGGTTGGTTTCTGCGAAAAACAATAGTATTGCCGATTGGAATGAGCCGAACTGCATAGGCAAGGGTTCGTTCTTAGTTTTCGCAACCCAACTCCCTTCCATTTGAAGCGACACCATGGCTTCTGATTTTCGACTAAAGGAACAGCTTCCGCGGTTAACGGACGCAATTGTTCGTACGTATTCGAGGAATGATCGCATCAATCATCTTGGGCACTGTCCGCTCCCCAAGTACGAAGTTATCGTCGAAATTTTGGAAGACCTGAAGGACATTCTCTATCCAGGATTTAGACGTCGGGAAGGGCTGCATGCTGGGAATGTTGCCTATCACGTCGGTGATCTGGTAGACCGATTGCATGACCGGCTCACGACCCAAATCGCTAGAGCACTGATGCATGCCGATCGTGTTGATAGCAAAGACAGTGGGACCAATCCGTGCGAAACCAAGAAAGACTACGAAGCGGATGGGCAGCAGATCGCCATCGCATTGCTGGAGAGGATACCAACGCTAAGAGAAACTTTGGCCAAGGATGTTGAGGCAGCCTACGAGGGGGATCCTAGCGTTCGAAATCGAGATGAAATCATCTTTTGTTTCCCGGGGCTTGAGGCGATCACGGTTTATCGAATCGCGCATGAGTTAGTCCATTTTGGGGTCCCCTTTATTCCCAGGATGATGGCCGAGTGGGCCCACAAGCAGACCGGAATCGATATTCATCCTGGAGCTCGAATCGGCGAATACTTCTTTATCGATCACGGGACGGGCGTAGTGATCGGTGAGACATGCGAGATTGGCGATAATGTTAAGATTTATCAAGGCGTGACCCTCGGGGCTTTGAGTTTTGCCACCGATGCAGACGGGCAATTGGTACGAGGGGCGAAACGCCATCCAACCATTGAAGATAGGGTTGTGATCTACGCAAATGCGACTATTCTCGGAGGCAACACAATCGTTGGCCATGATAGTGTCATCGGTTCCAGTGTCTGGGTAACAAGCA
>Ga0315899_10003878_pt1 | contig 16233 bp, 14 predicted proteins | sample LakEriMetagenome_2_FD_203518 | JGI IMG/M metagenome (GOLD analysis project Ga0315899, IMG submission 203518) | Freshwater fungal communities from buoy surface, Lake Erie, Ohio, United States - Buoy 4 MA112 | ecosystem: Environmental > Aquatic > Freshwater > Lake | place: USA: Lake Erie, Ohio... | reverse complement strand
CTGGGCGCTGATCGCCCTCGCGGTGCTGGTCGTCGCGGCCGCCGGCTGGTTCGTGCAGGACCGGCTCTCGCGCGTCGAGCGCGACCTCGCCCGCCGTGTGCAGGACGCCGAGCTGCGCGACCAGCAACGCGACCAGCAGCTGAAGCTGCTCGCCGACACGCTGCGCGAGACCCAGGCCAAGGGGGCGGTGCTCGAGGCGAAGCTCGCCGACACGCTCGGCCAGCAGGCGCAGCTGCGCCAGCTCTACGACGAGATGGCGCGCAACCGCGGCGACCTGATGCTCGCCGACGTCGAGAACTCGATCATGATCGCCGCGCAGCAGCTCCAGCTCGGCGGCAACGTGCAGAGCGCGCTGCTCGCGATGCAGGACGCCGAGCAGGTGCTCGCCCGTTCGAACCAGCCGTCGATGATCGGCCTGCGCCGCGTGCTGACCCGCGACATCGAGCGGCTGAAGTCGGTGCCGCTCGCCGACTTCGCGGCGGCGGTGAACCGGCTCGACGCGGTGATCGGCATGGTCGAGCAGATGCCGCTGCTCGCCGACCTGCAGGCGGCGGGCGCCGGTGCGCCGGCCGCGCGCGGCGGCGAGCCGCCGGCCGCCGGGCTGCGCGGCCTGCCGGAGCGCGTCGCCCGCACCGGCCTGCAGGGCTGGGACGCGTTCGTCGCCGAGCTGCGCTCGCTGTTCCGCGTGCAGCGCGTCGAGCAGCCGGAGGCGCTGCTGCTGTCGCCCGACCAGCGTTTCCTCGCGCGCGAGACGCTGCGGCTGCAGCTGCTCAACGCGCGGCTCAACCTGCTGGCCCGCAACGATGCGCTGTTCCGCGGCGACCTCGCGCGGGCCACCGGCGCGATCGACAAGTGGTTCGATCCGCAGCACAAGACTGTGGTGGCCGCGCAGGCGGCGCTGCGCCAACTGCAGGCGACTCGGCTCGCGATCGACCTGCCATCGCTCGCCGAGAGCATCGGCGCGGTCCGCGCGGCGCGCGCCGCGAGCGACGCGAGGTAGCGCCGTGCGCTGGATGGTCTGGCTGCTCGTCGCGTTCGCGGCCGCCGTCGGGCTGGCGCTGCTGATGCGCTTCAATCACGGCAACGTCGCGATCCTGTGGCCACCGTACCGGGTCGAGGTGTCGGTCAACCTCGCTCTGGTGCTGCTCGCCGCGGGTTTCGTGGCGCTGCACCTGGTGCTGGTCGGCACCGCGCGTGCGCTGCGGCTGCCTCGGCGCGTGCGCGAGTACCGGGCCCGACGCCAGCAGGACCAGGCCGTCGGCGCGCTGCGCGACAGCGTGCTTGCGTTCTTCGAAGGGCGGCTGGCGCGGGTCGAGCGCTTCGCGCAGGTCGCGCAGGCGAACCCGTCGACCGCCGGGCCGGCCGCGCTGATCGCGGCACGCTCGGCGCAGCGGATGCAGGAGACCGCGCGCCGCGACCGATGGCTCGCCGACGCGCAGGCCGACCCCGGCACCGCGAACGCGCTGCTGATGACGCAGGCCGAACTCGCGGTCGAGGACCGGCGCACGCAGGAGGCGCTCGAGATCGTCGAGCGGCTGCACGCGAAGGGCGCGCGGCACATCGTGTCGCTGCGCACCGCGCTGCGCGCCTACGAGCAGGCCGAGCGCTGGGACGAGGTGCTGCGCACCCTGCGGCTCATCGAGAAGCGCGACGCGCTGCACCCGGCGGCGGTGCGCCGGCTGCGCGACCGCGCGTACGGCGAGCTGGTCGTGCGCAAGGCGGGCGACGCCGTCGGCCTGCGGGAGCTGTGGCGATCCCTGCGCACCGACGAGCGCGCGCTGCCCGAGCTCGCCGCGCAGACCGCGTTGGCGCTTGCCGAGGCGGGCGCCGTCGACGACGGCCGGAAGATCGTCGAGCAGGCGCTCGACGCCGGCTGGGACGACGCGCCGGCGGACGCGTACGCGCGGATCGGCGGAGTGCCGCTGCGCGACCGGCTGGAGCGGCTCGAGGGCTGGCGCAAGCGCTACGGTGAAGAGCCGGGGCTGCTGCTGGCGCTCGGGCGGGTATGCGCGAGCGAGAGACTCTGGGGCAAGGCGGAGGAGTACCTGCGGCTCGCGGTGAAGGGGCGGCCGACCGTGGCGACGCACGCGGCGCTGGGGGAGCTGTACGAGGGGCTGGGGCGCAAGGAGGAGGCGGGGGAGCAGTTCAGGGCGGCGGCGCGGCTGGCGGTGGGGGGGTAGTCAGCCGGCTCTCGCCGGATTCACGTCCGGGTCGCAGCAGTGCGCCGCAAGCATGCGGCGCCCGTTCCGCCGGCGGCCCGCAGTGCGGGCCGAAACCCCGGCTCCACCGTCAGCCATGCCGGATCGCGACGGTCTTCAGCGTGGTGAACCCGTACAGCGCCTCGAATCCCTTCTCGCGCCCGTAGCCGCTCGCCTTGACGCCGCCGAACGGCAGCTCGACGCCGCCGCCGGCGCCGTAGTTGTTGATGAACACCTGGCCCGACTGCAACCGGCGCGCGAGGCGCATCTGGCGGCCGCCGTCGCGGGTCCAGACGCCGGCGACGAGGCCGTACTGGGTGCCGTTGGCGAGTGCGAGCGCTTCGCCCTCGTCGTCGAAGGCCTGCACCGCGAGCACCGGGCCGAAGACCTCGTCCTGCCACAGCCGGTGGGTCGACGGCACGTCGCGCAGCAGCACCGGCGCCTGGTAGAAGCCCTCGGAGGGCGCGTCGTCGACGATCTCGCCCTGCGCCACGAGCGCAATGCCGCCGGCCTGCGCGTCGGACAGGAAGTCCCAGACGCGCTGCTGCTGCTTGCGGTTGACCAGCGGACCGAGGTCGAGGTCCATCGACGCCGGCCCCGCGCGCAGCGCGGCGAAGCGCTCCGCGAGGCGATCGAGCAGCGGCTCGTAGAGCGGGCGCTCGACCAGCACGCGGCTGCCGGCCGAGCAGGTCTGGCCGCAGTTCTGCACGATCGCGTTGACCAGCACCGGCAGCGCGGCCTCGACGTCGGCGTCGGCGAACACGATCTGCGGTGACTTGCCGCCGAGCTCGAGCGTCACCGGGCAGTGGTGGCCCGCGCCGGCGATGGCCACGCGCCGGCCGGTCTCGGTCGAGCCGGTGAACGAGATGTGGTCGATGCCGGGGTGCTCGGCCAGCGCCTGGCCGGCCTCGGGCCCGAGACCGGTCACGATGTTCAGCGCGCCCGCCGGGAAGCCGACCGCGGCGGCGAGCGAGGCCACGCGCAGCAGCGACAGGCAGGCGTCCTCGGCGGGCTTGACCACGCAGGCGTTGCCGACCGCGAGCGCGGCACCCACCGAGCGGCCGAAGATCTGCATCGGGTAGTTCCACGGCACGATGTGCCCGGTCACGCCGTGCGGCTCGCGGATCGTCAGCACGGTATAGCCGTCCTGGTACGGGATCGTCTGGCCGTGCAGCTTGTCGGCCGCGCCCGAGTAGAACTCGAAGTAGCGGGCGAGCGCGAGCGCGTCGGCGCGCGCCTGCTTCAATGGCTTGCCGGTGTCCTGCGACTCGAGCTGCGCGAGCTCGTCGGCGTGCGCCTCGACCGCGTCGGCCCAGCGGCGCAGCAGCCGACCGCGCTCGACCGCCGAAATCCGGCCCCACGGACCCTGGAACGCGGCCCGGGCCGCGCGCACCGCGCGGTCGACGTCCGCGGCGCCGCCCCGGGCGATCTGCGCGAAGACCGCGCCGGTGGACGGATCGACGACCGGCAGCGACTCGCCGCCGTCGGCGGGGACCGACTCGTTGTCGATGAAGTGGACGAAGCGCATGGGGTTGTGAAGCATCGGGAGACTCCGGCGGGCGGAGAGGCCGCGCCGTGCGGCCCCGGAATGGTCGTGTGCGGGCCGATTATCCGCGATGATTCGGGCGACACCCGGCATGCTGCAGTGCAGCATCGACTGCTACAATGCCGGAAACGAATCCGAACTCCACTCCTCGAGACACCACCATGAACCTCGACCGCGTCGACTCCGGCCGCGACATCCCGAACGACTTCAACGTGATCATCGAGATCCCGATGAACGCGGATCCGATCAAGTACGAGGTCGACAAGGAGACCGGCGCGCTGTTCGTCGACCGCTTCATGATGACCTCGATGCACTACCCGTGTAATTACGGGTACATCCCGCACACGATCGCCGACGACGGCGACCCGGTCGACGTGCTGGTGATCACGCCGTACCCGATCACCGTGGGCGCGGTGGTCCGCTGCCGTCCGCTCGGCGTGCTGAAGATGGACGACGAGGCAGGCGGCGACTCGAAGCTGCTCGCCGTGCCGATCGACAAGGTGCTGCCGATCTACTCGCACTGGAAGAAGCACGACGACATCAACCCGATCCGCCTGCAGCAGATCCAGCACTTCTTCGAGCACTACAAGGACCTGGAGAAGGGCAAGTGGGTCAAGGTGCTGGGCTGGGGCGGCCCGGAGGACGCGGCCACGGAGATCGTCGACGGCCTGGAGCGCTTCAGGTCGGCCAAGGACAAGCCGCAGTTCTGATCGCGACGGGACGCGCCGGCGCGCGCGCTCATCCGGGCGCGGGCCCCTCGCACGCCGTGCCCTCCGAGGGCCCCGCATCGGCGCGCGCGCGCAACGGCGAGCGTTCGTCGAGCTCGTCGAGGTAGGCGTCGACGCCGTCTGTCTCGCGTTCGAGGAAACGCTCCACCGCATCGGCGAACGCCGGATGCGCGAGCCGGTGGAACGAGCAGGTCCGCACCGGCAGGAAGCCGCGCGCCATCTTGTGCTCGCCCTGGGCGCCGCCCTCGAAGCGGTCGATGCCGTGCGCGATCGCCCACTCGATCGGCGCGTAGTAGCTCGCCTCGAAGTGCAGGCAGGGCACGTGCTCGACCGCGCCCCAGTAGCGGCCGTAGATCGCCTGCGCGTCGCGCATCAGCAGCGCGCTCGCGACCGGCTTGCCCGCGCGCGTCGCGCGCGCCATCAGCAGCGCCTCGGGCATCGTGCGCGCGAGCTCGTCGAAGAACGCGCGGTTCAGGTAAGGGGTCGAGTGGTGCTGCGCGTAGGTCGTGCGGTAGCAGCGCGCGAAGAACGCCCAGTCGGCCTCGCCGATCTCGTCGCCGGCGAGCATCCGCACCTCGACGCCGGCCTCGGCGACCTTGCGGCGCTCGGCGCGGATCTTCTTGCGCTTGGGCTGCGACAGCGCGGCGAGGTAGTCGTCGAAGTCGCGCCAGCCCGGGTTGCGCCAGTGGAACTGCACGCCGTGGCGCTGCATCAGGCCGGCACTCGCGAGCGCGGCCGCGTCGACGTCACGAGGAAAGAGCACGTGCAGTGACGACAGCCCGAGCGCGTCGCACTCGCCGCACAGCGCGCGCACCAGCGCGTCGCGCGCGGCGTCGTCGCGCGCGAGCAGCCGCGCGCCCGGCACCGGCGTGAACGGCACCGCCACCAGGCCCTTCGGGTAGTACTCGAGCCCGTGGCGACGGTAGGCGTCGGCCCAGGCCCAGTCGAACACGTACTCGCCGTATGAATGGCCCTTCAGGTAGAGCGGCGCCGCGGCCGCGAGCGCCCCCGACGCGTCCTCGAGCACGACGAACCGCGGCAGCCAGCCGCTGTCCTCGCCGACGCATCCGGTGGCCTGCAGCGCGGCGAGGAACGCGTGCCGCACGAACGGCCCGGGGCCGGCCTCGCCGGCCAGCGAATCCCATTGCGCGGCGTCCAGCGCGCGGACGTCGGCCACGACGCGCATGCGATAATCGCCGGCTCGCGCCGCATTGCCCTTGCCGCTCATGCCCATCCGGATCGCCAGTGCTCAGCTGAACCAGGTCGTCGGTGATTTCGAAGGCAACCGCGGCCGGATCGCCGCGGCTGCGCAGCGCGCCCACGAGTCCGGCGCGCAGGTGCTGGTGACGCCGGAGCTCTCGCTGACCGGCTACCCGCCCGAGGACCTGCTGTTGCGCGGGTCATTCTATGACAGGACGCGCGCCGGGCTCGCCGCGCTGGTCGAGCAGTCGAGGCAATGGCCCGCGCTGCGCCTCGTGATCGGGCATCCGAGCGAGGAGGGCGGGCGCCGCTACAACGCGGCGAGCGTCGTGCACGCGGGCCGCGTGCTCGGCGAGTACCGCAAGCGCGAGCTGCCCAACTACGGCGTGTTCGACGAGCAGCGCTACTTCGAGCCCTGCGATGCGCCGCTGGTCGTCGACGTCGACGGGGTGCCGGTCGGCGTGGTGATCTGCGAGGACTTCTGGTTCCCGAACGCGCCGGCCGCCGCGAAGGCCGCGGGCGCGCGCGTGCTGGTCGCACCGAACGCGAGCCCGTACCACCTCGACAAGCAGGGCGAGCGGGTGGACACGGTCCGCCGCAACGTCTGCGCGCAGGGGCTGTCGATCGTGCTCTCGAGCCTGGTGGGCGGCCAGGACGAGCTGGTGTTCGACGGCATGGGCTTCGCGCTGAACGCCGACGGCGCGCTCGCCGCGCAGGCGCCGGCCTTCGTCGAGGACCTGCTGCTGGTGGACGTCGCCGACGACGGCACGCTGTCGGGCCCGATCGCGCCGGCCGCCTCGCTCGAGGCGCAGGTCTACGCGGCGCTGGTGCTCGGCGTGCGCGACTACCTCGGCAAGAACGGCTTTCCCGGCGCGATCATCGGCCTGTCGGGCGGCGTCGACTCGGCGCTCACGCTCGCGATTGCGGTCGACGCGCTCGGCGCGGACAAGGTGCGCGCGGTGATGATGCCCTCGCGCTACACCGCCGACATCAGCTGGATCGACGCGCGCGACATGGCCGCGCGGCTCGGCGTGCGCTACGACGAGATCCCGATCGCGACCTGCTTCGACGCGTTCCTCTCGACGCTCGCCGGCGAGTTCGAGGGCACGAAGCCGGACACGACCGAGGAGAACCTGCAGGCGCGCATCCGCGGCACGATCCTGATGGCGCTGTCCAACAAGTTCGGCTCGATCGTGCTGACCACCGGCAACAAGTCGGAGATGGCGGTCGGCTACTCGACACTCTACGGCGACCTCGCCGGCGGCTTCGCGGTCATCAAGGACATCGCCAAGACCCTGGTCTACCGGCTCTGCACGTACCGCAACGGCGTGTCCGAGGTGATCCCGGAGCGGATCATCACGCGAGCGCCGAGCGCCGAGCTGCGGCCCGACCAGAAGGACCAGGACTCGCTGCCGCCGTACGACCAGCTCGACGGGATCGTGCAGATGTACATGGAGGAGGACCGGCGCGTCGACGACATCGTCGCGGCCGGCTATCCGCGCGACGCGGTCGAGAAGATCGTGCGGCTGATGCGGATCAGCGAGTACAAGCGCCGGCAGGCGCCGGTCGGCATCCGGGTGACGCCGCGCGCGTTCGGGCGCGACTGGCGCTACCCGATCACCTCGAAGTTCCGCGACTGATCACCATCGAACGGGCCGCGTGCCCCTGGAGAGCGCCATGAAACGCATCACCGCGATCATCAAGCCGTTCAAGCTGGACGAGGTCCGCGAGGCGCTCGCGGAGGTCGGCGTCACCGGCCTCACCGTCACCGAGGTCAAGGGCTTCGGGCGGCAGAAGGGACACACCGAGCTGTACCGGGGCGCCGAGTATGTCGTCGACTTCCTGCCGAAGGTGAAGGTCGAGGTGGTGGTGACCGACGCCTCGCTCGACGGCGCGATCGACGCGGTGGTGCGCGCCGCGCGCACCGGCCGGATCGGCGACGGCAAGATCTTCGTCACCGCGGTCGAGCAGGTGATCCGCATCCGCACCGGCGAGACCGGCGACCAGGCGATCTGAGCCCGACGTGACGAACGCCGCGCGCACCTACCTGCTCGTCCACGGCGCGTGGCACGGGGGCTGGTGCTGGGCGCGGGTTGCGCCCCGGCTCGCGGCGGCCGGCCACCGCGTGCTCGCGCCCTCGCTCACCGGGCTCGGCGACCGCGCCCACCTGTTCGGCGCGCAGGTCTCGCTCGCGACGCACGTCGACGACGTGCTCGGGCTCGTCGAGGCCGAGGAGCCCGAGGGCGAACTGGTGCTGGTCGGGCACAGCTACGGCGGCAACGTGATCAGCGGTGTCGCCGACGTGCTGCGCGAGCGCATCGCGCACTGCGTGTTCCTCGACGCGGTGGTGCCGCCCCCGGGCACGACGCGCTGGCGCTGGGCCGACTTCAACACGCCCGAGGACCGGCAGCTGCGCCTGGCCGCGATCCGCGAGCACGGCGCGGGCGTGGCGCTGCCGCCGCCGGCGCCCCAGGTGTTCGGCGTCACCGCGATCGACGACGTCCGCTGGCTGCAGCGGCGCATGCGACCGATGCCGGCGGGCACCTACGTCGGCGAGATCGTGCTGCGCCACGGCGGCAGCGAGGGGCTGCGCCGAACCTACGTCGCGGCCGCGAACCCGCCGTTCCGCTCGATGCAGCCGACCTATGGCCGGCTGAAGGACGATCCGAGCTGGACGTACCGGACCATCGACAGCGGCCACGACATGATGGTCACCGCGCCGGCAGACCTGGCGAACCTGCTGCTGGAGCTCGCCTGAATAGCCGGCGAAAGCCGCGCACCAGCCAGCTCACCAGCAGCACCGCGGCGACCAGGAACAGCGCGAGCAGCACCAGGAACACCGCCGGATAGGTGATCGCGAGCCAGCTGCCGCCGATCACCAGCGCGTCCTCGGCGAACGACAGCCCGAGGTTGGAGAACGGCTCGGGCGAGGTGTTCGCCGCGGCGCGCGCGCCGGCCTTCGAGAAGTGCGTCGCCGCGGTCACCGAGCCGCCGAGCAGCGCCGCCGCGAGCGCGACGCCCGCGCCCGAGTCGCCGAACACGCCGGCGGCGAGCGCCGCGCCCGCAGGGATCCGCACGAAGGTCTGCAGCCCGTCCCACAGCGTGTCGAGGAAGGGCAGTTTGTCGGCGAAGAGCTCGACCGTCGCCATGAAGCCGGCGGCGCCGATCACCACCGGGTTGGCGAGCAGCCGCAGGTGCTCGGGCAGCGGCAGCAGGCCGTACCAGCCGGCCAGCCCGAGGCCGAACACGACGAGGTACAGGCGCAGGCCCGCACCCCAGGCGAGGGCGCCGGCGAGCGCGAGCTCGGGGAGATGCTGGACGATCGCATCCAAGGCGGGCAGTCTCCGGTGCGTGGGACGTGACGACGATGCCTCCTCATCGTACGCCTGGCCGGACGTCGATGTCCGGCATTGGGGCGCGCCGCGCCTGCCGTTCCCGGTGACGCCGACCTACCGGCCGCGGCCCGACCTGGTCCGGCTGGGCGGGGCCGCTCACGGGCGCATCGAGCGCGAGGTGCTCGACGCGGATTCGGACGCGCCGGCCACGCTCGCGGCCAAGCTGGCGAGGCTGCGGCGCTGGCCGCAGCGCTGCGTGGCGCTCGATCCGGCGCTCGCGGGCGATCCGGGCGCGGTGAGGGCGCGCGTCGGGGCCGCCGCGAACGCGATCGTCGGGGCGCGTGCGGTCGGGGCGGGTGCCGATGCAGGGCCGGGCGGCGACGAACCCGCGTCACCCCTCGAACGCGCGGGCGACGAGATCCTCGCCCGCGTCGCCGGCTGGGCGTTCCCGGCCGACCCAAAGGCGCCGTTCTCGCTGCGCGCGTTGCGACCGGACGCCATCCCGGTCCTCGACTGGATCGCGTCGCGCCCGCCCGCCGAACGGCCCCTGCACGCGCTCGCGCTCGCGCTGCAGGAGGACCTCGCCTGGATGGAGGCCGAGCCCGGCGAGCCGGCCCGCGCGCGGCTGCTGCACGTCTGCTTCCCGAGCGGCTGGGATCCGGCCGCGAAGATCGGCCGCGACTTCGCGTCGATCCACGCGCCGGTCGCCGACGCCGAGCTGCTGCGGTCCTCGGCGCTCGCGCTGTCGCGCGCGCTGACCACGCAGGGCCCGTTCGTGCGCTTCGTCTGGACGGTCGCGCCGGACGGCGCGCGCTCGCGCCATCCCGCCGACACGCCGGCGCCCATGCCGGTCGATGCCGGCGGGCCGACCCCGAGCGAAGCCGCCACGCCGACCCAGGGGGAGGCCGCCTCGCCCTGGTTCCGCTGCGAGCGCCAGGTCAGCGTTCCGATGCCGCCGGGCCCGCTCGGCGACGCGGCCGCCGCGCTGTTCCTGATCCGCCTGCACCTCGCGCCGCTCGCCGCCGCCGCGCACACGCCCGAACGCCTCGCCACGCTGCGCGCCGCGCTCGACTCGATGTCGCCGGCCACGCTCGACTACAAGGGGCTCGCCGCGCGCCTCGAGGCGCTGCGCCGTTGGCTCGACGCCCGCGCCTCCGGCTGATCAGCGCCGGCGCCGCACCGCCGGCGACGGCGGCGGGCGCAGCAGCACCACCAGCGCGCCGCTCCCACCGTCGTTCGGCCCGGCCTGGCAGAACGCGAGCACCTCGTTGCGCTGCGTCAGCCACTTCAGCACCTTGCCCTTGAGCACCGGCTCGCGGTTCACCGAGCCCAGCCCCTTGCCGTGGATCACGCGGATGCAGCGGGTCTCGCGCTTCAGGCACTCGGCGAGGAAGGCCACCAGCGCCTCGCGCGCCTCGTCGACCCGCAGCCCGTGCAGGTCGAGCTGCTTCTGGATCACCCAGTCGCCGCGGCGCAGCCGGCGCGGCACGTCCGGCCCGACGCCGGGCCGGCGGAACGACAGGTTCTCGTCGGTGTCGAGCAGGCGCTCGACGTCGATCTCGTCCGAGATGGACTCCGCGAGCGCACGCGACTCGTCGCGCTCGAACTGCTTGGCCACCGGCGGCACCGGCAGCGGCGCCGGGTCGACGCGCCCGGTCGGGCGCAGCGGCGCCGCGTCGCCGACCGCCTCGCGGAACACGTTGCGCTCGCGCTCGAGACGCGCCTGCTCGGCCCGCGCGCGCGCCTCGGCCTCGGCCTTCGCCCGGGCCTGCTCCCGCAGCGCGTCGCGCAGCCCGCCCAGCTCGGCGAGCGATCCGCGCGGCGTGCCGCCGGCCGGTGCGCCCGGCGCGGAGGCGCCGCGCACCGGCCGCTTCGTCACGTCAGGCGGCCTCGTCCTGCGCCTCGAGCCAGCGCTGCGCGTCGAGCGCGGCCATGCAGCCGGTGCCGGCGCTGGTGATCGCCTGCCGGTAGACGTGGTCCTGCACGTCGCCGGCCGCGAAGACGCCCTCGACGCTGGTCATCGTGGCCAGCCCCTGCAGCCCGCTGCGGGTGACGATGTACCCGTTGGCCATCTCCACCTGACCTTCGAAGATCTTGGTGTTCGGCTCGTGGCCGATCGCGACGAACACGCCGTGCAGCGGCAGCGCCTCGACCGCGCCCGACTTCACGTCGCGCACCTTCATGCCGGTCACGCCGGAGTCGTCGCCGACCACCTCGTCGAGCACGCTGTTCCAGCGAACCCGGACGTTGCCGCCGCTCACCTTGGCCATCAGCTTGTCGATCATGATCGGCTCGGCGCGGAACCGCTCCCGGCGGTGCACCACCGTGACGGTGCGGGCGATGTTCGACAGGTACAGCGCCTCCTCGACCGCCGTGTTCCCCCCGCCGATCACCGCGACGTCCTGGTTCCGGTAGAAGAACCCGTCGCAGGTCGCGCAGCCCGAGACCCCTTTGCCCATGAACGCCTGCTCCGACGGCAGCCCGAGGTACTTGGCCGACGCGCCGGTCGCGATCACCAGCGCATCGCACGTATAGCTGCCCGAATCGCCCGTCAGCCGGAACGGACGCGACGAGAGGTCGACCGTGTGGATATGGTCGAAGATGAACTCGGTGTCGAACCGCTCGGCGTGCGCGTGGAAACGCTGCATCAGGTCGGGCCCCTGGACTCCGGAAGCGTCGGCGGGCCAGTTGTCGACGTCGGTCGTGGTCATCAGCTGCCCGCCCTGGGCGAGCCCGGTGACCAGGACCGGCTTCAGGTTGGCCCGGGCGGCGTAGACGGCGGCGGTGTAGCCGGCCGGCCCGGAGCCGAGGATCAGGACGCGCGCATGCTTGGCGGGTGTCATCGAGGACCTCTAGGTGTTGTAGATATCTAGGTTATTCAGTTAGTTGCAGCGGGCACTTCGCCCCGTTTCTTGGAAATCGACCGCATCTGGTGCACAATGATACGGGCACCGGGTGACGGGACCTTCGGTCTTGGAACTCGATGAGGACAGTATGGCGCACGAAGAGAACAAGGCATTCCTGCGGCGAGTCCCGCTGCTCGCGAGCCTGAGCGAGTCGCAGCTCGACGCGCTCGCGGCGGGGAGCGTACGGCGGGCCTTTCCGAAGGGTCGCACCATCGTCGCCGAGGGCGAGCCGTCGCAGTCGCTCTACATCCTGCTGTCGGGGCGGGCGAAGGTGCAGCGCTCGGATGCGGACGGCAAGGAGGTGATCCTGGCCGTGCTCGGGCCGGGCGAGTGCTTCGGCGAGATGTCGCTGATCGACGACGCGCCGCGTTCGGCGAGCGTGATCACCCTGGAGTCCTGCGACTTCATGGCGATCAACAAGGACAGCTTCAAGGCCATGATGGCGCAGAGCCACGACATGGCGATGAAGATCATGAAGGGGTTGGTCAAGCGCCTGCGCGAGGCCGACAAGAAGATCGAGACGCTGGCGCTGCTCGACGTCTACGGCCGCGTCGCCCGGGTGCTGCTCGACTTCTCCGAGCAGGTCGGCGGCGAGCGCGTGGTCAAGAGCAAGCTGCCCCGCCAGGAGATCGCCAAGATGATCGGCGCCTCGCGGGAGATGGTGTCGCGGGTGATGAAGGGCCTCGAGGTCGACGGCTACATCGTGCCGGCGCCCGAGGGTCGGCTGGTCCTTCGGGAGAAGCTGAGCTCGTACCTGCACTGAGGCGCACCCATGGGGTAGCCGGGCTGCAGGTTGTATCGCAGTAAAGGAAGAGATGGCCCGTGCTACCACGCTGGGCGCCGCCGCGAGCCGCGGCGGCCCCCCTCGCGCCTCGCTGTTGTCCGACCGCGCCCTCGTGCTGCTGCGCGAGGCCCGCTGGCTACTGCTGTGCAGCCTGGCGCTGTTCGTCGCGCTGATCCTGCTCAGCTACCACAAGGGCGACCCCGGCTGGTCGCACGCGGCCACCGTCCGCGACGTCCACAACCTCGGCGGTCGCGTCGGCGCGTGGTTCGCCGACCTGATGCTCTACCTGTTCGGCCTGTCGGCCTACCTGTGGGCGGCGTTCCTGCTGCTCAGGGTGGTCTCGGGCTACCGCCAGCTGCACCGCCGCCGGCTCGCCGAGCGCCGCGAGGCGATGGACGAGCCGCCGTTCGGCTGGGATCGCTGGGCGGGCTTCGCGCTGCTCTTCGCCGGCTGCATGGCGCTCGAGTCGTCGCGGCTCGCCGGCCTGCAGGTCGAATTGCCGCTCTCGCCGGGCGGGCTCTTCGGGCGCCTGCTCGCCGAGCCGATGCTCGCCCACCTCGGTGCGGTCGGCGGCACGCTGCTGATGCTGCTGATGACCGCGGTCGGCTTCTCGCTCGCGACCGGCCTGTCGTGGCTGACGATCTTCGAGCGCGTCGGCGCGGGGCTGGAGTCGGTCGTCGACTACGTGCGCGCCCGCTGGGACGCGCGACGCGACCGCCGCGCCGGCGAGATCGCGGTCAAGGCGCGCAAGGAGACGGTCGCGGTCAAGAAGAAGATCCTCGATGAGGATCCGGAGCCGCTGCGCATCGAGCCGCCGGCGCCGCCGGTGGAGAAGTCCGAGCGCGCGCAGCGCGAGCGGCAGAAGCCGCTCTTCGCCGACCTGCCGGCCGACACCGAGCTGCCGCCGATCTCGCTGCTCGACCCGCCGGCCGAGCAGCGCGACACGGTCTCGCCCGAGACGCTCGAGTACACCTCGCGGCTGATCGAGAAGAAGCTGTCCGACTTCGGCGTGTCGGCGAACGTCGTCGCCGCCTACCCGGGCCCGGTCATCACCCGTTACGAGATCGAGCCGGCCACCGGCATCAAGGGCTCGATGATCGTCAACCTGTCGAAGGACCTGGCCCGCGCGCTGTCGCTGACCTCGATCCGCGTCGTCGAGACGATCCCGGGCAAGAGCCTGATGGGCCTGGAGCTGCCGAACGCGCGCCGCCAGCCGGTCAGCCTGTCCGAGGTGCTCGCCTCTCAGGTGTTCGCCGACTCCGTGTCGCCGGTCACGCTCGCGCTCGGCAACGACATCGCCGGCCGCCCGATCGTCGCCGACCTCGCGCGCATGCCGCACCTGCTGGTCGCCGGCACCACCGGCTCGGGCAAGTCGGTGGGCATCAACGCGATGCTGCTGTCGCTGCTGTACAAGTCCGGTCCCGAGGACGTGCGGCTGATCCTGATCGACCCGAAGATGCTCGAGATGAGCACCTACGAGGGCATCCCGCACCTGCTCGCGCCGGTGGTCACCGACATGCGCCAGGCCGGCCACGCGCTCAACTGGTGCGTCGCCGAGATGGAGCGGCGCTACCGGCTGATGAGCAAGCTCGGCGTGCGGAACCTGTCGGGCTACAACGCGAAGATCGCCGAGGCGAAGAAGAAGGACGAGGTCATCCCGAACCCGTTCTCGCTGACGCCCGACGCGCCGGAGCCGCTGGACAAGCTGCCGACCGTGGTGGTGGTGATCGACGAGCTCGCCGACCTGATGATGGTGGTCGGCAAGAAGATCGAGGAGCTGATCGCGCGGCTCGCACAGAAGGCGCGCGCGGCCGGCATCCACCTGATCCTCGCGACGCAGCGGCCCTCGGTCGACGTGATCACCGGCCTCATCAAGGCGAACATCCCGACGCGGATCGCGTTCCAGGTGTCCTCGAAGATCGACTCGCGGACCATCCTCGACCAGATGGGCGCCGAGGCGCTGCTGGGGCAGGGCGACATGCTGTTCATGCCGCCGGGCACCGGCCTGCCGGTGCGCGTGCACGGCGCCTACGTGGCCGACGACGAGGTCCACCGCGTCGTCGCGCACTGGAAGGACCGCTACGGCGAGCCCGACTACGTCGAGGGCATCCTCGAGGGCGGCGTCGCGGGCGAGTCGGTCGACACGGGGAGTGCGGTCGGCTTCGGCGGGCTGCAGGCGACGCTGCAGGAGGCGGGCGTCGACGGCGAGGCCGACGCGCTGTACGACCAGGCGGTGGCGGTCGTGCTGCAGCACAAGCGCGCGTCGATCTCGCTGGTGCAGCGGCACCTGCGGATCGGCTACAACCGCGCGGCGCGCCTGCTCGAGCAGATGGAGAAGTCGGGGCTGGTCTCGGCGATGGCCACCAACGGCAACCGCGACATCATCGTGCCGCGGCGCGAGGACGACGCCTGAGTCACTCGCGCGGCTTGAGGATCTTCAGCAGGTTCGAGTAGGTGTCGGTCCACGGCTCGAAGCCGGGCCGCTCCGCCACTGGCTGGAAGACCTTCAGACGCTCGGGCAGGTCGGCCGCCTGCTGCGGGGCCAGCATCAGCACCCAGTGCGAGCGCCGGCAGATGTCCTCCTGCCCGGTCGGGATCGTCTCGTAGGCGACCGCGACGCGGCCGCGGCCATCACCGGCCGCAGGTCGAGGAAGCGGTTGGTGATGTTGAACGCGAGCAGGCCGCCTTCGTTCATCTGCCCGAGGTAGGTGCGGATCGCCTCGAGCGTGACCAGGTGCGTCGGCACCGAGCCGCCGGAGAACGCGTCCATCACCAGCAGGTCGAACTTCTGGACGGGTTCGCGCTCGAGCATCAGGCGGCCGTCGCCGAGGATCGGCACGATCTTCGCCTTCGAGTCGCCGAGGTAGGTGAACTCGCGCTGCGCGAGGTCGAGCACCTGCTCGTTGATCTCGTAGATGCGCATCTCGTCGCCGTCGCGGCCGTAGGCGGCGAGCACCCCGATGCCCAGGCCGAGCACGCCGAGCTTCAGCGGCCGGTCCTGCGGCAGCGACAGGAATGCACGGCCGATGCCCGAGCGCTCGCATAAGCAGGCGCTCGGCACGCGGCGCAGCTTCTCGGAGAGGTACTGCTCGCCGTGGTTGATCCGGCCGTGCAGCATCAGCCGTGCGGGCCCGAGCGCCGGATCGACGTAGTCCTCGACCCGCGTCTGGCTGCAGAAGTTGCGCACCACCTGGCGGTAACCCTGCACGTGCTCGAGCGACACGAACGACAGCCGCGCACCGTAGAGCACGAGGCCGATCGCGAGCGCCGCGCGCAGCCCGCGCGACGATTCCTTCCACAGCACGATCGCGACCAGCGCCGCGCACATGAAGAGGCCGATCGGCAGCTCGAAGTACGCGTTGAAGACGGCCGGCGCGACCAGCCCGACCAGCATGCCGCCGAGCACCCCACCCAGCGACAGCATCAGGTAGAAGAGCGTCAGGTGCCGCACCGGCGGCTTGCGCCGCACCAGCTCGCCGTGGCAGACCATGCAGATCACGAAGAGCGACACGCAGAACACCGCGATCAGCATCGGT
>Ga0315899_10003877_pt1:7500-16234 | contig 16234 bp, 22 predicted proteins | sample LakEriMetagenome_2_FD_203518 | JGI IMG/M metagenome (GOLD analysis project Ga0315899, IMG submission 203518) | Freshwater fungal communities from buoy surface, Lake Erie, Ohio, United States - Buoy 4 MA112 | ecosystem: Environmental > Aquatic > Freshwater > Lake | place: USA: Lake... | reverse complement strand
ACCGCCTGTTGGGGGCGGCGGCGGGCGGGGACGGCGGGGGGGGGGGGGCATAGCCTCGAGCTGAAGTGTGTCTTGTGCAGCGATTTCATTTCATCCTCTGACTCGTTGTCGTCCTCATCAGGGCTGTCGTCGTCCTCATCAGGGCTCTGAGAGAGCACGACATAATTCTGGGCAAGGAGGGGGGGCGGGTGCGGACGAGCTGCGTACAACGCTGGGTCCGCAACAACCAGGTGCTCATCGGCATAGCCCGTCTGTCTTGTGCTGCAGCCTCTTTCTTTCTGCTGCTGCTGCTCCAAACGCTGCTCGATCTCTGTCGAGCGCGCAAGGTGCCGCTGCTGCTCATGCTCGCTCCTGCCGCGGCGCTGACGAGGCGGTGGGGAGGGGGGGGAAGGCAGCGGCAGCTCCAATCCAAGCTCTGACTGCTTTGCGTCCCTGCCCTGACCGTCGACCTCGCTGGTCTCGTCGGTCGCCTCGCCAGCGCAAGACTCAGCCGTGGAGCCCGCGCCTGCCTCCTCAAAGACGGGTCGCAGCTCCTCGCCGTCCTCCACGGCATCGGAGATGCTGTCTGCGGTGATGAGCTCACAGTCTGTCAGCACAAAGGTGTGGATCCGCCGGTTGCCCACGCGTCCGCTTGTCTCTGCTGCAGCGCATGCGTCAGCGACGGTCCCGTCCTGTGGCACAAGGACATCGACGCGGCCTTCCTCATTAGGTGTACTTGAATAGTGGCATGCCCCGGTGTTGATTTTGAGGCGCCGCTTGCTCATGACCATGTGTGAGCTCAGGCTAACGTCGCTCGGGGGAGGCAGCTCAGCGCCGACGCTCATAGGGAACACGACAGAATTCTGGGCTGCAGTGGTAGGCAGCAGCAGTTCTCTTTTGCTGCTTGCAACGCTGCTGGCGACGCACGCGTGCTCGCAGCGTCAGGCAAGGGCGTCGGCCAAGATGCGCTCTCGTGGGCGGTGGGCGGTGCGAGACGGCGCAAGTGGCACAATGGCGCAAAAGCATGGAAGTGCAAGTGGCAAGACTGGCTGTCGCGCCAAAAGAGGCTGCAGGCGGCGGCAGCAGCAGCGGCGGCCAGCGAGCTCGGTGGAAAGGACCTGGGAGACCAGCCCAATGGGGCAACGAGTACACTGGAGGCCAGGACGCCTTCACAGGGTAGGCTGGAGGCCAGGACGTTCTTCCCTTGGACGGCAGGCCCCGACACACAGAAGAACGTTGACCCCGAGACGTCTTCGAGCTGTTTGACTTTTGATTGGAGCTGCGCGATTTTGGCTTCGAGCTGGTAATTGGCAGTACGCACGCCCTCAAGCTCACTCACCAAATCGTCAATCTGCACCTTCTCCCACTTAACCAACAAAGTTTCTGTCAGCTGGGGCAGACGCTGGACGGCTCGTTTTGAAACCGTGCTTTCTCGGTCCTCCTCCATCAACCCCAGAGCTTGCGACATGTCCGTCAGCAGCTGCTCCTTGGCCAGCTCAGCCTCCTTAAGCTTCTCCCTCAACCCCGCAATCTCTGCCCGAGCCCCCTCCAGCTCTCCCGCCACCTTGCTCCACTGTTCCAAAATTCTTGATCCTTTCTCAGTTTTCCGCCACTCAAGCAATTCAAGCAAGAGCTGAGACACACGGAGAAGGAGTGATGCAGGGAGATGTGATCTGGCGTGAGATGGTTTGCGTAGCACACACATGATTCGTCTTCCACTCAGTGCTTGGGACAAATGTGTAGACCAGCAGAGCGAAGGGCAGCATACAGCAGTGATAAATGCGTAGTCGATGAATGCGCCCGCGAGCATGCAAGCAAACACACACACAAACACACACACAAACACACACACACACACACCATGTCATTATTCGTTTCCAGCGACTTGCACCTGGCCTGCAGCTCTTTGATCTTGTCTCTCAATTTCGGTGTATCATCAACTTTTGCCTGTCCAACCCACAATGGGGTCAGTCTGGCAACATTTTTTAATCCGTGGTTTTATTGTTTGCAAGGCACGTGCGCGCGCGCACGCATAGGATGCATCATCGCAAGTGAGGCAGCAGAGGGAAATTTCAGTATTAACATCAAAAATAGCAGCGGGAGCACTAAAGAGCTGGCATGGATATTACCGCTGACGTGAGACTGTCGACAAGAGCTCCAAAAACTGACCGCAAACCGCTGCACGTTAAGGCAATTGCCATGAAGTTAGTGGACGTTCAAAAATGCCGTGCCATGTTTGTGACAGTCTCGCTTGCCACGTGCTAAATCAAACGCCCCGGCGTACTAGATTGATTGCGTACCTGCTCGGCAATGTGTGCGATATGATTGTTAATCTTGGCGCCTCTGCCCTCTTGGCGTTACTACCGCTTACGCTTTGCTGTTTGAGCGGGTCAGAGATGTGCTGCTCGTACGCAGAAACCATGGACAAAGACGATTCAAGGTTTGAGTTCGGGGGGTGATCATGAGATGAATTGGCGGGCGCAATGTGTCGACCGTATATCCACGAACTGGTCTTGGTCACCTCCGGTGGCATTTCTAAGCGAATGGCGTCGATTGTTTTCGACAGCAGCTTCAGATTGGCTTTATCTTCCATAGGGCCGATATAATTAGCATCAAACAACGCGAGACCCGGTGCAGGTTGAACCTCTCTTACAAAACGATGCTGCGTCAGCTCGTGATAGTGGTGCAAGGCAACATCAACTAACTCGTGCATTTTGAGCCAATACCGAAATGCCAACTGAGAACAAAAATGGTCGAAGCCCGAGAATTTCAGCTCCTTTCCATTCTTGGTCATTTCGGACGACGACGCTGCACGTGACCAAGAATGGAAAGGAGCAGAAATTCTCGGGCTAAGTCGACAGAGAAGTGTGTGAGGATGTTTATCTATCATGTCAGCGTACTGATCAATCGGTTGAAGAGGAGTTTCAGGCCGAGCGGATCCAAGCGTGCTGATCAATCGGTTGAAATTGCTTGATTGCAATTGACGCCTTGATTGATTCCGCCACGAGTTGAAAGCAGCAAACAAATATTTCTGAAACCAGCGTTTGATAATCCGAAATTTTACGTCCTCAATACGTTTTTCACGCCTGGATTGATCCGACCACGATCTGAAGGCAACAAACAAATCTTTCTGAAGCCAGCGTTTGATCATTCGAATTATTATTACGCCCTCAACACGATGTAACCCTGTCCTCATGCGCCTGTGTGCATCAGCACTCTCGAGCCAACTATAGAAGCCCTGCGGGATACATGTGTCAGCACAACTGAACCCCAGGTCCTGCAAAACATAGAAATCCGAGGTTAAAAACAATACCTTGACCAGCGATGCGTTGTGCAGGCGCCGGGCAGCCTTTTCAAGCACAACTTGAACGCGTCTGCAATCATGTGCGCGCTTGGCTGTTCGCACGCGCCACATATTCCACGCACGCAAAAGGCTCCCACGCATACATCGCAGAAGCATGCTCGTGAGAATTTCGGCCGAGCGCCTCTGCGCCCGGCAATTACTCCTCCAGCCGAATAACGTAGCCGTGAGCAATGAATTCCTAAGGCGACATCCAGCCTTGTTTAAAACCCGCTGCATATGTGCAAAGTATTGAGCGCCTTCTATCCATCGGTGCCAGAAACGCAGAAGTGAGGCGCGACTCGCATGCTTGATCAAGTGTGTAAGTGCTTGATTAGATCGTCTGAGTTGTTTCACCTTTGACCTCCATCTCTCGAATGCTCTCAAGCGCTCCGCACTTCGCCAGCGACGGCTCGCTCTCTTGACAACGTAACGTGCTCGTCTGGCCCAGCGCCAGTGCTCGATCCACGCGTCCCACACTCCACAAAGCGCCCTGCGTTTCCTGTGTTGCCAGTACTTTAAGATGCGACGCACGACTGCACTGTTACTAGTGGTTACTAAGTAACCAAACAAAAATCTCTCGTTGGCCGCCATCGCCCTGCGCTCCTCCAAATTCTCGATCATGCGCATCTGCTCCTCCTCTGCACGCGCGGCCGCGACTTCCTCTACTGCCTTCATCCATCTGTCAAGTGCCTGTGATACGCTTCGCTGCCATGTGCGCAAGACAATCTTGGTCATGATGCGCCGCTTCCTGAGCTCCTCTGCCGAGTGTACGCGCCAGGCCTCGAGGCACATTGCTGCTGTCTTACGCTTCCAGCGCATGACAACCTTGTTCCCCTTGGCCGCCATCGTCTTGAGTTCCTCCAGATTCTTTATCCATCTGTCAAGTGCCTGTGATACGCTTCGCTGCCATGTGCGCAAGACAATCTTGGTCATGATGCTCCGCTTCCTGAGATCCTCTGCCGAGTGTACGCGCCAGGCCTCGAGGCACATTGCTGCTGTCTTACGCTTCCAGCGCATGACAACCTTGTTCCCCTTGGCTGCCATCGCCTTGAGCTCCTCCGCCTGTGCTCTCCATCTCTCGAATGTTTTCCAGAGTTCCGCACTTTGCCAGCGATGCCTTACGTTCGCGAGAACAAACCGGCTTCGTCTGGACCGGTGCCACATATCCACCCAAGATTCCCAGGCACCGATCAGATGGGCGATCTGGTGTAATCGACGGACATGCTGCTGCCGAATCGAAATCCATTGCATGAGTCTGGCGCGCATTTGCGCCTGCGCCTCTTCGTCTAAGTCCTCTGTTTGCTGTCCAACTTCAGATACCTGGCGCTCAGTCGCGCGCATCTTCCGCTCTGCCTCCAATTCTCCCTTGTACTCTTCCAGCTTTTGTTTCTGCACTTGGGCGAGCATTCTGAATGTCTCCACCTGAGCGAGGAGCGCTGCCGTTTGGATCCGCTCGGCCTGCAACTCCTCACGGGGTGAGAGAATTTGTTCGCACGTTGCACGTTGACCACCACATCCTTGCGTCGCCACATTTTCTTCTCTCAGATGCAGCTGCTCCTGCGATTGCTTTTCGAGCGCCGCTGTAGACAGCTGGATCGCGAGACCGTCAGAGAGCAGAGGTGACGATGCAAACATCACGGCACATCATCGTAGGACCGCGAACGTGCTCGCGCGTGCCACGAGGGACAAGAGCAAGCAACAAATTGTTGTCTAGCAGTGGGGCAACGAGACGCACTCTCTGCAGGCCATGCGTGTGCGTCTGGACCAGATCACCCTTCTCTTCGACGGGCTCCGTCTCGATGCCACTGCGTGCGCGCGAATCTTGCGTCTTCATCGCGCCGTCGCGCCTGAGCGGGGCAGGCCCTACTGCGGGGGCAGAAGCGGGGGCAAGCAAATACTGGTCTTTGCCCAGAAAAAAAAAATCGTGGGCTATTTGGAGAGGTGCGTAGGTAAAGCACGGCATCGCAACAACCATACACGATGCCCTTGTCTGTATTGTATTGTAGGAGGACGGGGGGAACCCCGATGATGACCTCCGGCCTAGGCGTAGTGTATCCTCATGTATGCGCCTCGGGGCCTTGCGGATGTTCACGTTACATCCACACTCCAAAGTCCAAAGTGGGCGCAAGCCCCTTGGTGTTTCATCGAAGTCCAGAGAAGTCAAAGTGAGTGAACTCAGAGCGTTTGTTGTGCGCGCAGGATGTTCGACCACATTCGGCGCTTCGTGGAGCTTGAGGGTCAAGACCTGTGGCCCGGAATCGGCCCTGCACAAATGGGCCTCGGCCAGCCTGGGCAATTTGATGCTTCAGGCGTGGACACGAAAAGTCTATGGGGCGACTCTGGCCCAGTTGGTGTGGGCGTGCCCGGCTCCGTTGACGCCACGTCTGTTCCTGCTGGTGACCTGTGGGGCGACACTTCGGTTACCCTCCCCTATTAACGCACTTTTGGTTTGACGCGCAAGGGGAGTTGCACGCGATCGTGCGCGCTAGAGGCCCTTAAGGGACGGTTTTTATTCTTATGATATGGAGTATGTCAACAGCGATTGATCTCAACTTCCGTGTCGGCTAAATAAAAGGACTGTATTATTGCCGCCCGGAGGTTGCACGCCCGATCAGCCACTAGCCGCGACACTGTGGGCGAAATGGTTGAACCCGGGCCTGCATTCATAGCTCACCTCTCCCGTATATTTTGCGTGTACACACACGCACACACACACACACATACAGGTGTATGTTTATTCCACATACATATACACCACTCCCCTCTTTCCACATCCACATACACTACTCTCACACCTTAACACCACCCCTTTTGTATATGTATTATCTATCTTCATATCGTACAACAATCTTGGAGGATCCGAGTCTCACCGGCCGGTAAACGAGAAAACAAAGAATGATCCTGATTTTTACCAGGTTTATTTTTGTTTGTCCAAGATGAGACAGTTGACTGAAAATAGTTGCAGGCCCCCAGGGCCTAATACAAACAGTACTGTGATGGTCGATTCACAGTACAAATTCCCAACCTGTTCTCGACACCCCGGCGGGACCCGCGGTCAACGGCTCTGCAAGTGCGGAGCAGCTGGCGGACTGATTTGCTTTGCGGCTTGAAATTTTCCCGCCATCTCGAAACGCTACGCCTGCCGCTGAGCAGGACAGGGTTCAGAACGCACGTTGTGTCGTGTGTGAAGGAGGTGGACCCGCGCTCTAGTGAGGAGCAAGATCGAGCAAGATATATTCAACGCCAATCACATCTGGTGAACGAGGTGCACGCAGAGCGCCCGACCGCGCACGGCCAGAATCCCTCGAGTTGAAGACAGAGGGCTTGCACCAGTGTCAAAAGAGACTTAGTATATAGGCAAAGAGACCAACTGACAAGGGGGTGTCCAGGAATCTACTGAGTCCAGAGGGTTGACAAATCAGTATATTCATGAAACCGCTATGATCACGCTATTAACGGTAACACCGTTCTCCGCCTCCTTCTCCGCCCTGATGATGATGCCTTTAGCAGTCCTTTTATCGTTTCTTGCAGAAACAAAAAATAGCCTACCGCCAAAACCGCTCTATATAGAGCGGTTCCATTTGGGTACGCCCGCGAGAGATAGAAAGCACGTGTGATGATGCCGGTACATGTGTCATATGAGGAGGAGGAGGATACATGTGTCATATGAGGAGGAGGAGGTATCATTGGGTGATGATGCCGGTATCATTGGGATGTATAAAATAACCCACACACGCACAGTGTGTACATATATGACTCTAGAAACAAAGTGAAAACAAATAGACATTCAGCCCCCTCTGCAGAAAAGGCTTTCCGCGTGCATCTCAGATCTGCAGCTATGCATCAGTGTCAAAAGAGACCTAGTATATTGTCAAAAGAGACCTGGCATTGTTGCAGTATATTGTCAAAAGAGACCTACTGGCACGCGTTCATCTAAGATCTGCGTGGTGGCTTAGAGCTTCTGGAGGTCGGTAATGACCTTTCTGAGCTCCGTTCGGGAATTCAACGCCACGGGGCCACGCTGTACGACCGGCTCACGGAGGGGCTTACCGGCCACCAACACCAGACCACCCTCTTCGTTCCCAATGTTTTCAAACCACACAGAGGAGCCCCGCTCCCAGAGCACGCACACGTCGCCCGGGGAGGCCTTGGTAGCCTGCGGCCCTACTGCAAAGCTGCCCTTGTACACGTAGACCAGGGCCGTCGTCATCTCCTTTGGCAGCACGTGCTCGAAGCACCCGCTGGGCAGCGCGGTGAAATCAACAAATTGGATGTGCGTGCCAGGCTGCGGCGTGAAACCCTTCACGCCTGCAACCTCCCCTGCAAGGATGCGCGCGGAGACCCCCTCTGAGCACTCAACCTGCCGGATACCCGTGACCTCCTGCACGTCAGGCCTGCCTTTTTTCGCCTTACTGGGCAGATTGACGAAGCACTGAAACACGTGAAGGGCCCCACCAGGGTGGCTGCCGCCCTCAGACATCTGCAGACCCGCGCCCGCGTGCACCCACTGGCAATCGCCCCCATACAAGGTGCCCTCGCCACCCACGCTGCTGCTGAAGCTGTACTCGCCCTCCTTGACATAGCAAGCCGAAAGAATCCCGAGCCGCGGATGCCACGGCGCCCCGGGATGCTCGAGAGGGGCATATGATGAGCGAGGAAGCTCGTCGAGAAGCAGGAAGGGGTCCGTGTCAGCCGCGCTTAGTTCCTGCCCTCCGATAGCGCGCCGCACCAGGAAGCCTCCTCCTGCGCCCTCGCGCATATGCTGCGCAGAAAACTTCTTTACCACTGCCTTCGCATCTGCCGTGCAAGCCGCCGCCATCCCCACGCAGCTCGGCACCCTCACGCGTCGCTGTAGACGCCGTTGGCATCGGGGCCCTTGGCATGCTTGAGCGGGGGCGCCACTTTGCACTTGCCTGGAAAGGACGTCTGCCCGGGAATGCCGCCAGTCGCCTCCCCGACAAATTCAGTGACAGCGCCGCGCTCCGGGAGCACGTTGTACGGCAGCTGGCCGGGCGGGCAGGTCCACGGGGTAATCGGACAGACGTCCATCTGCTTGGTGTTGAATTCTGCGGCACATGGGCGCGTCAGCACGCCACACATACCAGCGCGAGCAAGGAGAGGGCTTGGCTCACCCTTGTCGACGAAGGTGCACGGCGCCACGCCCTTGACGCCCTCCATGAACTGGCTGTCAAAGTTAGCCAGAATGGCGCTACTCTTGAGCTCCTGCAGAGATCGGATATCCCCGAACATCCTTCCCTTCACCCAGCTCCGGATTGGGTAGCTTGACGCTTGACGGGGGAGGCCAAGGAAATTATTTGGTGTTTTTTAACTCAAAGGAGTTGGCGTGGGTTGAGCGGAAGAAAGTCGTTCCAGACGGCCGTGGGTCCGGCGGATAAAGGAGATTCGAAGATG
>Ga0315899_10003877_pt1:0-2500 | contig 16234 bp, 22 predicted proteins | sample LakEriMetagenome_2_FD_203518 | JGI IMG/M metagenome (GOLD analysis project Ga0315899, IMG submission 203518) | Freshwater fungal communities from buoy surface, Lake Erie, Ohio, United States - Buoy 4 MA112 | ecosystem: Environmental > Aquatic > Freshwater > Lake | place: USA: Lake Erie... | reverse complement strand
AGACCTTTGAAACGACGGCGCACCAATGCATTTAGAGTTTAGGGTTTAGGGTTTAGGCACTGACTTGACCATCGCTTGCGTCAGTGGTGCCATGTTCCCCAACCGCGGCGCGCCGGGATGCAGACAAACACAGCATGGCGGTCTTTGAGGAGGATTGCAAGGTCGCGCGCGAACACGCATGCCGAGCGGGCGCGGGAGCGCGATGGAGCTACCGGGCCTGCAGCGCCTCCGCTCGTGTCGAGCACCTGTGGGTCAAACACGGCGTTTCCCATGGGATCCTCGCCGCCAGTGACGAGCACCGCCTGTCTGTGGCGCAGCGCTTGCGTCGCGTGACGCCAGCGGGACACGACCGGCTTTCCTGGTACAGATTCTGAAATGTGAGTGCCTTAGTGCATTTGCTACATAAAGTCACTGTGTATAGCACTTTTGAGAATGGCTTTGCCGTGCAGCTTGGGCTTCTCCCACCTCTGCTCCCGGACGCGCAGCGCGTAGGCGTCGCTATGGTAGGTCGCGCCGCCCTTGCCCCAGAGCACAACAGCCGTGGGGCCGCCAAACGAGCCCTCGACAAGGTCCATCGAGTGCCCCACGCGCCGCGTCGGCTCATTGGCGCTCTGGCGGCGGCCGCGCGGTGCAGATTTTCGCGACAGCGCAGAGTCACTGGGGATGAGAGCCGCGAGAGACGCCCGGCAACACCATGCACACGCACAGGCGGTCAAAATAAGCAGGCAGGCAGGCGGGAAGGCAGGCAGGCCCTACCGACTTCGCGCTTTCCCACACCGCCGCCATTGCCGAGCGCTCCGGCTCTCGCACTCAGACAAGAAACACGAACTCGTGTTCGTGACTCCAAAAAGGGTCTCGGGATACGACCCCGTATTTTACTACCGATTTGTGGGTTGATAGGACCCACAAATCGTTGATAGGGGTCTGAAACCAACTTCAGGAACCAGATCCTCTACGTCTCGAATCTACAGGGAGAATGTCACGAATGTGGATCCTGCAGGCGGTGTGCGTGTTGGCAAGCGTTGCGCCCCTGCGCGCCTTCCTACTGAGCGCCCCGCTACGCCGTGGGCCTGCGCCCGCGGCCGAAGCACGGCGCGCCACGGCTGTGCGCCTGCCGTGTTTCGGCCTCCGAGCCCTGCGCAGTGCCGACGACGCGCCTCTGCGACCACAAAAGGTGGCTGTGATAGGCGGCGGCCCCGCCGGGTTGGCCACGGCCTTGGCGCTGCAAAGACTGCCCACGGGTGTGAAGAGCGTGACGGTTTTTGAGCGAAAGGCCAATTTGCGTCCCGGCGTTGGAGGTGGGATCCAGATCAATGGCGGCGCAGCGATTTTGAGCAAACTCGGCCTACGCGATGAAATCCTAGCCGCGGGCAATCCACTGGAGCGGGTCCTCGCTCGCAACGTTGACGGCACCACCCTACTCGATATTCAAGTGCCCGACCTCATCCGCGGCCTGGCTCCCAAGCCGCCCGTCCTCAGGCTAATTGATATGGCAGCGGAGGCACGCAAGCAGCTCGTCGGCGATGACGGCAAAGTCTCAGTTTTTCTCATCATGCGCGACAAGCTGCAGGAGATGCTTGCGGGCAGTCTGCCTGCAGGCACGGTGAAGTTCAATAAGGCTCTCACGTCCGTCACAGAAACCCTTGATGGGCAGCAGGTGGTGTGCAAATTTGCGGATGGGGAGGAGGAGGCGTTCGATCTGGTGGTTGGCTGCGATGGGGTAAAATCTCTCGTTCGTGAGCAGATCTGCGGCCCAGACTCAGCGATCTACTCAGGGGTGCGTATTCTTTTTGCCGTCGCCCCTCACTCGAGCGGCCCCGGAGGGAGCCGCGCCCCTGAAATACAGCAGCAGGTACACCAGTGGTTCGGGGACGGCGCGTACACCTTCACTGCCTCTTACGGTGGCCCCAAAGGAGACAAATACGACCAGATAGCCATCATCACGGCAGATTCTCAAGTGACACCAGAGAATGCCGAGTGGACTTCCTCCGATCGGCGCTCTGAAATGCTCAGGTATGCCAATGTATAGTAGGTCTCATTTGCTTCTTGGTAGGTCTCTTTTTTGACACTTGTGCGTACCTCAGGATCCTCGAGGCCACGAACATGCCGGCAGACGTGCGCAAAACCACCGAACGCGCTGACCGCTTCTTCAGTATTGGGGTGTTTCTTCACAACCCACTAACACCCTGGAGCAAAGGACGCCTCGTCCTCGTTGGCGACGCCGCACATGCCATGCCCCCATTTCTGGGACAAGGTGCAAACCAAGGCGTTCAAGACGCTTACTACTAATACCTAAACCCTAACCCTAAACCGTAAACCGTAAACCGTCAACCCTAAACCAAGGCATTCAAGGCGCCTACTTATATTCAACATCCATGTGCATTCTCTCTCTCCCGGGGTGGCCAAAGACTCGGCCTTGTAGTCAGACTGGCCAGGTCCTCCTAAGGAGGACCTGGCCCTCAGGAGGACCTGGCCAAAAGTGAACTTTTGGGAATTCGCT
>Ga0315899_10003876_pt1 | contig 16241 bp, 15 predicted proteins | sample LakEriMetagenome_2_FD_203518 | JGI IMG/M metagenome (GOLD analysis project Ga0315899, IMG submission 203518) | Freshwater fungal communities from buoy surface, Lake Erie, Ohio, United States - Buoy 4 MA112 | ecosystem: Environmental > Aquatic > Freshwater > Lake | place: USA: Lake Erie, Ohio... | reverse complement strand
GTAAGACAATGACTTCAGGGTAGTTTTCTTTTACTTCTGTAGCAGTGAGATCGCTAGAGCCATCATCGACAACAATCACATGATATTTTTGCAAATCGTCATTAGCTTTTAAATTCTCTAGACAAGCTAAAGTAAGCACCTTGCGATTATGAACAGGAATAATAATATAGATGGGTTGCATGATTAAACTACGTGATGAACAATTTCTAAAAAGCGTCTTCCATATGCCTTGACTCGTTCTTGGTTGTCTTGTCGAGCCAAAGCTTCTAATTGGGGATTTACACCTGCTTCTAAATTTGATAATGCTTGAGCGATTAACTCAGCAAGTTCTTCAGGATTACTCCGCTCAAAGAAATAAGAATTAGGATGATTTTGCTCAAGATGTACAGGAAAATCAGAAGCAATTACTGGCTTACCTAGGCTCCGAGCATCCTCGATTACAGAACTCCATCCTTCAAACAAAGAAGGTTGAATTACGGCTAAACATCTTCGCATCAATTGAACTTGATCGTTACGAGGAATAGATCCTAAAACAATAAATTGCTGTTTAAGTTCTAGTCTTTCAACTTTTACTAATAATTGGTTAAAATAATCAGGATTTCGATAATCAGATAAAGTGCCAGTGCATACGATAGTGGGATCAATATGGCGTTGTTTAAGAATTGCTAAAGCATCGATAATTACACTATGATCTTTATGCTTCCAAAACTGATTACTGACTAAAAAAAAGCGATCTGGTAGTTGATATTTTGCTTGCGTAATTTGAGGATCTGGTTCATACCATTGAGGATCAACAAAACTAGCAAAATGCATCACCATTGTGCGATCGCGTGCTTGAGGATAGCGATCTCTAAAATCAGCACCAGCCATCTCACTACTAACTACAATCACAGGTGCATTATTTGCCATCCTTTTTAGCTCAGCATTACGAGCATCGATTTGCTGTTGTGAGAATAAATTTGGCAAATGACAATGTTGGAGATCAGCGACCCATGCGCCCCATTTGTAAGCCGATCTTGCCCCCAATAAATCTGGATATACAAAGTCATAGGAGCGCGGATTTAATACTTTTAATGGCACAAATGAGACATGTTCTGCTAATAGTTTATAAGCTTTTAAATAAACATATTCCGCAGTAGTACCTGCATATACCTGAGACACCAAATCTTTGACTGCTTCCGCTAATCTTGCATTTCTTTTAAATAAAGCCAAACTTAATTGGATCTGTTCAGTTTCTTCGGTTGGTAATTGTGCGATCGCCTTAATCAAATTTTGAATATACAAAACCCCACCTAACCAAGTCGGATCATGCACCATATTCAAGCAAATATGTAATTTATCTTGTGTTTTATTCAGTGACTTATTTACCATCCGATAATTTCTCCACGACACCATTGCATAAAAGAATCTAAACCCTTCTCTAAATCAACTTTTGGCTCAAAACCGAGTTGTTGAATTTTGGTAATATTCGCTTGCCAATTACAAGGAACTCCTGATGGTAGATTTCCCACAAATTCAATCTCTATTTCAGGATTTAGTTTCGCAACAATTAATCTTACTAAATCTTCAATTTTGGTTTCCATACCAGTTGAAAGATTGAAAATATCTGCTTGACCAATACTATTTTCTGCTAAAACTAGCATTGCCGTAGCCACATCGATACCATGAATAAAATCACGGCTTTCTTGCCCAGTTCCATATAATTTAATCCTATTTTGGGTCAAGACTTTTTGGCAAATATCCCAAACCACTTGTCGTCGTAAACCTGCGCCATAGGCTGAAAAAATTCGTGCGATCGTGGTTGGCAGTTGATAAACTCGAAAAAATTCTAGACAAAGTTGTTCTCCCATCAATTTATGAAATCCATAAGGAGAAATGGGCGCAGTGACTCGTGATTCAGAAACGGGAATAAAGCTGGGGTTTCCATATACAGCAGCACTAGAAAGATAAATAAGATGACATTTAGGTACATATAACCGCAGCGTATCTAAAAGATGAAATGTCATCGCCACACTAGCCTGAAAGTCAGAAGCAGGATCGCTGACCGAAAGCTCCACAGAAGCTCTACCCGCACAATGTACACAAACATCTGGCTGTAATTGCTGGGCGATCGCTGCTAAATCTGCTGAAGGCAGAACCATTTGGTAGTAGTGCGATAATTCTTGTCGAGGTGCATTTTCGGGAGGACGAGTGCCGATACCTGCTACCAGCCATCCTGCTTGACTAAACTGGCGAGCAATATACCGACCGAGAAACCCAGTAACACCTGTAATCAAGACTATTTTCATAAATCCTTCACTTGGATTAATGCACCTAGTTCTAGATCATACAAGGGCATCTCTGATATCTGTTCTAATCGAGCATCAAAATCCAGATAGGATAAATTTCCGCTTATGTCACGAGACTCTCTAAATTGCGATTTTCTATATGCTGATTCAGGTGAGCAGATAGAACGGTCACCAACTAGGTCTTTTCTGAGAAAGAATAGATTATTCCCAGCGCTATTAGAGCCAAGTAAAACATAATCTTTGGTTTCCGCCAAATGGTTTAAAGCAGCTATAGAAGCCCCGTAGTAAAGATAAGAAAAGTGCGCTTTATCTCTAGAAAATGATTTGTCATAAGGAATTGTTACTTTTCTGCGATTGCCAAACAAACTGTTGTATTCACATATCACAATTCTTGGATTAATACAATCAATCGCTTCCCAAACCCAGTAGTCGTTACCATCAATATCTACGGACAGCAAACCAATATCACCTGTCACGCCATTATCGACCAACAATTTGTTAATATTATCTTTATCAATAAAAGCACATTCTGCTTTGAGATTATATTTCCAATATATTTGGTCTTGTTTAATATAACGAACATTATCTAGAGAACTATCTATAACCAGTCCTGACCAATTATTATTGCTCAATAAAAACCTAGTATTAGATTCGGTGTAGTTCTGCACTCCAAATTCTACAAATACTTTATTCTCAATTTCTATTGAATTAACTAATGATTGAATAATTCCATCTTCTCCCCACTGAGAAAAGGCTCTAAACTCATTGTATTGAAAATTATTTTGATATGAACTATCAAATAAGCCATGATGTACATTCCAGTTTTGTCTACTCTCAATCCTTCCCAAGGATTCGCGTATTTTAATCAAATCGGATCGAATTTCTTTAATACTCTTAAAAAAATTCAATTTAAACTTTAACTTACACCAAAGGATAAGGAGATAATCTGATATTTTTTTCAACATATTATAAATTACTCATCCATGTCTATTAATTATTAATGAACTAATAATGATTTTTATTTAATCAAGAGTTTATAGGAACAATAAAGTTTACTAAGTTTTTAAGCAATCGTCGAATTAATTTATAGAAATAATATTTACTGAATAAACATTTATACAATATTACATTCATGTCGCGAGGGGAGAGAAGAAACTCTTGTCCTAACTCACTAAGTGCAAATTGCTTTTGCTGTTGAGAATTATAATTGTTAAATTGAAAGTACTGAGATGCATTATCTTCCCACGCTCTTAACTCCTCTAAGAATTCCAGTGTTTTACATTCAGGATCATCATCTGCAATTACAAGTTTTGTTGCACAAAAAAATGAAGTAAGTCCCATAGCAGAAGCAAATACCAAAGCTGATGTGATTTGATTTGAGAAAGCATATTTCTTGCCATGAGCATTTGCGACAAAGTTTTTTAGAAAATTGTTGTCATATAAACTATTTCCATTTTTAACAATTTTAAATCCTCTTTTTAGAAACGGAATTTCCCTATTTTGATCCATATCTAAATGATACATACATATAGTAATAGGTTTATACTCATCTGGAAGAGAATTTAGCATAAGAGCATATTCTTCAAAGTCATATTCCACCCTGCATAATTTAGATGAATGGGCTGGAAAAACAATAGAACCTTTTTTTTCAAGTGGCTCAACGTAGCATAAATTTCTTAGTAAATATAGAAATGGAGATCCTACAGTACGAGTATTTAAGCCTTTAAATTTAATTTGATATTTTATCTCCAACTCCTGTGTCCAAAACCAATTTTCTGCTGCATCATAGCGAACATCGTGTGTATGAATTAAATTAGTCCACCCATGCTGAATACCAATAGGTAATGGTAAAAATTTAGGAAAATTTGCATATTCTCTAATAATTTCTCCCAGACCGTAATAATCTACACCAGAATAAAGCTCTTTCATTTAGTTCAATTAATTAAAATATTGATAAAAACTTGTATCAGAAATCCGTTTTGGCAATAATTATGAATTCAGAACATCTTCAAAATTGATTCGCTCAAATCCAGATTCGTCTCCCTTCAGAGTAGCGTTAAATATTTTGACATCATCTCTACTAAAAGTTCTAGCTATACAATCAATAGACTTCTCATAAAGTCCTACTCTGGAAGATTGATAGTTCTTATTAACGAAATATTGGTTGTAAGAATCAATATGTTCTTCCATTGAAAAGAGTGGATCTAATCCATAGAAATTGTAATTTAAGTAGTCTTCTAACGAATTAATGACACCTCCATCCATTCCCAAGAGATAAATTTCTCTAATCCCCATATAGAAAGCTGACAAAAGTGCAATATCAATAAACACAAGTCCGTGATTAGATAAAGGCTTACTTAGATCAGTTGGACAATACTTTAAACTAGATAGTGGCTTTAGAAATGGAACGGGAGTGTGAAGATAGTATACTAAATGATCCTGAAAAAGTTTATTCTCACGATCGACAAGTTGTGCAGATTTTGAGAACAACTTAATAGTATTTTTTGTTTTGTCTTTCTGTAACTCATACCAATTTTTTCTAAAATCAATATTATTAGCTACTGGATCACAGTTGCATAAATAAGTAGGATTAATTTGTTCATATTGAGGATGATGAAAAAAACTATTTAGAACAAAAGTAACTTCATTAGAAAGCCTCGTCAAATCTTGCTTAAGAATAGAGGGGCCATTACCAATAATGAAAGCCCTCTTGCCTATGTGTTTATCTTTGAGTTCTAAGTTCTTAATCTCTTCTAAACCAAACTTTTTCCAGTAAAAGTAACGATTAGCCAGTCTACGAAATGATTTAGGAGTAATAATCCTACAAACATCCTTTATGGATTTTACAAAGTTATATTTGTCTTTGGTATTCATATATTTATCTGTCTAAACTCTAAATTTTCTTGAATTAGCTCTTTATAGGTTCCTGAATCAACAACTTTTCCTTCTTTCACCAAGTAAAGCCGATCGCAATTCTTTACAGTACTCAAGCGATGAGCAATCATAATCATCGTTTTATGTCCACTCATGGCTTCTAAAGCCTGCATAAACTCTCGCTCAGTAGTATTATCTAGAGCCGCAGTTGCCTCGTCCATGATAATTATTTCAGGATTATGATACAAAGCCCGTGCAATACCAATGCGCTGACGCTGACCTCCTGATAGACGAATTCCATGCTCACCCACCAGAGTATTTAGCTGTTCTGGTAAGCTATTTACCAACTCTTCTAACTGAGCCGCTCTAATTGCATCCCATACTTGCCCTTCTTTGATTTCTTCATCGACCAGACCAAAGGCGATATTATTGCGAATCGTGTCGTCAGAAAGATAGATGCTTTGAGGAATATACCCAATTTTTTGCTGCCAGCTTTCAAGATCAGATAGGATATTTTTACCGTCTACAAGTACTTCACCTTGGCTAGGGATTAGTAACCCTAAAAGAACATCAATAAGTGTAGTTTTACCTGATCCTGATGCTCCAACAAAGGCGATCGATTGTCCCTTAGTTGTTGATAGAGAAATACCTAATAACGATAGTTTAGAAGCATTGGGGTATTGATAATAGATATTTTTTAGTTCGATTGTATTTTGAAATAGATGTGACGATGTTTGAGTGGATTTGATTAATGATGTTTTAGTTGGTGTGGTCTCTAAAGACAGAAGATCATAATGAATTACATCAACGGAGTCTTTTGAATAACGAATAGTTGTAATTGTAGAAATAATACGCTTAGCGGATGGCATCAAGCGTACAGACGCGATCGCAAACAAAGACAGCATTGGCAAGATCGACCTGATTTCTCGACCTTGAATTAAGCTAAAGATAACAATTAATAATACCGATGCAATCAACACTGTATCTATAAATAGGTTAGGTAATTGAGTTGCTAATCCTACAATTAGATTGGCTTTACTGTAGGCTTGTGTACTTTTTGCAAAAGTATTAAGGAAAAAGGCTTCCCTACCTAATACTTTAGTTTCTTTAATACCACCTAAGCCTTGATTGACCCATTTAATCATTTGACCGCTTTGCTCTTGGCGAATTAATCCCTGTCCATTCATTTGCTTGCGGATTATTTTATTGAGACAAAATATCGATATACATAGAAATATGGCAGCGATCGCAGATGATAATGGTTCTGCAATCAGAAGTAAAACTGTAATACAACCCATCACCATCATTTCAGTAGTTAAAATCAACATTGGTATGAGCACGCCCGCAAAAATCAATGGGACTTCAGAGGTAACATTGCGAACCAACTCTGCCGAATTTCGCTGAAGATGAAACGTATAAGGACTATTTAAATATAATTTTAAAAGACGAGCAGAAAGAGACATCTGCTTTTGATATAAAAATCGATACTGCCAATAGGTGAGAATAGCAAGATATGCATTTTTAAAGAGGTAAACACTTAAAAGAATGAGACTCATCCATAATAAAAATATCTGATGAGAACTTGCACCTAATTGCGTATAAAGCCAACTTAATATTTCTTGCTGTTCAATAATTTCAGGATTTCCCAGTAGGGATACAAAAGGAGGAATCAATCCAACTCCTATTGTTTCTAATCCTGCACCCACTAGCATGAGCAGAAAAATTGTAGCAATCTGCCACTTCTCTTGGTAATTAAATATGTAAAGTAACTTGCGAAGCAATTTATTCATATTAAATCCCAAGTCATTGGCTGACCTGCTTTTGTATTCCGTACAATCTTCTTACCAAGCAAAACATTATAGTATTTAGTTGGCAAACCTAGTCCTGGACGAACAGATCTTAAATTCTCTTTCGTGAATATATCACCAGCTTTCATATCTTGTGAAATATAGAGCGATCGCCTAAATATTAGCGATTTCTTTTCTGCCTCTGTTGCGCCGTAACTAATCTTCCCTAGAGCTTGCCATGCTCGTTCCGATTCAATCACCAATTGTCGCATTTCCTCTGGCTCCATCGAAAACGCAGAATCTACGCCACCATCAGCACGGGCTAGGGTGAAGTGCTTCTCAATTACCGTTGCGCCCAGTGCCACGCTTGCCACAGCCACACCAATTCCCATTGTGTGATCCGACAGTCCCACCTGCACATCAAACAAGTCTCGCAAGTGGGGAATCGTCAAAATATTGGTATTTTCTGGTGTTGCTGGGTAAGTACTAGTACACTTTAGCAAAATTAGATCCTCACAACCAGCTTCCCGTGCGGTTCTGACTGTTTCATCTAATTCGGCGATCGTTGCCATCCCTGTCGATATGATTAATGGCTTTCCAGTACTTGCCACTTTTCGGATTAATGGTAGATCTGTATTCTCAAAAGAAGCAATTTTATAACAAGGCACATCTAGGGCTTCAAGAAAATCAACTGCGGTTGCATCAAAGGGGGTACTAAAGCCAATAATCCCTAATTCTTTACAGCGCTCAAAAATTGGTTGGTGCCATTCCCAAGGCGTATAAGCTTGTTGATAAAGTTTGTAGAGCGAAGTACCTTGCCAAAGACTTTGAGGATCACCAATAAAGAATTCTCCTTCACTAATATCTAGCGTCATAGTATCAGGAGTATAAGTTTGAATTTTTAGTCCATGTACTCCTGCTTTAGCGGCAGCTTCCACGATCTCTAAGGCTCTTTTTAGAGATTGATTATGGTTACCCGACATCTCCGCAATAATAAAAGGATGATTTTCTACACTGATAACAGCATCATGAATCAAGATATCTTGTAACTTTTTCATAAGGATAAGTTAGATTGTTTTCCCATTTTGTGTGTACTCTAAAGCTCTTTGCCAACCAATATTAGCCACCACATCAATAATGGATAAATGACTAATAAAATCCATACATTTTAGTTGTGGATAAGGCGTAGGCTCGTATTCTTGAAATGATAATTTAATTTTTGACTGATCAAATACTTTATCTTCTTGTAAATATTCTTTTGAGCCGATAGGACTCAAATATTCATCACAATTTAGAAGCTCACAAATTTTAAATATATGTTCAGAGCGTTTTCCATCAATATTTAAATCGCTAGCACGTAAGAATTTTTTACTCAATCCTAAATGCTCAGATAGTATCTGGATTAAATGAATATTTAGATCAGATAAATTCTGAACTGATTTATCAAACAAGAATTGGAGAATTATTAGTATTTCTTTTTGATAAGGATGCTTTGAGTATGCATGTTCTATAGTCTTAAAATGCTTGGTTCTCCAATTTCGTCTATCATCTAGTTTAATTGTGCTTATAGTTTGTGACAATGATAGTCTCTGAACTGGTACAGATAAGAAATGAGATTGATTATTTAATATAATACGATTGCGACTTTGCCAAGAGCTTTTTTCATATTGTACATCATCTAAAAAAACAAAAATGTCAGCCTGAGAGATGAGGTTAAAATAACCCGCCCATGGCAAATATGTTGGTTGCATAATTACACATTTCATAACTATATCTCTATCTATGAGACAATCTTATTAATAACTATTTTTTATACACATAAACAGCAAACTCAAATGGGATTACACCATCTTTAACTTGATAATCATTTCTAATAACAACATAAGGGGAAATATTTTTCTTTGCAAATTCAAATACGGCTTCAGGCTTTTCATAAAATAAGCTTGGATCGTAGAAATCAACATAGTGACTCATCATATTAAATGCCAATCCCTCTGAAACCATAGAAAAACATTGTTCTACAGTTTTTTGATAAAAACCTCTATTGTCTTCTATTTTGTTATTAAAAACACCACTAATAAGAATGTAGTCAAACTTATGATCAGTGACATCAGAAAATTCACAAAAATGATGTTCAGGGTGTTTTTCTCTGGCAACTTCAAGCAATTCTTCAACGATATCAACACCTGTATATATGACATTGAGTCCCTGTTGTTTGATATATGTTGCTAGATGACCTGTGCCACATCCAAAATCAAGAATTTTTTTGCCTTCTAAATTCGCAATTTGTAGTAAGATTTCAAAGCGTTTTTCTTGAGTTTCTCGATTGCTGTATTGTGAGGCTTCTGGAGAATCACCATATTTTAGGAGTAGATCTCTGTAATGCTGAGCTAAATCCATAATTATTTCTCTACTGTAATCAAAAAATCATTGGATTGAAGTGATTGGTTTTGAAATGTTGTTATATATCGATCAATAAAAAGTGTTGACCAATCATATTGGTGAAATATCAGCTCTATTTCCTTATGTGAATAACCATGCAAACCGAGAAGATTATCCTGCTCAACACGAAAATCAACATCACTAGCAAATAGAAAAAAGCCTTTCCCTCTAGGTTTAAGTACATCAGCTATTTTAGCTATAGCATCTTTAGCAGGCTCAAACCCAGCACATTCAAATACACCACAGGAAATTACTAGATCAAAATATTCTTTTGGGAAACTAATTTCATCAATAGACTCAACCCTTAACTCCGCAGTTAGTCCCATATTTGACAGTTGTTTCTGAGTGTTATTAATCCCATCACTGGAAATATCAGATGCAAATACTTTAAAGCCCTCATTAGCAAGAAATACAGTATTTGCACCACTCCCACAACCTAAATCTAGTACTTTTGTAGTAGCTCTGATTGAAGTGGGAAAATTACGGAGTACAAATTGAATTACCTTGTTATGAGGATATTTAGGTGGACTTGACTGATTCCACTGATCCCATTTCTGTTGATGGCTTAAATTATTTGATATCATAGTATTTAGCTTACCTCTTTTAGTAGATTCTCAACTACTCTATTAACTCCATAGCCATCTATTTTAGCTTTGCCACTATGCGATAACTCTATTCGTTTTTCAGAGTTGAAAATCATATCAGATAATGTGCTTACAGTGGATGACATTGATATGTTGCCAAACTCGCCAATAAATTTAGTTATTCCTAATTGATGTAAAGCTATGGCTGCTTCTAGCTGAGTAGCTGAAGCACTGATAACTATAGTAGGAACACCCATAAAGGCCAGCTCATAGGTTGTAAAACCTCCTGCACAAATTGCTAAATCTGACCAGAGCATCAACTCTGAGATATTAGTTACTGATTGCTCCACACTAATTTCATGCAAAGTAGCTTTGCTAGCTGCCAATTTTATTTTATTTATATGAGGACATACAGGACCTACAACAATTCTTATCGATAAGGGAATTCGCAAATATTCAAGGGCTTCAATTAGCCAGCATGTAATATTTCTTGAGTCAGTCCCTCCCATGGTAATAAGTATATTTTGGGCGATCGCTGTTTGTTTTTTAGGAGGGATTGATTTGCTTGTAAACTCTGAACGAAGCATTAAATAATCCAATCCAAGTAGTTGCAAACAAGAAGGACTTACTAAATCTTTATATCGAATTTTATAATTATTATACGGATTTTGATCTAACAATAAGTCACAATCATGAAATCTATTCGCTAAATCATCGATTACCATGATTTTGTTTACAAATGGTCTAAGCGCTTGCTCACATTTAAAATCTAATTTGTAGTGATCAATAATTAGCCAGTCAATTGTTAAGTTATGTTGATTAATAATACTGATAATCTGATTTAATTCTGACTGTGCAAAGCTTTCATGGTTTAGGTGATTAACTGATAGTCGGCAAACTTGGAGATTTTTCTCTTCAAGAAAATCACAAAGATTTCCTAACAATTCCTGACAAATAAAAATGACATTACAGCCATAATTGCGAAGAAAATCAGCAAGTGTCAGACATCGCATGATATGCCCTGTCCCAATCTCCGTTGAGGCATCGGCTCTAATTATCAAATTATTTTTCTGCATACAGGGTTATGATTAAAATGACTCTATGGCATTCCTAAATCATTCGTGAGAATCTTAGAAGCTAAGATTGGAGGCTAACCTCAATCTCCATACTATTTTTGCTGGATATGTTTGTTAATCATATTCCACTCAGGATTTTGGAATAATAGAGCAAGACAATCTTCTAGTGTGAAATCTGGCTTGAATGGATATAAATTTTCAATTATTTTCTTAATTAATTCAAAGTCTTCTGGCATATCTACTGTCCATCGGTAATCGCCTTGATTCTCGAAGTAATTAACTTGTCCTAGCTTATACCGATTAGACTGTCGATAAATAAAGGGGGTGACATGTTCTCGGTCTGATTGAGCAGTTGCTTGATAAAATGCTTCGTCTAAAACCTTGAAAGTAAATACCTCAGTATCCATGCCACGAGGATAAGATCCTTCTAGACAGTTAGAAACATAGTCATATTTAGGATGGGAATCTATATAAAATTGGATTGCTTGATCGATTACCTGAGGATCAATTACGGGGCAATCGGAAGTAACTCGAACTACAATATCAGCTTGGTTAGCGATCGCAGCCCCATGATAACGAGCCAAAACATCTTCTTCTGAGCCACGATAGCAAGGAATGGATAGGCGATCGCATAGGTCAATAATTGGCTGATCAGTATCATTTATGGTAGTCGCTACAACAATTTGATCAGCTAATTTAACTCGTTTTAATCTTTCAATTTGATATTCCAGCAAAGGCTTGCCCAATACTTGCTTCATTACTTTGGCAGGTAGACGAGTAGAGGTCATTCTTGCTTGATTTATAATTACAACTTTCATTAAATCATCAGCATTAAAATACTAATTTTTAGGAGCTGGCCAGAAATCTGGATTTATGATCTCTTCTAAACTATACGGGCAAATCTCAGGGAAGTTCTCATCGGGTAAATCAGTTTCGGCGATCGCTAAATCTCTCGCTTCAGACCAACTCTCAGATAAAGCTTCATCAAGACGAGATTTTAACCCAGGGTTACGACGCAGCAGCTTATCGATTGATGTGCGCTGTACGCGGATTGTGGCTCGCCAACTGTTAGATCGCCGCCAGTGCTGCACTTGCCATTTGAGCAGATGCGCCACTAATTGCATCAGCCGTGACTCCAACTGATCGTAATGACGATTACCCAAATCTATTAACTCCTCAATTAGGTGAGATAAATCTAATCGATCAAACTGACCCTGACGCAGTAAATCTGATTGTTGATGCGCCCAACTATAAAAGTCAACTTCATACAATGTGTCACTCATATTTGCTCTCCATTAAGTCAAAATCTTTCGTAAATTGTCAACCACACGATTTTGATTTTCTTTGCTCAATCCATAATACAAAGGAATACTGATAGCGCTGGCATAGTATGTCTCTGATTCAGGAAAGTCCCCCCATTTAAAGCCAATATTTTGATAGTAAGGCTGAGTATGTACGGGAATATAGTGCAAATTTACACCGATTCCTGCTTGGCGCAACTCTTCAAATACTTGTCGATGAGTTTTACTAATTTTATCAAGATGTAAGTGAATTACATATAAATGCCAACTAGACTCGATATCAGGATGCTGATAGGGCAGAGTAATCGGTAAATCTTTGAGTAAATGATTATAACGTTGTGCTAAATAACGCCTTTTAGATATAAATTCACCTAAACGTTGCATTTGACTTACCCCTAAAGCTGCTTGAATATCGGTCATGCGGTAATTAAACCCTAGCTCTAGTTGCTGGTAATACCAAGCGCCATGAGGTTCTCCTTGCATTAAATCAGGATTGCGGGTAATGCCATGCGATCTCAAACGAATTAACTTTTCATACAAATCCTCTCGATTAGTTAACACCATTCCCCCCTCACCTGTAGTAATTATTTTCACAGGATGAAAACTAAATACGGCTAAATCAGAAAACTCACAACAGCCGATCGCTTTGCCACGATATCTGCCACCGATCGCGTGGGAAGCATCTTCGATCACCTGAAATCCATATTGTTGAGATAAAGCCGAGATTTTCTGCATCTCGCAGGATTGCCCTCCAAAATGTACAGGTACTAAAACTTTGGGCAGACATCCTTGCCGATCAGCCCGATTTAACTTGTGAGTCAGTTCGTCAATACTCAAGTTATAGGTATGTGGATCAATATCTACAAAATCGACTTTAGCCCCGCAATACAAACCACAATTTGCCGAAGCTACAAAGGTATTTGGTGAAGTCCAGAGATAATCTTGATTGCCTAATCCAATTGCTAAACAGGCAATATGCAAAGCTGCGGTGGCACTCGAAACAGCGATCGCATACTTAACTCCGCAATAATCAGCGACAGCTTGCTCAAATAGATCAGTGGCTTTCCCCTGCGTCAACCAATCAGAATGTAATACCTGTACCACGGCATCAATATCTTGCTGATTGATATTCTGTCGACCATAAGGAATGTAAGAAGTCATACTGCAAAATTTGGATCAACATGGACTTTAATCAGATTACGCAATTCTTCAACAGTCAAAAATCGCTTATTCTGCCCAGAATTATAGCTAAAGCCCATCTCAACCATTTTTGCACCACTGGCACAATAGCGATCGATCAGATCACCTTGAACTGGCAAGATCGCATAATATTCACCACAATCAACTGTTGTAAAAGAATCAGAAGTCGTAATCATTTCTTCATGCACTTTTTCACCTGCACGAATGCCCACGATGCGCTGCTCACAATTAGGGGCGATCGCCGTGGCAACATCAGTAATATTATAAGACGGAATTCGTGGCACAAAAATTTCACCTCCTAAACCATTCTCGATCGCCCAGATCACCATATTTACTCCTTCTTCTAGGGTGATATTAAAGCGCGTCATTTGTGGATCAGTAATTGGCAAAACTCCTTCATGGCGCTTTTGCAAGAAAAAGGGAATCACCGATCCTCTTGACCCCATCACATTGCCGTAACGCACCACACTGAAATGTAAGTCTCGCCGGCCTTGAATATTATTTGCCGCAACAAATAATTTGTCAGCACATAGCTTTGTCGCACCATACAAATTGATCGGAGCCGCCGCCTTATCGGTAGACAAAGCAACCACCCTTTTGACCCCACTGTCTAGAGCAGCTTCAATGACATTTTCTGAGCCTAGTACATTGGTACGAATAAACTCGATTGGATTGTACTCAGCAGCAGGGACTTGTTTGAGGGCTGCCGCATGAACTACTATATCAATCCCTTCACAGGCGCGAGTTAAACGTCGTACATCGCGAATATCGCCAATAAAATAGCGGATTCCTGGGTATTTATTGTTAGAAAACTGCTGCGACATTTCAAACTGTTTTAATTCATCACGCGAATAAATAACTAGTCGCTGAATATTAGGGAATTTTTGGAGAATCAGTTCTACAAACTTTTTTCCAAAAGAACCAGTACCACCTGTAACTAGGATTGAGCTTTTTTCATTAATTCGCATAGGGATTATTACTTCTATAAATATCCTAATCTAACAACTAATAACCTAAAGCTTAATCAATCAATAATCTGAAGTGATCTTATAGAGTGACCAAAACGCCTCATGGGTAGGATCTTTATAACTAGGATGGAAAAATCTTTACTTTAATGACCTTGCCTAATTAGCGATCGCATCCCCTAAAGTCACATAACGCACTTGGGGCTGATGTCCAGTTACATAGCGTTTACTCAGATTTTCAACCCTAATTATAGTATCTGACTGATTCTAACTTTATCCAGATTTGGTGTGCTAGTTTACGAGTCAGCAATAGCTACAAGCTTGGTTTAACCAAACGCTTTCTTCTTCTGTAAGTAAAGGAGATAATTTCTGCACTACAGCCGCATAGTAGCTTTCCAGCCATGAGATTTGTTGAGGATTGAGCTTGCTGCGATCAATCAGCTTCTTGTCAAAGGGAATATAGGTCAAGGACTCAAACTCGTACCAAGGAGTTTTATTGGGATTTGGCTCCTGAGAACTGTCTGATTCCTGCTCGACTTCTTTTACAAAATAGAGATTTTCCAAGCGAATACCACCCCATTGAGGTTCATAGTAGCCTGGTTCGATGCTATTGATTGTACCCAGATCGAGAGATTGATTAACGCGCTTACTAATACCATTTGGTCCCTCATGGACATTGAGAAATACGCCCACGCCATGCCCAGTACCATGTCCAAAATCTAGACCACTTTGCCACATTGAAGAACGAGCAATGCCATCGATTTGACTGCCTGTTGTGCCTTTAGGGAATTTTTGCATCGCGCAATTGATATGCGATTTTAGAACTTCAGTATAGCGATCGCATTGTTCATCTGTAGGCTTACCAATGATAATGGCGCGAGTATCATCGGTAGTACCGCCATAAAATTGTGAGCCAGAATCTAACAGCAACAATTCGCCATGGATGAGTTTGCAATCAGGATTAGGATTGCTGTAATGGACGATCGAGCCATTCGCACCTGTACCTGCTATCGTGGGGAAGCTGAGATCGTAGAAACCTTCTTGCTGTTTATATAAACCTTCAATTTTATTAGCAACATCACGTTCACTGATAGTATTACCAGTATCAATTTGCTCTTCTATCCATTTGAGTGTGAGAGTTTTGGCTAAGCTAGCCTTGAGGTTGGCTTGCTGCATTTGGGCGATTTCTACAGCATTTTTATGGGCTTTGAAAGTCTCGATTGGGTGTTCAGCACCAACTATTTTCGCTTTGACATCCTTAAGTTGTAGATATGTGCCATAGGTGGTTTGAGCGATCGCAACTAATACATTTTTATGCTCAACAACTAGCGATCGCAAGGTGGGAATGTATTGCTCGTAATCGAGAATTTGCACCTGTCCAGCCAGAGCCTGACGCACTGGTTCGTCAATGCGCAATGTATTCGTGAAAAGATATGCTTCAGTTTTAGTGACGATCGCATAGCTGATAAATACAGGATTGCATTCGACATCGCGACCGCGCAAATTGTAAAGCCATGCAATCTGATCAAGCTTAGTCACAGGTAAAATTGCGGCTTTCTTTTTGTCCATTACTTCACGGACACGCTCTAATTTCTTCGCTAAACTCTCACCAGTAACTGACTCAGGAAGAGTAATTACGGGTTGATCGCCAAAAGGTGGGATAGGTTCGCTTTCCAGCCAAGGACTTTGAGATCGCACTGCATCTACTAAATTTTCAATAATAG
>Ga0315899_10003874_pt1 | contig 16242 bp, 18 predicted proteins | sample LakEriMetagenome_2_FD_203518 | JGI IMG/M metagenome (GOLD analysis project Ga0315899, IMG submission 203518) | Freshwater fungal communities from buoy surface, Lake Erie, Ohio, United States - Buoy 4 MA112 | ecosystem: Environmental > Aquatic > Freshwater > Lake | place: USA: Lake Erie, Ohio... | reverse complement strand
GTCGGCGATGGCGAAGCCCTTCGACGCGACGAACATCGCCTTGTAGATGCCGCTTTGCTCGCCGGCAAAGCTCTTGGTGATGTCGGCCAGGCTGCCGAACAGGCTGCCGTAGGCGTTCAGGGCCTGCGACTGCGTGGCCATGCGCTTGGCCTCCTGGTCTGCCAGGATCTCGGTGATCCGCAGCGCGGTGTCCTGCTCGAGCTGCACCTTGGCGGCGGCGTACAGCGCCAGGTTCTCCTGGTCGAGCGCGGCGTATTCGCGGAGTAGCGCGCTCTTTTGCTCGAGCTCAAGCTGCAGCCGGGCCACAGGGTCGTCGCCGATGGCCAGGCCCATGGCGAACTGCGCGCCCTCGTCGCGCTTGCGCTTCGCCTGCTCCTCGGCCTGGGCTTCCTGCTCGCGCCGGCGCTGCTGGTTCTCGAAGAACTTCTGCGCGGCCGCGTCGGCCTCCTCCTGCACGCGGCGCTCGCCCTCGATCTGCTCGAGATAACCGCGGGTGCGCTCGTCGGCCGCCTTCTTCGCCTCGTCGGCGGCCTTCTTCGCGGCAGCGGCGGCGGCCTTTGCCCGCGCCTCGGCCTCGGCCCTGGCTTTCGCTTCGGCGGCGGCAGCGGCGCGCGCTGCGGCTTCCGGGTCTGGGGCCGGCGTCGAGGGAGCTACGCCACGGCCGATCCGGCTGCGCATACCCTCGCCGAGAAGCGGTCGGCCGCCAAGGCTGCGTGCGTCGGCCGCGTCGAGAGCGCTGCGCGCCGCGGCGGCGTCGGCCTTGATCTGGTCGCCGATGGCCGCGGCCTGCGCGAAGTCGCCGCGCATGACGGCCGCGATCTGCGCACCGATGCCGCCGATCTCGCGGCCCACGCCCTCGAAGACGAACCGGACATTCCGGCCGAGCACGCTCAGCGTCTGCCAGGTCAGGTCGGCGGCGTCGGCCACGTAGGACAGCACCAGCGTCGTGCGGCGCGACCATTCGCCGATGGCGTCGTTGCGGCCCAGGTTGTCGGCCTCGCCTGTTGCTGCCTTCAGCTCGTCCGCCAGAAGGCCGACGGCGTCTGCCGTGCCCCGCGCGATGCCGGTCAGCACAGTGCTCGTGCCGCTCAAGTCGTCGGCCGCCTTGCTCGCCATGCGCAGCTGGTCGACAAGGGCGACCATCGCCGCCTCGAAGGTCTGCGGCAGCTTGTTGAAGTCGGTCTCGATCTGCCCGGCCGCCTTCGTTAGCGCCGCGGTCACCACGTCTGCCGTCAGCTTGCCCTCCTCGCCGAGCTTCTTCAGCGCGCCCACCGGCACGCCGATACCGGCGGCCAGCTGCTTCATCAGGTACGGCGCGTTCTCGAGCAGGCTGCGCAGCTCGTCGCCCTGCAGCTGACCGGAGCCGAGCGCCTGGCCGAACTGCGTCATTGCGCTGGCGGCCTCGCCTGCGCTGGCGCCGCTGACCTTGATCGCCATGGCCAGCAGCTCGGTGATCCGCAGCGTGTCCTGCTGCGTGCCGCCCATCTGCATGATCGAGCTGTTCAGGCGGGTGAAGACCTGCACGCTGTCGGCCAGCGCGGTCTGCGTGCGGACGCTGATGCGCGCCAGCGCGTTCATCGCCTCGGCGCCGCGCTCAATGCTGCCGGCGGCCACCTCGACCCGGGCCGACAGCAGGCGCATGTCGTCGGCGACCTGGGCCATCTTGATGAGGGCCAGCGCGGCGGCCAGGGCCTTGACCGCCAGCGCCACGGCGCCCATGCGGAACTCGACGCCGCGGAGCGCGCTGTCGGCCTGGCGGCTCTCGCGCACCATCTTCGAGGTGTCGAGGTCTACCTCGTAGAACACCCCACCTACGTTGAGACCACCCGGGCTATTCACCGCGCCGCTCCTTCAGCCGCTTCATCGCCGCCTCGTACTCGGCCCGGGTGGGCACGTTCTTGCCCTTCGCGGCGCCTTCCTGCGGCGGGAACTTCACGGCCATGAGCTGCTGCAGCTCGGTCATGGAGAGCGCGGCCGCCTCGTCGTGCGACATTCCCAGGTGCACGCGGCCGAGGGCGATGAACTGCGAGGCGTCGAAGCGGCTGCTGTAGCTGCCGCCGTCGCTGGCCGCGGCCGGGTCAGGCTTACCGCAGACGCCGTGCTGCATCAGGTGCCGCGCCAGGATCAGCTGCTCGCTGGCCGGCATCTCGCCGTCGTGCTCGCCGTTGTCGTCGTCGAGCCAGCCGATCAGCTCGCTGGCGTCGTCCTGGTCGCACAGCACCGCCAGCACCTCGCGCGCCACGCGGGCAGCACGCGGGCCGTGCAGCGCCGCGTACACCTCGACGACGCCCTCCGGCGTGCCCAGCTCAGCGATGCGGCCGATGCTGGGGGCGAATGTCCACTCGCGCCCGTCAGGCAGCTGCGCGCGGACGAAGCCGTGCTCGACCAGCATGCCCGGGGCGCTGGCCGGTCAGAGGTTGAACAGCTGCGCGACGCAGGTCGCCGCGCCGGTCAGGGTCACCACGCCCTGGCAGTAGCTGCCGATGGTCGACAGGCGCACGGCGCGCGACAGGCCGGCGCCGATGACGATGTCGTAGCCGCCGGCGACGCTCACGTTGCCAAGGCCCGGGACGCTCACGGTCGTGCCGGCGTCGCCGTCGATCTTCAGCGTCAGGCTGCCGCCGGTCGGGTTGCGCACGACAAGCAGCTGCACGCGGTTCGGCGCGAAGGTGATCGTGTCGCTCGCCGAAAGAGTCGTGAGGGGCGCGGCGAAGTCGCCGTTGACGTTGGCTTCGATGCTTGCGATGGCGGCCATGGTTCAGGCTCCTAAAGTGGTGCGGCGGTCAGGCCGGGGTGAAGGTGACAGCGCCGTTCGACTGCGCGCTCGTGCTCCAGGTGACGACGTCGTCGTAGGGCGACGCGCTCTCCCAGGAGCTGAAGATGAACGGGCCGACCGTCACGCCGTCGGGTCCGGTCTGGCGAATCCAGGCCTTCGGCTGGTTCTCGGTGCCGGCGCCCGGGTTGTAGATGTGCGCCTTCAGCTCGGCCTGGTTGTGCACGGCGTCGGTGTAGGCCACGCCGTCGCCGCTGAACTCGACCTGCTTGTAGGTCACGAGGCTCTGGCGGGTGAACTGCGGGCTCTTGTCGCCGGTGGCGTCAACCACGTCCCAGTTCACGTTCATCCCCTTGCCCCGCATCATGCCGAGCGTCTTGAAGACGAGGCTCCCGAGGGTGGCGTTTTCGTCGCCGATGGCGAACTCGATCAGTACGTCGCGGCCGGTGTAGGCGGGCATGGTGGTTCCCTTTCAGGTCAGGCGGGTTCGGTTTCGGTGATGGCCGCGATGGCGACCGTGAAGACAGGGCGCCCCTCGGCGCTGGTCGTGAAGCTGGGCTCGCCGGGCGCGAGGTAGACAAGGCCGCCCGCGCTGGCGCGCATGCGCTGCACCAGGGCCTCGACGATGCTGGCGGTCTGCGTGGCGTCGCCGTTCGGCAGGCCGAGCACGTCGAGCGTGAACAGGGGGCGGCGCACGAGGTCGCTGTTGCTGCCGCCGGCCGGCTTGATCACCGCGTAGCGCTTCAGCGGGTCAGGCGAGCCGGCGATGCGCGCGAAGCTCAGCACGAAGCCGGGCAGCAGCGGCGCGATCAGGTCGCGGATCGACTCGGCCGGGCTCACAGCCGCATGCCCCGCTTCAGCGCCTGCTCGACCAGCGGCCGGGCCTGCTCTGCGCCCTTGCGCAGGAACTCAGGCTCACCGGACGGGCCCCACACGACGCCCTTCCCGCTCGGCCGCGGCGTGTTCGTGCCCAGCAGCGTGCCGGGAGCCTCGTGCACAGCGGCGGCGTACTCGGCCGTGTAGCCGATGCGGCCACGAACGACGGTGCCGTCCTGGCTCACGTCGCGGTATTGCGAATTGATGAGCGTCGAAGTCTCGCGCGGCGTCATGCCCGCGGCCTCGCTCCCGATCGGGATCAGCATCGTCAGCACCGTGCGCTGGGCGCGCGCCTGCGTCGCAGTCAGGAACTGCGGCATGCGGTTGACCACGCGGGGGCGATTCGTTGCCATGCCGGGCATGCTAGGAACACGCCCAGCCGGGCCGCCGTCAGGTGGCGATGCGGAAGTCCGGGGCGCCCTCGGGCCTGAAGGTGTCGGCCCACGTCGCCACGGCCCGCACCTCCCGCGCGCCGGCCGCGTAGGGGTCGGCCACGCCCGACGCGCCGATCAGCACCATGTCGCCCTGCTTGATGCCGGGCAGCGAGGTGTAGAGCAGCAGCTTCGTGACGAACTCGTCGCCGCGGGCGCTGACCATGCGGCGCTCCTCCTCGGCGTAGTCGCACAGGAACAGGCCGGCGATCTCGTGCGTGGTCTGGCCGCCCCATGAGTCCGTGGCCACCAGGCGCCAGAGGGTCGCGGTCTGGCGGTAGGACCAGAAGGCCGAGGTGATGGGCTGCGCGAGGTAGGCGCCAGGGTCAGGCGGTGGCGGAGGCGGCGCCGCGGGCCTGGCAATGCTGATCGTGCGCTCGGGCGCGACCCAGCCGGCGCTTTCCTCGTACAGCCGATAGACGCCCGACGACGGCACCGGGCCGGCGTAGCTGCCATCCGGGTAGAGCAGGAAGCCCGCGTCGGTGCGGCTCATGAGCACGAACACGTACCGCAGCGAAGGCGTCAGGCTGTCGTTCATGCCTGCGCCGGGGCCGTGCGTGCCGCTGGCGGTCGTCGCCAGGATGACCGAGCCCTCGGTTCCCCACTGCGGCAGGCCGCCATCCTCCAAGCCAGCACTGACGCCGGCTGGGATCGTGGCGAGCAGGTCGCGGTCCATGTCAGCTCACCGTGACCAGGCGGAACCGCACGCCCTGGATGGTCGCGCCCGTGCTCGGGAAGAAACCGAAGACCGCGTAGGTGCCCGGCGACAGCCCGGTCAGCGTGATCTGTCCCGTCGTCGGGTCGGTCGTGCCGGTGGCGATCGTGCGCGCCCCGGTGCCCAGCGACTCGATGTTGGTGAACGGCTCGACCACCATGCGCGTGGTCTGGTTCAGGCGCCGCGCGCTGCCGGTGGCGTCAGTGGCGACTGCGGGCAAGGTCGGGCCGGTCGCCGCGTTCACCGTCAGCGTGGCATTGCTCGAGGTCGCAGCCGGCGCCGTGTCGCCCGTGACGACGACGGAGTAGAGGTCGCCGTTGTTCGCGCTGCCGCCGCTCACCGTGGTGGCCGGGGTGGTGTAGCTGCTCGACGTGGCGCCGCTGATGGGCGCGCCGTTGCGGCGCCATTGGTACGTCAGGCCCGAGCCCGTGGCGGTAACGCTGAAGGTGGCGGTGGCGCCTGCCGTGACCGTCTGGTTCGCCGGCTGCACGGTGATGGTCGGGGCGGTGCCGGGGGCGCTCGGCGTGACGCTGTTGGATGCCGCGCTCTCTGCGCCGTAGCCGCGCGTGTTCTGCGCCGCCAGCGTGAAGGTGTACGCCGTGCCGTTGCTCAGCCCCGTGTGCGTGATTGGCAGCGTGGCATTCGTTACCGTGCTGCCGCCTGGCGTGGCAGTGGAGCGATAGCCGGTGATGGTCGCGCCGCCGTTGCTGGCCGGGGCCGTACCGTTGACGGTGGCCTGCGCGTTGCCCGCCACTGCGGTCCCGATGGTCGGGGCGCCGGGGACAGTCGAAGGCGTGAAGCTGGACGTGCTGACGACGTTCGACGGGCCGGTCTGCGCGAAGTCGGCCGCCAGCGCGGTGCCGTTCGTCAGGCCGGTCAGGTTGAAGTCGCGCGCACCGCTGGCCCCGCTGGTGAGTGTGGCCGTGGGCGATGCCAGCACTTCGGCGTCGGTCCACGCCGGGGCCGCTGCTGCGCGCGTGCGAACGGCCAGCGTCGAACTGCCCGAGGGCGCCGTGTCGGTGGTGACGCGCACCGTGGCGATGGTGTTGCCGGTGCTGACGACGGTGGGCGACGATACGACGGGCGCCGCGCCGGCGATCGGGTGCGTCCCGCCCTGAGATGTGTTCGTCTTCGTCAGCACGCGCCCGTTCACGCCGGTCTGCGTGGCCGCATCGGTGCGCAGTTCCCAGTATTCCCACAGCGACCCTGACGCCACGGTGTTGGGCACCGCGCCAGCGGCCAGCGAGTCGAACTCTGTTTGTCCGAGAGCCGTGCCGCCCGACCATATCGCAAATTCGGCAGCGTCTCCCGTGAACCAAAGCGACTCGTTTTTGGTACGCGTGCCGACTGCGATCTTGTTCAGGTTGGACAGGTTCGCGGGCGCGGTGTCGGTCGTCTCGGTGACGGCAGCGCCGGCCCCGTAGTAGATCGTTCGCGATGCCGCCGAAGTGAACACCGCCAGCGCAGGCGTCCAGGCCGTTGACATGGAAGTAGTGCTGTTCGCTGCGCTAGAGCCGCCGCCCGTCACAAAGGCGCGCATCTTGCCGGCGCCCGCACCTTCGGCGTAGAGCATCAGTTCCTCGTTGCCGCCGTTGTTGCCGAAGCCGCAAACCATCTGGTTCACGCTTGCACTTGTCGGTTTGACCCAGCAGAAAACGCTGATCGGGAAAGCGAGCCCGGTGATGCCCGAGGAAAGTGTCAGCTTTGCATCGGTGCCATTGAATGCAATGCTCATCGCGCGCCCCAGATGTTCGTGTCGTAATCGAGATACGTCGTGTATCGGCCCTGCCACCACAGCACCGGAACCTGCCCGTTATGGTTCTTCGGGCTAAAGGGCCTGGCGCGCTGCGGAGTGCCCGCCGTGCCGCCGCTGGTGTAGACCTGCTGCTGACTCCACGACGTGCCGCCGTTGGTCGTGGCCCACCGCTGCACTTGGTTCACGCCAGAAACCGGGGCGCTGAGATAGATCGTGGTCGGGTCCACAGAATCGAAGCACGCGCCCGGCGAGTAGTAGCGCTCGCCCGCGTACAGGTATTGGCCCTGGGCGACGATTTCGACCGGCGTCTGCCACACGTTTGACGAGTTGCAGCGGCTGAACATCAGGCGATGGTCAGTGCCCGCGAAGTCCCAGAACCGCGTCCACAGCACCCACACCTCGGAGCCGTTGCGCACCACGTCCCAAATCCACTTTCGGCGCACTTCCCCGCTCACCGCTATGGTGGCTTCGGTGGCGATGTCCCACGGTCCAGAGGCGGTGATTTCCGTGCCGTTGGACTTGTAGAACTTGAGGTTGTTCGACCCGTCAGGCGTGGCGTAGAAGTGGTACAGCTCATTGTCGCCCTGCACCGGGTGCCGGTTGACGAGGATCACGTCGATGCGGTTTACGCCGGCACTTGCAATCCGCCAATAAGGCGTGGCGCCCGAGGTCGTGCAGATGTCGGACTGCGCCGAAGCAGAGCCGGAACCACCGGAGAAATTGGCGCTCGTGCGGTAGACCAGCGACTGCACGCCGCTGCCGTTCGTGTGTCGGTAGAACAACCAGCGCTTGTCGCCGGCACCAGACAGCCGCACCGGCACCGGGTAGGTGACTGAGCCTGACGCCGCAGTGAGCGACTGCACCGATCCCCATGCGCTCACGTCACCAGAGTTTGTGCTGACGCGGAACCGCACGGCGGTGTCGTAGTGCGTGGCCCAGTAGGCGATCAGCTTGCCGTCGTCCAGAACCTCGATGGACCCGTTGTTGTGGTCGTCGAGGTCTGGGCTTGACGAGAGCGTAAAACTCGTCGTGGTTTGCATCGCGTGGTCGTAGCGGTGGATCTCGCTGTTGCCGCTGCTGTCCACCGGGCTGAAGTAGGTCGCGCCGTCGTGGTACACGCACACGGGCGTGGTGAACCACGTCCAGACGCCGTTGATGCCGGTGTCGAAGGCAGACAGCGTGGGTGGGGGAGGCGGCGGCGTAGGCCCAGGCGCCGGGGCAGCGTTGACCACGATGTCGATCTCGTTGCTGACGATGCTGCCCGGCGCAGTCGCGCGCAAGCGCAGCGTGCCGGCCGCTGCTGCCGTGGCGCTGAACAGCTTGACCAGCTCGCCCGGCGCCGGCAGCACCGTCGTGGGCGAGAAGCTGGCCGACGGGCCGCTCACGCGCTCGGGCGTGACGGTCAGCGGGCCGGTGAGGTTGGCCGCGGTCACCGTGACGGCGTAGGCGCCGCCCGCCGTGGCCGCGCCAGTGCTCGACAGGGTGATGCTGGGGGGCGGGGGAGGGGGAGGCGCCGGTGCGACCCTCCCGCCGTAGCCCACCGTTGCGGGCTCTGCGACGCTGATCGCGTCGTTCTGCGGGCTGGCCATGTTCAAACCACCATCAGCAGCGTCGAGGTAGAGGGATCAGGCCCGACGACGCCCGCCGTGATGCCGGCGGTGTCCAGGCCCGAGAGGGTGCGCCGCATCGCCGTGATGGCGTCGTCGGCGTTCTTGAAGCTGCGCGAGGCGCCGGAGGGGGCGCCCTGCGACTGGATTCGGCGCGCGCTGTCGGCGCCTGCGACGATGGCCACGGCCATGGCCTGGATGCGTACGATGGTCGCGGAGGTGTAGCCCGCGGTCACCATCGCAGCCTCGAGCAGCGCCACGTCGTCGACAGCCGCCTGAACGACGAAGCTCGGCACCGTGATGCCGAGCGTCTGGTCGAGGTACTCCGCGGCCTGCGACAGCGTGAGCATGGCGTGCAGGCGCGGCGGCGCGCGGGCTCAGCCGGCGGCGGCCTGGGCCTTCTTGCGGGCCGGGGCGGCTGGGGCCGGGTTCACGACCAGGCCGGCGGCCGGCGCCGCGGGGGCGGCAGCTTCCAGGATGGCCGGCGCGACGAAGCCGGGCCGCGTCCAGACGGACACAGCTTCGGCATCGTCGGCCGCCTTCTCGCACTTCCCCACGGCCCACGCCGGGATGGCGTCGCAGCCCGCGAGCTCGACCACGTGGCCGGGGACGGTGCCCGCCGGCCAGGGCGCCGCCAGGAAAGTGACGAGCACCTTCATGGCGTCACTGCACCAGGTGCGCGACAGCCGACTGACCGTTCGCGTCGGCGCGCAGCTGCAGGGCCTGCGCGGCCATCATCGTGAACGCGTAGTCGTCCTCGGGATCCTGGCGGGTCTTCGGGCGGGTCGTGATCGGCATGGCCGACAGCACGCTGCCCCACTCGCCCGAGCCGATGTCGGCCACGCCGATCAGCTCGTTGGCCGGCACGCTCGACGCCGGGACGATTTCGGCCACCTGGCTGATCGCCAGCAGGCGCTGCAGGATCGTGCCGGGGTAGTTCGCCGCGTAGTCGCGCGTGTCGATGCTGCGGTAGTCGCCCTGGTTCACGAAGATCGTCACCGGGCCGAACTGGTTGCGCGACTCCAGGCCCGAGAGCATCTGGTTCACCGCGGTCACCCAGTTGGCGCCCGTGGCCGTGGCCAGCGTGAACGTGTGGTTGCCCGTGAAGCGCTGCGTGAAGGTGCGCAGGCCCTGGATGCTGGCGCCGGCCACGTTCACGGTCGGCACGCCGTTGAGCACCATGTTCTCGAGCCACTCGGCCAGACGGCGCTGGCCGTTGGCGAACGTGGCCTGGTCGATCATGTTGCCGCCGCGGCGGATCACCTCCATCTGGCGCCAGCCGAAGCGCGCGCCGGTGGTGATGATCGGCACCGGGGTGCCCACCATCTGCACGTTGGCCTGGTCGCCCTTGGTCTCGACGCGGCCGTCCATGCTGACCAGCACCTCGTTCGAGTCGGTGGTCTGCGCGTAGTAGCTCAGCAGGTCGGCGATGCCCACCGGCGTGGTGTTGGCCTGCGCGAGGCGGCCGAACACGGCCAGACGGCTGCGGGCGATGGCCTGCGCGCGGCTGTCGATGCGGCGCCAGGCGTCGAGGGGGATGGGCAGCGCGTTGCCGATCAGGGCGCCGCGGCTGTTGGCCGCCAGGGCCTCCATGCGCTCGTCGAAGGCGTGGCGCTCGTTCCAGATCAGGTCTTCCTGATCCTTGGTGAAGTTCAGCAGGTACATGGGACGCCCTCCGTCAGGCCTTGGTGTAGAAGTTCGCCACGCACACGTCGGCCAGCGCGCCGGCCGACAGCGCAACGCCCGAGAGCGAGGCGTCATCGAAGTGCGCGACGACGATGTTCCCGGCCGCCGCGGCAGCGAGGCGGCCGGCGGCGGCGACGGTCAGCTCCTGGCCGCTGGTGTAGGTGCCGGCGGCCATCGCCCAGACCACCTGGTCGTCGGGCTGCAGGCTGTAGGCCACGCCGGTCTCGCCGCTGACGTAGGGCGTCAGGAGCGGGTTCGTGGTGTTGAAGCCGTCGGAGCTCGCGCCGTAGAAGTCGCGGTTGCCCAGGAGGGCCAGGCGCACGCCGCTGGCCGAGGTGGCCTGCGTGAAGGCGCTGGCGCCCACGGCCACGGCCGTGCAGGGCAGCAGCGCGCCGGTGACGGTGCGGTCGCTGATGGTGCGGGGCTCGCTTCGGCCGCCGCGGAACACTCGATTGCCAGCCATGGTGCGCTCTCCTTCAGGCGGTCTTGTTGAGGTCTTCGTTCAGGCTGTAGCGCGCGCGCTCGCCCGAACCGGTCTTGGTGGCCGCACCCGGCGCCACCGGCGCGGCGGTCTGGCCGTTGGCCTTCAGCTCCTTGCAGCGCTTCAGGCCCATGGCCTTGAAGTCGTCGGCGGTGAGCGTGCCCTTGGAGTTGGCGGCCAGCTCGGCGGCCAGCGTGGCCAGCTCGGCGGCTTCGGCCTGCTGCGCGTTGGCCTGCAGGGTCTGCAGCTTCGCGTTCGCGGCGGCCAGCTCGGTCTTGAGCGGCGCCTCGGCGCTGGCGCGCACGTGGGCGTTGTAGGCGTCGACGAGCTGCTGATCGGTCAGCCCTTCGGTCTGGATGCCCGCGACTCGCAGGGCGTTGACGATCATGTCCTTCATGGGATCCCTCTGCAGGTTGTTGACGGGCTCGTACTCGCGCTCTTCGCGCACCTCTTGAGCAGTCCCAGAAAATGCTACGGAGCCATCCGACGACACCGTGTAGTCCTGGCGGTAGAGCTTCCCGGCGCCGTCGGCCCAGATCGCGTAGCGCGCGAACACCTCGCGCACCCAGCCGCCCTCGGGCAGCGCCTTGTAGAGACCGTCGCGGATCTGCTCGAAGCTCAGCTCGGACTCGTTGCCCAGCAGCTTGCGCAGCCAGCCGCGCAGGCCTTCGTCGCGCCGGTCGAAGGCCTCGTTGACCGCGGCCATCTCGACCTGGCCTGCCTCCTGGCCGGCCGAGTTCAGGAACATGCCGACGCCCTGCTCGGGCGTGCCGGCGCCTTCCTCGTTTAGCAGGATGGCCGAGTGGTCGTAGACGATCTCGGTGGCGATGCGGCTGTACTTCTTGCCCAGGCTCTCGCCGTTGGCCGTGATCGCCTTGCAGTAGAGGCCGGTGCTCACGTGGATGGGCTCGGCGTTCGTGCCGTTCATCGCCGCGTCCAGGCGCTCGACCAGCTTCGCGCCGTCCGGGTGCGCGCGGGCCTGGGCCTCGTTGACCACCACGTCATAGAGCGTCCGGCCGCCCTCGTGGCGCACGTTCTTGCACACGGCGCCCGCGTAGCTGCTGAGCAGGGCGTCGCCGCTGTTCGCGCTGATGTAGCGCCCGGCGTCGTCCTTCGGGTGGCCGGCCGGGGCGGGCTTGCCCTCAAGCGACGGCGCGCCCGCGGCCAGCTGCTCGGCCGGGTACAGCATGCCGTTCATCACGATCCCGTCGACGGCGCCGACGACGTTCTTCACCGTGTACCGGCCGCCGGCCTTGGACACGGCGCCGGCATTGACGGCCGACAGGACATGCACGCGGGTGGTCTTCATGCCGGCGCATGCTAGGAACGGCCGCCCATAGCACTGCCAAGGGTGACAGGAGTCACGCCCCGCCCGGCGCTGCATGCAGTCATGGAAGCATGCAGGCCCAGCGCACCCAGGAGGCTGCGATTCATCGGCGGCGGGCAGGCTGAAGTCACCCCGTAACCCGTCGTCTTGCGCGGTCCCTCGCAGACAGGCCGCACGGCGCGCGGTCAGGGTGAACCGACCGGCCGGTCTTTCAGCGGTGTGGCCCGATGCAGGGCCGTGCTCGCTTTCGCCACGCTCGCGCGCCCGCAGGCGGCCGGAAAGCAGAAGCCCTGAAGGCCATGCCGTCCGTGGGTGGAGCACGGTCCCCTTGCGGGGCAAAACGGCATGAGCTTCAGGGCTCGCGCGGATTGTCTGCCAAGGCTCCACCCAATGGCAAGCGCGATGCTAGGAAGGCCACAGAAAAGAGCCCCGACGCCTTGCGACGCCGGGGCTAGGTGCCCGCGAGGGCCAGGAGACAACAGCAGTGAAGACCGGCCACCCCTGACCGGCAGGGCCGATGCTACCTACGCCGCTACTGGGCCTCGCAAACCGGCAGGTCTGCGAACTCCGGCGCGGGCGGGCCCATGATGTCGGGGCGGCATTCCGCGTCGTCACCGCCACCGCAGGCGGCAAGGGTCAGAACGACGGGGATCAGCAGTGCGCGGAGGATGTTCATAGCGGTCTACGTTAGGGGCATGCCGGCCGCGTGGGAATCACCCGGGCGGGCGTTGTGGTCTAGGGGGTCGTGCGGTTCCCGCCGGCCCGCTTGCGCTGCCAGGCGGCCAGCTCGGCGCGGCTGGTTTCCTTCGCCCGGTCGGTCAGCATGGGGCGGTCGTCGTCGTCGAGCAGCACCTCGGTGACTGAACAGTGACAGTTTGACGCTACTATTCCCTCTGCGATCAGGAGCCCCGATCGCTCCTGGAGATCGTAGACATGCCCCTCGTAGTGACTGACCTCGACGCGAACCAGTTCATCCAGCGATTCAAGGCCGGCGCCACCTTTGCCGCCATCGCCGCAGAGTTCGGCGTGTGCGACAGGACGGTCATGGAGCGCATGCACCGCGCCGGCTTCCGCGCCCGTTCGTGGCTGCAGGCCGAGCGTGAGCGCATCGCCCGCGAGGTCTACCCCGCCCACGAGGCCGGAGAGTCCATGCTGTCGATCAGCGCCCGCACCGGCGTCGATCGCGGCACCCTCACCCGCACCATGCGGCGCCTGGGCTTGCCGGTGCGCGACTGCAGCGACGCCCAGCGAGCCCGCATGTCGAAGCTCACCGCTGCCGAGCGCCGCGCCCACGTCGCCGCCGCGAACTTCGTGGCACGCGTGCGCGAGATCCCGCTGCCTGAGAAGGTCAAGCGGGCCGCCACTCGAACGCGGAAGGTCGGCATGCACGAGCGCGAGCTCGTCGAGTCGCTGCGCGCTGCCGGCGTCGAGTGCGAACACCAGTTCCCGATCGGCCCGTACAACGTGGACATCTGGCTCGCAGAAAGCCGCGTCGCCGTGGAGGTCTACCGGACTCACCCGGGCCGCGCTCTCATGGCCCGCCTGCACAAGCGCACCGAATACCTGCTCGATGGTGGGCGGCACCAGCTCACCGTGCAGCTGTCCTACCCGCGCGGCACGCCATTCGACCTGGCCGCGGTTCGTGACAAGGTGATCGCCTTCGCGCAGTTCTGCAGCCGGCACCATCCCTCGGGCGGTCAGCACGGGGTGATTCGCGGTAACGGCGAGTTCGTGGCCCGCAGCAGTCACCAGACGCACGGCCGGCCCCTTGTAGTAGGACTTGATGCCGGCTGAGAAGCGGCCGGCCACGCGCGTACCGGGCAGGAAGCAGCGGTAGATGTTCCCGTCGCGGCTGTAGAAGTCGCGCACCTCGGCGCTGGTGTAGGTGCGCCCGTTGCGCGCCGCGTGGGTCGGCCTGGTCGTCGGGATCAGCGCCGACTTCCACAGCAGGCCGATGTCCATGCCCAGGTTCTCGACGGCCCAGTCCCGCTCATCCAGGCGCGCCATGCGCAGCGTGTCGGTGATGTCGGTCTGCGCGTAGCCCTCGGCCCGAGCCCGCGACACCCCCATGCGCTCGGCGATCTCCTTCGCCACCACGCGCGGGTTCTTCCCGTCGACGATGCCCCGCCCGATGATCTGCGACAGCGCCGACTTCTCGCCGGCGGACAGCCCGGCCCAGTGCTCGTAGCTCTTGATCTGCGCCATCGCCACCCGGTTCTGGAAGCCCTGGCTCATCAGCGCCGCGCCGATGTTGCGTGACGCGGCGTAGGTGGGCGACAGCGCGGTCAGGTTCGCCACGGTCTGCGCCAGCCCGAGCTGAGCGGCCTCGGCGTCGATCTGCGCGTACCAATGGGTCCGGTAGCTGCCGCCGGCCACGGCCTCGATCCAGCGGTCGAAGGCCTCGCGTAACGCCTGCGTAACGGCGGCCAGTTCCTCGGGCGTCAGCGCGTAGATCGTGCGCGGCGTGCCGCTGGTGTCGTTCTGGGCCACCTCGCCGATCACCCGGATGCGCGCGAAGATGGCCAGCACCTCGGCGGTCAGTCCGGCCCAGCGCTGGCGGATCGCGCGGATCGCCCGGCGCTGCACGGGCCCGCTGCCGGTGCGGTCGGTCGTGTCGCCCGGGATGATGGGCGAGCGGGGGCGGATGCGGTTCACGGGACCGCGATGGTGCGGCCGTCGCTGGGCGTGAATCCTTCGGCGCCCTCGCGCCCGCCCCAGGTCCGGCCGGCCGGAAGCGGGCCGCCCCGGCCGCGCCGCTCTTCGTTGGCGACGATGCGCTCGAACTTGACCCGGTCGGCCTCGCTGCGCCACTCGATGCGGACATCGCCGTGTAGGGTGTCGACCTCGACGTCGTCGCGCGCGGCGTTCAGCACGTAGCCCTGCCCGTCGTGGCGCAGGATCTGGATCGTGCGGCCTTCCTCGTCGGCGGCAACCACGCGCGAGCGCTGGACGCCGTCGAGGTAGACCTTGACGCCGCAGTGCGCGGCCGTGCTGACGAACTCGCGCTCGATCTTCATGGGGTGGTCTCCTTTGCGGCCATGCTAGGAATCAGTCCATCAGCAGCAGCTGCTCGTCCTCGGCCTGCAGCTCTGCCAGCGTCGGCCCGGCCGGCTTCGGTGCCTCGCGGCGCTTCGGCCGCACGGGGTCAGCCAGCACCAGCGGGCGGCCGGCGCTGCATGCCTGCATGCCTGCATGCACCGCGCGCAGCTGCAGGGTGATACGGGGGCTGCCGACGCGGGCCTCGGCGAAGACCGGCGCGGCGGTGACGCGGCGCGGCGCGGGCTTCCACGGTGCCGACCATCCGCCGGCGGCCGGGGGTTCGGGCTCGGGCGGCGCGACCGGCGTGACGCTGGGGCGGCCGACCGTGACGACGGCCGCGACGCTTCGGGCCTCGATGACGTGTGCAGGCGGCGGCCCCTCGCCCCCCTCCGCGCCGTACCAGCGGCCGGCCCAGGAACCGAGCCACCGGCCGAGCGCGCTCATCAGCTGCCGTCGACGGCCGTGACGTTGCGGGTGCCGGCGCTGTACGTGCCGACGATGCGGTTCTTCGTGCCGTCCAGGCTCTTGAAGGTCGCGCTCGGGCCTTCGAGGCCGGTCGCGTCGCCGGCAGCATGCGACAGCAGGATGCGCAGAGCTTGCTTCAGCGTCACGTCACCCTCGACGCGGGCCTCAAGCACGGCGCCGGTCACGTCGTCCTGGCCCAGCGTGTTGACGCGGATCACGGCGCCGGCCCTGGCCCTGGCCTTCGGCAGTGCGAGCACGACAGCGCCGGAGCCGGTGAACGTGGCCGGCGCATTGACCAGCCGCGTGCCCTTCGCCAGCGGCATGGAGCCCGCGCCGGTCGTGACCTGATTCGCGCGCCCGTAGGCCCCGATGCTCAGGTCTGCAGAAGCGCCCGCAGCCGTGACCATCGCCCCGGCCGCCGGGCCGTTGCGCAGGAAGTGGGCCGCCTGCGGGACGAGCATCAGTCAGGCTCCACCGCGAAGTCGAGAATCCACGACAGCGCGCCCACGGTGCCGGCGCCGATCTGCTTGACGGCGACGCCCTGGTCGGGCCGAAGGGCCAGCGGGCGACCGAACGGGTGCATTGGCGGCAGCAGGTTGGTCAGATGCTGCAGATGCATGCCGGTGTTTGTCGGTACTGCCGCGTTCTCTTCGCTGCTCACCACGAAGGGCGTGATGATGGTCGAGTCGGTCAGGCCGGCCGTGGCGGTGTGCCCGGCGACCACGTTCGCCAGCGCAGGGTCGTCGCTGTTGTAGGCGTAGGGCGTGATCGAGGTCAGGGTCGGCGTGCCGGTCACGCGGCGGAAGTTGAACTGGTTGATGACGCCGGTGACCGCGGTCACGTTGTCATTGATGCAGTACAGGCCCAGGAGCCACAGCGTCTGCGCGCTGCCCGAGTTGTTGCGCAGAACGATGTGGTACTTGTTCGTCGCGGGGACGATGGCCGGGCACAGCAGGCGGAAGGTCGGCAGGCCGTCGAAGTAGACGCCCTGCGAGTGCTTCTCGTCGGCGTCCTCGGTGTAGCGACGCGTGGCGTGCTTGTTGCCGGTGCTGTTCGGCGGGAGCTGGCTGAAGCTGCGGGCCATGT
>Ga0315899_10003870_pt1 | contig 16256 bp, 5 predicted proteins | sample LakEriMetagenome_2_FD_203518 | JGI IMG/M metagenome (GOLD analysis project Ga0315899, IMG submission 203518) | Freshwater fungal communities from buoy surface, Lake Erie, Ohio, United States - Buoy 4 MA112 | ecosystem: Environmental > Aquatic > Freshwater > Lake | place: USA: Lake Erie, Ohio... | reverse complement strand
CAACACGCAGCGGGCCATCGAGGTCCTGGGAGTGTGTGAGCAAACCGTTTTGCAGCACGTGAGGATACATGCCCCGCGTATCGAGCCCTGCATGCTCGCTGGTCCTGTGTGATGCTCCCCTGCCGCACCGGCAAGCGGGGTCACGTAACTCACGCTGCGCGCCCTGAGCATCCAAACGGGATATTTAACACGCGATATTGAAAATTGTATGAAGTCAGAAAACTTCTATATCTGCCCGAACGTTTTTTCAAGCACGGTGTGGGGCAGGTGATTGGTGTGCGGGGCGGTGCTTGCATTTGCGCGTGTGCCCGCTTGGGAGACTACTAGTTGAAAAAGGAACGAAAATAAGTAGATGGGAACGGCGGCCCAAAACAAGGTCATTGCAATTTTGTCACGACCCTGGAGGTCGTGGCTTTCCAACACCACAGCACCCTTGTTTGTCCGGCCTGTAAGGTGCATCTGCCTTGGTGGCGTCGTTTGCGAGATCATACATGTACTGATCTTTATTATCTGGAGGTAAATCTATAAGCCTTTCTTTTTGTCCGACTACCAGCATGTTGAAGTCAATGGGTTTCGACATACACAACGGCGCTTAAATATCATTCTGGTATGCAACAGTCTAAATGCAAAAACACCCGTTTTACATATTTATGCAAAAAAATTTAAGTGCTTGCAACAGGCCTTCTAAAAGTTTTACAGACCTACCAATGCTTTTTTCTTTGGACTGTGACGATCGCTGTCATGTTGCTATGAAATGTTGATGTTTGTGACTGACTTGACACATGTACAGGTATTGGTATACGTGTAAGTTACGTGTAAGTATAGATACAAGTACTAGTATACGTGTAAGCGTGTAAGTGTAGATACAAGTACTAGTATACGTGTAAGCGTGTTATGTTGCATGTCCTCCACTATCCCCCTCCCCCCACGCGAACAGCTTTGTAATAGGTACTGCAGTAATAAACACACACAATCCTGGCCGTTGTCGATCACACATATCGCATCATAGTCAAAGTCAAGGCGTGATTGTCACGCTCATCACGGCCTTAGTCTCCCGGGCTCAGTCCTACGCGCGTATTGTGGGAAGCTCGTTCGCCCTTCAGCACTGTGTCCGGCTACAGTCATGAGGCATGATTCCACTTGCCACTGAAGCCACCTCGGAGGCTGCGTGATTGGTCCTCAATCTGTGCTCCAAGTATAGCTACTCTCTGTGAATAATTCTCCATTAATATTTTACCGACATTCCTGTAGTATAATTCCTCTTGTTTAAGTCTCTGAGTTTTTAGGGTTTAGCCTCCTTGACCTGGTTCCTGGCTCACCGGATTCCCTGGGTATATGGTCTCTGCGGCAAGTACGGACCCTCCGTATCCCCTAGTTTTATACTGATCAGCTGAATTTCCGGCTAGATGGTCTCTACGACATTTACGGATCTTCGGACTCTTTGGATACTAGCCCGGACGACATCTGCGGATTCCCTAACCCTCCTCGGCTCTCCTGGGCTTCCGGCACTAGTCGCTGCCTCTTTCTGTTCGGTTTCCTTTGTTTTCTTTGGTTTTATGGTTGAGTCGTATCGCACTCCGGTAGCTGTTTCAGCGCCTTTTTGATGCCTCTTCAGACTCGGACATTCTAAAGAATGTTCCCTTTACGTAAGTAATAAACAACCAATACCCCTTATCACTTCACGGAACTCTCACTGTACAGTGGGTATTTATTACATTTGGAAAGGGGTTCATAAGATTATTGTACTTCGGTCGAGCGTGTGCCCTATTATTCCCTGGAGCACACAAGAGCAACACCACGGAGAATCCAGCGGTTCGCCAGCTCCTCCGTTTTAAGGTCGGCAGTAAATATGAAGTTCTGAATCCCGCGCTTCTTCCGCGCGTAGCACGGACACTCATAAACTTGATAGTCGTACTTTTTGGCAGACTTTTGAAGAACGCAGATGTAGAGGACAGGAAGTTGCGTGTTTGCAACCTGCAGGAGAGATATCGGGCACACAGGTCAGTATCACCTACGTATGAAAATAAAACACACAAGCCACCCTATTTTGAGAGCAGGAGTACCTTGGGTGCCGAGTCCACGAGTTTGCCTTCCTTCTTGCTCCACGCAGCACCTTCAAGGTACAGCCCGTGCACATATGTGCCGTTTTCTGCTGGCGATTTCAGATCCGCTGGCTCGATTTTCGTGACCTGTTCCCAAGATAAGGGTTCGGATGATTGTTGATGAGCCATGCGCATGTTGGTTGGGCGATAGACAGGAAGGGCTACGACACCTCGTCCTCGCGAGAAAAATTTCTTGCGCGCAAGGGTGCGTGCAGTGATATGTTGAGGGACTTAGGCTCGGTGAATTCACTTACCTCAGTGAAGAATACACAATTTTCCACCCCCCAGCCCTTTTGCTTCATGGCAACTTCCTGCTTCAAAGCCTAAAACACGGAAGAAAGACAAAGGCAAAAAACGTAAGAGACACAATGAAACGTCCATTGCTGCTGGGACTATCATGCCAAATAACAATTCGTCTTAGTCAGGGCCAGGACATTGCACTTTCAAAGGAGTTTGGATCAGTTAGATTGCGTATTCATCACTGACCGAGAGGAATCCTACGGGGTTGCTGAAGCCTGCAAGCCAAAAGGATAAGGGACGGCCACGTTCGAGCCAGCGTTTCCATTGCTCAAGTCGATTCTGCAACTGCTGCAACCAGTGCCCAAGATGCGGAGACTCCCATGATACCTTTTCCCACGACATGGGAACCTTGTTCAAATGAATATGCTGGACAGCCTCATTGAGTTCGTCACTGGATAAGACAAGGCCACTGAGCATGACGTGGATTCGCTGCAGCGTATGGCGAGCAGTTGCGACCACCTTACCGAAGATGGCCAGTTCGTGCTGGAAGGCAACATTGATGGGAAGGCTGGAACCGCCGTCCTTTTCGACAGACTCACGAATCTCATTTGCAGCAAATGGATGTGGTAACTTTTGAAGCAGCTCTTCTATGCGTGGCAACACTGCTGACTCCAACACGCTGGATGCAGTGCCTGGGCCCACTGCAGGCGTTTCAGTGACAAGGCTTTTTGCTAATTTCACGAAGACGTCCTTGGCTTGCTCAAGACCAAGTGCAAACTCGCTTGTCGAGGACATTCCAACAATTTCAGGTTTCTCAACCGCAGGGAAAGCTTCAATGGATGATCGAAACGAATTCAACTCAGAACCCATCGGCATCGGGTATCCGAGCGCAAATTGGAAACTTGTCTCAAGCACAAGCGGCGCAATGTATTTGTCAGACAGCGTGCGTATGATGCGCAAGTCGCTCTCATCACTTCGGCCACTACCATAGAGTGTGTGCGCAAGCATTTGACGCAACGTTTCCCAGTTGATTTCTTTGCGCTTTTTAGTTTCTAATTCCTTCAAGTGGTTTTGTAAGAATGTCGCAGCACAAACAAAATCAGCATGACTTAAATCACACGGCGAAGACCATCCACTGGGACCGAACTGCCGTCTTGCCCGCATTACGCTGTGCATGAAGGAGAGGGAAAAGAGAAGTGATCGCCATTCAACTTTAGGAATGGCTTCAATCATATCTTGCTTGATTACAGAATAGAGATCCCTTAAACCGGCCTTGACACCGGAAGGTGGCTCGTTGGTCACTTTGATTGACATCTGCAATAAGGCAAGCGGGAAAGCATGCGTAACCTCTGTTGTCATAAAGAGCCGGAAGTCGGCCTCGATCGACTCAACCTTATAGAAATTCAGTTCAATCTCGCTGAGAAATCGAGCATCCAGGTGCACATTCTGTAGCAGCACCCAGCTTCCAATTTGAATGCCAGTATCGAAATTGCGACGCGCAACAACATCTTGCCTGTGTCCCATAGAGACGCAGAGTACCTCCCGCTTGATTTTCTTCGCTAGTGCCAGCACAAGCGCTGTCGGATCATTACCAGAGGAGAGCAGGAAAATCAAGGGCGTCCTCGGGCCCGAATCAAGATACGTGGTCTCGAGATTACAGGCAGGAGTGACGTTGTATGCGTCACTGAGAACTTCCCTAACAAATCGCCGTGCTGCCTCAATGGTCCGGTCTGGCCTAAGGGCACGGACAATCGAGAGCTGCAGGAAGGGCGTGATCTTGTCAAAAGCAGACGGAATGTCAGGTAATTTCTGCAGTTCTGGGGTCAAATGATCATACCAAGATCTCCAATTATCGCCCAAGTGCTTGACAGACTCTGGAAGATCTTTGAGAACCGGATGTGCATCAAACAAAGCCATTACATTCAACCATGAGTCCGTCGGAATCCAATTGTATGGCTTCGGATTAACCTGATCTGGGTCCAGGTGAGCTCCACCGTAAATGAAACACCTGAAATGCTCTTCAGCAATTGAGCCTTCGAACAAGAGGACTTTGACTCCTATGAGCAATTTAAACAATTCTTGGTCCTGGTCAAAAATGCCTCTCCTGAAGGCACGGAAAAAATCCCAGGTAAGTGCCTGATTCATCGATTGAACTTTTAACTGCAAATTGTTTTCTTTGGGAGTATTTGCAATAACCCTGCGGAAGATAAGCCTGAACTGATGGATAGACGAATTGTACATGTGATTAATGTGAGCAAGATCCAGCATCACAGAATATAGTGCGCAGGCCCGTTTGGACACAGACTTGAATTCAGCACAAGATTGGTCAATTTTCTTGCTGAATCCGTCAACCATCTTAGTTTTGTCTTTCACCGTTCGATCGACCTCCTTGATTTTTTCCAGCACATTCATCAGTCCATCGTCATCCAGTATGCTTCCTGACTCGTGGATACGATACAAACGCATCAAAACATCATCGTCCAAGTCAACCGCCTGTTTTTGCAGATTGTTAATTTCACCAAGAGTGAACTTGCGCTGTGCATGAAAGTCTTGGCGCTCTCTTTCAACGATCTGTATCAAAAATTGTTCCTGGATCAAATCAATCGATATCTTAAAGTCGATCACACATACTTGAGATGACATTTCGGGACTGAAGTCGGGTTTAGGAATTCTCGTCATCAGATACAAAGCAAATCCTTTCGTGGAGGTTAACTTTTTATCCCCGATTTGTAGTTCCAACTCATCACCAGCACTCAACGCAAAGCGCTTGTCAACAATGCTTTGGATGATAGGGTCCAGCTCCTCGAATACATTCTCAATCAGGAGCGGGCAGCCGTGGGTGATGCACTCTGCAAAAATGTGATGAAAACGGTTATCACCGAAGGTTGTTGTCTTCATCATGCTGTCTTTCTCCCTCTGGTTGATCCATGCCAGTCCCTGTCCCTCTGGGTCAATCATAAGCGGCCATCGAAGAGCTTTGGTCACGAGAATGCCGTTTTCGATGGAAAACGAATCTTCTGGTAGGCCTTGCGTCTTCCAATCACGTCTCTCCCCATCCTTGCTGAGCATGTCCTGGAGATTGAACGTCTCATACCTGGGCAGGCCCTTATGTTTGAGATCCTTCTGCACCTGCTCGCAGAGCTGTATCCTCAAGTCGTTGTTCAGTTGTCCACAATACGTGAGGAAGCACGCAGCAACCGAAACATCTCCTGGTAAGGCAGCAAGCCGAAGCTGATAATCGCCAGCTGACGACATCCAGCGCACCTTTTCGTTTGCTAGAGCCCTGATGAGAGTGTTGGCAGATTTGACCTTCTCCCTGGTCAGCTCCGTCTCAGTCTGGATAGTAGCTTTTTCGTTTACAGCCTCCCGCAACTGCTGCTGCATTTCTTCCAGTTGTTCCTTGACCTGGTTGAAATTAACCTCTGCGTCATGAAGTCTCCTTTTCGCTTGCCACAGCTCAATCTCCTTATCGAACAGCTTTTTCCTTCGAGGCTTCAGAACGGAGGCGAATGTATACCACTTATCCATGTTTTCCACCCAAGTCCCCATACTAGCTGCCATAGCCGAAACTTTCTGAGCCGCTTCAGGGTGGCACAGGCTGTTGCTGAGGTAGGGCTGCAGAAGCTCCATAGTTTCATCGTTGATTCTGTCTGGGTGAAATGCTTGCACTACGTCAAGGTATGTGCCATCGTTCATCATCATCACGGACGCGGGATAGGAATCCCTATAGTAACTTACTCCCTTCTCTTCTACAACCTTAATCGGGTTCACATGCTTTGACAGGAGCAAAAGTACTGCGTCCATGATCACCTTGACAGCTGCTGGCGGATTTTTGATAGCTTTGAGATTTTGCATATCTTTTGGAGTGATGGAATCCAGAGCTTCGCGTGCATTATTGATGTAGGGCTCAGCAACTGCAAGTTCTTTGCCAATGACATCGCCTTCTCTCATTACATGCTGCTCAATAGCTGCATGTTGTTTGAGGGCTTCGTCAAACGTCGACTTCTTGCGGTCAGCAATTGGCTGCTGATTCGAAATCTGCTTGAGAATGTCCGCTGAGTCATGTTGGGCCTTTTGTAAAAATGCTTCTGACTCTTCGATGTCGGCGATCATTTCCCTGACATCTTCGCCTAGTTGATCCAACTTATGCACCGCCTTCTTGAATTTCTTGATGGCGAAGTGCAATTCGGCATTTTTTTGCTGGAAAACATGGACATATGTCTGGAGGAAGAGAAGGTATGTAAGCGTTGTCACGTGCACTCTCTGGCCCCCTTGTTTCAAGAAATCCACTGATGTCGCCTGTGCAAAGTCCAACACCTCAGGTAGGTGCCTCAAAATTTCTTCCTTGCGCTGCATCTTAATCTTGTTTTGTGAAAAGCAATGTTCAGCGACCTTGTGGAGGCCTTCTGCAGGCCAAGAGGTAAACCAAATGAGGTGGAAGCAGCTCATAAGCGCGGGGTAACATCGGATCCGGGTCATAAGCTTTGGACCTGACGGACTGAAACACAAAATGCAATGGAAATTCAGCCTCACTCTGCGCAGGAAAAATTTGGTGAGGTTCTCTGTCGATTCACTCCATTCGGGCTTGCTTTTCTGCACCTCGCTTCGGAATGATGTCTCGCCAACCAGTTGACTTATTTCGTCCTTAACAAACATGTCTGTGATTTCACCAGTGAAAATGAGCTGATTTACAAGGTCAAGGAACGATTCATCCAGAACATCTGTCTCTGTCAATATCAATGTGAAAGGCTGATTATCTAATGCAGCGCGCTTGCATTGGGCCTTGAGGTCCTCCTGAAGTGTGCTCCGAGAGTACAGGTTTGAAGGTCTTACCCTCAAGACATTATGATCAAGAATATACGTTGCTAAGGTTGCAAGACTTTGTTTCCCGCTCGCCTTCAGACCAATCAAAAGACTCGAGCCACCGTCAAAGCAAATTGAACGCACGATTTTGAGAAGGTATTCAATAGCGCTCTCGAACAGGACCAAATCCATTTTTTGTGTCTGCTCAGGGGAGTTGTTGTACTTGTCCAGAAATTTCTGTACCCTTTCTTGAATGACGTCAAAACTCTGACACAATTCGTATGGCTGGTAAAGCGCATCTGGGTCTAACTCTCCATCAGCAAGCAGCCTATCCTCCTCTTGTTGTACAAATGGGCAAAAAAAGATGCGCCCATTGCATTTAGATGCAAGTTTCCCCAACGTCTCGTCCATAGTCTCCTGGATCAAAGAATTTACCATGAACTTGTCTGCGTTGCTGCTGAGCTTGTCCGTAAAGGCCCTTTCGCACTCGTGCTTCCACAGTTTGGCAACATATTCTTTGCCCACCATGCCCTCATCAAAAAGATCTGGATGGCAACGCAACATCCCACGAAAAACGTTCGATAGGTCGTGCACGGTATACTTGTAATGAAATTTGGTAGCAGTAGGCGTTATTCTCTCCCGTAGCTTGCTCCATATGTTGACAGTTGGCTCTGCTAGTTTGATGGCCACAGATGCCGGGTCTGGACCTACATTCGCTTCAGAAAAGTAGCCCCGAACGATCTCGGAAAAAATGTTACTCAAAGCACGCTGGGGAGGAGCGCACAGGTTGACAAGCAGCATCCTTCGCTTCAGTCTAGTTGGCAGATCTTGTCTCCCGCCTCCAGGATGCGTCATTGCTGTGACAAACTCCAGGTCCTTCATTATCTTCCATTCGCCAGACTTATCCAAATTAAAAAAACCGCCATCTGAGATCAGCTGTCGGAACAGTTCGCTGGTAGGCTGATCACCCCACTTGCTTTTTCTGGGCAAGTTTATGTCATCTATTAACACACAAGCAGTCTTGTAGTACGACGGCCCATAGATTCTTCCCTGCCTCTTCTCTGTCACACTTTCGATGGCACGTTGCAACCCCGAAGACAATGTGTCCGCGGAAAGGGCGATTTTCTTTATGGTTAGCCCGCCAGTGTGAGCACGATCGCGCATGAATTGGAGAATTGTAGCCGTCTTCCCGATTCCAACACCACCTAGCAGCAGAATGGTCTGTTTGCGTGGGGCCACCATCTCAAAGAGCATACGGTACTGTGCATCGTGAATCGTAGGAACATAAATATCACAATAATCAAATAACTTTGGAAAACAGAATTCAGTCTTCACGTTTGACATTGGGCTCCAGTCTCCATCATCCGTCAGGAAACAATCGAATGGCTTCCCCATGTCACTAGACGGAAGTGCTTTTGGAAGCAGTTTCTTCAGCTCACTTTCGAGTCTAGTTCTTGCATCGGATTCTACCGGACCCCCAAACGACCAACAAATCGAAAACAAGACCATCCGTTCTAAAATTGGTTGACTTTGATCACCATGTTCTGAGCCTTTTCCTTTAGACAGCAGTATTTCCAAAATTCGGAGCATATTCTGCACAAGGACCAGTACCGGTATTTCCAGAACGATCTTGAGAATCCTCGATGCAGAATTTACGACTGTCGCAAGGCAATTATTAAAAACTTCACGAAGAACATTACCCTGACCCTCGGGGCGCGATTTCAACCAGGACGACACCATTGGGTCGTGTCCCAGCGTTGCAGAGCTAACAAATACAATCACTATCCTTGACACAGATGCAGGAGACGCATTGTCCAAATGATCAGCCTCGAGAATTATTCTCAAATTGCTCGGGAGCGGCAACCTGTCACCATTCGCCAAAGTTAAAACTTTGGTGTCGTCGAGCGCAGTGTTCAGATTCTCCATCCACTCCAAGTCCACAGGACCGTCGATTACTATCCATGTCTCAGCGGGGTAGCTTTGGCCTGCCCTTCTCCAAAGAGTAGAAAAAATGCCTTCATGCCATTTTGAGCTGTTTACGTCTTGATTCCCAAATAGCTGCAAGATGTCAACGGCCTTGGGATTCAGGGTTTTTATAGTCTGTTGAATGCCGAGCATTTCACCAAACGTCTGCACAGAAGTTTTCAGAATTGCACTTTTGCCACTTCCAGTAGGCCCAACCAATCCCACGCCATGACGTACTTTGCAGATTTCATGAAAGAAGGTTAGTTTTTCAACCCACTTGATGGCAGAAATCGAATCATACTCCAAGTACATGGAATCGCATATGGTTCGCATGATACCACTCTGTTTCACGTCTTCCAATTTGTCTCCGGAGACTCCTGGAAATAAATTGGCGATCCAGTCCAGGAAAATGCTGCAATCTTCCTGGGTGAGGCAAGCAAGATTCGTTTCCTTCAAAGTTTGGACAACCATTTGACTCTCATTCAAGTCGGCATTTTGGGACAAACGCATGGTGCGCCCACAGGCTGAGACAAGGGAACACAGATTCCGAAGGCTAAAATCATAGTGCCGCTGTTGCGAGAAGCAATTTGTGCACATCTGGTACAAGCTGTCCAATTTTTTGGATATCACAGAACTCTCCTTGAAACCACTTGCACTCAATTTGACCCTTAAAATCGTGATGAGATCCGGTTGCAGCATCATGATGCCACGAACTTGAATTTTCATATTTTCTGGAAGGGGAAGCATATTGTCGGAGGAAGGTGTCAGGGTCATGAAGTATGCAGCATTTGCATCCAGCGTCCCGTTATCGCCATCGTTCAATACAAAATTTTTGGCCCCGACCCGTTTGGCAAGAATGATAGTAGACATTTGCTGTGCTGCCACTGAAATGACCTCCAACTCCACTCTGTTGAAGTCATCTAAGCATCCCCAGCAACCTGTCATGGCTACTCCTTTAAGAATTTTGCTCAAGCCATTCACCCCAATCTGATTGCTGCAATTGAAGATGACGACATATCTTCCCAGGGTGCGGCCGATATCTTTGATCGCCATGGTCTTCCCTGTCCCTGCCGGACCGAAGTTTGCGACCCCCAGATGCATGCTCAACGCCTGAAAAATTGTAATATAACAGCGACTTGTCAGCGGCGTAACGACCAACCGATCTTTGCACCCAAGCAATTCGTTTTGATACGTCATAGGCACGTCCATCATCTGAACAACATAGCGATTTTCGTCTGACTTCCAAGCAGAACGAATCTGTTTCTGCCATCCAAAATCGCTCAACTCTCTTACCTTCTGCTTCACTAACTCATCGAAAGCCTCTTTCTGATACACCTGCACAATGATCATGGATTCAAGGAGGATGCGTTGGGACTGTCCAAGTTCATTCTTAACCAAATTCGTAAGTTCCTTCAAATCCGTTTCGAATTTCTTGGCTGTATTATTCATGATGATCTTATCCTGCTTCGACTTCGTTAGTGCTTCCTCGGCATGGAAGGTCCAGTATATTTGCAATGCAATCAGAGAAACTTGACAGCAAAATCCGTTAAGCAGGCGCCATAATGCACCGTCCAGAGCAAATACTTCATTGACACACTCTCGAGAGATATCACGGATGGTAGTTTGCATCGCACCGACTAGCTTCTCCAGATATTCCTCTGCCAAACCTCCGCATTCGAGCGGAGCAGAAAGCTTGACATATTCTCCATCATCCGTAATCATGGCAAGCATCCTCATCGAGTCATTTTCGTCGAATTCGACCCTCACCAAACTTTCGAACAGCATACTAAAGTGTCCCATGATCTTCTGTGGCTCTGACCCGTCACTTAGCAATTCAAGGAGAAGGGTATCAGAAATAAAAAAGAAACGGGGAAACAGCAAGCGCTTAGACTCAAAGTAGCCATGTAGTGATTTTTGACAGATCTCTAATTGTCTTGCAAGACCTGGCAGCACGATTTTCATCGGCTCGTACCCATGGCAGCAATGCACCACGTTGGAGATCTCGAATGCCTTGAGCATGAGCTTCATGTAGTCTTTGTCGACTCCAGCGAATCGTTTTGCTTCCTGTGGAAGCTGCTTTGCAATGTCGCTATTTGAGAATACCGCCTCCATGTTTACCCTGCCATTTCAAAAGAATTAGTCAAAACCCTTGGAATAGATATGAGTACCAGATTCAAACATTCTCAACACAAGGATTTCCCTAATGCTTTCTCACCACATTGATTGGACCTCCGACCACTGTTCCAATACTTCCTGCACAGAGGTGAGCTTCAGTATCCAAGTTTGCACCTCCTCTCGGAATGGCTCGCTGTGCGGATGTCCAACCATTGTACCAATAGCGCTGGTAGATTCTTCCACCTTATCAAACAGGACAGATAGCTCCTTGGCCTTGAGCAACACCGGACCTTTGTTCTTGAAGTTGAGGAACTCGAAGCGTGTGTCTCCCCATATCTCCGTCAAATGTGCTAGTTTCTCCTCTACTTCTAACTCACGCACTGCTGCTTGGCAAATACCCTCCACTTGATTCCGCTTCTTGTGTAGTCCCGTCTCTAAAATTCCGCCAAGCGTGAGTGTCGGGGACTCATTATCAAACTCAACTGCACTCATTCCCTGTATAATCTTCCAATGCCGTGTGCGCATGGCGGGGCTGCTGAGCGCCTGAATCAATGGTAGCACCGCGATGAAGTCGTCGATGTCCTTTGTCAAGTCTTTGTACGCCTCCCAGCCGCGAAGCTGTTTGGGCATTTTCCCTGCCAACTCCTTGAAAATGGTAACCTGTTCGGTCATTGCATCCATTTCTACCGTCGCCTCCACCCAGGGCCGGACTCGATATTCTCCGATCGTTTGCATCACTTGCGTATACAGAGCATATAGCCTGTCAAGGAGCTCGAGTTCTTTCCTTGTTACATCCATCTCCATGTACTGCGTTTTGGGCATTCCAAAAAGCCGTTCGCCGTCGGCATACTTTCTCCACTTGCGCTCGCGTTCCATGTACAAGTGTTTGTACCTTCGCATGCGCTCAGAAGCTTCAACGGGCGTGATCTTATCCTCCATGGGCCCATGATTGATGAAGTCCTCGCGAAACACCTTGACATCGCGCTTAAATTCTGCGACACTGGCGAGAAGCTCTTCTCGAAAGACATTCTGCCGCTGGAACAGATTGTCACTGACCCCTCGGGCCTTCTTCACCACCAGGTTCCAGCTCGCTGGCAAGGAATTGACAGCGTTTAACTCCTCCTTATCAACAGGATGTTCATACTTTTGCAAAATGCTATACTTGTGAATCATGGGCTTGATCTGAATCTCTATATCCATTTCCTTGTCCCGGATTTCGTTCAGAATCCCCATGCAGGTTTTAGCATCATCGATATTGTTACATTGAAGGTCGAGCTTGACGTCACACTCCTTCAGAAAGTCCAAGAATTCGTTGAGTTGGTCCTTGGCTTGCTCGTGAATTTTGCCGGTGTAAAGCTGGAAAACTCTCAAAAGTAAGATCTCTCAGAGCTCAGACTGCATAATCAAAATACTGTTCAGGCATTATTTGCTGATGACAAAAAATAAGGAAACCTACTTACCCGTCTCCATTGTAATGCCTCGTAGCGAAGCGATTGTTTCAAAGGACCAGTCTCAAGGGAAAGGCTACCAATGTTATGGACCGGAGGTATCTGGCCGATCAAGTTCTCGATTTCGACATACTTCACAATTTCCACTTCGTAGTCGTCGATATTCTTTGCGTGCTTGAGGAAGCCTTCATACATCAATTGCTTTTCTTCTTTCCACAAAAAATCGTATCGTATAAAAGTGTGCAAGTAGTCGTGAACTTGTTTCTTGATGCCCTCCACAGCACCTGTCAACATGAGGCAAACAGCGACCACCTTGTAATCCTGGGCAATAACATGGTGGAATGGGCTCCGCTCTGAGCGAATCGAATTCAGCGCGGGGGGTGTCTTCGGCCACTGCATGATGTGCTTTGAGCAACGCAAGATATTAAGTGCACAACGATTGATAGCTGCTTGGATTTCATCCAGACTGGGGTTCATAGTCACCAGAGGCAGCGAAAGCTCGATGTCAACGTCAAAAAATGGCCTCTCCATGTATAAGAAACCTCCCGTGACCTTTGATCCAAGCCGCTTCTTCAGAGCAGAAAACGACTCTTTAGTGCAACGCATTACTGACACATATACAAGGCGCGAATAGTGCTCCCAAAAGGATTGAATTGTATCTTTCGACACATTTTCCGCGATTTCAAGAGGATACGTCTTGACATGATCAATTACTTCCCTTACAGCATGCTCGATCTCTTCATTCTTGCTCTCAATCAGCGACGTTTTCATTTTGGTTGTTTTCTCTTGAAGTGTGACAAACTGCTCGAGCGTGAAAGATTCGTCTGATGGGAGCTCCACAAGAAGCGTCCTTCCGATCGTCCTTAGATTTCCCTCGATACGATGGTCAAGAATATCCGTGACCTTTTTCATGAGCTCTTCAAACTTGGTAAGCCCCGCGTGCATACGCTGCAGGTAGCTGTCGATGTTCATCGACTGCCATGTCAGCAGCTGCCTGCCAGGCTGAATTTTATGCTCCAGATCTCTTAGGTGAGACTCGAGAAGTGGCCTCATGAGCGGCACTACCATGCTAATGACGCGCTCGTATTCCTGGAGCGCAAAGAAGAGCTGGTTGTAGTAAGATTTGTATTTGTCTTCGTGCACCAAAACCATGCGTGCACTATCAGGCACATCGACCTTTACCCGTTGCAAGCATTTGGTCTCACGGATCAGCTGTAAAATTTCCTTGTCAAAATTTACGAAGAGTTTTTCTGTCACTGGATGCAGAATAATGAGGGTCGCTTGCAGCCCAGACCGAGCGGCCTCAATAGACTTAGACCACGCGTTGTGCCAGAGAGCCTCGAATTCTACAAGAGCCCGAGCTACCTTATTGTATGTGCGCACAATCTTTTTGGCCTCCCTTGAATTCGATATCAAATTTGAGTGCGATTTGAACCGTCGCATGGGATCCTCAATTCGACGCAGCAATTGCTTTGCCCAAAGGATGTTACCTGTCACTGGGGGCGCATTGCGAAGCAGCGGCGGAGCGCCCTTTTGCTTTTCATAAAGCCGCTGCACGGCCTCGAGATCCAGGCCGTAGTTGTGAAAGATGACTGTGTACTTGCTGTCAAGGTCAGACTTCATAGAGTCTCTGACTAGAACCATCTCGAATTGCTTTAGCAATGAAAGAGCCTGCTCAGTGCTGAAAATGGTCTCAAAACTGAGGTTGATGAAGGTTTGCACTTGTTGTTCGAGCTCGCCGATATTGACAGTGTACTCCAAGTAGTCTCTATCAAATGCGTTTTTGGTGAAGTCAAGCAAGTCGTACGGCTTTCTTTTAAACTCTATCATGATGTCGAAAAACCGCTGGATCAGAGTTTCCATGCCTTCGACATTGTGGAGCGCTAACGAACTAAACTGGTGGATGGTCGTAAACATATCAAGCAGCTTCTGGACGCGCTTGCAAAAGAATTCCAGCTTGCCAAAAATCAAAGTCTCATTAAACTCAAACTGTATACCCTTTGCATTCTGCGCCAATTTCTCCTTGGTCGTCGAGTACAAAGACCAATAGACATCCTGCACTTTGAGAACAACCCTGAAACGTTCAAGCAGGGATGGAATGTTTTGATCCCAAAGGCGGACCCCGGTAGTACCGGTCTCTTTCATATTGATATTGTCCTTGCATTTTGTGATGATCTGATTCGTTATTTTTGTGAAAAGTACCGTCATCCTGTCGTGAGTTCCATAAAAACGTGAGATCGTGAACATCACCTTCATGTTGTGGATCAGTACCGGTAGGGCTTCGATAATGTTAGCTGGTGTGCCAGAATACAACGCCTCCGTGTACCGCTCGAGCGCAGAAAGGTATTTTACATTATCCCTGGCCTCGTTCAAAGAGTCCGTAATGAGCGAATCTATTCGCTTCCACCTCTGGAAAGACTTGCTTTTCGCAGCGTTTTGGCCGACAACCCCCAACACACACTTGCATCCCTTCGTCTTCAGCTGTTCGGCGACACTGTTGAATTTTGCCATCCTATTTCGCCAGAATTCAAACTCCGTATCCGGCCCAGACTCACAGTCAACCTCTTTAGCCACGGCGCTCTCGGCCAGCAGTTGCTCACACTGATCACTCCAGTCCTCCATTATGCGTTCATAGACCGCGAGTACGTCTGGATCCTGAGCTGCTCGCTGGTATGCTTGTTGCTTGGTCTCGATGATGAAGCGCTTGTCTGGCTTCCGAAGCTCTATTCCACCCTGCAAGCTGCTGACAGCATCGGCGACCATTTCGTCAAAGCGCGTGACGGCGGACAGATATTCCTTGGTGCTTGCATCAGTGTTCTTGCCCCAGTCCTGCTGACCACCCTCCAGGAGGGGCAGGAAGGCGTTGTGCAGCGTCAGGTTGAAAGACTTCAGGACGTCTGCATTGACCTCGCCGTAGAACATGTCCAAGTCCGGTGTTTTCGTGGCTGGCTCCACAGCGTGGGACTGCCGGATGAAGTACATGCACTTTCCGCGCAGCTGCATGTCCAGCCCGTCGGTCAGCAGCAGCTTCATGTTGGACTCCTCGTCCAGCCCGTCAAAGGGCGTTGGTTCGTGCTGCAAGAAGAACATGATGTGCTTCCGGCCCGACGCGGAGTAGAATTCATCCAGCCGCTTTGACACGTGGGGGGAGCGCACAAACGATTCCACATTCAGCCGGTCCTGCTCGGCGACCCCGATTGCCTCCTTGATGCGTCGCACGATCCACGCGCTGCGCACGTCCAGGTTGCGCAGGCTATCGCCAGACGCCGGCAAGGCGGCTGAAGCCGCGCCTGAGCCCGACATCGGGCGATCGCGCGGGCCTTGTGCGGACGCACTCATGTACCTCCTCTTCCTCTCTCTCCTCTCCCTCCTCCTTTTTTTCCCTTTCCCTCCCTCTTCACCACTCTCCAATTGCGCCCGGATGTCGCTCTCACCGCCCGGGGAGCCAGGCCCGTGATGGCGTCGAGGCGCCCAGCTGCGCGAACGCCGCACCCGCCCGGCCCATCCTACACCATGCCGCCGGCCCGTCCCACGACGGTTCTGTCGGCCCGCGACCAGGGGCAAAGAGCACGAACCATTTCCG
>Ga0315899_10003869_pt1 | contig 16259 bp, 18 predicted proteins | sample LakEriMetagenome_2_FD_203518 | JGI IMG/M metagenome (GOLD analysis project Ga0315899, IMG submission 203518) | Freshwater fungal communities from buoy surface, Lake Erie, Ohio, United States - Buoy 4 MA112 | ecosystem: Environmental > Aquatic > Freshwater > Lake | place: USA: Lake Erie, Ohio... | reverse complement strand
GAACTTCTCAATGCAATTTGCGAGGCTCTCGGCCTCACGCTCTCATCAGTGATGACCGGGGTTACACACGAACTCGCATCTCGTGAAAGTGCAAAGCTCACCGTTGTCGACGCAGCCTAAGTATCTGCTTCAAGGCGGAATTCATCGTCGCACCGAGAGTGCGATTCTCGAAGGTACAAAGAAATTAATTGCCATGCGTGGAGCATCCAATATTTCAATGATTGAAATTTCTGATGCCTCAGAAGTTTCCCGTGCAACTCTTTATAACCACTATCGCGATAAATCAGCAGTACTTATGGCCCTCATTGGCGCCGAAGTAGAGCGATTAGTTGAAATAGCAGATCGCGCTGGAACACCAGCAGATGCCCTTGAAAAACTCTCGCAAGAGATTTCTGCAGATACCGCACTCGCTGCAATGCGTAAATTTGATCAAGATATCTTGGTTGCAATCATGTCCCATGCCGAGAGCCCTCTCTATGTGACTCTTGCCCAGTGCATCTACAAGGCAACTAAATCTGAGGCTGGCACAGGTCTTGCGATGCGGTGGTTACTGGGACAAGTGATGCAACCAATATCGCCGAAGCAGTCACGTGAACAAGCTGAACTTCTTGTAGAGCGCACACTCTTTTAAGAAATTTAGAACCCCATGCGAATATCTGACTTACGCGAGAGACTCACGCTCTCATTTGGTGAATCCTGGGCGCCATCATTTTCTGCCGATATCGCAATAAGCGAGCTTGGTTCGCTCACGGTAAACCAGGCACTTGCTGCGGGCCGCGAAGCAGATGAAATTTGGAAGGCAGTATGTAAACAATGTCCTGCCGAGACAGAGAAGTACAAGTAAGCGATGCCAGTTACTACAGATGTCTTTAGTAAGCGCCCTGAATTGCCAGCACTGGTCTTAGTCCACGGACTTGGATCGGCTGGAACTATTTGGAAGACCTTGCACCCAGGGCTTGAAGATAGTTTTACTATCTATCCGATTGATCTTCCAGGACATGGCTCTGCACCTCTTGGCGATGAAGAGCTTGATCCACAAGCACTTGCGCGATCTATCGTAAAGACCATCGTCAGTGAGCATGGAGTCGACGACTTTCACGTAGCTGGAAATTCACTAGGCGGCTGGATTGCCCTCGAGATGGCGGCGCAGTTTCCAGATCGCGTAAAGAGTGTGACAGCACTTGCTCCAGCTGGCCTGTGGCACGAAGGCCCAACACAGAAATTACCACCGAGTTTATTGGCGAGGATCCTTGCAAAGATTTCACAGTACTTTCTTCGCCTTGCCTACAACTTGCCACCGCTGAAAGCTCTTGGCTATAAGAAGATTACTCATCTCTGGCGTGAGCTCTCCTTTGAATCATGTAAAGATTCGGTAATTGCAATGGCCCGATCAATTGGCTACCACCCAACATGGCGCGCTCTTCGATTTAAGAAATTTGAGTCCAATATTTCAGAGAAGATCCCGGTCTCGATTGTCTTCGGAGATTACGACCTGACGCTTCCAGAACCTAAAGCCCAAGTGCGAGAAGTAGCACCGAAGCACTCACGCTGGATTGTTGTTGATAATTGCGCTCATGTGATTATGTGGAATTACCCAAAACTCACCGTTGACTTGATTAAGAAGACAGCCTTTTCAGCTCGGTAGTTAAACGGCGATAACTTCGAGCACCCACGGCTCAACCCCATCAGATGGAGTTAGAGCGCAAGGATATTTCTCAGAAACGATCGCATAAAGATCCTCAGGGGTTTTAGGCATTGACCGCGATTGCAGCAGCCAGCGAGTAATTTCCCCACGAGTCTTCTTCGACATATGCGTAACAACCGTTCTAACTCCATCAACGACCGTCGAGACTCGAATTTCAACGGTGATATCTACAGGTGCGTGCCAGACTGTCTTGTAGGTAGATGATCGACAATCCACAATCAGGGGAACCTTAATAGGATCTAACTTCGCTGCGACAACGCCCTTCATCTTCTTGTTATCAATCTTCTCTTTATATCTCTCAATGCGATCACTCGGCCGCACAACCCCGTACTTGGCGGAGATAATCGCAACGGCGCTCTCGCCACGCTTCTTCGCTGAAGCCGAGAGGCTCGCCCAATCGAGGGCTTGATAGAGAACGCCCGTGTAGACCGAGTGGGCTGGGGTCGGCTTGCTGGTCTCGAGCTTCTTCTCGGAGGGCGGCAGCAGGATCAACACGCGACACACCCTACTTGTCGGTGGCGCCTGCTACATTTCGAACAGATGTTCGGATACATTAATCCCTGCACATCCAGAGCGGAGCTCAGCATCCGCCCACAGCGTCTCTATAACGCCACGGGCCGTAGCCGAGAAATCCGTACCTTCTGGGCCGAATACCAACGGTGGCGCTCGCCAACGTTCGAGATAAAAGGAGAAGACAGTGGCTGCTGAAAAATCAAAGCCTGAAGATAAAAATACATCTGACCGTCAAAAGGCGTTAGATACCGCACTTGCTCAAATCGAACGTCAGTTTGGTAAGGGCTCAGTTATGAAGATGTCAGATCGACAAGCACAAGTTATCGAAGTAATTCCAACTGGCTCTGTCGCACTCGATGTTGCACTCGGAATCGGTGGCCTACCACGTGGCCGCATTATTGAAATTTACGGACCAGAATCTTCAGGTAAGACAACTCTTACCTTGCATGCAATTGCTAACGCCCAAAAAGCTGGCGGAATCTGCGCATTTATCGATGCAGAGCATGCATTCGATGCAGAGTATGCAAAGAAGCTTGGCGTCGATATCGATGCACTTCTCGTTTCACAGCCAGATACCGGCGAGCAAGCTCTCGAGATCATGGATATGTTGATCCGCTCTGGCGCACTCGATCTCGTAGTTGTCGACTCAGTTGCAGCGTTGGTTCCTCGCGCTGAAATCGAAGGCGAGATGGGCGACTCACATATGGGTCTCCAGGCACGTCTTATGTCACAGGCGCTACGCAAGATCACAGGTGCACTTCACCAATCAAAGACAACTGCAATCTTTATCAACCAGCTCCGCGAAAAGATTGGCGTCTTCTTCGGTTCTCCTGAGACAACAACAGGTGGAAAGGCGCTTAAGTTCTACGCATCTGTTCGCCTCGATATTCGTCGAATTGAAACTCTTAAGGATGGCACTGAATCCGTCGGTAACCGCACACGCGTTAAGGTCGTCAAAAATAAGATGGCTCCACCTTTCAAGCAGGCAGAGTTCGACATTATCTACGGCGTTGGAATCTCTCGCGAAGGCTCACTTCTCGATATGGGCGTTGAGCTCGGTATCGTTAAGAAATCTGGCGCTTGGTATACCTACGAAGCAGATCAGCTCGGTCAAGGTAAGGAGAACTCACGTGCTTTCCTTATCGATAACCCAGATCTTGCCAACGAAATCGAATCAAAGATTCGCGCAAGCTTCGTACCTGTAGAGGTCGATGCAGCGCTTATCGCTGAGATCGATGAAGCAGCAGCAGAGGTTGATTTCTAATTTCACTGCAATTTGCAAAGGTTTCACGAGGCGAGGGCTCTGACCCTTACGAAATTGCTCACACAATTGCGCTCAACGCACTTGTTACTCGAGCAAAGAGTAAGGGCGAGCTTCTCGCTCACCTTAAGACCCGTGGCGTCGAAGATGATATTGCGCAGGCAGTTCTCTTTCGTTTACAAGAGAGCGGCCTCGTCAACGATCGAGAGTTCGCACTCGCTTGGGCTAAGTCGCGCCATGACCACAAGAAGATTTCAAAGCGAATCATCGCAGGCGAACTTCGTCAGAAGGGCATCACTCAAGAGCTTATTGATGAGGCTATTGAGGCGATTGATGATGAATCCGAATATCGCTCAGCATTTGATTTAGGGTTTAAGAAGTACAACACAATGTCACGCCTTGCACCCGATGTTCAGGTGCGCAGAATTCAATCGCTATTGCAGCGAAAAGGTTTTGGATTTTCAATCATCTCTCGAGTACTTCGCGAGCTCGATCTATCAGAGCGCTAAGTTATTTAACTTGCTTTAAATGCTCTGTAAGACGTTCTGCTGTTGCAACAACCGCTGCGGCATGTAAACGCCCTGGTTGCCGTCCTAAGCGCTCGATAGGACCGCTAATTGAGACAGCAGCTATTACTTTTCCATTGGGACCACGTACGGGTGCAGAAACTGATGCAACGCCAGCTTCGCGTTCACCGACAGATTGAGCCCAGCCGCGACGACGATCTGCCGCCAAATGAGCTGCTGTGTAACGCGCATTCTTAAGACCGCGATGAATCTTCTCGGAATCTTCCCAAGCCATTAAAATTTGTGCAGCAGAACCCGCCTGCATTGTGAGCGCTGCACCGATTGGTACAGAGTCGCGAAGTCCAGATAAACGCTCTGCAACTGCAACACAGATTCGGATATCTCCTTGACGGCGATACAACTGCGCTGATTCACCGGTTGCATCGCGAAGTGCGGCAAGAGCAGGTGCGGCAGCTGCGATAAGTCGATCTTCGCCGGCAGCAGCAGCGAGTTCAGATGAGCGAGGACCAATAATGAAGCGGCCATTGAGATCGCGGCCAACAAGTCTGTGGAATTCAAGGGCGACAGCTAAGCGGTGGGCGGTAGGCCGAGCGATGCCGGTAGCAGCAACGAGTTCAGCGAGGGAGTGAGGGCCGGATTCGAGGGTAGCCAAGATGCTTACGGCTTTATCTAAGACGCCGACTCCGCTATTCTTATCCACGGATTGATATTAGCATCCCACCTGATGAGATGCAATAATTTACATGAATCAATGAAGTACGACTGAAGGAGCACCAAGCTGATGGGTAAGACACTTGCGGAGAAGATTTGGGAAGACCATATCGTTCGTTCAGCAGAAGGAGAACCAGACCTTCTCTATATCGACCTGCAACTTATCCATGAAGTTACAAGTGCGCAGGCATTTGATGGCCTTCGTCTTGCAGGGCGCAAGGTGCGTCGCCCAGATCTAACTATTGCTACAGAAGATCACAACACACCCACCATCGATATTTTGAAGCCAATCGCCGATCCAGTTTCAAAGCTACAGATCGATACCTTGCGCAATAATGCTAAAGAGTTTGGAATTCGTATCCACTCATTAGGCGATGCCGATCAAGGCGTTGTGCACGTTGTGGGGCCACAGCTTGGAATCACGCAACCAGGCATGACAATCGTCTGCGGCGATTCACATACATCTACACATGGTGCATTTGGCGCAATCGCATTCGGTATTGGTACATCAGAAGTTGAACATGTACTTGCAACACAGACACTTCCTTCAAGTCGCCCAAAGACTATGGCAATCAACGTTGAAGGAACTCTCAAGACCGGTGTTACAGCTAAGGATATTATCCTTGCAATCATCGCCCAGATTGGTACTGGCGGGGGACAGGGTTACATCATCGAATACCGTGGCTCTGCAATTCGCGCACTTTCTATGGAAGGTCGCATGACAATTTGCAATATGTCTATCGAAGCAGGTGCACGTGCTGGACTTATTGCACCAGATCAGACAACTTTTGATTACATCAAGGGCAAGCCACATGCCCCAGAAGATTTCGCCGCTGCACAGAGCTATTGGGAGACTCTCTTTACCGATGCTGATGCAAAGTTCGATGTTGAAATCACCCTGAATGCAGATGAGCTAGAACCATTTGTTACATGGGGAACTAACCCAGGACAGGGACTTCCACTTAACTCATCAGTTCCAAACCCTGCAGATTTTGCAGATTCAGAAGAACGTGGAGCAGCAGAGCGCGCCCTTGTTTATATGGGTCTTGAGGCAGGAACACCGCTGAAGAAGATAGCTATCGACACTGTTTTCTTGGGCTCTTGCACCAATGGTCGCATTGAAGATTTGCGTGCCGCTGCTGCAGTTCTGGAAGGCAAGAAGATTGCACCGAAGCTTCGCATGCTTGTTGTGCCTGGCTCTGAGCGAGTCCGTCAGCAAGCGATGAAGGAAGGTCTCGATAAGGTCTTTATCGATGCTGGCGCAGAATGGCGTAATGCAGGATGTTCAATGTGCCTTGGTATGAATCCAGATCAACTAGCTGTTGGCGAGCGTTCTGCTTCAACATCAAATAGAAACTTTGAGGGGCGCCAAGGTAAGGGTGGACGTACACACCTTGTCAGCCCACTTGTTGCAGCAGCAACAGCTATCCGCGGCACACTTTCATCACCGGCAGATTTGTAAGAGGGGGATAACACATCATGGAAAAATTCATTAGCCACACAGGCACAGGTGTTCCTCTTCGTCGCAGCAATGTCGATACCGACCAGATCATTCCCGCTGTCTACCTCAAGCGCGTTACTCGTAGCGGTTTTGAAGATGGCCTCTTTAGCGCATGGCGCAGCGACCCTGAATTTGTACTCAATAAAGAAGAGTTTAAGAACGGCACAGTTCTGGTTGCAGGTCCTGAATTCGGGACCGGTTCATCCCGCGAGCACGCTGTCTGGGCCCTTCAGAACTATGGCTTCAAAGCAGTTATCTCTAGCCGCTTTGCAGATATCTTCCGTGGCAATTCACTCAAGGGTGGCCTATTAACCGTCATCTTGCCTCAGGATGCCGTTGAAGCGCTCTGGGTTGCAATTGAGAGCGATCCATCTACTTCAATTACCGTTGATCTCGATTCAAGAACCGTTTCTTACAAGGATGTCACAGTTGCCTTTGAACTCGATGATTACACCCGCTGGCGCCTGATGGAAGGCCTCGATGACATCGGTCTAACGCTGAAGCAGACTGATTCAATCGATGCTTTTGAAGCAAAGCGCCCTGCATATAAGCCAACGACGCTACCAATCCGAATCTAAATCTCTCTCGGCGGTAAAAAGTAAGCGTAAATCAAGGCTTTCTCCACTAGGGTGAGTCAGTTATGTAAAACTCTCAATAAGAGAATGAGAGTTTTTTACGCGTAAATACTGCAATTTTACTGAAAATATTTCGTTGCGACACGCGCATTGAATAACGCTCTCACCCCTAAGTTAGGTTTAAGTTTTACTCAGTTAAGCAAAAGCTTAATTTTTACGCGTAAAGAAACGAAATTAAGGGGATATCGAATGAATAAGGCCCAGTTCATCGCTGCGTTGGCCCCACACTTCAACGGCAGCAAGAAAGATGCAGCACACGCTGTAGATGTAGTTTTTGACACAATCGTTCGTAACATGTCTGCAGGTAACGACGTGATGATCAACGATTTCGGTAAGTTCAAGAAGGTTGATCGCAAAGCACGTATGGGTCGCAACCCATTCACAGGCGAGACAATCAAGATCAAGGCTTCAAAGAAGGCACGTTTCCTTCCTGCAAAGGCACTTAAGGAAATCATCGCCGGAGATCGCAAGCTTGGTCCAGCACCAAAGCCAGAAGTTAAGGCAGTTGCAAAGCCAGTAGCAAAGAAGGCTGCTAAGAAGGCTCCTGCTAAGAAGAAGCCAGCTGCTAAGAAGAAGCCAGCTGCTAAGAAGAAGCCAGCAAAGAAGGCTGCTAAGAAGCGTTAATTCTTAGAACTTTAGTAGAGAAGGAGCCTTGCGAAAGCAAGGCTCCTTCTTTCTTTTCTAGATAGAATTTCACACATGCCAGAGTTCAAGGTTTCTTACGCGCCACCGCGTGGATACCCACTTGGAACTAATCTCACCTTCAAGATCTGCGCGGGAATTCTGATTCCTATATTCAATCTCTTTATGAGTAGAGATTGGAAGGGCGCCGAGAATATTCCAGCAAATGGTCGAGTAATCGTTGCAAGTAATCACATGTCTTATCTCGATGTCTTAGTCTTTACCCAATTTCTCTTTCGCAATGGGCGAGCTCCTCGCTACCTTGGAAAATCTGGTGTCTTTAGAGTTCCAGTAATTGGCAGAATTCTTTTGGCAGCGGGGCAAGTTCCAGTTGAACGCGAAAGTTCAGATGCAAAGAAGGCGGTAGATCACGCCAAAATTTTGCTCGAAGCAGGACATATGTTGGGGGTATACCCAGAAGGCACCCTAACTCGCGATCCACATATGTGGCCGATGATTGCTAAGACCGGTTGTGCACGTCTTGCTTTGCAGACCGAAACTCCCGTTATTCCTATTGCGCAGTGGGGATCTCAATTAGTTGTTCCTAATTACACAAAGAAACTCTCGCTCTTTCCACGAAAGACCATCATCATTCGAGCCGGAAAACCTGTCGACCTTTCACGGTGGAAGGGCAAACATGAGGATCCCCAAGCCCTCATTGAGGCGACAGCTGAAATCATGCGGGAAATCACCGTTCTACTCGAAGATATTCGTGGCGAGAAGCGACCTGAAGTAATCTTTGACCCGCATACATCAGATCTTCCACGTACAGGTAACTTTAAGAAGAAGAGAGCATGAGCAAAGTAACGGTATTCGGAGCAGGCGCATGGGGTTCAACTATGGCGCAGGTTTTAAGTGATGCAGGAAATGATGTTCTCTTGTGGGGACGTAGCCCAGAAGTCATCACTGAGATCAATACTCTCCACACCAATAAGAAGTATCTCGGCAACCATGTTCTGCCTGAGACTCTCGTTGCAACCAATAGCCTCGATGATGCCTTCGCTTTCTCAGAAGTTTACGTCCTAGCAATTCCTGCGCAGCAAATCAGAGCAACTCTTGAAGAGTGGAAATCTCGCTTCTCAGAGACGTGCACCATCGTCAGTACCCTCAAAGGCATCGAGATCAGCACTCAGATGCGTATGACTGAGGTAATTATCGATGTTATCGGAATGCATAAGATTGCAATCATCACTGGACCAAACCTTGCCGATGAACTCGTTCTGCGCCAACCTGCTGGCGCTGTCGCAGCTGCAGCTTCTCTGGAGCTTGCAGATCAAATCAGAGATTTATTCCGCACTCCTTACTATCGTGTCTATACATCGGTGGATGTTCAAGGCTGCGAACTAGCCGGCGCAATTAAGAGCGTTATCGCACTCGCTGTTGGTCTCTCAATTGGTATGGGTTACGGCGAGAACACTCAGGCGATGCTCATTACACGTGGACTCAATGAGGTAGCTCGCCTTTGTGCAGCACATGGATCTGATCCACTATCTGCAGCTGGTCTTGCTGGAATGGGTGACCTCGTAGCAAGTTGCGGTTCTCCACTTTCTCGTAACCGCACATTCGGTGAATTTATTGGTCGCACAGGTTCAATTGCAGAAGCGCGTAAGCAGATGTCGAAGACTGTCGAAGGCGTCGCATCGTCAAGTGCAGTGCTCGAAATAGCACACCGAGTAGGCATTGAAGTTCCTGTTATTGAAGCGGTAGCGGATATCGTCAGTGAGAAGCTATCGCCGCAAGATGCACTGCAACGATTGATGGAGATTACAACCAAGGCTGAAAACTTCATTCGATGACTAAGCGCGTTGCAATTATCTGCGGTGGGCGAAGCAGTGAGCACGAAATCTCATGTATCTCTGCAGGCGGCGTAATTGCTGCGATAGATCGCGCTCTCTACGAACCACTCTTGATTGGCATTACAAAAGATGGTTCCTGGGTTCTCATCCCTGAAGGCCATTCAATGCAGATTAAAGATGGCGTACTTCCAGTGGTTCCAGCTGGTGCCCCGAAAGTTGTAGCTGATATCTCTGGCTTTTCGGCTGAAGGTAAATCACTCAATATTGATTTGGTATTTCCACTGCTCCATGGCCCTTATGGTGAAGATGGAACAATTCAGGGACTTCTTGAAATGGCAGGTATCGCCTACGTGGGTTCAGGTGTTCTTGCATCTGCGGTGGCCATGGACAAATCTTTTGCTAAGCCAATCTTTGCATCACACGGCATCAAAACTGCTCCAGGTGTTGTTGTAAAGAAGTCAGAGTGGCAGAGCGATAAGGCATCTATCACCAAGGCAGTTGAAGCTCTGGGTCTTCCAGTATTTGTAAAACCTGCACGTGGGGGATCATCACGTGGCACAACAAAAGTTAAATCGCTGGATGCACTTGCTGCAGCAATATCAGAGGCTCATCAATTCGATCCAAAAGCGATGATAGAAAAGGCGATCGTTGGCGCAGAAATCGAATGCGCAGTCCTTGAGATAGATGGTCAGCCGCAAGCATCCGTTGTCGGTCAGATTCACATCGATAGCAAATTTGAATTTTATGATTTTGAAGCAAAGTACTTAGACGGCGCGACATCGATCGAACTTCCTGCACCAATCTCGAAGGCGGCGGCAGATGAGATCAAGGCAAGTGCCATAAAGGCATTTAAGGCTTTGGGCTGTGCGGGCCTTGCGCGAGTAGATTTCTTTCTCACCCCAAGTGGCGAGGTCATCATTAATGAACTGAACACGATGCCTGGCTTTACCGCCACTTCTGTCTTTCCAAAGATGTGGGCAGCATCCGGTGTTGATTATTCGAAGGTAATCACATACTTGCTCAAGAGCGCAGAAGCGAGAAGTAATAGCGTTCTGAATTAATTAGTTACGGGACAAGTCAAAGTGCGAGTAATGCCCGGAACAGCTTGAACCTTTGAAAGTATTGCGCGTCCGAACTCTTCCATTGATGGCGCCTCTGCACGCATGATTACATCGTATGGACCAGTGACACCTTCAGCGAGAGATACGCCTGGAATCTCTTTAATCGCGCTTGCGACAGATGAGGCTTTACCAACCTCTGTTTGAATCAAAATATAGGCCTGTACAGACATGAGAGTTCCTTTCGCTTCGCCCTAACGCTATCTCATGTCCTAGGCTTATGGCTATGGGGTTTAGCGAAGCAGATGTGATTTCAGCGCTAAAGAAAGTTTTTGTAACTGCCAATCCCCGAGTTCTTGTTGGCATTGGCGATGATGCAGCCGTCGTAAAGGGCGATGCGCAACAGGTTATTACAACTGATATGGCTATCGCCGAAGTTCACTTTAAAACCGAGTGGAGCTCCGCCTTTGATATCGGCAGAAAGATCACAGCAGCAAATATCGCCGATGTTCTCTCGATGGGTGCACGTTGCGATTATCTAGTGGCAGCGGTCTCGTTGACGGGCAACGAAGAGCTGGCATGGATTGAAAATTTGGCACGTGGAATGAAAGATGAAGCAGATCGAGCAGGCGCGGCAATTGTTGGCGGAGATATCGCTCGTTCTTCAGTAATCACGATTGCAATGACAGCTATTGGTCATACAGCCCACCCCATTCTCAGAAGTGGTGCTCGTGTAGGCGATGACATCTTTATCTCATCGCTACCAGGATGGTCTGCAGCTGGACTTGAACTTCTCACCAAGGAGATTTCGCTCAATTCTTCCATCGCCGATAAAGCGCTCTCAGAATTCTCGGCGCCATCACTTGATTACGAAGTCAATTTTCTCCAAGCCACATCCATGGCCGATATCAGCGATTCACTGTTGATTCAGGTGCAACAAGTGGCAGAGGCATCGGGTGTTTGCTTCGATCTTGATACCGAGCTAATTTCACAATGTGCAGAGTTCCAAGAGCTCAGCGCATTAGCGCAGGAAGTTAACTCCGATATCTGGAGCTGGGTGTTAGCAGGCGGTGAGGATCATGTTTTCCTCGCCACAGGCAAGGATTTACCTGGAATCCGCATCGGAACAGTCGTTGAAGGTTCTGGCATTAGGGGAGTAGAGATAAAAAAGGCCCCAGTTTCCTGGAGCCATTTTTAGTTGAACTTAAAAAATTAACGAGTTACTTTTCCAGCCTTAAGGCATGAAGTACATACGTTCTGACGCTTTGATGCGCCAGCGACAATTGTCTTAACGCGCTGAATATTTGGATTCCAGCGACGACGTGTCTTCACCTGTGAGTGTGAAACGTTATTGCCAAAGCTTGGTCCCTTGCCACAGATGTCGCATGAAGATGCCATGGGTGGTTCTCCTTCTAGATTTACCTCAGTTTGAGTCGCCAACCTGAGCAGGGCGAAAGAGTATCAAGAGGGGGCGCCTTAGGGCTAATCCACTCGGGAGGTAGGTCATATCGCTACCAAATTCCTTCAAAGCGAGAGAATAGAGCCATGGCCACCCTGGACTCAAAGCTCGTAGGAGTTTTGGGTGACCGGACCACAAAGGTGCTTAAAGATTTATTCGGCTATCACACCGTTGGCGATCTTCTCCATCACTATCCACGACGTTACTTAGTCCGTGGAGAATTATCAGATATCTCGGAACTCAATGAGGGCGATGAAGTAACTATTCTCGCTGAAATCTTTAGCGCTAGTAGCAGACGTCTTCAGGGGCGTAAAGGAAATATTCTTGAGGTGATCGTTACTGATGGCACAGCGAAGTTATCGCTTACCTTCTTCAATCAAGCGTGGCGCGAGATAGAGCTAAAGGTTGGAAAGCAGGGGCTCTTCGCAGGAAAAATTGGAGTCTTTAATGGCAAGCGTCAGTTAGCTCACCCTGATTATGAACTCATCGCTGATGGCAACGATGTCGATGCTGCTGTAGAAAGTTTCGCTGGCAAGTATCTTCCAATGTATCCAGCAAGTTCGAAGATGCCATCGTGGAAGATTGCACAGTGCATCGAACTAGCGCTCGGTGCCCTCGATGAGGTTCCAGATTATCTACCCGAGAGCATTCGTGAAAAATATGGCTACCCGACGCTGCATCAGGCACTGGCACAACTTCATAACCCTGCCGATTTAGATTCAGCAGAGAAATCGCGAGAACGACTTACCTATGATGAAGCCTTCTTGCTACAACTCTTGCTACTTACCCGGCGCAAGGAGCTCAAAGGCTTAGATGCAGTTGCTCGTCCAACTATAAATGGCGGACTCTTATCTGAATTTGATAAGACCCTGCCCTTTGAATTAACTGCGGGTCAGAAATCAGTTGCAGCTGAAATCGAGAGTGATTTAGCACATCCTCATCCCATGAATCGCTTACTACAAGGTGAAGTTGGTTCAGGAAAGACGATTGTTGCCCTTCGTGCAATGCTCACCGTTATTGATAATGGTGGCCAAGCTGCGCTTCTTGCACCAACAGAAGTTCTTGCAGCTCAACACCTTCGCACAATGCAAAAGTTACTTGGAGATTTAGCCCAAGGTGGCATGCTCGGCGGAAGAGAGATTGCAACCCAAGTCACGCTCATCACGGGATCTCAAAATGCAGCGGCGCGAAAAGAGGCTCTTGCTTTGGCTGCATCGGGTGCAGCAGGAATCGTAATTGGCACACATGCTCTCTTGGGCGAGAGCGTTGACTTTAAAGATTTAGGTCTCATCGTTGTCGATGAGCAACACCGCTTCGGTGTTGAGCAGAGAGATGCGCTAAAGAGTAAAGCGGTAACTCCACCACATTTACTTGTCATGACAGCAACGCCGATTCCAAGAACCGTTGCAATGACGGTCTTCGGTGATCTCGATGTTTCAACTCTTCGTGAACTTCCGTTAGGAAGACAGCCGATTACTACACACGTTATTCCGGTTCTGGAGAAGCCTGCATTTTTAGAGCGAGCCTGGCAGCGCATTCGCGAAGAAGTTTCGCTTGGACATCAGGCATATGTTGTTGCACCGCGAATCTCTGCAGGAACTTCAGAAGATGCAGATATCGATTTCTTGATGGGAGAGACCTCAACTGTGCTCGCATCCGTTGAGGAACTTGGCCCTCAATTGCAAAGTACCGAACTTAAAGGATTACGCGTGGCACCGCTGCATGGAAAGCAATCTGCTGAGGTTAAAGATTCAACGATGAAGGCCTTTGCAGATAAGGAGATTGATGTACTGATTTCCACAACAGTAATTGAAGTTGGCGTGGATATTCCTAATGCGACCGTCATGGTGATCATGGATGCCGATCGCTTTGGCGTATCTCAGCTTCATCAGCTACGTGGTCGCGTAGGTCGCGGAACATCTCCTGGCCTATGTCTCCTTGTGACATCAGCCCTGCCTGAATCTAGCGCTCGAGAGCGCTTGGATGCCGTTGCCGGAACAGTCGATGGCTTTGAACTTTCACGAATTGATTTAGAGCAACGGCGCGAAGGAGATGTGTTGGGTGCAAGTCAATCCGGATCTCGTTCACATTTAAGACTCCTTCGTGTTCTACGTGATGAGTCAATGATTGAGCGGGCGCGAGAGGATGCCTCTACAATTCTTGAGGGAGATATCAAGCAGTATTCATTATTGGAAGCGGAACTTTCACAGATTCAAAGTGATGCAGCTGCGGAATATATAGATAAGTCGTAAGGAAGGCGTAAGTAGATGAGAATCATTGCTGGCCGCGCAAAGGGGCGAAGTATCGATGCTGTGGCAAGTGCTACGCGTCCCACCTCTGACCGTGCACGTGAAGCGCTCTTTTCAACTTTAGCCTCTGAGTTCGGGGAATTTGATGGGCTGCACGTCCTCGATCTTTATGCCGGAACAGGTGCAATCGCACTGGAAGCCCTTTCACGTGGTGCATCTCTGGTCCACGCTGTTGAGAAAGATGAGAGCGCAGCAAAAGCAATCGAGAAAAACTTTGAAAATCTCAAGAGTGCGCAATGCCCTGGAATTTTTCACCTCTACACAATGGGTGTGCATCGTTTCTTGCAGGATAAAGCGCAGGTGAAATACCACTTCATCTATATCGATCCACCTTATGATGTTGATGATATTGATGTCACCGAAACCTTGATTCAACTTGTAACAGGTGAATTTCTCCACCCAGAAGCCTTGATTGCTGTCGAGAGAAATAGCCGAGTACGCGAACTTTTATGGCCGGATGGATTAGAGCAGATCCGCGAAAAAAATTACGGCCAAGCAAGTATTTTCTACGGCTCACCCACGCTTAATATTGCGCAGAATGGATAACAGCTCGAATCATTGCTAGCGTTTGCACCATGAAGCGCGCTGTCTGTCCTGGATCATTTGATCCAATTACATTCGGACACCTTGATATTATCGAGCGTGCCAGCCATCAATTTGATGAAGTCATCGTTGCAGTCTTCGTAAATCGGAAGAAATCTGGCCTCTTCACCATTAAAGAGCGCATGGAGATGATCCAAGTTAATGTGGAAAAGTTTAAGAATGTCACGGTAGATACAGGAGATGGTCTCCTCGTCGAGTACTGTAAGAAGAATTCAGTTCAGGCGATAGTTAAAGGCCTTCGCGCTGTAACGGACTTTGATTATGAACTTCAAATGGCCCAGGTTCATATCCAAGCTTCAGGTGTTGAGACGATGTTTATGGCAACATCGCCTACTCACTCATTCCTCTCATCTTCTATCGTGAAGGAGCTCGCTCACTTTGGGGGAGATGTTTCATCGATGGTTCCGGCAAATGTAAATGCAGCACTCATGGCACGAGTAGGAGTATCAGAATGACAATGGATTCAATTGAGAAGCTCAACACAGCAATCACTGTTGTGGAAGAAGCACGTGGAGTTCCACTATCTGCATCCTGTGTCGTTCACAGAGGTGAGATGCTCGAGATTCTCGAAGGAGCTCGCGATGTCTTGCCTAAGGATCTCTTTTCAGCTGAAGTAATCATCTCTGATAAAGAGAAGATCATTGAAGAAGGTCGCGCATCTGCCGAGGCGATGATTGCAACCGCACGCGAGGATGTTGCAAGAATGGTCGAGCAGACTGCAATAGTTCAGGCTGCTCGCGATGAGGCTCAGAGAATTCTTGATGAGGCCCGCGATGTGGCAGAGGATGAGCGACGCGAAGTAGAGGCATATATCGATGGTCGCCTTGCAACTCTTGAAGTGATTCTTACAAAGACTATGGATGCAGTGGCACGTGGTCGCGAGCGCCTTGAAGGTGCCGACGATAAAGATGTTCTAGCTCAACTCAACGCAGATAAATAAGCAGATAAGTAATTCCGTTAATGTCCAAAAAAGCTAACCCCTTTATTCTCAATACCCACGATCTGCCTCGACGGGCGGGGGAGATGAAGGAGTATCAACTAGATATTCCTGCACATGCTCGAATTGGTATTCCGCTCATTGCAGTTCCCGAGGGCGATCTCGTTGAACTCGATATTCGCCTTGAATCTGTGGCACAAGGTGTACTTGCAAGTGCAGAGATATACGCAGTCGCTCATGGAGAATGTATTCGTTGTCTGGATCCCGTTGAAGTTGTCATCGATAGAAAGATTCAAGAGCTCTATCGCTACGAACCGACCAATGAGAAAGGTCGTAAGAAGCGTCGCGAAGATGAAGATGTCGACCTTGAAGGTGAAGAAGAGCTTCAGATGGAGGGCGACCTCATGGATCTCGAGATTCCGATTATCGATGCGATTATCTTGACCCTGCCGGTCAATCCTCTCTGTTCGGATGAGTGCCTTGGCCTCTGTCCTGATTGCGGGGAGAAGTGGGAGAAGCTTCCTGAGGGCCATGCCCATGAAGTCATCGATGCCCGCTGGTCA
>Ga0315899_10003867_pt1 | contig 16259 bp, 8 predicted proteins | sample LakEriMetagenome_2_FD_203518 | JGI IMG/M metagenome (GOLD analysis project Ga0315899, IMG submission 203518) | Freshwater fungal communities from buoy surface, Lake Erie, Ohio, United States - Buoy 4 MA112 | ecosystem: Environmental > Aquatic > Freshwater > Lake | place: USA: Lake Erie, Ohio... | reverse complement strand
TCCGGGGGCGCGGACAACGGCGGGATGATGCAGCGCATCGATTCCACCCTTGGCGCGGCACAGAGCTTCTTCTGGGACGGCCGTATCGTCACGACCTACGGTTTCCGCGACGACCAGGTGCGCAACACCCAGCTCGCCTACCGCAACGACCCCGTGCGGGGCGACGTGGTGGACCCGGATCCGGCGAAGGGCACGTTCAACCGGATGGAGGGCCGCACCCGCACCGCGGGAATCGTCTTCCACGTTACCGACTGGCTTTCCGCGATCGCCAACCGCTCGTCCAACGTGGGTGTGCCGCCGCTGGCGCGCACCACGTTTCCGGAGGGTAACCTCGCCCCCCTGTCGAAGGGCCGCGGCGAGGACTACGGGCTCGGGTTCGACCTGCTGCAGGGCCGCCTCAATGCCCGGCTGGTGTACTTCGAGGGCAGCGAGCGGGGGCGCGTCACGGCCCCGGTCGCGAACCTGCTCCGCGACCGCAACGTGCGCGTAATGCAGGCGTTCGAGAGCGTGCTGGTCGGCCCGGGCCGCCCGTACACCCCCGCGCAGTGGGAACCGATTCGCCGCGCCAACACGCCGCCCGTGAACTCGATCTCCAACGACTTCGACGCCAAGGGCTACGAGGCACGCCTCACCGCCAACCTCACCCGGCAGTGGCGGCTCGTCGTCAATTACTCCTACACCGATTCCGGCCGGATCGGCCTCGCGCAGGAGGCGATCGACTGGTACGGCCTGCGGCCGGCGGACCCGGTGACGCTGATCCAAGGGGTAACGCAGGATGCCGCCGGCCGTTACCGGGTCGACCCGGCGGCGTACGCCCCTGAGGGAACCGTTGCGCGCTGGATCGGTCTGGCGCGGCAGAGTCCCGCGGCGGAACCGGGCACGTTGACGACCTCGACGGGGGTGACCCTTGCGCAGGAGATCTTTGATCTGGTGGAGACGCTCAACGACGAGAAGGAGGCGCAGCAGAAGCGCTGGGGCGTGCGGCCACACAAGATTAGTTTCTTCTCTGCGTACGATTTCCGCGCGGGCCGGTTGGCCGGGCTGACCGTGGGTGGCGGGTGGCGTTGGCGGAGTGCGAACGTGATTGGCGCGGACGCCACCGGGCGCGAGATCACGGGACGGGTGCTCACCGCGGTGGACCTGCTGTTCGCGTACTCGCTGCGGGTGCCCGGCGCGCCCGGGCGCCTCCGCCTCCAGCTGAACGTGAGCAACGCGCTCGACCGCGGGGGCATCGTCCCGGCGCGCCTCGCGACGGGGGTCGCGGCGCCGGACGGATTCCAAGTGCCGGGCGGGCGGGGGCTAGGCTATACGCGCTTCGACCTGATCCAGCCGCGCGAGCTTCGGTTCACGACGACCTATTCCTTCTGAGCCGCGGCGGCCGCCGGCGGCCGGGGCAGGTTGGGCGGCGGTTCGCGCGGGATCCAGAAGCTGAAGCGCGAGCCGCGGCCGAGCTCGCTCTCGAGTGTTAGGTCGCCGCCCATCGCCTGCACCAGGCGGCGGCAAATGCTGAGGCCGAGGCCCGTGCCGGCCTGCGACATCACTTGGTTGGTCTCCAGCTGCACGAAGGGCTCGAAAATCGCCTCCTGTTGGTCCACGGGGATGCCCGGGCCTTGGTCGGTCACGTGGAACCAGACGCGCGCTTCGTCCCCGGCGAAGGTGACCTGGCTGGCGATCTCGACCGCGGGGCCGGTGGTGAACTTCACCGCGTTGCCGGCGAGGTTGAGCAGCACTTGGCGCAGCCGCGGGGCGTCGCCGCTCCATTCCAGTTCCGCCGGATGCCCGGGCGCGACCCGCAGCTCGAGGTTGGCCTTGCGCGCCGCCGGCTCAAGGATCGCGGTCACGTCGCAGAGGATGTCCGCGGGCCGGAAGCGCGTCACCTCCAGGTGGATCACCCCCGCCTCGAGCTTGGAGTAGTCGAGCACGTCCGAGATGACGCTCATCAGGACCTGGCTGGACTTCTCGAGCGTCGAGAGCGTGCGCTCGACGAGGTCGTTGCGCTCCTTCCAGCCCATGCGGAGCAGGCGGGTGCCGGTGATGATGGAGGTGAGCGGGGTGCGCAGCTCGTGGGTGACGGTCGCGAGGAAGGCGCCCTTGGCGCGGTCGGCGGACTTGGCGTCCAGCAGCGCCTGCTCCAGCTCGCGGGTCCGTTCCTGCACCCGGGATTCGAGTTCCCGGAGGAGCTGCTCGCGCTTGCGGGTCTCGGAATCCAGCCGGCGGGCCATTTCGGCGAGGCGGCGCATCACGTCCCGGAATTCCAGCGGCAGGCGCCGCAGCCGCGAGGAGTCCTCCAGGAGCTCGCCGTGCCCTGAGGGGGCGAGCGAGAACTGGATCAGGGCCTGCCAGCCGGTGAGGAGGTCGCGGACGGACCAGGTGGCAAAGAGGGAGGCGATCAGCGCGGTGACGATCGCGACGAGGAGCAGCCAGCCGTAGACGTTGACTACGGGCCGGATCACTTCGCGCCACTCGCGCTGGACGGTGAGACTCCAATCCAGGCCGGGCACCGGCAGGGACATCGAGAGGTAGGTAACGGGGCGCTCAGGGGAGTCGCTGTTGAACCGGCTAGGGCGAGGCGCCCGGGCGTTGATCAGGCGGCCGAGCGGGAGGGCATCGAGCTGCTCGAGCGGCTCGTGCGGGAAACCGCGCCCCGTGATGACGCGGACGCGCCGGTCGGTCAGCAGCAGCCGCATCCCGTGGTTCTCCCCCTGGCGCTGGAGCAAGGTGAGGATGGAATCGACCGTCATCGAGCCCTCGATCACGCCGATCGTTTCCCCCGCGCGGGAGATGACGGGCGCGCTGATCGCGATGAGGAGGTCGCGGCCGAAGCCGCGGCCGCGGAAGACGCCCGAGACGTGGCTCCGTGCCGTGGCCATCGGTTCGCGGAAGTAGTCGCGGTCGGCCACGTCGAGCGCCGCATCCGCCGGGTTGGTGGGCAGGGGGCCGGTGGCGGAGGTGCCGGCGACGACGTTGCCGCGGCGGTCGGCGGCGATGAGGCTCAGGAAGTCGCCCGAGGCGGTCCGGGCGGCCGCGAGCTCCGCCTGCAGGCGGGCGCGGTCGAGGAACCAATTCTCCTCCGCGTGGCGGGCGGCGAGGCGCTCGATCAGACCCACGCCGCCGGCGACGTGGCGGGCCACCTGAGAAGCCAGGTTGCGGGTGGTCGCGTCGAGGTTGTCCTGCGCTTCGGATAAGGCCCGTTGCTCGAAGGTGCGCGCGGCGAGCAGCCCGCCGACCAGCACGGGCAGCGTACCGAAAATCAGGTACCGCTGCAGCAGCACCGACCGGAAGGTGCCGGCGGACTCCGGCCGCTCCCAGCCGGGGGCCGCGGGTAGCTGCTCGATCACGAGGTAGGACAGCCAGACGGCGATGAGGCCGTTCGCGGGCTGCAGCACCAGCGCCTGGGTGAAGGACGGGTCCGGGATCACGACCACGTGGCGGTAGAGAAACCACGAGAGGGGCGTGCCCAGCACGATCCAATAGGCCAGGTCGGCGAGAAGGGGGTTAATCCGGCGGCGCCACGCGCCCGCCACGGCGAGGCCCTCGAGGGCGATCAGCAGGGCGGAGAAGGGTTGTTGCCACTTTACGACGAGGGTGGCCGTGATGGCGGCCAGCACTGCGAGGGCGGCATAGGGGCCGACGAGCCGTACCCCGATGAGGTAGAACACATTCCCCAGCACCAGCGAATGCCCGAAAAAGACCCCCGGCGCGAACCAATCGGCGTAGGCGGCGAGGCCGCTCAGCACCGCCGTCAGCGGCAGGTCGCGGCCCCACGACCAACGCTCGATCTCGGGTGCGCTCATCGGCGGGGCGGCACGCTCAGGCTGGGCGGGCGCTGCGCCGGGCCCGGCCCTGTTCCACCCAGTAGGCCACCGTCTCTAGCAGGCGCTCCGGATCGAATGGTTTCGTCAAATAGGCGTCCGCCCCGTGGCGCAGGCCGTCGGCCACGTGGCTTTCGTCGGCCCGGGCCGAGACGACGAGCACCGGCAGGTGGCCCAAGCCCGCTACGCCCCGCACCTGGTGCAGGAGCCAAGGGCCGTCGCCGCCGGGCATGATCATGTCCGTCAGCAGCAGGTCCGCGGCGTGGTGCGTGAGGTGGTCGAGCGCCTCCCGGCCGCTCGCGAAGGCCGCCACGGTGTGCCCGCCGAGGGTCAGCAGGTCGATCGTGGTCGCGCTCACGTCGGGATCGTCCTCCGCGAGGACGATGCGCGCGGGCGCCGGGGCTAGGGGCGTCATCGCGTCAGCTTCGGGCGGGCCCCGGGGGCAAGTAAAGCCCCAGTTGCCGGCGCCCGGAGTGGGTGGAACCCGTTTCCACCCGCGAAATTTCTAGCAACGCGCCCGGCTCCGTGGTCGTCTGGCGTTCCGCCGGGCAACCTTTGCGACCGCCGGCCCCCTCCTCCCGTATGTCCTCCGCTCCCTCCCCCCGTCGTCCTTGGCTCCTCTATGGGGCCGTCGCCCTCGTGTTTGCCGCCGGGGTCTGGTACTTCGGGATCCGCACCGACCCCAACGCGGCCGGGCCCGGCCGGATGTCCTTCCGCTCCCGCAGCGGGTCGACGGCCACGCCCGTGCGGGTCGAGCCCGTGTTGCGCCGCGACCTCGCGGTGCACCTCCGCGCGATCGGGACGGTCACCCCCCGCAACACGGTCACGGTCCGCAGTCGCGTCGAGGGCCAGCTCCTCAAGGTTCACTTCCAAGAGGGGCAACAGGTCGCCGCCGGCCAATTGCTGGCCGAAATTGACCCTCTCCCCTACGAGATCCGGCTGGCCCAGGCGGAAGCTCGCCTCCGGCAGAACCGCGCCCAGCTGCTCACCGCCAAGGCTGACCTCGAGCGCGTCCGCCAGCTGCACGCCCAGACCCTGATGTCCCAGCAGCAGCTCGAGGCCGCCCAAGCCCTCGTGGCCGACCGCGAGGGCGCCGGCGCGGCCGATCAGGCCAATGTGGACGACGCCCGCCGCCAGCTCGCCTATACCCGGATCGAGGCCCCGCTCTCGGGCCGCCTCGGCCTGCGCCAGGTTGACGCGGGCAACCTCATCCGCCCGGGCGATGCCGGCGGGATCGTGGTCATCACCCAAACGCGGCCCATCAACGTCCTCTTTACCGTGCCAGAACAGGAGCTTCCGAAGGTCCTCGAACCCCTCCGCGCCGGCCAGGGCCTGCCCGTCGAGGCCTGGGACCGCGCCGAGCAGCAGCGCCTCGCCGCCGGCCTCCTCAACACGGTGGACAACCAGATCGACCTCGCCACCGGCACTTTGCGCCTCAAGGCCGAGTTCCCCAACGAGGACGAGAAGCTTTTCCCGAACCAGTTCGTGAACGTCCGCCTCCGCGTGCGCACCTTCAAGGACGCTGTGGTCGTCCCGGTCGCGGCCATCCAGTACGGCTCCCGCGGCACCTACGTGTATCTGGTCACCGAGGATAGCCTAGCGGCCGTCCGCGACGTCGTCCTTGGGCCCGCCGAGGAGGGGATGCAGGCGGTCCTCCAAGGCCTGTCCGGCGGCGAAAGGGTGGTACTGGAGGGAATCGACCGACTGCGCGAGGGCCGCCCCGTGACCATTGTCGCGGCCGACGGTACCATCACGCCTCCGCCGGCGGGCAAGGGGGACAAGGGCGGCAAGGGCGAGCGCGGCGGCAAGGGCGGTAAAGGCGAGAAGGCCGACCAAGGGGGCAAGGGAGGGAAAGGGGACAAGGCAGGCCAGGGCGAGAAGTCCGAAGGCGCGCGCAAGAAGGCCGTATGAGCCCCTCCCGGCCCTTCATCCTCCGGCCGGTCGCGACCAGCTTACTGATGGTCGCGCTCTTCCTGTCTGGCATCCTCGCTTACCGGCTGCTGCCCGTTGCGGCGCTGCCCCAAGTCGACTTCCCGACCATCCAGATCTTCACGTTCTACCCGGGCGCCAGCCCTGCCGTGACGGCCAGCGCCATCACCGCCCCCCTCGAGCGGCGGTTCGGGCAGATCCCCGGTCTGAACCAGATGTCCTCGACCAGCTCGAGCGGCGCCTCGGTGATCACGCTCCAGTTCTCGCTCGAGGTGTCCCTCGGCGTGGCCGAGCAGGAGGTGCAGGCCGCCATCAACGCGGCGAACAACCTGCTGCCCAACGACCTCCCCGCGCCGCCCATCTACCGTAAGGTCAACCCGGCCGACACCCCAATTATGACCTTGGCCGTCACCTCGGCCAGCCTGCCGCTGCCCCAGGTGCACGACCTCGTGGACACCCGCATCGCCCAAAAGCTCGCTCAGATCCCGGGCGTAGGGATGGTCAGCCTCGCCGGCGGCCAGCGCCCCGCGATCCGCGTCCAGGTCCACCCCGGCGAGCTGGCCCAGCGCGGGCTGAACCTCAGCGACGTCCGCTCGGCCATTGCGGCCGCGAGCGTCAACCAGCCCAAGGGGAGCTTCGACGGCCCCACCCGTACGATCCTGATGGACGCCAACGACCAGCTGCGGTCGGTGGAGGAGTTTCGCAACCTGATCATCGCGTGGCGCGACGGCGCGCCCCTCCGGCTGGGCGACGTTGCGCGGATCGAGAACGCCGCCGAGGACCGCCGGCTCGGCGCCTGGGCCGACCGCCTCCCGGCCGTGCTGGTGAACATCCAGCGCCAGCCCGGCGCCAACGTGATCGAGGTGGTCGACCGGGTGCAGGCCCTGCTTCCCCAGCTCTCCGCCACCCTGCCGGCGGCGGCCGAGCTGGCCGTCCTCTCCGACCGTACCCAGAGCATCCGCGCCTCGGTCCGCGCGGTGCAGCACGAGCTCGTTTTCGCCATCTTGCTGGTCGTGCTCGTGACGTTTCTCTTTCTGCGCAACTTCGCCGCCACCATTATCCCCAGCATCGCCGTCCCGCTATCGCTGGTCGGCACCTTCGGGGTGATGCACTTGGCGGGCTACTCGCTCAATATCCTCACCCTAATGTCGCTCACCATCGCCACGGGGTTCGTGGTCGATGACGCGATCGTGATGCTGGAGAATATCGCGCGCTACCGGGAGCAGGGCGAGCCGCCGATGGCCGCCGCGCTGAAGGGCGCCGCGCAGATCGGCTTCACCCTCGTCTCGCTCACGATCTCGCTCATCGCGGTGCTGATCCCGCTGCTGTTTATGGGCGATGTCGTCGGCCGCCTCTTCCACGAGTTCGCGATCACCCTTGCCGTCTCGATCCTGATCTCGCTGCTGGTCTCGCTCTCCCTCACGCCGATGATGTGTGCCCGGATGCTGCCCGCCCCGGAGCACGGCGGCGCGGCCGCCCCCGGCTTCCTCGACGCCGTGATCGAACGCTACGGCCGCTGGCTTGACTGGGTGCTGGAGCACCAGCGCCTCACCCTGGCCGTCACCGTCGGCACGCTCGTGCTCACCGCCCTGCTCTGGGCCGTGGTCCCGAAGGGGTTCTTCCCGGTGCAGGACAACGCCGCCCTGCAGGCGGTGACGGAGGCCCCCCAAACCGTCTCCTTCGCCACGATGGCCGAGCGCCAGCAGGCCCTCGCTGCGCGCATCCTCGAGGACCCGGCCGTCCGCAGCCTCTCGAGCTTCATCGGCGTCGACGGCACCAACACCACCCTCAACAGCGGGCGGATGCTGATCAACCTGCACCCGCACAGTGAGCGGCGGGACAACGCCGGCGAGGTGATCGAGCGCCTCCGCGCGACTGCCCTCGCGGTGCCCGGCATCTCCCTCTACCTGCAACCGGTGCAGGAACTGACGATCGAGGACCGGGTGAGCCGCACCCAGTTCCAGTTCACCCTGATGTGCCCGGACGAGAACCTGCTCGAGGAGTGGGTGGGCGGCTTCGTCCCGCACCTGCAGCAGCAGCCCGAGCTTTCGGACGTCGCCAGCGACCTCCAAAACCGGGGCCTGCAGGCCTACGTCGAGATCGACCGAGACACGGCGAGCCGCCTCGGCGTGAGTGTGGCCGACATCGACGACGCGCTCTACAGCGCCTTCGGCCAGCGGCAGATCTCGACCCTCTTTACCCATACCAGCCAGTACCGCGTGGTGCTGGAGGTAGACCCGCGCCTGAGCCAGGGGCCGGAGGCGCTCGCGGGCATCTTTGTGCGGACTCGCGCCGGGCGGCCGATTCCGCTCGCCAGCGTGGCGCGCGTGACCGAGCGGCCCACGCGTCTCCTGATCAGCCACGTCGGGCAGTTCCCGGCCGTCACGATCTCCTTCAACCTCGGCGCAGGCGCCTCGTTGGGCGATGCCGTCCGGGCGATTGAGCGCGCCGCGATTGACCGGGAGCTGCCGCCCGCAGTGGAGATGCGCTTCCAAGGCGCCGCGCAGGCCTTCCGCTCCTCGCTGTCGAGCACGCTCCTACTGGTGCTGGCGGCGGTGGTGACAATGTACATCGTCCTCGGGATCCTCTACGAGAGCAGCATCCATCCGATCACGATCCTCTCGACCCTGCCGTCCGCGACCGTGGGCGCGCTGCTGGCGCTCTGGATTACGGGCCGGCCGCTGGATATGATCGCGATCATCGGGATCATTTTGCTCATTGGACTGGTGAAGAAGAACGGCATTATGATGGTGGACTTCGCGTTGGAGGCCACGCGGCGGGACGGCCTCGGCCCGCGGGAGGCGATCCGGCAGGCGGCGCTGCTGCGCTTCCGGCCGATTCTGATGACGACGCTCGCGGCGCTGTTCGGCGCCCTGCCCCTGATGCTCTCGTCGGGTTCCGGCGCCGAGCTGCGGCAACCGCTCGGGATCACGATGGTGGGTGGCCTGCTCGCGAGCCAAGTCCTGACCCTCTTCACGACGCCGGTGGTGTACCTGTATTTCGATCGCCTGGGCCGCCGCTTCGCGGCCCGGAGGGCGACCAGCGCGGCCGCGGCGGGCCAACCCGCGGCGGTGCGTTCCTGAACCCGGCGGAGGCACCCGGATGAACCTTTCCCGACCCTTTGTCCGGCGCCCCGTGGCAAGCAGCCTGATGGCGGTGGCGTTGGTCCTCGCGGGCGCGCTGGCCTACGGGTTGCTGCCGGTCTCGCCCCTGCCGCAGGTGGACTTCCCGAGCATCCGCGTCAGCGCCTCGCTGCCCGGGGCGAGCCCGGAGACGATGGCCGCGAACGTCTCCGCGCCGCTGGAGCGCGCCCTCGGGAGCATCTCTGGGGTGACGGGGATCTACTCCGACAGCCGGCAGGGTAACGCCTCGATTATGCTCGAGTTCGCGCTCGGGCGAAATCTGGACTCCGCCGCGCGCGACGTGCAGGCCGCGATCAACGCGGCGCGCGGCCAGTTGCCAGGCGGCATGCCGGGCAGCCCTACTTTCCGGAAGTCGAATCCCGCGCAGGCGCCCATCCTCGCCCTCGCCCTGAGCTCGCCCAACCTTGAGCCGGGCCGCCTGTACGACCTCGCCTCGACCATCCTCGCCCAAAAGATCGCGCAGATCACCGGGGTGGGGGAGGTCACGATCGGCGGGAGTTCCCTCCCCGCAGTGCGGGTGCAGCTCAACCCGCACCAGCTGGCCCACCACGGCATCGCGCTCGACGAGGTGCGGCGCGCGATCGGCGCGACCAACTCCCTCCGCCCCCGCGGCGCCATCGACGACGGCGAGCGCCAGTGGGAGGTCCACGTCAGCAGCCAGCTCCGCCGGGCCGAGGAGTACCTCGGCCTGGTCGTGCGCTACCGGGACGGCGCCCCGGTGCGCCTCGGGGATGTGGCGACGGTGACCGACTCGGTGGAGGACGTGCGCGCCAGCGGCTTCCATAACGACCGGCCGGCGGTGATCCTGAATGTCAGCCGCCAACCCGGGGCGAACATCATCGCCACGATCGATGCGATCACCGCCCAGCTGCCTGCGCTGCGGGCCCTCTTGCCCGCCGACGCGAATCTTGCGGTGGTGATGGACCGCTCCCCGGGCATCCGCGCCACCCTCCACGAGTCCCAGCGCACGCTCCTGCTGGCCGCCGGGCTGGTGATGCTGGTGGTGCTCCTGTTTCTCGGCAGCGCCCGGGCCGCCCTGATCCCGTGCCTGGCGATCCCGGTCTCCATCGTCGGCACCTTCGGGATGATGTACCTGCAGGGTTTCTCCCTCAACAACCTCTCGCTGATGGCGCTCATCGTCGCGGCGGGGCTGGTGGTGGACGACGCGATCGTGGTGCTCGAGAACATTACCCGCCATATGGAGCGAGGGCTCTCCCCCTTCCGCGCCGCGATGCGCGGCTCGGGTGAGGTGGGTTTCACCCTGCTGGCGATGAACCTCTCCCTCGTCGCCGTCTTCGTCTCGATCCTCTTTATGGGCGGCATCGTCGAGCGCCTCTTCCGGGAGTTCTCGCTCACGCTCGCGGCCGCGATCCTCGTCTCGCTCGCCGTTTCTCTTACACTGACTCCCAGCCTCTGCTCGCGCCTGCTCCGCCGCCGCGACGCCGGGGCGCCGTCCCGCTTCCACGCGGCGACCGACCGTTGGTTCGACGCGGTCAAGCGCGGCTACGACGTTTCCCTTGGCTGGGTGCTGCGCCACCCGGGGTTGGTCCTCATCACGCTGCTCGGCACGATTGCCCTCAACGTAGCCGTTTACGTCCGCCTGCCCAAGGGGTTCCTCCCGGCGCAGGACACGGGCACGCTCTTCGGATTCGTGCGCGGCGACGACGCCTTCTCGTACGAGATTATGCAGCCGAAGATCGAAGCGTTCCGGCGGCACGTGCTGGCCGATCCGGCGGTGCAGGACGTCATTGGCTTCTCGGGCGGCACCAGCGGCATCAGCAATTCGCGTTTCACGGTCCGCCTGAAGCCGATGCGCGAGCGCCGGATCTCGGCCAACGACGTCGTCAACCGCCTGCGGCTCAGTGCGCCCATCGTGCCGGGTGGGCAACTCTACCTCTACGGGGCCCAAGATCTGGACGGCCCGCGGATGACCGACGGCTCTTCGCAGGAGGTCAACCTGATGGCCGCCGACCTCGGGCTACTGCGGCAGTGGGTGCCGCGCATCTCCAATGCCTTCCGGGACCTGCCGGAGCTGGTCGACATCGAGGCCCCGTCCGACGGCGGCACCCAGCAGGTGTCGCTGCACATCGATCGCGAGGCGGCCCGTCGACTGGGGGTCGATATGCAGATGATCTCTCAGGTGCTGAACAATTCCTTCAGCCAGCGGCAGATCGCCACACTCTACGACCGGATGAACCAGTACCGGGTGGTAATGGAGCTGGAGCCGCGGTACACGGCGGACCCGGAGGTGCTCGACCAAGTGCAGGTGATCGGTGCGAACGGTACCCGCGTGCCGCTCTCCGCCTTCGCCCGCTACGACTACTCGCTGGTGGACGATCGCGTGCGCCATCGTAACCAGTTCGCGGCCGAGCGGATTGGCTTCGGCCTCGCGCCGGACGTTTCCCTGGAGGAGGGTCTCGCCGCGATCGACCGGGCGATGGGCGAGCTGATGCTGCCGACCGACATCCAGGTGGTGGTGGGAGGCTCGGGCCAGAATTTCCAGCGTACCTTGCAGAACCAACCCCTGCTGATCCTCGGCGTGCTGCTGGCGGTCTACGTGGTGCTCGGGATCCTCTACGAGAGCCTCATCCATCCGCTGACCATCCTCTCGACCCTGCCCTCGGCCGGTCTGGGCGCCCTGCTGGCCCTGCGGCTCACCGGCACGGAGTTCTCCCTCATCGCGCTGCTCGGCCTCTTCCTGCTCATCGGTATCGTGATGAAGAACGCGATCCTGATGATCGACTTCGCCCTCGGGATCGAACGGCGCGAGGGCGTCTCGCCGCGGGAGGCCATCTTCGCTGCCGCCCGGCTGCGCCTGCGGCCTATTCTGATGACCAACGTCGCCGCCCTGCTCGGGGCGCTTCCGCTGGTGTTCGCCGCGGGCGAAGGGGTGGAGATGCGCCGCCCGCTAGGCCTCACGATCGTCGGCGGGCTCTTTGTGAGCCAGTTGCTCACGCTCTACACCGTCCCGGTGGTCTACCTTGCGCTCGACCGGCTGCGGTCGCGGTTCGGGGGTGCCCGGAGCGCCGCCGCCGGGGTGCCCGCCTCCGCCTGAGCCAAGCCGGTCAGCGGCCTGCGCCGTCCCGCGACTCGGCCGCCCGGCCCGCGCGGTGGAGCTGCCAGGAATTCCAGAGATTGTGCCAGATCACGTAGAACGTGGGCCCGAGCGCGACCAGCGGGCCGGCGTGGGCCAGGGCGAGGTAAAGGGTGAAAGTCGTGTTCTTCTGCCCCAACGCCTGGCTCGCCTCCCGCGCGTGCCCGCCTCCGCCGAGGATCCGCCCGAGGGCGAAATTCAACGCGCACACCGCTAGCGAAGCCCCCGCCAACTGTAGAATCAGCGTCAACGGCGCCGTCGTCTGCTCGCGAATGAAGTGGGAAGCGCTCGCCGTGATGAGGAAGATAGAGACGTTCCAGAGGCCGAAGGATACGTTGCGCCACCGCGCCGGCCAGGCTGCCGCCGGCGGATGCAGGGCCCGCAGGAGCCACGCCGCTGCGAATGGCGCGAAAACCACGGCGGCCACACTCCCAGTCACCTGCGCGAACGCCTCTGGGGTCGGGCGGCCGAGGACAAACGGCAGTAGCGCCGGAAGGAGGGCCGCGACCGCGAGGTTGGTCAGGAGGAAGGAGCCGACGACGAACCCCACGTTACCGCCGAGGAAGCTGATGATCACCGGGGCCGCGATCGCCGTGGGCGCGATCCCGCAGAAGAAGGCCGCCTGCGCCACTTCCGGCGCTACGCCGAGCCGCCCAATCCCCCAAGCGGCAAGGCCCACGGCGAGGTTCGCCGCCAGCAGGGCGAGATGGCGCGGGGTCAGCGCGCTTCGCCCGATGCGCGTTTCCAAGAAGACGAGGAAGAGCATCGTGGGCACGAGCCAACCGACCAGCCAGACGCCTGCCCGGGCCCCGGGTAGCAGGGCGCCGAGGAGCATCGCGGAGAGCAGGGCGGCGGTACGGCTGATTCCGGTCACGGGGGCGACCGCGCACCCAAGGCGACGCCCCGCCCCAAGGCAACGTCCGAACCTCCTCCCGCCTCAGTCGGCCGGGTTCGCGCGCGGCTCAAGGCCCCGGCGTTGCAGCAGGGGGCGGAGCTCCGGCTCGGCCCCGCGGAAGTCCCGGTAGAGCTGCATCGCGTCCGCGCTGCCGCCGCGCGACAGCACGGTCCGGCGCAGGCGGTCGCCGTTGGCGCGGGTGAGGCCGCCGTTCGCCCGGAACCACTCCACTGCGTCGGCGTCGAGCACCTCCGCCCAAAGGTACGAATAGTAGCCCGCCGAGTAGCCGCTGGAGAAGACGTGCGAGAAGTACGGGGTCCGGTACCGCGGCGGCACCGCCGCGAAGTCGAGGCCCGCCCGGCGCAGCACGGCCGCCTCGAAGGCGAGCACGCCCTCCGGTCCGGGCACCTCCTCCGGCGCCAGCTGGTGCCACGCCTGGTCCAGCACCGCGGCCGCGAGGTACTCAGTCGTGCGGTAGCCCTGGTGGAACTTCCCGGCCGCGATCACCTTGCCGACCAGCGCCTCGGGCAGCGGCTCGCCGGTGCGGTGGTGCCGCGCGTAATGACGGAGCACCTCCGGCCAGGTCGCCCACATCTCGTAGACCTGCGAGGGAAACTCCACAAAGTCCCGCGGGACCTTGGTGCCGCTAAAGCGCGGGTATTCGACCGCCGAGAACAGCCCGTGCAGCGCGTGCCCGAACTCGTGGAAGAGGGTTACCACCTGGTCAAAGGTCAGCAGCGTCGGCTCACCCGCCACCGGCCGGCTCACGTTCAGGTGATTGCCCACCACCGGCCGCGAGCCGAGCAGACGCGACTGGTCGACGTAGGAGTTCATCCACGCGCCACCCCGCTTCGAGGGCCGCGCGTACAGGTCCAGCAGGAACGCCGCGAGGGGACGCCCGTCCGCGTCGAGGATCTCGTACGCCCGCACGGTCTCCTCGTAGACCGGCAGGTCGGGCCGGGCGCGGAAGGTGAGACCGAAGAGCTTCTCCGCCGCGAAGAACACCCCGTCCCGCAGGACGCGTTCCGCCTCAAGGTAGGGCTTGAGCTCCGCCTCGTCGAAGGCGAAGCGCTCGCGCCGCTCCTTCTCCCCGTAAAAGGGCCAGTCCCACGCGGCCAGGGTGAAACCACCGCCCTCGCGGTCGATAATCGCCTGCATCGCCGCCGCCTCGCGCCGCGCGTTCGCCACCGCCGCCGGCCCGAGGTCCGAAAGGAGCCGGTTCACCGCCTGCGGGGTCCGCGCGGTCTGGTCCTCGAGGACGTAGGTCGCGTGGTTCGGGTAACCCAAGAGCCGCGCCCGCTCCGCCCGCAGCCGCGCGAGCCGCGACACCACCGCCAGATTGTCGAACTCGCCGCCCCGGCTTCCCCGCGCCAGCGAGGCCTGGTGGATGCGCTCCCGCAAGGCTCGGTTCCGCAACGAGGCGAGCACCGGTTGCCCACTCGTGTTCAGGAGCCGCAACGCCCACGCGCCCGGTCGCCCCTCGGCCCGGGCCAGCTCCGCCGCCGCCGCGACCTCCGCCGCAGTCAGGCCGTCCAGCTCCTCCGCGCGGTCGACCCACACCAGCGACCCGTTCACCTCCTTGAGCACGTTCTGGGTGAAGGTGGTCTGCAGGCTCGAGATTTCCGCGTTGAGCGCCCGCAGGCGCGCCTTCTCCGGCTCGGCCAGCCGCGCGCCCGCCCGCACGAGATCCGCGTGGCTCTTTTCCAGCAGGCGGAGCGACTCCGGATCGAGGCCGAGCTGGGCGCGCACCGCAAACAGCCCGTCCACCCGCGCAAACAGCCGCGGATCGAGGCGGATGGCGTCCGCGTGGGCCGCCAGCCGCGGCGCCAGCTGCCGCTCAAGGGCGCGGGTGCGGTCGTTGCCGTGGGCCCCCGCGAGGTTGAAGAATACGCTGCGCGCCCGGGAAAGGGTCTCCCCGCTCCGCTCCAAGGCCACCAGGGTGTTCGCGAAGGTCGGCGCCACGGGGGCCGAGAGCATCGCCTCCACCTCCCGTAACTGCTCGGCCATTCCCTGCTCGAACGCCGCCCCGAAATGCTCGTCGCGAATCCGGTCGAACGGCGGATAAGCATACTCCAGCAGACTGGGCGCGAGCAGCGGGTTCTCGGACGGGAGCGGGGCAGAGGCGGCCGGGGCAATCACGGGAAGCAGCAGGGCAGTGAGGAACGGTGCACGGAGCATCGGGAAGGAAAACGGAGCACGGAGCATCGGGGATGAAACGTGCGACTCAAGGCCCGGGGTGCACTTTTCGCGCGGCCCGCCGCGCGGTGCTCCCTAGGGAGACTACGGCCCCGGAGCCCGCTAAACCCAAGAAATGGGTGGTTCGCCCTAGGCTCCAATTGACAATTGTTACGTAGAGGGCCGTGGAAGCTTTGACAAAAGTCCCACGGCCCAGCGTAGGACTACGCGCGCCCGGGCTGTCCGCCTTGTCAGGTCAATCCTGCCACCTGCGCCCGCCCGGGTGCACTTACCCCGATGCGCTCCCGCTCCCCCGCCTTTGTCCTCGTGCCGCTGCTGGCCGCCGCGACCGCGTTCGCCGCTGCCGCGCCCTCGGCCGCCCAGAACTACGACCGGCATTGCGCGAGCTGCCACGGTGCCGATGGCAAGGGCCAGACCCGCCTCGGCCGCAAGTCCGGCGCGAAGAACCTCACGGACAAGTCCGGCACCGGGAAACTCACGGACGCCGAGCTCTTCCGCACCATCGAGGCCGGCCGCCGCGACGACAAGGGCCGCGAGCGGATGGAGGGGTTCGGTAACGACCTTTCCCCCGCCGAAATCACCGCGCTCGTCGCCTACGTCCGCCGCTTCAGCCAGTAAACCGCCCGCGACCTTCACCCCATGGCCTTCCGCTTCCGCCCCCCCTCCAACGCGCTGCTCTTCGGCCTCGTCGCCGGGTGGTCCGCGCTGCTGGTCTCCTGCGTCGTCACCCAGCGCTCGCTCCTGATGCCGCCCCAGATCGCGGGCGCTACCTTCGTCGGCTCGGATAGCTGCGTGAAGTGCCACGCCAACATCACCTCGGGCTTCCACGATGCCACGCACGCCCGGCTTGAGCTGAAAGGCGACGACGGCAAGCCCAAGAACGTCTCCTGCGAGTCCTGCCACGGCGGCGGCAGCCTCCACGTGCGCGCCGGCACGCGCGAGACGATCCTCAACCCGAAGGTCTCCCCGGACTCTTGCCTGCAGTGCCACCCGAACACGCGGGCCGAGTTCAACCTGCCACACACCCACCCAGTGCTCTCGGGCAAAATCGCCTGCACGCACTGCCACGACCCGCACCAAGGCGAGTCGCTGAAGGACGGCGGCGCGCGCGCGCTGGTCGCCCAGACGAACGCCACCTGCGCCAAATGCCACCCCGCGCAGTCCGGCCACCACACCTTCGTCCACGAGGC
>Ga0315899_10003866_pt1 | contig 16260 bp, 15 predicted proteins | sample LakEriMetagenome_2_FD_203518 | JGI IMG/M metagenome (GOLD analysis project Ga0315899, IMG submission 203518) | Freshwater fungal communities from buoy surface, Lake Erie, Ohio, United States - Buoy 4 MA112 | ecosystem: Environmental > Aquatic > Freshwater > Lake | place: USA: Lake Erie, Ohio... | reverse complement strand
TCCTTCACCCAAATGCCAAGCCGAACCGTACGCCCGCCAGCGGTGACAAACTGGTCGGCGTTGCAGGCAAGATCGCCCGCCACGAGCGCGAACAGATAACAGGGTTTCGGGAAAGGGTCGTGCCAGACCGCCCAATGCCGTCCGTCATCCAGTTCCCCCGTATCGATCGGATCGCCATTGGCCAGCAATATCGGGAAGCGCGCCTTGTCGGCCGTCATACGCACGCTATAGCGTGACAGCACGTCGGGGCGATCAGGGAAGAAGGTAATGCGGCGAAACCCTTCTGCCTCGCATTGGGTGCAAAGCAGGCCGCCGCTGGCATAGAGTCCCATCAGCTTGCTGTTGCTTTCGGGGACGAGCTCGACCAGCGTTTCGATGTGATGGGCATCGCCGGGCAGCGTCAGGATAAGCGCGCCTGCTTCGAGATACCAGGATTGGGGCGAGAGGGGTTGACCATCCACCCTTATTTCCAGCGGAACAAGGCCGTCGCCGTCCAGCCTGAGCGGCTGATCGTGATCGCCATTGCGCGTCACGGACAATTGCGCGCGAACCCGTGTCAGGACAGGGTCGAGATCAAATTCCAGATCGATCTGCGGGACGAGCCAGTCCGGCGCGCGATAGTCGCTGCGGCGAATGACGGAGGGCGCGGCGGAAGTGGTGGAAAGCATGTCGGCCATGCTTGCAACCTAGGGGCGGCGCCGGAAAAAGCCAGTGGCGCAACGGCATTTATGCGTGGCGCTTGTCCCCTCCCCCGCCTTGTGTCAGATGCGCTCGCCCGACAGACGCTGGCACAGCATGTCGAGCTGATCCAGATTGGAATAGCGGAGCGCCAAGCTGCCGCCCGCGGATGCGCCATCATGCGCAATCTCGACCTTCAGGCCCAATATGTCGGCGAGATGCTGTTCGAGCGCGGCGATGTCGGGGTCCTTTTCCAGCGAGGCTCCTGCTCGTCGACGCGCCGACGGTGCATCCTCGCCAGTCTTCACCCGTCGGACAAGTTGCTCCGTATCGCGAACCGAAAGACCTTTGGATTCAACCTGTTGTGCAAGTCGTTCGCAATCGGGCGCACCAATCAACGCGCGCGCATGACCCATGCTGATCCGGTTGAACATGACCTGTTCCTGCACCGGCTTGGGCAATTCGAGCAATCGCATGAGGTTGGCGACATGGCTGCGCGACTTGCCGACAATGCGGCCGAGCGCTTCCTGGCTATGGTGGAACTCCGCAATCAGCTTGCGATAGGCCTCGGCTTCTTCGATCGGATTTAAATCTTCGCGCTGGATATTTTCGATCAGCGCGATTTCCAGCGTTTCCTGCTCGTCGAAGTCGCGCACGATGGCGGGTATGCGGTGCAGCTGCGCCCTTTGCGCGGCGCGCCAGCGGCGTTCGCCTGCGATGATCTGGAACCCGCCGCCATGAGGGCGGACGATGATGGGTTGGATGACGCCGCGCTTTGCGATGCTGTCGGCCAGTTCCTGAAGCGCGCCATCATCGAAATGACGGCGCGGCTGTTCCGGATGCGGATGGATCAAGGCTACTTCGATACTCTGCACAGCCTTGCCATTGGCCGGAGCAGTGACCGATGCCACAGGCTCTTCCCGCGAGACATCGCCCAGTAGCGCGGAGAGACCGCGACCCAGTCCTTGCGGGCGCTTGGCTGCCTTCGGCTTGTCAGCCATATTCTCGCTCAAGCTGCGACCTCCTGACGGGGCAAGCGGGCAATCAATTCGCGGGCAAGGCGCATGTACGCCTCGGAGCCCGAACAGCGGAAATCGTAGATCAACGCTGGAACGCCATGACTGGGAGCTTCGGACAGGCGCACGTTGCGGGGAATGACGGTCGAAAATACGAGATCGCCAAGGCAGGCCCGCACATCGTCCGCCACCTGATCGGTCAGCCTGTTCCGGCGATCATACATGGTCAGGGCCACACCCATGATCGAGAGGCCGGGATTAAAGCGACCCCGAATGCGCTCGACCGTCTGCAACAATTGCGACAGCCCTTCGAGCGCGAAGAATTCACATTGCAGCGGAACGAGCAGCGATTGCGCGGCAACCATCGCGTTTATGGTCAGAAGGCCGAGAGAGGGTGGGCAGTCGATGAGGCATATATCCCAGCGGCCGGATGGCGCTTCGGACAATACCCTCTCCAGCCTGTGGGTACGCTCTTCATACTCGATCAGCTCGATCTCGGCCCCGGACAGGTCCTGCGTTGCAGGAACAAGGTCGAGCTTTGGTACACGCGTGGTGACGATACTGTCCTCAAGCGCACAGTTGCCGACAAGGAGATCGTAGCTGGAATAGTTACGTTCCGCCTGGCCAACGCCAAGTCCCGTCGACGCGTTGCCCTGCGGATCGAGATCGACAAGCAGGACGCGCAGGCCAGTAGCCGCCAGACCAGTGGCAAGGTTTATCGCGGTCGTCGTCTTGCCCACGCCGCCTTTCTGATTGGCGATAGCGATACGGATCATGGACGATGTTTCCCTTTGCCAATCGGGTGGACACCGCGAGCAACGATGATCGCGCTGTCGCGATCCGTTACGCTGGGTTCCACGTGAAACACACCTTGCCACGACCCGCGCACCGCCTCCAGTTCATTTTCAGCACTTCGGCCTTTCGGCAGCACCCAACAGCTATTTTTGTTCGCCAGATGGGCAGCGGACGCCAGAAGCTTTGGAAGGGGCGCATAGGCTCGGGCGCTGATGACCGCCGCGTTCATGGCCGGCGCAACTTCCACCCTGCCTCCGAACACTTTGGCGTGATCAAGGCCGAGCTGATCAATGACACTATTCAGGAAGTCGACCCGCTTGCGGCGCGTTTCGATCATCAGCATCGGCCGCTGGTCCAGGCAGGCAATGACGAGGGCGGGGAGGCCTGCGCCCGAACCCAGGTCCACCCAGCTTCCATCTCCCGCATCTTTGGCCAGCAATAATAGTTGCGCCGAATCGACAACATGCCTGGCCCATATATGGGGGACAGTCGAAGCGGCGATGAGGTTCTGTTCCTTCGACGCCTCCAGGAGCAGGGAGACATAGTCTTCCAGCCGCTGCCATGTTTCACGTGAAACATCGAATTCGGCCTGCAACCATGCCCGTGCATCGTCTTCGGTCACGCAGCCTCGCGACGGGCATGGACGAGAATGGCTGCCAACGCAGCGGGAGTCACGCCGCGGATACGGGACGCTGCGGCAAGCGTTTCCGGTCGGGCGGCCTCGAAGCGTTCAATCATTTCCAGCGAAAGCCCCCCTATGCTTCGATAGTCGAGGGCCGCAGGCAAAGCGACGCGTTCGTTGCGTCGAAGCTCGGCAACCTCTGCCTCCTGCCGTTGAAGGTACGGCGCGTAGTGGGCGTCTTCCAATATCTCTTGCCGAAGGTCGAAAGGGGCCTTGCGGAGGGCAGGAGCGAGTTCAAGCAGCAGCGAAGGATCGACTTCGGGAAACCGGGCCCATTCAAAAAGGCTGCGACGCGAGCCATCCTGCCGAACGGCCGCGCCGAGTCGTGCAAGCTCGGTGGCGGTCTTTTGGGATGCCAGATCCTGTTGGGCTACAGCACGAAGCTCGTCACGTTCGGCGAAACGCGCGGCGCGTTCCGGGCCGATAATGCCATGCGCCAAAGCCAGCGCGCCGAGGCGCGTTTCGGCGTTATCAGCGCGCAGACGCAACCGATATTCGGCGCGCGCGGTGAGCATGCGATAGGGTTCCGTCACCCCCTGAAGCACCAGGTCGTCGATCATGACACCGATGTAGGAGCTGGTTCGATCAAGGATTATGGCTGGAAGATTTTTGGCAAACGCAGCCGCATTGACGCCAGCCACCAGCCCTTGCGCCGCTGCCTCCTCATAGCCGGTGGTGCCGTTGATCTGGCCGGCGCAAAACAAGCCCGGAAGGGCTTTGACCTGCAACGAGGCATCGAGGGCACGCGGATCGATATGGTCATATTCGACCGCATAGCCCGGCGTCACGATCCTCGCCCGTTCCAGTCCGGCCATGGACCGGATCATCGCAATCTGAACGTCAATCGGAAGGGACGTGCTGATCCCGTTCGGATAGACGAGATGGTCATCGAGCCCTTCCGGCTCCAAAAATATCTGATGGCCGTCACGGTCCCCGAACCGCATCACCTTGTCTTCTATCGAGGGGCAGTAACGGGGGCCCCTGCCCTCGATCGCTCCGCCGAACAAAGGCGAGCGATCGAGGCCGGCCCGAATGATCGCATGCGTTTCTTCATTCGTGCGCGTGATCGCGCAGGCCAGCTGCGGAAGAGTCCGGCCGGGCGACATAGTCGACATCGTCCAGTCGCCCATGTCGGACGGCTGTGTCTCCAGGCGCGCCCAATCGATCGTGCGGCCATCCAGCCGCGGCGGCGTTCCGGTTTTAAGACGGCCGATCGGCAGATCGAGTGCCCGTAACTGCTGGCCTAACAGAGTGGCAGCCTGTTCTCCAACGCGTCCGCCTGTTTCCCGCTCTTCCCCCCGAAACAATTTGCCACCGAGGAAGGTGCCAGTGGCCAGCACGACGGTGGGTGCATGCACGGTGCGGCCGTCCACAAGAGTCAGTCCCGCCACCGTGCCATTGGATAGCAGCAGAGCGCTCGCTTCCCCCTCCAGAATGTCGAGCCCCTCGACCGCGTCGAGCAATTGGTGGATTGCCGCGCGATACCGTTTCCTGTCGGCCTGAATACGGGGACCCTGAACCGCCGCGCCTTTGCTGCTGTTGAGCATCCGATAATGGATAGCGGCTGCGTCGGCTGCCCGCGCCATAAGGCCGTCCAGCGCATCCACTTCCCGGACCAGATGCCCCTTGCCCAAGCCTCCGATTGCCGGGTTGCAGGACATCGCGCCCACCGTTTCGCGGCTGAACGTGAGAAGCGCGACAGAAGCGCCCTTGCGCGCAGCCGCAGCTGCCGCTTCGCAACCGGCATGGCCGCCGCCGACGACGATCACATCATAGCTTGTTCGCATAGGCACGCCCTTACCAGAAAAGGCGGGCTCCGGTCAAAAGCGTTCCACGTGGAACATCGATCATTTTCCGATGCAGAAGCCGGAGAAGAGTTGATCCAGCATGTCTTCGGTGCCGGCCAATCCGGTGAGTTCGTCAATAGCGCTGCGGGCCAATCGCAGCTCCTCCGCGACGAGCAACATGTCTTTCTGGACCGATAGAGCGGCATCCAGATGACTTGCGATCCGGCTGAGATGACGCCGCTGCCGGTCATGCAAGGCATAGTCATCCTCGCCGGGCAGCAACAGGGATGCCCGTTGCAGCAAGAGCGCGACGAGCGCCTTCATCCCCTCCCCTGTAACCGCCGACAGCCGAAGCCCCGGCCTGTCATCCTTGATCCGGTCCGCCTGCGCCGCGATCAGGATCGCGTCGTCGCGAGGAAGATCGCTGGCATTACCGAGCCAGAGGATGAGATCGGCGGCGTCGAGAGCGGCCTTGGCACGGTTGATCCCGATTGCCTCGACCGGGTCATCGGTCTGCTCCCGCAACCCCGCCGTATCCGTCAGGAGGAAGGCCACGCCGCCGAGTGCGGCGGGAACCTCAATGCGGTCCCGCGTCGTCCCGGCGATATCCGACACGATCGCAGCGTCCCGACCTGCGAGGGCATTGAGCAGCGTGGATTTGCCTGCGTTGGGCGGACCAGCCATCACCAGCCGGACGCCATCCCGCAACCGCTCGGCTGACGGAGCATTCAACGCCTGCACGACATCATCCCGGAGGGCGATCACATGCGCCGAAATGTCGGCTTCAATGCCCTCAGCAGGCACATCGTCCTCATCAGAGAAATCAAGGGCTGCTTCCGCCATGGCAGACAATTGTAACAGGCGCGCCCGCCATCCCGCGATCCTCCTGGAAAAATGCCCTTCCGCCATGAGGAGCGCTGATCGGCGCTGGCTTTGCGTTTCCGCCGCCAGCAGATCGGACAAACCTTCCACCGCATTAAGGTCCATGCGGCCGTTCGCAAAAGCGCGCCGTGTAAATTCGCCCGCTTCCGCTCGCCTCAACCCGGCAATTTGGGCCAGGGCGCCCTCCACCGCCGCGATGACGGCGCGCCCGCCATGGCAATGTAGTTCCGCCATGTCCTCGCCCGTAACGGTCGATGGCCCGGGCAACCATAGGATCAGGCCACGGTCGAGGGCTGAGCCGTCCTGCGGATCTTTCAGCAAGGCAAGGCTCGCCACGCGCGGCGGCGGCAGTCTGCCGGCCATGGCCTCAAGTGCCTGCCTGGCGTGGGGGCCGCTGATGCGGAGGACGGCGATGCCAGCGGGCGGTCGCCCGCTCGACAGGGCGAAGATGCTATCGGTCACGCGGCTGCTATTTCTTTTCGTCTTTCGTCGTGCCCATGCCTGCAAGGCCAACGTTCATCATTTGCTGAAACAGGCGCATCCCTGCATCGCCCAGGGGAGAGAAGCTTTTGAACAAGGTCTCCATCTGCTCGACGCTGCCCACGCCGTCGAAGCCGTCCAGCATGGTCTTGATATATTTTTCGTGAATGGGCGTCACGTCGGGAAGGCCCAAAAAGGCACGTGCCTCGGCAGGGGTGCAATCGACGTCTACGGTTACTTTCATGTCCCGCCTTTCAATAGCTTTCCGGCACGATCTTTCAGGGTCATGCCGCAACAGGGCGCGCCGATGCAAATTTAAAAGAAATCGGGCGTTGCGCGGGCCGCGTGATCCGCCAATATGCGCCAATCAAAGCTGCAAAGGACATTGTAATGGGCGAATTCGTGGCGGTGAAGACTCTGGAAGGAGATGCGCAGTTCGACGCCTATGTGGCGGTTCCGGAAGAAAAGGCCAGCGCAGCGATCATCGTGATCCAGGAAATATTTGGCGTGAATGAAGGGATCCGACGCAAGTGCGACAACTGGGCCAAGGCGGGCTACCTTGCCTATGCGCCGGACCTGTTCTGGCGAATTGCGCCCCATATCGAGCTGGATGCCGATGTGCCGGAGCAAATGGAGCAGGCGCTCGGCTATATTCCACGGTTCAATCAGGATCAGGGCATTCGTGACCTGGAAGCGGCGATCAAGGCAGCGCGGGCTGCGCTTGGTGGCACGGGCAAAGTCGGGGTCGTCGGCTACTGCCTTGGCGGCCGTCTCGCCTTCATGTCCGCATGTCGGACCGACGGCGACGCGTTCGTCGGCTATTATGGGGTCGGAATCGACGGTCTGCTGGGTGAGCAGCATGCCATCGGCAAGCCGACCATGCTCCACATCCCGACAGCTGATCATTTCGTTCCCGCGGAAACGCAGCAGGCAATGCATGACGGGCTGGCGGACAACCGGCACGTTACCCTTCATGATTATGAGGGGCTGGATCACGGCTTTGCCGCCGAGATGGGCAATCGCCGCGTGGAAGACGCAGCGCAATTGGCCGATCGCCGGACGGCGGACTTTTTCGCAGAGCATCTCGCGTGAGCGGAGCCGCCTGGCGAATGGTCATTCGCGTCAATGGCGGTCCTGACGTCATGGAGCGAGAATATTTTGACCCCGGTGCGCCGGATCAGGGCGAGGTGCTTATCGAGAACAAGGCGGTCGGCCTCAACTATATCGACACTTATTTCCGAAGCGGGCTCTATCCTGCCGATCTGCCCCTGACGCTGGGATCGGAAGCCGCCGGGGAAATCGTTGCGGTCGGCCCTGGCGTATCCGGGTTTTCAGTGGGCGACAGGGTCGCGTGCGCCACGGCGCGGGGCAGTTATTGCACCCATTGGCGGGTTCCGGCGACGCAGGTGGTGCATCTGCCCGATGATATCAGTTTCGAAGATGCCGCGGCGATGATGCTGAAGGGCATGACCGCCTGTTTCCTGGCGGAGGATGTCTGGCCGCTTAAAGCCGGGCAGACGGCGTTGGTCCATGCCGCCGCTGGCGGGGTCGGCTCAATCCTGGTGCCTTGGCTGCGAGACAAGGGCGTGGTGGTGATTGCCCACAGCGGCTCGGCGGCGAAGGCGGCGTCCGTTGCCGCGGACTTCAGCCTGCACGCACCGATGGATGATCTTGCCGCGCAGGTACGTGAGCGGACCAACGGGGAAGGTGTCGACATTGTCTATGATGGCATCGGGAAGGCGGGCTGGAGTGCGTCGCTTGCATCGGTGAAGCCACGCGGTCTTCTGGTCAGTTACGGCAATGCGTCGGGTCCGGTCCCGCCGGTCAACCTGCTCGACCTCAGCCGGGGAGGATCTCTCTATGTGACGCGGCCGACGCTGTTCAATTATGTCGCGACGCCGGAAGAGTTGGCGCACACCGCGAGACGGTTGTTTGACCGAATGGAAAAGGGTGTGGTGGGGGCGGTGATCGGCCAGCGCTACGCTCTTGCCGATGCGGCGCAAGCACATCGCGCACTGGAATCACGGCAAACGGTGGGGTCGACCCTGCTGATCCCCTGACTTCCCTCGCATCAAAAAAGGGGGGGCCGCCATCATGGCGCCCCCCCTTTGTCTTATTCCGATCAGGCAAAGAGGGACAGCAAGCCGACTTTCTGATCCACGAAGCCGTCGTAGATCATCTTCACCGCGACATAGACGATGACTGCGAGCCCAAGATAGGCGATCCAGCGGAACCGTTCGATATAATGGGCGATGACATTGGCGGCGATGCCCATCAGTGCGACGGATAGAACCAGTCCGATCATCAATATGCCGGGATGATCCCGCGCAGCCCCCGCGACTGCCAGCACATTATCGAGGCTCATCGACACATCGGCCACGGCGACGGCCCATGCCGCGCCGGCGAAGCTTTTCGCCGGACGCAGGCCCGACACATCGTCGTCGCTTGGGTCTGCTGTGTCGGCCCCGCGTTTCGGATGCAGTTCGCGCCACATCTTCCAGCTCACCCAAAGCAGAAGCAAGCCGCCCGCCAGGATCAGGCCGACGATCTGCATCAATTGGCTGACCACCAAGGCGAAGGCGATGCGCAGCACCAGCGCGGCAAGAATGCCGATCAGGATCACTTTCTTGCGCTGATCGGCAGGCAGGCCCGCCGCCAGCGCGCCGACGACGATGGCGTTGTCGCCGGCCAGCAGCACGTCGATCATCAGCACCTGCACAAAGGCTGATAGAGCGGATGGTGACGTTATATCACTGAAATCATTGATGATATGCTGCCAGATTTCGGCGGGAGAGCCGATACCCTGAGCGGCGGACGCAGCAGTGGCAAGAAGGTCCAACATCGTGGCCTAACGTCTCCGTCTCTTACTGGTTCATCGTCGCAAAGAAATCCTCGTTGGTCTTGGAATCCTTCATCTTGTCGAGGAGGAACTCCATGGCATCCACCGTGCCCATCTGCATGAGGATGCGGCGCAAGACCCACATCTTGCTGAGCGTCGGCTTTTCGACCAGCAACTCTTCCTTGCGGGTGCCGGACTTGCCGACATCCAGCGCCGGGAAGATGCGCTTGTCCGCGACCTTGCGATCCAGCACGATTTCGGAGTTACCGGTGCCCTTGAATTCTTCGAAGATGACTTCGTCCATGCGGCTGCCCGTGTCGATCAGCGCGGTGGCGATGATGGAGAGGGATCCGCCTTCCTCGATGTTGCGCGCCGCGCCGAAGAAGCGCTTGGGCCGCTGGAGCGCGTTGGCGTCGACACCGCCGGTCAGAACCTTGCCCGAGGAAGGGACGACCGTGTTGTAGGCGCGGCCGAGGCGGGTGATCGAATCGAGCAGGATCACCACGTCCTTTTTATGTTCCACCAGGCGTTTGGCCTTTTCGATGACCATTTCGGCGACCTGGACGTGGCGCGTGGCGGGTTCGTCGAAGGTCGACGACACGACTTCGCCCTTCACGCTGCGCTGCATGTCGGTGACTTCTTCCGGCCGTTCGTCGATCAGCAGGACGATCAGGAAGACCTCCGGGTGATTGTCGGTGATCGCCTTGGCGATGTTCTGGAGCATCACCGTCTTGCCGACACGGGGCGGCGCGACGATCAGCGTGCGCTGGCCCTTGCCCTGGGGCGAGACGATGTCGATGACGCGGGCCGACTTGTCCTTGATCGTTGGGTCGAGCGTGTCGAGGCGCAGTTTCTGCTCGGGATAGAGCGGCGTCAGATTGTCGAAATTCACGCGGTGGCGCACGGCATCGGGATCGTCGAAATTGACCGTGGTGAGCTTCGTCAGCGCGAAATAGCGCTCACCATCCTTGGGTGCGCGGATTTCGCCTTCCACCGTGTCGCCGGTACGCAGCCCGAACTTGCGGACCTGGTTGGGAGAGACGTAGATGTCGTCGGGGCCGGCGAGGAAATTCGCCTCGGGACTGCGCAGGAAGCCAAAGCCGTCAGGCAGCACTTCGATGGTGCCCTCGCCCATGATCTGTTCGCCATTTTCGGCCTCGGCCTTCAGAATCGCAAACATCAGGTCCTGCTTGCGCAGCGTCGACGCGCCTTCCACGCCGAGTTCCTCGGCCATGGTGACGAGGTCTGCGGGCACTGTTTTCTTGAGGTCCTTGAGATGCATGTGCGAGTCGGTCCGATGCGGAGGGTGGGAAAATGGGCCGGAAAGGAGGGAAATAGTCTGGCCGAGAGCCAAGGATCCTCGTTCCGGACGGACAAGGATGAGACAGAACTGCGTTTAGCGACAGGCCGCCCATGTCGTCAAGGCGGGATCGTGGCGGTGAAGGACGGAATTGCGCCTGTTTCCAACCGCGGCGCCGAGCGGTGGCGCTGGCGCGATGGCCTGTCGGCGTGATATAGTGTGCCAGGAGAGGATGGAAAGACCATGACGCGGTTCCCTGTGCTTGTGGGCGTGGCGCTGGCGGTCGCCGGGCCGTCGGTGGGGCAGGTCGCGCCAACGCTGGATCCCGATGTTCCGCCTGCGGTGGTTCGCACTGGTCCGCCCGCCGATGATCGGGTGACCGTGCCGATCCGGATCGATGGCAAGGGGCCATGGAACTTCGTCATCGACACAGGATCGCAGCGTACAGTCATAGCGCGTGAACTGGCGCAACGTCTGGCCCTGCCGCCCCGTAGCAATGTGACCATCCTGAGCATGACTGGTCGGTCCGAAGCCAGCACGGTCGCGGTACCCAGGCTGGACTTCGCCGGGGGGACACTGGACGACATAGAGGCGCCGGTGCTGGAAGGCGAACATCTGGGCGCGCCGGGGCTGCTGGGGCTGGACAGCCTCCACGCCAAGCGCGTGACAATGAACTTCCGCACGGGCCAGATGGAGATCGCGCGCAGCAGCCGGCGCGCGCAAGCGGCGGACCCGGACACCATCGTCGTGGAAGCGCGCCGCAGGCGCGGGCAGTTGATCCTGCTCGATTCCGAAGTGAATGGCATGCGGGTGAACATCATGCTCGACACGGGCTCGCGCTATAGCGTTGGCAATCTGGCGCTCCGCGACAAGCTGGTCGCGAAGAAGCGCGCGCCCGAGATGCTGACGGCCGTGCTCACCAGCGTCACCGGCGGCACGCTGACGGGGCAGATCGGGCAGATCCAGTCCGTCCGGCTTGGCCGCGTCAACCTTGTCCGCGTGCCGGTGATATTCGCTGACGCCAGTCCATTTGCCGAACTGGGGCTGCAGGACAAGCCGGCCCTGATGCTGGGCATCAGCGCACTGCGCATCTTCGATCGGGTGGCGATCGATTTCGGCCGCGGCAAGGTCGATTTCCTGCTGCCTGACGCAAGTGCAGCGCAAAGCATGAAGATGGCTGCCAACGATCAGCGAAGACGGTGAACCGCGTGAGCGGTCGGGCGCGTCAGGGGGTAGGCGGAGGCCGTTGCTGCTGACGCTGGCGATCGCGTCCAAGCACATTATCGATCCACTGCTGGTCTATGCGCGGTGGTTGCGGCCGATCCTGCGGGTCGACCTCCATCTGTGGCTCGTCCGACTCGTCCCCGGATTCACGGGGCTGCAGCCGTTCGATGGGCAAGCCATTCTCATCGACCATCATGCCGGGATCGGGGGTGTTGTAATAGGCCTCCTCGTCGGGCTCCAGCTGCCATTCCGGAAGCGTGACTTCCGTTTCGAATTGTTCGACGGGGCGCTTGGCGACGGCGACCTTCATGTAGGCGGCGAAAGCGCGAGCCGGGGCGCGGCCACCCTGCAGCACGCCGACGGCCCGGGCATCGTCGCGGCCCATCCAGACACCAGTGGTGATGCCGCTGGAAAAGCCGAGGAACCAGCCATCCTTGTTGCTGGTCGTGGTGCCGGTCTTGCCCGCCACCGGCCGGCCGATCTGTGCCGCGCGGCCGGTACCGGTGCTGACCGCGGTCTGCATGAGGTCGGTCATGCCTGCGGCGACCCAGGGGGCGACGAGAACGCGGCTGGTATCGTCCTGATGCTGGTAGAGGAGACGTCCATCGGCGGTGGTCACCTTCGTGATGCCGTAGGGCGCGACTGCGATCCCCTTTCGCGCGATCGAGGCGAAGGCGCGCGTCATATCGATCAGCCGCACGTCCGACGTGCCGAGCACCATCGAGGGATGCGTGTTGATCGGCGTCGATATGCCGAAGCGGCGCGCCATATCCGCGACGGTCGGGAAGCCCACCTCGACGCCCAGCTTGGCCGCCACGGTGTTGATCGAATAGGCAAAGGCCGTGCGAATATCGATGTCGCCGGCGAACTTGCCGTTGGCATTGCGCGGGCTCCATCCATTGATCGTCACAGGTTCGTCGGTGATGCCGGTGTCGGGTGTGTAGCCCGCCTCAAGCGCGGCCATGTAGACAAAGATCTTCCACGCCGATCCGGGCTGGCGGGTGGCGGTGGTCGCGCGGTTGTAGTTGGATGTTACATAGTCAAGCCCGCCGACCATCGCCCGTACCGCGCCGTCCCGGTCGAGGCTGACCAGCGCACCCTGCGTACCGGACGGCACGTTGGCCTTGATCGCCGCCGTCGCCGCATTTTGCGTGGCCGGATCGATGGTGGTATAGACTTCCAGCGGTTCGTTGGGTTCGTCGATCAGCACGTCCAACTGCGGCAAGGCCCAGTCGGTGAAATAGCGTACGCTGTTCTGCGGCGGTTCTGGCGCCATCTTCACGCCACCTAAGTCGGCGGCCGCCCGTTCAGATGCCGAAATCTTCTCATTTTCCTGCATCAGGTCGAGCACGACGCCCGCGCGACCGATCGCGGCGTCGGCATCAGCCGTCGGTGAATAGCTGGACGGAGCCTTCACCAGCCCTGCGATGATGGCGGCTTCGGGAAGGTCGAGGCTGGAGGCGGGATGGCCGAAGAATTTGCGGCTGGCGGCATCGATCCCATACGCGCCTCCGCCGAAATAGACCTTGTTAAGGTAGAGTTCGAGGATCTGCCGCTTGGAGAATTTACGCTCCAGCGCAAGGGCAAGCACGATTTCCCGGACCTTGCGACCGAAGCTGTAGCTGTTGTTGAGGAAGATGTTTCGCGTGACCTGCTGCGTGATGGTCGATGCGCCCTGCCAGCGTCGCCCGGTCCCGCGCCGTTCGATCGCCACCCATGCGGCGCGCGCCATGCCGACCGGATCGACGCCGGGATGCAGGTAGAAGCGCTTGTCCTCGGTGGAGATCATCGCATCCACCATGACCTGCGGGATCTGGTCGTAATTCATCCAGCGGCCGAAACTCGGCCCCAGCGACACGATCACGCTGCCGTCCGCCGCATGGACGCGGATCATCTGGCCATTGGGAGAGGATTTCAGGCTGTCATAGCTGGGCAGCGACTGCATGGCGATAACGACGGCGATGACAAGCGCCAGCAGGCCTGCCACTGCGGCCGCCAGGCCGACCTTCAGCCCGCGCATCAGCCACTTTCTTGCGCCCGTGGGCGCTGCCCTGCTCTTACCTGATCCTGCCATCTATGCCGCCCCGAATAGGCGCTAATCCCCACGTCTGCCAGCGCAAATGCTGCAATCACGCATGAAAGCTGCGCATGCGCTCTTCATGCGAAGAGCGGATTTATCAGCGATGAACGCAGGACAGGCGGATCATTTCGATTCGGCGCGGGATTTGAAGTCGAGGCTGGCGCTGTTCATGCAGTAACGCAGGCCGTTGACGCCAGGACCATCGGGGAAGACATGGCCCAGATGGCCCTCGCATTTGGCGCAGCGCACTTCGGTACGGAGCATGCCGTGGCTTGAATCGCGGACCTCTTCGACCGCATCGATGTCGACGGGCGCGGTAAAGCTGGGCCAGCCTGACCCGCTGTCATATTTCTCCTCCGCATCGAACAGTTCTGCGCCGCAGCCGGCGCAATAATAGACGCCATCCGCTTTGTTGCCATTATATTTGCCGGTGAAGGCGCGTTCCGTGCCGGCCTCCCGCAAGACATGATATTGTTCAGGCGAAAGGCGCGCGCGCCATTCGGCGTCGGAAAGAGTGAGCTTGTCCATGCCGGCAATATGGTGCCAGCGGGAAATGCGATCAAGCCCGCTCCCGCGCCGCCTGGCGGGCGATGGTCAGCAATTCCTGCCTGACCATCAGGTCGCCCGTTCCCCTGCCCGACCGGGTCGCGCGTTCCGCGTCCAGCAGCCGCTGGATCACGCGAGCGACGCCGGCTGCGTCCCATTGCCGCACCTGGCGGGTCACCAGGCCCTTCTCCTTCCAGAACACCGCCTTGCCCGCCGCCTCCACCGCGCCTTCCAGGCGCCCGCTGGCGTCGAAATCGGCGCGGATGTGGGCGATCAGCACCGCGCGCGTGAGCAACGGGCGGATGACCGACGCCATCGCCGCCCCCGTTTCGGCAAGGCGCTGCAGTTCCTTGTGCATCGCCTTCAGATCGCCGCCCAGCACCGCGTTGACCAACGGCCCGATCTCCGTGTCGGGATTGTCGGCGGACAGGGCCTCCAGCGCTTCGGCGGTCGCTTCGCATGGTCGCTCCGGCGCCGCGTCGAGATAGAGGATCAGTTTTTCGACCTCGCCCGCCATCAACGCCCGGTCGCCGTTGGCGAGATCGACGATGCGGCGCGCCAGTTCGGTCGGCAGGCGCAGTCCGCCTTCCCGCGCGATGCCGATCGCGATCTGCTCCGCTTCCCGCGCGTCGGGCTGATAGGAGATGAGCGCCAGCGCCGCCTTGTGGTCGAGCGCCAGTTTCAGCAGCTTCGATGTTGGCTTGAGCGCGCCCGCCAAAGCGATCACGGGATTTCCGGCAGCCTCCGCTTCCAGCAGGGCGGCCAGTGCTGGCGCGGATTCGTCGCCCATCCCGGTTATGCGGACCCAGCGCCGGTCGCCGAACATGGAGAAGGATGCCGCTTCATCCGCAAGCCGGGCCGGATCGTCCTTCAGCGTGGCGCCGTCCAGGTCCACCCGCTCCGCCTGCGGTCCCATTCCGCGCTCCAGCCGCTTCGCCAGGGCAGCGCTTCCAGCCTCGTCGGGACCGTAAAGCAGGAAGAAGCGGATGTCGGCGGGCGGCGTATCCAGCGCCCGCTCCATCTGACCGCGATTGGCCTTCAAGGATTGCCGGCCTTGCGCGAAAAAAGGGCGAGCCGGGTGACGATCTGGTCCGCGACCGTCTGGGACAGGCGCTCGAGCGCGGTATCTTCGGCCGCGATGGTCGCATATTCGCTGGACGTCACGTCGATGCCAGCGTCCGATCCCGCCGTCGCGTCCAGAACCTGCGTGCCTGTCGCTTCGTCCACCAGCTGGTAGCGGGCGCGCAGCGTGCGGCGTTCACGCGTGACGGCGGCGTCCGCGCGCAAACCAAAGCCGCTGATCTGATCGTCGAGCTTCACGACCAGCCGATAGCGCGGGCCGCTGCCGCTGTGCATGGCGGCCAGCCGGTCGTTGAGCGCATTGCGGACAAGCCAGCCACCTTTTCCGTCGATCGGCGCAACCTCCACATTGCCCAATGCCTGCGCAACGGTACCGTGACTGCCGCCGCCATAGACAGGACGCAGGCCGCAGCCGCTGAGGGTGGCAAGGGCGATGGGGAGCAGGAGCCAGGACTTCATGCCAATCTCCATAACCGTTCGCAGCTGACCTGTCGAAGGGCTTCGACAGGTCAGCGACTGATGGCGTTCAGATGACCAGATTGACCAGCCGGTCGGGAACGACGATCACCTTCTTGGGCGTTGCCCCGTCCAGGATGCGCGCGACATTGGGCGCCGCGATGGCGAGCCGTTCCAGCTCCTCCTTCGACGTCCCCTTGGGCACCGTGATGGTGTCGCGCAGCTTGCCCATGACCTGACAGGCAATCGTGACCTCATCCTCGACCAGCAGCGCTGGATCGACGGCGGGCCAGGCGGCGTCGGCGATCAGTCCCCAATCCTCATTGAAGGCGTCGCCCATTTCCGCCCAGCCTTCCTCGGCCAGATGCGGCGTCATGGGCGCAACCAGCAGCGCGAGCGCACGGATCGCGGCGGT
>Ga0315899_10003864_pt1 | contig 16263 bp, 15 predicted proteins | sample LakEriMetagenome_2_FD_203518 | JGI IMG/M metagenome (GOLD analysis project Ga0315899, IMG submission 203518) | Freshwater fungal communities from buoy surface, Lake Erie, Ohio, United States - Buoy 4 MA112 | ecosystem: Environmental > Aquatic > Freshwater > Lake | place: USA: Lake Erie, Ohio... | reverse complement strand
GTTCATAATTTTTTTTCATATCAAATTGTATTTCATAAAAAGGTTTTTAAAAAAATCTTGAATCTTTTTAATTAAGACAGTGGTGTAAGCCTTTAGCTTAAGTTAAACTAAATCCAGCTAAAATCAAGCAAGAGTTTCAATTACTACTTGAATCCAAAAAAATAAATACAAGCAAGAAGCAAAGTTCTGTGAGCTAAATCTCTGGTGTTTTGGTCAGATTTGATTATTGGAAATTTACTAAAAATTCTCATAGTGTCGAAATAATGGAGTAAACTTACTTCCTACACTGAACTTGATGCCAAGTAGAAATGTTCGTTTATACCCTTAATAGCCAGTTTCTTGTATTAGCTGTTACCTACTGCTATTCTTCTATCCAACAAAGTCTGAACGACTTACACTTGGGTCATATTGAATTTCTAAATCTGTCCCATTCCAAATTGCTTCACAACTTTCAAGTCTATACGTGTCGCCTTGATTCCAACGTGCGCCAATGTAGTCTTCAATTAAATCTTTGACAAAAACTCTTTCTCCAACAACAATGTCTTTTGGTATTAAATAAGCAGCAAAGGGTGATTTGAAGTTATGCGGATAATAAGTTGTCCAATCAATTACTTTTTCAAATCCTCCACTACTACCGAAACGATAGTCAGCCCGAAGATCTCCCCAAACCATAATTTCTCCGGTTTCCTTGTTTTGAACCACAGAATACTTTGAATATATTTCTTTAGAAGGCACAACTTTCTTTATTAATGGTCGAAATCCTTTTTTGGCTGCTTCATTAATGCTCTCTTCGTCCCGCGCTGTGTTAATAACACGTAACTCATTTAACTTACTGTTACTTTCTCCCACCGTCATTTATAATTATTTTTAGATTATTTTGATTTAAATCGATTTTCAAGCAAGTATTTGGATTTTGTTTAACCATATTTTGGAGTTCGTCATCAGATAAAAATTTAGTATCCACAACCAAGCGGTCACAATTTGAACATTTACGAGATGCAGTGTTAGTCGCTTCTAAACTGACCCAGTTCAACTTATAGGGGCAATTCATTTTTTTGATAAATTCTCCTTGGTCTGAGTAAATTTCTTTTTTTATTGGATCAAATCTCATGGTAGTTTTGATTTATGGTTGTAGCTGGCGGTTTCGGGCTCGGCGAAGAAGCGGATTTCGTAGCACAAAACTGTTAATACACCACAAAAGTTGATGCGAGGTAGAATGTTCAATTAACCACGACACCCGCCATTGAGCCAAACGCCTGTTATCGGTATGTGCTTGTTTGTTCATCAAATTATTTCATTCACCAAATAAAGTTTTAATACTTAGTATTTGATTGATTTCGTCCTCGGTCAATTCATATTTTATGTTATATTCTTCTACTTTCCTAAACAGAAAATCACCAACCTCATAAATTAACTCTATTCGATCGTGGACAATTCCTCCTGTTTTTTGAATTAACAGGTTGTCAATAACATCCAATTGCTTCTGGGCATCTTGTTGGTCATTAGTTTCAGGATGCTTAATATTCCTTAAAACCTGAATTAGTTCACGAAATTTTGAATAATCGTCTTTACCTCCGCCATTTCGCCATTCATTTAAGGCATAGTCTGAATTATAATTCCCTTTAATATCCATTGCTTCTGAAATTACCCCAGCATACAAGACCTGAACTCTGCGTTCTAAATAATCTTCAATGTCCTGAACTGACGTGATAAAAGGTGTCCACGGTTCAGATCCAGATGAACCTGAATGCCCTTGTGGAAAAGTAAAAGTTGCAGAAATTCCATGTGTTTTAAATTTCATTTCACGAGCAAGAATATAATGTCCCGCTTCATGATTACAGACTTTCCTAATTCTACTAAAATCGTGTTGGTGTATTTTCATTAAGTCTTTCAGTTAATTATTTATTTACTTTCAGAACTTAGAATCAAATCCCAAATAATTCCATTATTGCCAAAAACAAGATCTTTACAATTTTGATAATCCTGTTCTTCAAGCTCATCGGTATGTGCAGCTTTGTTTCTGTAATTTGTTGTTAGTGCTTGTATCCCGCTGCTCAAACCATTTTTGTCAATTAACCAATTGTGATTAGGAAGTTTGTTTAGAAATCTTTTGAATCCTAGGTTTAAAAAATTACTGGTCTCAAGACGTTCTTTGCTATTAACCGCTGTTGATATAAAGTGATTTATAACACCAAGTTCAGGAGATTTCATTGGCTTTCCTGAACAATAGCTAGCAATTCTGCCGAAGTCTTTATCTTTCAAATCATGTTCAGAAAAACTTATTTCTTTACAGAAATCTTTTAGTGGATTGATAAGCCTTTCTACAAGCTCCAATTCAAATGCTTTGCATAGTCCAATAATTGCTGGTGACCAATCAAGATTTGGCTCTTTTGTTAACGTATCTGCAACACACTCGGATGTTGCAAAAAATCTCATAGTTGTTGGGGTAAGGAATATTACACGGTTTGATTGTAGATTAATTTTCTTTGATTGTTCTCTTATTTTGCTTTCGTCAACTAATTTTATTAAAACGTCAAGAAGTTGTTCAACTTTTTCATCAATTTTTGTCTGTCCTGCCTTTATATCATAGATATAAAGTAATCCTCCATAGCATCCGTTGCATAATCTTTTGTTCCAATCGTTATTGTAAATGGTAATTAATTTCGATGTCTTTGATTGTCCACACCGGAAGCAATTGAAAGAGATTGATTTCTCAAAACGATACTGACTTAAAGGTCCACGTTTTGGATACTCTTTCGTTATATTTTCTAATGGTTTTGTCATTTAGTTAAAGTTTGTATGAGTGTCTTTCAGCATTACCGATAACGTTTTGCAGCTACAAGAAGTTGGCGATTTCGGAGACGAAAACTGCCTACCAGCACCGAACTTGATACGAAAAACAAAGCTTCATTTAACCACGGAACCGCCAATTTCTTGTAGGTGCTGTTATAGCCAGTTTATTTATAATTTAATTTTCTCACATTCGCTTTCAAGGCTAGTTAATTCACCGTCCCAAAGATTGTTATTCATCATTTTATCTTTTAGGTCAATATAGTCCGTTGAATTTAGAATAACGGAGGCAGTCGTTGCTGAATATGTTGATTTTGGTAAAGCTAAACTTAATAGTTCCTTTAGGCCATTAGTTATTCTATTCTTTCTCCTAGTTGAAACAGATTCTCCACTTTCATATTCCTCGATTAAATCAAGAAAATCTTCGAGTTTTTCATGCGTTGCGTTTCCTATTTCAAATCTTTTTTTGCAATGACGGTCTTGGTTATTGAGGTCAAGAACTGAAACGGTAAGTTTTCCAAAATCATCCTTTCCTTTAATTCTGTAGTTTAATAATTTGAAATATTTTGTTGGCTCGTAAATACATGGATTTATGATTGGTTCAACATAAGTATCATGTGAGCTTTTTGTCGCGTTACATTTTTTACAAGACGGTAATAAATTCTCCCATTGAACGACTTCATCAGGATAATTGTCCTTATGATGAAAATGCTCTACTTCCAAATACTTGCTTTCCTCTGTAATATCACATTCGCAGTATGCACATTTATTGTTGGAATAGGCGAGCAAACCATTTGTAATATAATCCTTCCTCCAAACAGATGCACCAGTTTTTTTAAACTCATCTGTCAATTCTTTTTCTATGGCTAAAGTTAATTCTACAGGTTTAGCTCCTCTTGTCAATTTAATCATTCCCTAAACCTGTTAATTGTATTTCTATTATTTTTCTTAAATGATTTTCTGGGTGTAGAAATTCATTTATTGTAGAAAAAAGCTTTTTGGCTTCATCGTATTTTTCATCGTCCATAAGTGAATTGAACTTTGATAAAGTTTCATTATAAAATTCAGTTCGAGTATCTTTCATTCCCATAACATCAATTAATACTTCTTCAATAGACCAGCCTTTAAATCCGAATGATGATGATGGTAGATTTCTCTGTACGACTTTGTTTTCTATCCGTTCTAATGCAATAATTTGATTGGGTGATGCTGCTTGAATAATATGTGGGCTATGAGTTGACACTATGAATTGTGCATTAGGAAATACCTCGAGAAGTATATCAACAATTTTGCCTTGCCATTCAGGATGTAGATGAAGTTCTAATTCATCTATTAAAATAATTCCTTTGAAGTCAATAGCATTAATTCTAGTGTCGGTAAATCGGTATTCGATTTCCTTTATTATACCAAAAAGAATTGATATTATTGATTTAAATCCTGAGGATAAGTATTCATAATAAATCTCACCATTGGTTGTGTTTATTAAAATTTCATTTGTCGCAGCATCCACTTTGCTAAACGTAATTGAACTATCAAGAATGGAAAAACATTTTTTAGCTAATTCTAAATTATTTATTTGCTCTGGCTTAAGAACATCTTTATGAGCGGAATATAAATATCTGTTGACAAACCAATTTTTTATTTCATTTAAATTAATTCCAAGCTTTGCTTCATTCCATAAATTATTTTGCTCTTTATTTATGTCCTTTGATACCGCTTGCAATGTTTGATAATTGAAAATTCGTGCAGTTTTAAATGTTATTACTCCACTTGCATATTGATGAAAGCTTGAAATACTAGCGTTTTTTTCCGGCTCGAAAGTGTCGAATTCAATAACTTTAGATTCATCTTTTCCGTTGTTTTCTATATCAACTGAAATGACACTTTTTTTTGCTCCGACATTTCTTTTTAGTATTTGTGTATTGCCGTTAAAGAATACGTGAGAAATAACTTCGAGTAAGGTCGTTTTCCCTATACCATTTGGTCCACAAACAAGGTTCATGTTGGCATGTAGCTCAAGTGATAAGGATTCAATGCCTCCAACACCTTCAATTTTTACTTTTTTTACTTTCATGTCTTGTTTATAAATTGGCTATAACTCCTTTATACACGAAACCAACCTTCCCTTATGCACCTACATGCTAGGGTATTGGCGAAATTTTGTTCAGTTTTTGTTACACTTCAATATACCGTTTTTATTCTAATAAATCATCAAAGGGGCTCTTAATTTGTTGTAAGCTTTTTGTATTAACATGAGTGAATATGTCGGTGCTACTATTGTATATCAATAACTCTTTTATGTAGCGTAAATCAGTCCACTTTACGCAGATGATCTACATATTCTAGAGATTATTCAAGAACTATATGAAAAGACAGACACGACTATTTTTTGCCTCCTCAATTGTATCTGTTAAAATTTGAACCTTTTGTAGGTTAATATTTTGGTTTTGGGATTGAATTCTGCTGAGATTACGTAATCTTCATTAAACATTAAGGAAGCGTTCGGGATATCACTCAAACTGGGTTCATAAAAATCGTAAACCGCTTTTTTACTGTTATACACCCATAGGCCAGTACGTTTGCTTTTTTCTAAATAGCTTCGTACAGACCAATATTTAATAGAATCTTGTTCAGGCCAGTGATTATCCTCACTGTATACTAGTTCCACCTGCTTTAGACTGAAATATTTGCTTTTGCTTATTTGATTAGTTAAAAGGTTTGCAGATTTGTCGCTAAGTTTTAGCGTTGCATTAATTTTGCCCTCATTCCTGAATAAAGTAACATTTTCATCAAAACTGATAAATGATGTTCCCCAATAAGGTATAGTAATACCTAAATCTCTTCCAATATCATTTCTAGACTTAAGTTCTGAACTGACAGATAGATATTTGAAGTAGATTAAAAAAATTAGTAGAAAGCTTAATCTGAATAATATCGTTGATACCTTCCTCATTTTTACGGCCTGATAAACCCACCTTGCGTAAAAATAGATTAGCGGTATTATAAATGAGACCACAAATAAAAACAGAATAATTGGGACTGAGGAGAATAGTTTGATGCTATTAAGTTCATATAGCTTCCTGGGGCCAAACCACACAACTATAGCTGAAATAAAAACTAGAAAACTTGACATGGAGGCTATTTTGCTAATCGTATTCCTATTTTTAATTGCAGCCTTGATCCACCTAAACCAAAGGTAGATTGGTGGGCCAAGGAATAATACAACAAGGAAAGCAAAAATAATGTAACCAGTCATTTGGTAATTATTTAACATCTAAATCTGCATGATCCGTGCAGTCTATAAAATATTTTTTGTGAGTTGATATTTATTGCTGATAGTCAAAATTTAGGCATAATTTAAAATACATACTTATTTATGAGTATTAAGAAATAGTGGAATTTCAACACCCAGTTCTTTTGATTTTTTGCGATTTTCCAAATGAAAGCTAAGCTTCCAAATTTCATCATGATTATCTGCAACGTTTTTTCTACTATAAATCTCTTTCTCTTCTTGCTTGGTGAAGGAATAATATTTTTCAATTAATTGTTCTCTATGTCTACCATGATCAAGAATAAATTTTGACACATTGTTTAAACGATCACCAACAAGGATAATTTTTTTATTCAAGGCATAAGAATTTTTACCTGCTTCTTCAAGGTTAATTCCAAAAGGGACTTTCTCATAAAGTGTTTCAGTACGGATTATCCATTGAATCAAATCTTCTTCTCTTGCAATCTGCTCTAAACTAGTATTCTCTGTGTTAAACCTACTTCCAAATAGATCTACATAAGATTTAAATTTGTATAAATCGTTGTATAGCTCCGAAAAATGGCTCCATCTCATCTTAGGATTAAATACGGAGTACTTTCCGATTGTTTTGTTGGTGAATGTATATTTTTCAACCCAATAACTTAAATCATCGTAGTCTATTTCCTTTGGAGATGATGTAATGATTTCATCATAGGCCATATTAGCCGAATTGACTTTTACCCAATATTCTGGTGTTTTATTAAACGTAATTTCTTCATCTTTTTCAACAATAACATCATAATTTCTGTTTACTACTCCTGAATCAGGCTCGGTTTTAAAATCATTACAATCATAAATATCGTTTATATCATCGCCGCTAGTTTCGAATATAAAATCCATGTAATTCCTTGATTTATTACCAACAAAACGATAGCCTGATTTACCACAGTTATCACATATTTTGCTTTGGCATTTACCTTTAATTACGATCAGCTCTGTATCACCGCATTCAATGTGCTTATCAAAGTTCTTCTTTATTTTAGACAGAAATATTTCCTTGCTGGTGTCCTGGTAAGAATATTCATCTTTTAAATAAAAATAAAGCCGGTCCCAGTCTAGTTGTGAGAAGTAATAAAGAATATTCTGTAAGTAGGAATTTTGCTTCATTATACTGTGGTTTTAATTTCTATTTATTATAATTGAAAGGGGGGGGGTGATTTTTAATAGCATAATACACCCTGTGCTAATGTCACTAATTATAATTTTTAGATAAATTTTGACTTGTTGGATTTCTCAATAATTATTTTTAAGACTTAATAACTTTAGATTAACTGTTTGCTTTTTCAACGTATAGATCCTTGAGTTTAGTTCTCTCCTCGCTTTCCAGCTTATAATTCAAAAGAAAGTCACCTGATTTATGCATTGAAGGCCTTCTGTTTAATATTAACCTATCCAATTCGCCTGCCATTAATTTTATGTAGTGATTATTCTCGTAAGATTTAGAATTATCATTTGGTAGTACGAATAGCATCCCTTCACTATAATTAAATACTTGATAAATAGCATTAAATTTGGCTCTTCCCAAGTATTCAATTTTATTAAAATCATCTTTAGTGATAATTACTCGCTCTTGCAATAAAGATTCCTGGTACTCAGTAATTAATGCAGTAAGAGTTTCCAATTGTTTATTTATTTCACTTAATTTTTCATTCATGGTTTATTAATTTAAAATGGTTAATGAAGAATGATTAAAGAATGAGTTTCCAACTCCACTGTTTCTTCTCTTTGTTATATGTTTTTATAGATTTTCCAGTTAATTCTATACCATCTGTAAGATTTAATTTTGCTACCAGTGAGGGGTGAACAAATACATCATCTATAAAACCAAAAGATTTTCCAACCGGGATTTTTACGACCCCGGATACTTCCTTCATGTATTGTTTTTTAAAAGCTTCATCATTTACTTTAACAGCAGTATAAATTTGATGCATCCCTTCATTGCTTCCTCCCTGAAATCGAACCTTTATCGTTTCTCCAACCGTGATCTCGGAAAAGAAGCGGTCATACTTAAAAAAGCCAAACTTAGTTTCTGATGCAATGAAATTTAGTATCTTTTTATCAGTGTTTATAAATTCAACGATAACTATTTCTTCTTGCACATCGCTAAACAGAAGAGCTTCGGCTTCAGGTATATATGATTTATATAAACTAAAATTTGATTTTGATTTAGGCGCACTTTTATACCATTCTGTAGCTTGCCATTTGATGATCTCATCTGGTATAGAATAATGGTTAGCATTTTTTACGTTAACCAGTAATTCTATTTCAGTTTTAGCCTCATTATACATCCCCTTTGAAATCAAAAGGGCTGCCATTCTTTGCCTCAAACTAACCAGCATTTCTTCTGGACTTTTGCAGGATAAGGCTTTGCAGTAGCATGCAAATACTGTGTCCGCATTATCTGACATAGCTTCAGCCAAAATATCCCATACCCAAAAATCATTGCGTTTCTTTTTCGCAAATGGTAGTAATGTAGCTAACATTTGAGCTTTATCATCCAATGCCAATAACAATTTGGCATAAAAATATGCCGGATACTGAAATTGCGGATAAGTATAGATGATTTTGGAAAGTATTGGCATAAAAGCAATTGCCTTTGCTTTATCAAATACCAATGATTCTGAAAATGTTCGTTTAGGTAATAGGTGTTTGGCATAGGTAATGTATGCTTGCTCAGCAATAGCCATTACTTCCTTGCCATTTGGCATTGTTTCTTTCTGAAAATCTTCTGGCATGAAATTGTTAAAGTCCCACCACTCTGCGAAGGCCAAATAGGCATCTGTATTTTTAAATGCTCTATGAAAGGCTTTATATAAGAAACTATAGCCTTGGGATGGTCTGCTATACTCAAACGACATAACTATGTCCCTTAACTGAATTAATTTCCCATAATGAGCATAATTGGAATTGAAACATTTAAACACCATGGATCCTACCTTCCATGCAATATTATCATATAGCATCTTTTCATCTGCTGGGAGTGATAAACTTTTTATTTTATCCATCCAAAACAAAAACTCATCAAAATTTTCAGGCTCGAAATTAACCTTCAGGTAATCAAAATATACCCATGCCAGATTTCTCTTAGCCCATAGGATTGCAGGTCCATTCACTGGAGCTTCACTAACCAGCATAGGCTCTTCTGAGTTGCTATTTTTGGCTACTGCTTTATTGGTAATTTCATTGAATTCATTGGTAGCCAAAGTCAAGGCTTCTTCCAGCCTGCCTTCCTGACGGAGTTCTTTTATTTCCTTAGTTGGCATATTCTTCTTGTTTAAAGGTTTGTAATGCCGTTTGAATGCTGGAGAGTAACGACTGGCTATTAGTCATGTTTTGAATTGGAACAACTCTTCCAAAGAACCCATTCTTTTTATATTCAAAATCTAAAACAGCTATTTCATTGTTTCGCTTAAATTTATATCGTTCTTTGTATTCCTTATGTTCAATATCATCAACCGTAATTTCTGTTCCCTCAAACAATAGAGCAATGTCATCAAACAGGCTTCTTGTAAATGGGTATAACTCTTCTAACTCAAAGTCAAATTGTAGCTTACTTATAACCGTTTCAGCTGTATTACGCTTTATGGAAACGTTAGGTAAATGGTTTAAAATTTCTGCTAATTGCTGATTAAATTCAGTATTGGCAGATAGATTTGTCATCAAAGTAATTGGCTTTCTAAATTCATTCTGGCCATTTACATAGGTTCTAAAAACTGCCTTATCTAATTCTCTTTGAAAGGCATAACGTATTTCATATCCTATTTTCTCCCATCCTACAACCTCAACATATTGTTTTCTTACACCTTGGCGAACTTTGATAAAATGATCTTGTAATTGAACAGGTTGCTCTAAAAGATTAAAGCTAGATAGCTGTTTCAGTAATTCCTTATCCAAACTGATCCCTTCTGTTTGGACTTGATTGCCAGTTAATTCATTTAAAGCACTCAAGACAGCTACATCAAGGAACGCCATAGTTGAATAGGAATTAAATAACGGTGGGTTAAGGGCATAAAGCGTTTTTGAAGCCCTGGTAATAGCAGTATAGGCCCAGCGATAAAAATACTGATTGGTTTTATCTGCTCTCCGTTGTTTATCAGTAAAGCAGTTAAATCCATCTACATTATCATTGTCCCAAACGGTAAACACATTATCCCACTCACCGCCTTGTGCCTTGTGGCAAGTGACTGCATAACCGTATTTCATTAAGAGGCAATTAAAATATGCATCTTGCATAATTGCTTCTTTGAACTCCTCAGTTTTAGGTTTTAAGTCCTTGTTTCGAATGGTGAAATCTACGTATAGTGCCTGAGTTTCTTCGGGCTTTAAATAATTATCGCCATAAAGGAAGTTTTCAAGCATCTTGCCATTTACTATTTTATTGCTGCTTTCAGCATCCGGAAAAACCAGCTCTACATCACGCCAATATAGTGTTACCGGATCTTTACCTCTTAATGTAATAGTTCTTTGTGTGACTATTTCACTCACTTTATTGACAATTGCAAATTCACCATTAAATACACCTTTCCTGTAATTATTTCCACCCATTATGATGGTATCACTTTTTTGCACTGGAAGGTTTGCATTTCCGAATATGCGTTCTCTTATTTGAAGATTTAGGTTAAGACATGTTTTGTTTTTACTTGCAATGATAATTTTAGTGCTTTCAGTTTTTTGCCAAGTATCCAGGAATGATTCATATCCAGGATTGAAAATATCATTTCCATTGCTGCGTATATCAAAATCATTAAAAAAATGGGCGGATATACTTTTACGTATTTTTGCAGCTGACCTCAGAATACCACTTCCTCCTCCCTGGCGTTTCACTTCTTTCATTTCAATTTCTACTGAAGAAAGATTGAAATTTTCCTTTAGGTAATCAGCTTCAAAAGCTTTTGAGCTATTATCTCCGACCGGAGACAACTGACATGGATCACCTACAAAGATAATTTTTGATCTTACTGCTGAGTGGGCAACCCTTGTATATGAAATTAAATCTGTAAGTAAATGACCTGTCCCAAACCTAAAAAATTCTCCTTCACTTTTTGCATCAGATAACATGGAGGCTTCATCCACGATGAAAATTCTCCCAGCAACATCCGTATTGTTCCTAATTTTATAATTGTAAAAAAAAGAGTCTCCTTCTTCAACCTCTACCATATCTTCAAAGCTATATATGGCCTTGTGGATAGTGAAGGCTTCCTGGCCTGTTTTCTCTCGGATTACTTTAGCAGCTCGGCCAGTTGGCGCCATCAGGGCAAAATCTTTTTCAACGGCATTTAGATATTCAACCAAGCCTTTCAGGATAGTTGTTTTACCACTACCAGCATATCCTTTTAGCATAAATACGGGTACCGGGCTCTCTAAAAAACTTTCAAGTTGAGTGAGAGCAGTTTCCTGGCCCGGACTAAGATTTAAATGCTTAAAATGATTGAATATGCTCATGACTTTTAATTTCTATGCAAATGTGAATCGCAATTGTGCAGTCATTCTGCACAGTTAATAATTATAAATTAACTTTCTTCAATTAGCCATTTTTCATTTTTAAGTACAAGCTTCTTATTTCCTTTTTCAATTGACATTTTTTCAATTCGCAAATTTTCTTCAATATCTATTGAAAAGGATAACTTGACCTCAGTTTTTCCTGATACTTTTTACGTCATCCTCCTGTAGTCTTCAAGACTGCGAGGTTTGCGAACTTTTTGTTCGCCAATCTTTGTGGTGAACTTTTCAGAAGCAACATTAATTACGTAGAATTCATTCTTAACGTAATTTTCATCATATTCCTGAGTTTCGGGATTTGGAGCAGTTGTCTCCAAAGTGATAGGGTTAAACATTACGTCAATAATGGGAACTTCTCTGTCACGAACAAGCTTAGAAAGTCTTTTTGACAGGTAGAAGTTTTCACCCTGTCCCTGAGAATTCGTAACAGTAAGGAACACTCGTTTCTTTGTATTGCTTATGTTATGAATGATCACATCAGCGTCAGCACCAAAGATAGAGTACAGAGTCCCTAATGATTCTTTCTTAATTAAACCTAAATCAATTGCTATTTTTTGAATACTCAAATTTTGAGGAGCAATTTCGAAAGCAGTCTTAACCATTTCTGGATTATTTGACACCTTTGCCTGATAAATAATATCGTGAGCCAAGTAGTCTCTGTTTCTCAACAAAATGTTTTCTTCAACCTCGAATTTCGTTAAAGGCGCAATAGTTTGTAATGGCTCCACAAGCTTAATCAATTGGGTAAATTCAGCTTCAAAAGCCTTTAGAACTTCTTGTTCATCCTTAATAATTAATACATTTTCCCGGTTTTTACTTTCGGCATAATAAGTCCAATTATAAGATCCATTGATTAAAACCTGATTATCGATGATGCAAAATTTATTGTGCATAGGATTTTCTTCATCAGAAAAATATAATTTACCTCCTGCATCTATAAATTTTTGAAATGGCAAACCTGTATCTCTGTTGTTAATGTAATCATTGTGTATAATTAAATCACATTGAACCCCATTCAATTGTTTCTGATACAGTAAATTAAATAGCTCATGATTAGTGAACCAATAAACAGCCACCTTAAGGCTTATATTTGCCTTTTCTATTTCTCTAATTAAGGAAATACGTATGTTTTGAAAATGAGCTTGTACCATTTAATTGTCCAAAATTTAGAATGGGAGAATATCGTCATCGTTCTCAGGATCGCCAAAATCAGTAGCAAGAATAGCCCCGGAATTATTCTGAATAGCTATGCCTTCTACTTCTATTTTCCATGCTTTGATATCCGTATACCACTTACCACTATATTCGCGGCTTTCGATATCAAAGTCAATCTTCAATAAGTACCCGATTTGCAATTGACCTTCATTGATCTTATCACCCCAAATTGAGATGCATACTTTTTTAGGGTATTGACCATCAGTTTCAACAATGATGTCTTGTTTTTTCCATTCTCCATTTTTACCTGAACCGGTTTGGATTGGAAGTAGCTGGATTAGTTTGGCTGTGAGTTGCATGATTACTTTTTTTGGTTTTCTAACTTATTTTTCAACTCAGCTAGCATTGGATTTGCTGATCCTATCGTCATTTTATTTTCTTTTAATATGGGTGGATTCTGAATTGCCTTAATTACACTTCTTTTTAAATCTTCAATTGTTTCTTTTATTTGGTTAAAGTCTTCTTTTCGTTTTGTTATAATGTACTTCCCTTTCTTATAAATGTCCCTTTGTTTATTTGAAATTTTATTAAAATCAATACTTGACTTTACAAATCCTTCTCTTTCGTAATACTCTAATTCTTTATCCTCATTTTGAATTGTGAATGAGTTACGGTGACTTAATTCATTTCTGAAATCGTTAATAAATGAAAGTGTATCAAATGTTCTACTCATATTAGTAGCTTTTTTGAAAGCCCAAAGTTTAGTAGTATAGTTTATATGATGAATTTCAGTAGCTTTTTTATATGGCGCATAGTTTGATGAAAACTGTTCAATGAACAGTTCAATTCTACCTATTTCCGAATCAGATATTTTATTCAAGAAATAATTGATCATTTCTTCTGCTTGTAGGTGAGCATATCTACAAAATTCACCAAAATTAATCTTATGGTTTGGTGTTCCTTTTTGATAACGCATCATTTCCAAGTTATCCCTAAAAAGCTGCTCTCTAGATGGTTCATCAAAAAAGGAGTAATCAATTAAATTCTTTACGTCAATTAATAAATATTTATGTATTAAATTAATTTTCGCTTCTAGAGATTCTTGATTAAATTCATTTGACGCTTCGTTTGATTTCATGAAAACGTTGAGAAGGTTGTTTTTAAACCATATATTTTCTGGTTGATTAGAAATTTCTTCAATCAATTTCAAAAGCTTAATAAGATTTTCTTTTTTATAACTCATTATTTGTTTGGTTTGTAAATGTCCATAGCATCATCAAGACCTTTATCAAATACAGTATCTAAAACTTTTTCAAGATGTTTATGTCTACTGTAATTTGTAATTCTTGAGCTAGTCAATTCATCCAATCTGCTTCTCAATTTCTGCCACAATTCATTATCCGCACCCTTCACCATTTTCAGGTAATCAAGTTTGCCGGAAATAACATTTGCCATACCTGGCTTGCCATTCTTTAGATGGCCTTTATCCGCAATATATTGCTGTAAAAAGAATTCTGAGGCTCTTTCGTAACCATACCTTTCCCAGTAATACAGCCACATTCTCAATTGCTTGATGTATCGTTGTTGCACATTGGCTTTTTCATTTACCAACAGGCCGGTTACCTCCTTGCGATATCCATCTTTTTGTAAACGGGTTTTGCTATCTCTAATATGAAAATTTTGTTCTGTAATTATCCTATGAAGCTCCTTTAAAAACTCACTATCTGGCTGATAAACATTATGCATTGAACTAAAGGTGATGTCATCAGCATATCGGCTATATCTAAGACCAAATCGTTTTGCAACACCAGAGAGTAAATAATCAAGTCGTTGACAAATAATGTTTGTTATTACTGGAGAAGTTGGTGCACCTTGAGGCAGTACATTGCGTTTTACTTTTTCCCATTCGCCAGTTTCGTTTTTGCGTTCTACTTCCATTTCAGCGCAACACAACGATGCTATGATATTAGCTATATCCAAACGGCTTGAAGCCGGTATTTTATTAACTAACCAAAGCGTGCCTGCTAAAGATTTACCGTCTTTAGTTTTTAATGTACTGCTGCCAAGAAGAATGAACTTATCTTTTTCTTTGTCGAAGTTATTAGCTACAAATATGGTTCCATAAGGGGTACTTTTAAACATCCTGCCCTTACCAATTAAAAAGTTGACAGGATCTTCAGTTTTTAAATATTCTATTTTGAAATCATCCCACTTCATAAATTGAGGCTCAACAGAGGTTGCCTTATTTAGATTAAATGGTTTTAGCTGAAAGCATTTCCACACTCTTGCCTGATCAACCGAAGGAAAGAAATCTTTAATGTCAATATTATATACGTACCTACTGCCAACATGTAATTTAGCATTATCTACTATTGACCTATCTCTTACAAAGCCCATAGCGGCAGTGTGAGGATCATAAATACATTGTAATAAAAAGTTTAAAGTTTTTTGCAAAGATTTAAGCCCTCTAACCGGTGCATGGATGCAGCGTTCTTTACCAGATTTTTTCTTGATATTGAATTTAGTGTACCTTTTGCCTCCGAGTTTAGTATTTGCGTGCCAGGTTAACTGTTTTAACTCAAATGGAACAGCCTTGTCTCCATAAACCAGCGGTTTCACTTCATTTAATAATTGAAGCAAATCTTCCCTTGTCTGCATTTCTGCAAAGTCGGTTCTGATTTTGTTGATTTGTGCTTGTTCCAGTTTCATAATTTTCCTTATAGTTCGATGAAGCCTGCTGCTTTATTCTTTGTTTATGAACTCAGATAAAATCTAATAATATAAATAATAATATTTATTCTGGAAAGTCAGTCTTTAGTTCAAAGAACTAAGTAGCTAACTATAACCAAGAAACATTCATCCCGGATTTCTCCGGAACACCAACCGATTTGAAACCATCATACGAAGGCTTCCAGTTGGCACAAATCAATATTGTGCAGCAGGCTTTCAAAGAACAAGAACAAAGGAATTATATTTCTGTGCAGTGTATGTGCACAACAATATTTACTTTAGCAAGATAAGAGAGTTTAATCAAGATGGCAATAAATAAAAGTGCTTTAGTTCGATATAAAATTTTAGATAAATGTTTTCGTAATCCCGGCAAAAGGTATTTTCTCAATGATCTGATTGCAGAATGCGAATCTGTTTTGCTTGAAATTGATCCGGAATCGAATGGTATTAGCCGTAGACAGATATTTGAAGATATTTCCTTCATGGAAAGTAAGGAGGGTTGGGGCATAATACTTTCTCGACTTCGTGATGGGAAGAAAGTGTTTTATAGATATGCTGATACTACATTTTCTATCAATAATATGCCCCTCAATGATGTAGAGATTAACCAACTTAAAGCTGCTGTTGATATTCTTACCCAGTTTAAGGGAATGCCTCAATTTGAGTGGGTTAATGAACTTGTACCTAAATTAAAGCAGGGTTTTGCTTCGGATGAGTTATCATCAATAATAATGGACTTTGACAGTAATCAATACCTGAAAGGTGTTGAACATTTGGGT